>Ga0310120_10000461_pt1 | contig 32406 bp, 38 predicted proteins | sample CB27_AW_983_MG_FD_203506 | JGI IMG/M metagenome (GOLD analysis project Ga0310120, IMG submission 203506) | Marine microbial communities from Western Arctic Ocean, Canada - CB27_AW_983 | ecosystem: Environmental > Aquatic > Marine > Oceanic | place: Canada: Western Arctic Ocean | collected...
GTGCATCGACTGGCGAAATGATCTTCTGTGGATGGGGAGTGAACGTGAGCAGGACGGAGGTCCCGTTCTTTTCCGTGGCCCTGGCGACCAATCGACGTAGAATCTCTTGATGCCCGAAATGCAGACCGTCGAACACCCCGATCGTCATGATGGGATAGCTCAAGCCCTGGGGAAGATCCTCAACAATCTGCATCGATAGTCCAGCTGGGGGAACGATTCGGCTCGACCTTCAGAGCTCAAGCACCAGTCCATCGTATGCCAACTGAACCGAATCGGGTAGGTACGCATTCCCCTCTTCGTGGTCGACATCGTGAGTCATGTGGACAAGATAGGTTTCTTTAGCACCTACTCTGGCCGCTGCGTCTGCGGCCTGTGCCAAGCTGAAGTGCGTTGGGTGCTCCTCGTACCGAAGACCATCCAAGACAAGCGAATCCACTCCCATGAGTTTTTCGTAACTCTCCTTGGGTATGTGGCTGACATCGGTAACATAGGCGAAGGAACCAACACGAAAACCCAGTACTGGAAGTTGCCCGTGGAAGACTTGGATCGGTTCCAGATCCAAGTCTCCGATCCGGAGATTCCCTTCAATCGGTACTAGATCAATCTCGGAAACCCCTCGGTAGACTTTCTCCTCGAAAAGGTGCCGAAACGTCAGCTTTATCTCTTTCAAGGTCTCTTCACTGCCATACGCGGGGATACGCGTTCCGGACCAGATGTTGAAGGGGTAGACATCGTCCAAACCCAGGATATGGTCGGCGTGGGAGTGGGTAAATAAAACGGCGTCCAGTCGCTTCACTCCGTAACGAAGCATCTGGCTGCGGAAGTCGACAGAGGTATCGATGACGATGCTCGCCTTGCTTTGCAAAAGGATTGAGGTGCGTAGGCGATGGTTTCTTGGATCAGAGGAATGACAGACCCGACATTGGCAGCCAATGATGGGGACACCTCTTGAGGTGCCAGTCCCGAGAAACGTCACTTTCATCTGGTTCAGTTTTCTCTCAGCTTCTCATCATCAAGCGGTGCCGGCACTGACCCACATTTCATCAATACGATGGCCTATAGTTGGATCGTCTTGGTCTTGCCCAGGAAGCTCAATCGCAGCTCGTGGAGAAGGCCTTCCAGAAGTTGGGCCTCTTCGGCGGACAGATTACCCTCTGTCTTTTCCTTGAGCAGGGCAAGGATTTCGATCAATTGCTTGGCACCATCGAGATTCTCCCGTTTTTGTCCCACGGCGGGATCCACGATTTCACCTAGATGAACCATCCCGGTTGTCGCGAGCGACAACACGAAGGAGGAGAAATCCATGGGAGGGACACCTCCGTGGCTGCTGTCTGCTGGGCCTGGTGCACTGGCAGGAGGTGGGCTGGGATGCTCTGCTGCTGTCCCCACGACTACGGGTTCCTGTGGCCGATCTCCCTCGTTCGCATCCTGCGATTTCAGGTCCCCTTCTTCGGTGAAAAGACGCCGATCCTTGATTATGAATCCACCTGGTTCGTTCTCGTCATTCATCTGACTTCCTCCCTACTTGGTCCTGGCGATCGCTCTTGAATCTTCCGTTCGGCCTCCTTCTGCCGCTGCCATTGGCTCTCCATTTCTTCAATTCCCACCGTCCGAAGCGGCCGTCCCGCATCGGAAAACGTCTTCTCCATGGCCTGGAAACGATCTCTGAACTTCGTGTTGGTCTGGCTAAGGGCCGTCTCCGGGTCTACCTGGAGATGGCGCGCAATGTTCAGGACCACAAAGAGTAGATCGCCTACTTCCTCTCTTACCTTGATGCTATCGTTTTCCTGTACGGCCGCCTGAAGCTCTTCGAACTCCTCCAGGAATTTGTCGCGAATCGCCTCCAGTGTAGGCCAGTCGAAACCCACCCGAGCAGCTTTAGCGGATACCTGGTAGGCCGCATAGACCGCAGGCAACCGTCCCGGTATCGCCGAAAGGGCAGATCGGAGCTCATTGGATGAGCCCTTCTCCTGCGATTCCTGAGCCTTGATCTCTTCCCACTGGCGCAGCAGTTCCTTGTTGTTCTTGAAGGACACCTTGCCGAAAACATGCGGGTGTCGGCGAACCATTTTCTCATAGACGGATCGGCAGACGTCATAGACATCGAACTCACTCTCTTCCTCGGCAATGCGCCCCTGAAAGACAATCTGGAAAAGCAGATCTCCCAATTCGTCGCAGAGTTCCTGGGGGGCGTCACCATCAAGTGCCTCGAGCACTTCGTAGGCTTCCTCGATAAGCATGGGCTTGAGGGTTTCGCGCGTCTGCTCCCTGTCCCAGGGGCAACCCTCGGGACTGCGCAGCAAAGCCATCAACTCGACAAGTTTGTGGAAGTATTCTCGGTTTTCTGAATCCATACAGAAAAGGCCCGTCCACGGATACGATGGGTTCCCAGTAGATACACAAAGGACCAGCTCGAAGGAGATCAGGCTTCCGCCAACTCGAACCGCTCGATGTGCATCAAGGGGTTCGTCTTGACCTTGACCTGCTTGCCCGTAATCGCTCCGATCTGGGTCAGGACATCTCGCTCTCCGTTCCTCAACGCTTTTCCCACGTCTGGATGGCAGCGGATGATGAGCTCATCGCCTTTGCCAAACTCGGCGGACATTTTCTCAGCTTCCTCGTGAATCGTATGGCAAATGGTTGGCACCGATCGAGTCATACCCCTCCCGCCGCAGAAGGTACATTTCTGAAGGAGCACTCGCTCCAACGACTGCTTGACTCGCTTACGAGTGACGGCTATCAGACCGAACTCGTTGAAGTCTAGAATTTTCGAAGGGGCTTTGTCCTTCTTCATCTCGGCCTGCAACTCTTCCAGTACCTTCTGTCGATTCTTGGGATCGGCCATGTCGATGAAATCAATGACGATGATCCCTCCCAGATCTCGCAGGCGGATCTGCCGTACAAGCTCTTTGACTGCATCCAGGTTGGTCTTGGTAATTGTATCTTCCAGAGAGTTAGTGCTGCCCACATATTTGCCAGTATTGACATCAATAGCCACCAGCGCTTCTGTCTGGTTGATTTCGATAGAACCACCCTTTTTGAGCCAGACTTTAGGCCGCAGCGCCTGCTCTATCTCGGCAGAGATGCCGTAATCGTCGAAGATGTTCTTAGACTTCCGGTAGAGGCGTACCTTGCGAGCGAGGTCAGGACTGAACTGCTTGACCATCTGGAGTATCTGTTTGTGTACCTGGGCATTGTCCACGTAGAGGGTCTTGAAATCCTGAGAGAAGAAGTCTCGGACGATCCTCTGGACCAGGCCGGGCTCGGCATACACCATTGAGGGCGCCGAAAGCTTCTCTGCCCTGAGGCGAATATCATCCCAAAGCTGAGTCAAATACTGCATGTCGTTCTGGAACTCGTTTTCTGACTGGCCTCCTCCAGCAGTACGTACGATGAAGCCTCCCCGCCCGATCTTCCGCCGAAGCTCCAAAACAATTTTCCTCAACCTCTGTCGTTCCTCGTCCGCGGCAATTCGATGGGAGACCCCAATGTGCTCGACGGTGGGCATATAGACCACAAAACGGCCGGGGAAAGCCACATGAGAAGTAATTCGTGCTCCCTTCCTACCGATCGACTCTTTGGCAATCTGAACCAGGATCTCCTGCCCCTCACTCAAGAGATCGCCTATCCCAACTCGCTCGCCTGGCCGGCTGTTGGCCGGTTTCCGTCTGCGAGACGGGGATTCGGGGTGTTTGATACGAGGGCTAGGCGGCGGCACTTGAACTGAACCTTGGACCTCGGCATTACGCCGGTCGCTGAGGGCCCCCAGATCCACCTCGAAGTGCTCTGGGAGTATGAGGGGCCCTGAAGTGTCTTTCCCCTCTCTTTGGCGAACACTCTCGGACTCGCGGATTCCACCAGTCTCCAGACTGGACAGGCTCGAGGGAAGGACATGTTCATTCTCCAGGAACACCTCCAACTGAGGCATCAGTTCCAGGATGGAGGCATTGCGCAGACCCTCTCTATCCCGACTCTCCGGGCTTGGTTTCTGATCTCTCCCATTTCCATTTGTCTGAGGCCGCTGACGCTTCGCTTCGGCGACGCTCTCCTCCGGGACCGGTCCAGCCTCCCAGGTCTTCGGGCTCTGATCCTCCCCAGTCGGCACAAACAGTTCCTCGTACTCTTCGTAGTCCTGGACGAAATCGTCGACATAGAGGAACGCGTTGCGATCCAGACCGATGTCCACAAAAGCCGCTTGCATACCAGGTAGAACCTTGGTCACGCGGCCCTTGTATAGATTCCCAAGAATGCCCTTGTTCTTTCGTCTCTCAATGAAAACCTCGTTGACCTGACCATCCTCTAGAAGGGCGATCTTGGTCTCGAGTTGGCTTGAAGCTATGATGAGCTCCTTTATCACGTTACTTCTCCTTTGGAACTCCTGGTTCGGGCGGTCTGGTCTCGACTTGTGTGGATGAAGAAGGAGGAAGGAAAAGGAGGCGACGCTTGCACCGGGGTACAGCAACACCAGGATGGGACAGTCCTGAACCCCTTGCCGCCAAACCTACCCAGAATAGATCGGAGATGTTCCCCGAAGAATAACCCAAAGCCGACCGAGTCTAATCTATGACAATATTCGAATTGGCCCACGGCCAATCGTGTTTCTTCTATAACAGACAGTTAACTCTCGTATTATAGCTCTTCGAGCTCAGATCTGACAAGGAAACCGTTCTCTGTTTTCCAGGGCTTCCGGCCCGAATGATTCAGCGCGGCTGGTGGCAGCACCGACGTCAGTGAACGAATCGACGACTGTAGGCACTCAGTGCGATGCCGATAGCAGTGAAGATGACTAGCGTGAAGGAACCGCCATAGCTGAGCAGCGGCAGCGGAATACCGATCGGCGGCAGGAGTCCCAGGGTCATTCCTAGATTTACGACTACGTGCGAGAAGATGAGGGCGACGAGTCCGGCAATGATATAGATTCCGGTACGATCGCGTGAGACGTCTGCGATATGCACCATCCGCATCAAAACTAGAAGATACAAGAGCAAGATGACGCTTGCCCCTACCAATCCTGCCTCTTCCGCAATCAGGGAGAAGATGAAATCGGAGTGGATCTCAGGGACAAAGCCCAGCTGGCTTTGGTCTCCCTGTCCAATGCCCTTGCCGAACAACCCCCCCGAACCGATTGCAATGAGGGACTGACGAGTCTGGTATCCAACTCCCTGGGGATCCAATTCCGGATTGAGCGTGGCCAAAATCCTCTGCCTCTGGTAGTTCTTCATCACGAACCAGCCGGCTGGTGCCATACAAAGCATAAGAGCCAGGAGACCGACGAGGAATCGTAGCCGTAGTCCTGCAACCAGGATCACCGCCAAGAGGATTGGAAAATACATCATGGCGGTTCCCAGGTCCCCCTGAAGGATTACCAGCCCCATCGGCACCAGGGTGAGCAGCGTGATGGCCAAGAAGTGCCGGCGGCGCACAGACGGCCCCTCGATCGCGGCTAGATATCGCGCCAGCGTTAAAATCAGGACAAGCTTCCCGAATTCGGAAGGCTGAAAACGAACGGGCCCGACGGCCAACCAACTCTTACTGCCATGGATCTCCACCCCGAAGAGGAGCACTGCCAGCAACATCAGGATGGCGCCTATGTACAGAAGGAACGCGTAGTCTGTGAGCAAGTGGTAGTCGACTGCGGCCACAGCCAGACAGACACAGAGACCTAGACCAATCCAAACGAGCTGGCGCACAAACGTGTTTTCTGGCCCCCCCGGGGTTTCGGCGCTATAAGCACCGAGAGCCCCGATCAGTGAAAGCACCAACGCCAGAAGGAGCAAGAGGTAATCGATGCGTAGGAAAAGACGAAGAGAGACCATTCTCTAGGTAACCAGGATGCTGGAGCACCCTTTTCTACTGGATGCTGTGTGGAACGGAGGCGGCTGTCCCGGGAAAGCCCGGCTGGCTCTGGTGAGCCAGTTCTAAGGCATCAGCATTGAAAGGTTGACCGGCTTCATACTTTTCGTAGAAAGCCTGCATAAGCTTTCCAGCGAGAGGCGCCGCAGCGGACCCACCTGATCCCCCTTTTTCCACCAGCACTGCAACAACGATCTCAGGAAAGTCGCGAGGAGCGAACCCGACAAACCAAGCATTCGACGTGAACCTCTTTGCTTCTTCTTTGGACAGCTTCGCTCGCGACGCACGGCCGATGGTCTGGGCAGTACCCGTCTTGCCGCAGACATCAAAGCCGACCACTCGGGCGCTCCTACCCGTTCCATACTGATTCACGACCGACCACATCGCTTCTTTCATGAACTGTTGGTGCTCGGGTACAAGTGCGATCTCGGTGCCAAGCCTTCGCTTTCGGAAGGACAGAGGCTCTCGCACCAAGTGGACAGGCGGAGCCGTACCGGCTGCGATGATGCTGACAGCTCGTGCCAGCTGGATCGGCGTCACATGAATCGGGCCCTGGCCGATCGAGACAGAGATGGTCTCTCCGGGGTACCAGGCTGTACCGAAGACCCTCTTTTTCCATTCAACTGACGGGACCAGGCCTAGCACCTCTCCACTCAGGTCGATCCCGGTGCGCTGACCCAATCCTAAGCGGGAACTGAACTCGGAAATGGTGTTGATGCCCAGCTTTTTCCCGAGCAGATAGAAATAGACGTTGCACGACTGACGAATAGACTCATGCAGCGTGACTCGTCCGTGCCCGTTCTTGTTCCAACAGCGAAACGGGTGTCCGTATAGATTGATCTGGCCACTACAGTAGACCGACGTCTCGAGTCCTACAACGCCCTTTTCCAGACCTGCCAGAGCCATTACGAGCTTGAAAATCGATCCGGGAGAAAAGGTGCTTTGAGTGGCACGGTTCTGCAAAGGCCGGCCGGGATCGCGTACAAGACTGTTCCACTCCTCCCGGCTGAACCGCACCGTGAACCGGTTGGGATCGAAGGCGGGCCGACTCGCCATTACCAGGACTTCACCCGTCTGCGGTTGGAGAGCTACGATCGTCCCCCGCCGATCACCCAATGCCCTCTCTGCCACCTCTTGAAGATCCAGGTCCAGAGTAAGTTTGAGTTCCTGGCCAGACTTTGCAGGAATGTGCCCCAACTCCTCAAGTTTCTCGCCAACGCTGTTGACCAACAGCTTCTTGTATCCATCTTTGCCGGAGAGGTGACTGTTGTAGACCCTTTCGATCGCGTATTTTCCTACCACATCGCCGGCGCTGTTGTCGGAGAACTCGGGACGCTTGAGCTGCTCTCGCGATACTTCTCCTACGTAGCCGAGTACGTGGGCAGCGAGCTTACCGTAGCGGTAGGTACGCCGGGGCTGACTGACGACGGCCAGTTCAGGATGCTCGGTCTGACGGGCAAGGAAGAAGGTGATTTCTTCGATTGAAAGGTGCTTCTTGATGACAAGCGGCTGATATATAGAGTGGTGTCTGGCTCCTCTCAGCCGTTCATCCAGTCCCTTCCTTCGAAGTTGGAAGCCCTCGATGAGAAAGGACAAGGTGCTCTCAAGATCCTCGACTTCATTGCGGTAGAGCACCAGATTGAAGGCGCTTGCGTTGTCGACGAGGACCCGCCCTTCCCGGTCGGAGATGAGGCCGCGGGGAGCGTCCATAGGCACCGTGAGTACATGATTCCGTTCAGCGAGCGCCTGGTAGTGCTCGAACTTCACGACGGAAAGGTGCCACAACCTTAGGAACAACCCCAGCATAACTGCTACGAGAAGTCCGCTGACCCATCGCAACCGAACGAGGCAGAGAGTCTTGTCCTGATAGATAGCCATCCGTCAAGTGCCCACAACTGATGCCTGCTGCACAAAAAGATCTGTCACCGAAAGGGTGCGTCTGCAAAAGCATCTGCCAGATTGAGTTCAGGCACGGAACTCTCTTCGCGGCAGCTTCAACCAATCGTAGACTTGGAAAATCACCACGCCCGCCAGGCCAGTTACGACCCCTCGAATCAGCGCGTGGTACCCAAAGCCCTCCCTCACTGGTTGACTCAGCAACTCTAACATACAGAAAACTATGAGATTGTCAAGAAGAGTGAGGCTGCTGATCACAAACAATCGGGGAAAAAATCCGCCAATCAGGACCCATCGGTTGAGGTAGGCGGTTACGAAGCCTATGGTCGTCTTACTGACTCCGTTCAGACCCAGAAGGACGCGGAAGAAGGCGTCGGCAAGCAGGCCGAAGGCGCTGCCGCATAAGGCTGCTTTTGCCGGGCGGGAGTACCAGCCGATGTAGATAACCAGAACCAGGGGCAAATCTAGATATAGAGCAAGCCAAGGGAGGTATTTGGCCAGGCCAATCTCGCTCCCACCTACAATCACCAGAAGCAGGAGGACCTCGGTCTTGCCAATGACAACTTCCAATTTTGTCTTTACTCTCGAGAGCCTATCGGTTTGGTGATGACCATGACCTCTTCTAGTCTGGAATAGTCAACAAAGGGTCTGACGCTAATGTCCCGATAAACCATCTCCCCTCTTTCCGACTTGACTACCAGGCCAATGGGAAGTCCTTTGGGGTAGATCCTGTCCGCTCCTGAGGTATAGGCCACTTCACCGACTTTCACCCTTTCGTGATTGGGGATCAGTTTCCATTCCAGAAGATTGCTGCCGTTTCCCTGGAGCACTCCCTGGAGCCGTGTCCGGCTCAAGACTCCTCCTACAGCGGATCCCCTGCTCGTAATAGGTTCTACCTCGGCACCGAAGGGCTCAATAGTCACGACTCTTCCAACGACACCTTCCGGACTAAGAACGGCAGCATTCCTTCGAATCCCCTCGCGAGTTCCAGCATTGATCCCGAAGTGATCCGAATGAAAGGAGGAGGATTTCCAGATGATCCCAGCCAGGAGTGTCCCAAACAAGTACTGTCGGCGGATCAGCGAGTAATGCGCTGATCGTACTGCCATGGACTGCATAGCACGCAGTTGCTCCACCTCAACCTGGAGTGCTGCGTTTTTGGATAGAAGCCGTTGGTTTTCTTGTTGCGCTCGGCGCAGGAACACGTAGCGGCGCAGGGTCTTCTCGCTCTTGTCGGTAACGAAATACATCGCTGACGCTACTGGCGTCACGAAAAAGAGGCTCCACTTCCGCAGGAGAAATAGCCCCTGCTCGCTACGGACCTGAACGGTAAGGAGAACTAGATTCAGTGCCAGGATCGTGATGAAGAGAACGAGAGGTCTTCTTTCGAACGCGTGGATCATTGAACGCTGATTCGCTTTAGCAGCTCCATCTCCTCCAGCATCATGCCAGTGCCAATCGCCACTGAAGAAAGGGGATCCTCTGCTAGAAAGACTGGCAAACCAGTGTCTTCCTTGATTCGATGATCCAGTCCCTTGAGCAGTGCGCCGCCTCCGGTCAAAACGATCCCCTTGTCTGCGATGTCCGCTGAGAGTTCTGGAGGCGTCCGTTCCAGGGCCACCCGAACGGCATTGACAATCGTCGAAATCGAATCTGACAACGCCTCCCTCACCTCCTCGTCGGTAATCGCCAGTGTCTTGGGAATACCCTCAATAAGGTTACGTCCCTTGATTTCCATCGTCAGGGCCTTATCTAGAACTGCCGCAGAGCCGACTTCGATCTTTATCTGCTCTGCCGTCCTCTCGCCAATGAGGAGATTGTGTTTTCGCTTGATGTATTGAGTGATCGCCTCATCCATTTCGTTGCCAGCAACACGAACCGAGCGGCTGTAGACAATACCCGAAAGACTGATCACCGCAATATCCGTGGTTCCTCCACCGATATCGACAATCATATTTCCGCTTGGTTCGGTGATGGGTAGTCCCGCACCGATGGCGGCCGCCATGGCTTCTTCGACCAGATAGACTTCGCTGGCCTTGGCCCGCAAGGCCGATTCTCTCACTGCTCGTTTTTCGACCTGTGTAATCTCAGAGGGAATGCAGATCACGATGCGGGGACTTAGCAGGTGGTTGCGGTTGTGGGCCTTCTTGATGAAGTACTTGAGCATCTCCTCGGTAACATCGAAATCGGCAATGACACCATCCTTCATGGGCTTGATGGCGACGATGTTTCCGGGCGTACGTCCCAACATCTCCTTGGCTTCACGCCCTACCGCTTCAACCTTATTATTTCGCTTGTTGATTGCCACAATCGACGGTTCGTCGACGACAATGCCGCGACCTCGAGCAAAGACCAGGGTATTGGCAGTACCCAGATCGATAGCCAAATCGTTGGAGAAAAAACTAAACAAGGTACGCAGGTTCATAGGTCTCCGCTGTCCACTACCCAATCTCGCGAACCGTCACTCTGGGCGAATGATTTCCCCGATGTCGAGACTACAATCTCGGTTTGAAAGAGCGGAGATGCGACAGGATTCGACTCGAAGGTCGGACAGGACCGTCTCCACAATCCCAACCGCGTTATTATCCCCGAAACACGCGGCTCTTGCAAGGTCGCCGACCCGGGAGCAAGACCTTCCAGTACGGGTATGGAACCAGGAAGGCGTGCTATAATGGGCGTCTTGAAGGTTGGGGTTTTTCCCCGTGTCGATAACTACTGGATCACGGAGGGTTCGATGCTAGCTCTGTTTCGGAAGAAGCAAGGCGGTCTGAAGTGGGTTCTTTGGCTGGTTATATTCGCCCTTGGCTTCGGAATGGTGCTCTTCTTCGTGGATGCTCCGACCGCCTCGTCCACAGGGTTTTCTTCCCAGGAAGCTGCGGTGGTTGCGGGCGCGACCATTACCGCCTCGGAGTTCAGGACACGATACCTACAGGTCATTGAGCAATATCGGAAACTCTACAACCTGGACCAGCAGGACCCTAAGGTAATCCAGCAGCTTCGTTTGGGGGATACGGCCTTGAACGGGCTCATCGCCGAATATGCTGCGGCGTATGGTGCCGAGGAACTGGGGCTCCACGTAACCGACACAGAAACCGCAGATTTCATCACTCGGCAGCCGGTCTTCCGCGAAAACGAGAGATTCATTGGACGGGATCGTTACGAGAGAATTCTACAGGCCAACAACCTGACGATTCAGCAGTATGAGGCGGGGATTCAGCGCCGCATCGGGCGCGACAAACTACAGCGTATTCTCACCGATGGCATTTTCAGTTCGCCCGATGAGGTCGAGCAGGAGTTCCGCAACCGCAACCAGGAGGTGAGAGTCAAGTATGTGGCGATCGACCCAGAGGAAATCGAACCCGCTGAAATCGAGGAGGAGAAGCTTCAGGAGTACTACAAGGACAACCAGGAGAAGTACCGCGTCGGTGAGAAGAGAACGGTCCGATATGTGAGCGTTCGAGTCGATCCAAAGACGGTCACGATCTCGGAAGATCAGCTCCAGTCCCGGCTGGCGGAAGTGACGGATATCCAACAGGTTAGAGTAAGCCACATTCTGATCTCAGCAGAGGATGACGAGGAGGACATTGCGGCACGTAAGAAGGCAGAAGGCCTCTTGAAGCAGATACGGGGAGGAGCCAACTTCGCGGCTCTTGCAGCGGAGCACTCAAACGACATTGGGTCCGCCCAGCGCGGAGGAGATTTGGGATTCTTTGGAAAGGGAAAGATGGTCCCCGAGTTCGAAGAAGCTGCCTTTGCCCTGAAACCGGGCCAAATCAGCGATCTGATTCGAACTCCGTTCGGGTATCACATCATCAAGGGCTGGGAAGTTGCTGCGAAGATGGCTGATTCACGCCGCCCCATTGCCGAATTCGAGCTTCGTCAAAACGAGGCACACAAGCAGGCGGCGGCACTGGCAAACAAGATCTCAAATCAGCTGAAACAGAATCCGGACTTCGAGGCCGTAGCGAAAGAATACAACTTTCCGGTCAAGGAAAGTGTCCCTTTTACCCTGGGTGATCCCGTCGCCGGACTGGTTGTTCAGAGTAACTTCAACCAAAAGGTCTTTGCCCTCGAGCAGGGAGAATTCATAAATCCCTACGAATCGGCCGGCAGCTACGTGGTGGCACAGCTGGCCGATATCCAGGCGACCAATATTCCACATTTCGACAAGGTACGGGATCAAGCCCTTCAGGATCTCCGCGAGGAAAGCGGCGATGAGCTAGCCCGCGAACAGGCTTTCGCCTTTTACCAGAAGGCGCAGAGTGAGGGAGACCTGGAGAAGGTAGCCACGGCGGAGAAGTTGTCGACAGTTGCCACAGAGTTCTTCAAAAAGGGGACCACGATCGACGACACCCTCAAATTCTCCCCCCGAATCCACGACCGGGCATTCCGCTTCAAGAAAGGCGAGATAAGCTCGCCGGTGGTTGTGACGGGAAAATACATCGTCTTTCAGGTTCTCGATAAAACCGAGATCGACACGGCAAGGCTCGAGAAGGAAAAGGGCGAGATAAGTAAGACCCTGACCGAGCAGAAGCGGATCAGTTTCTTCAGCAGCTATCTCCAGAACCTGGTGGATGGACTGCGCAAGGCCGAGGAAATCAGTGTCAATCAAGAGCTAATAGACGCAGCTAGCAGCTAACTGGTAAAATTTCCCGGCGTGGGGCTGTAGCTCAGTTGGAAGAGTACCTGAATGGCATTCAGGGGGTCGGGAGTTCGAACCTCCCCAGCTCCACCAATCTTTTCAACAACTTAGCGAGATCCGAGGATTCCCCCAGACACTTCCGTGTGAGAGTCTGTGTGAGACTTTCTACTGGCTTCCTCGAAAGTGGCCATCGCCTGGCGTTCGGAATCCCCAATGCTTTGCAGATAGATTTCCGTGGTGCTCCTCCGCTCGTGACCCAGGATGCGTTGGATAGCTCCAATGGGTACGTTGGCGTTTTCCATCAGCGATGCGCCGGAGTGTCGCAGTGCATGGAAGCTGAAGTGTCTGACGCCCGCCTTCCTACACAGTCCCTCCATTAGCCTCTTCCGTCTCCCATACGGGCCGCGACAGGTCTCGGCGGTTTTGGTGCTTCGGTACGTATGCCAAAACACCCAAGGCATCTGCCTATTCCTTTGCGCGTACCTTCTGAAGAGGATCTTGAAGAGGTGGTCCGTCATGGGTACTCTTCTTGGGGTCAAGTCACCACCTTTCTTCTTCCGGGTGGACAGCGTGACACATCGGCCTTCTAGATCCACATCATCCCAGGAGAGTCGGTTGACTTTGCTTACCCGCGCCATGGTCTCCCGAATGGTCCAGAGATAGTCTTGAGAGTCAGCATCTGCAACTGCAATAACCTTGAAGATATCCTCTAACGGCGGAAGGTACTTGAGTTTTTTCTCAACCCGAAGACGTTTGATCCTTGCAGTTGGATTCACCTCGATCCATCCTTCCCCTTTGCCGAAATTGAACAAGGAGCGCAGGATTACCAAGTCCCTGTTGGCGGTGAAGGCTGAGACTCGACTTCTCTTGACAATGGACGACCGAATCATGTCCTGGGTGATTTCACGACACTCAAGATCACCCCAGAGTTCGACCCAAGGCTTGCATCGGTAGCGGCAGTCATCATAGTATGCCATAGAATTGTAAGATCTCAGATGGTCAAGTCTCTTGTTGACTAGCTCCAAGAAGCCCATGTCGGTTGGGGGCTGGATCTCCCCCGGTGGTGGTTCGTTTATCTCCTTTCTTTTGTCGGCTTCGGCTGCCTGTGCCTTGCGTTTGGTTGTGAACCAGGCTTCCGTGTACCGCTGCCCGGCTAGGACGAAGTCGTACCTCCAGCCCTTGCTCTTGATTGAATAAACGCTCATAGAGGTCCTCCTTACTGGGAAAAAGTAGAGAACCCCCGAGCTTCACAGCACCCAATTCCTTCCAGTTTTTGTAAACCCAGCTAGGGCTTTTCCGGAGAAACCGGGCAACCTCCTCGGAGGTCATTATGTCCGACTGAGAACCCATGTCAATTACTCTTGGACCGTCGAACTCTTCTCTCTCGCTATCAGCTCCTGTCCGGCTTCAAGCCACGGAGGCGTCTTCTCTCTAAGGGCGAAGGCCGCTTCCGCATCAGAGACGACTACGTCATTGGCTCGCTTTGAAGAGCGAACCGTTGCCAGGCCGAAACTCAGCCCGTCCCAGGAAATGCTGTTGCCGCAGGCACGGCACTTCAATCGAGCGAGGGAACTTCCGTCGATAGAGGTCGAGCCACACCTCACGCAGAAGACAACCGAGCGATGTCTCAAGAGAGAGTTCACAAACTCTCTAAGCTTTCTTTCGATCAAACCGACCTCCCGACGCTCCCGCTCTAGTTTCTCTCTCTCTGGGATCCATCAATCTAAGCCACACGCAGAGGGGCGGGGGGCCGTAGCCACTCCCACCCCAGTTGCTGCGTTTCCCCCGGAGTCGTTGCTCCGGAGAGTTCTTCCAACTCCTTTTGTTTCAGGGACTTGACATACGCAAAGTTAGTGCTAGTGCGGGTAAGAGTAGCAGTACGGGTTTTAGTAGGAGCAGGAGTGAGAGTTTTAGGGGCCATCATCCGGTCAACCTCTCCACAATTTTCTCAATGGTCGAGTAGGCAGCGTCATCCTCACCACAAGTCTTCAGCTTGCATCGAAAAGCCTTGCCTACGAAGAGGCTCTTCGTTGCCTTCCGCACGCTACGGTCACCACCGGAGGCGACTTGGACCGCTTTCCAGAGCTTTGACGAGACGGGCAGCCTCTTCCACCTCGGGTCAATCCGGGCGAACATCTGCAGTCTCAGACCTCCGTGCTCATCGGGTTCAAAGACGCGGAAATCGAAGACCCACTTGACCTGTTGCCAGGGGCGGTATTCGACCTTTGAGATTCTCATGCAAACTGCTTCGACCTGGGCGCATTGGAGTAGTGGGGGACCGTCTCCCAACTGGGCCAGGAGGTCCTCGCTCTGATCTGTTTCCTGAACGAGGGTAAGGTTGTGCCCATCGCCAACGCTCTTGGCTGACCGGTCAGTTGCCATGTTTCCCCTCAACGAGCGCGACGGTCGGTTCCACACGATTCTGCTCCACGAAGCGCTCTAGGTCTCGGATCGCCACAACGGTTCTCCGCCCGACCCTGATGTACGGAAACTTTCCATAGCAGATCCACTGTCGCAAGGTGTTGTCCGCGATCCCGAGGAGTCGCGCAGCCTCTCTTACGCTGACAAGCTGAAGTTCTCTTCCCGGTGCCGTCATTGTTCCCTCACTTCCCTAACGATCTGTCTCATAGGACTACTATCCGCTAAGATGGGCTGAAGTTGTGGTGGGTAAAAATCGCCAGTTTGGCCCACCTTTTTCTCGTCATCATGAACAAGGAAATCAGAGCACTGAAGGGAGAACTAGCAGCTACTAAGGCTCGCGAGGAGGAGAAAGAGCGCGCATTCCTTCAATCGACCATCAAGTGGAAAGTCCTCACCGATAAGCTCGGCCTCTCCTACCAGGAGATCTTCGAGGATGCGGTGATACGTGGAGATGTGAATTCTCTCAGAGAGGCCGTGCGGGGGTATCGGGAGCTTCTCTTACAGAGTTTCAGGGACTTTTCGTCTCAGATCGACTCGGGCTCGAACGAGGAAGGCGTAACCCCTTTGATGGCGATTGCTGCTTTTCGCCCGCTATACGTGCTTCTCGAGCTGGATCGGGAACAGGCTTTCTCGAATCCTCTTTTTGGTCGAATGCTCGCCGGCCTCGAAAAGGGCAGGGGGCACTGGCGGTATGACAAGACATGTCGAGAATTTCAGCAGGCCCTAGGCGAGAAAATCAGCAAGGGTCCCTGCCTGCCCTACGATCCATCCAATCAGGTCCTGCTCCAGCTTTACACGGGGCTTCACCAAAAGATGAAGCGGATCTGCCGGGGCCACAAGGGTTTGAAAGCGAGGGAGAAAGTCTCCAGAGAGTATCCTGAAATCGAGAGCATCTATCAGCAGGATTTCACGCATCTCAACGACCGACCTTCGGAATATGCCCTTAACGTCCTCGCCCGTTGGCGCGGACGGAATTACTGGGATCTGAAGCATGAACTAGCCGCAGAGCGGAAAATCGAGCAGGCCCTCAAAGCGGTTGGAATCGACTATGCGCCGGATATTGGGTTCGATGCTCTGGAATGCTTTGCCAGGGCCCTGACTTTATTCCGTGAGAGGCAAGAGAAGACATCACTCCAGCAGTGCCCCGAAACTGAGCAAGCTCAGTCCGGATCTCCTAGCGAGAATCCATAGGAGATCAATCGAGGAAGTAGCCACGCTACTGCGGATCATGGGCCGGACCGGCGATCTTCTTCGGATAAAGTTAAAGTCTGTTGGTAAACTGCGGCTATCCGAGAAGGACGATTGCGGCAAGGCTCTCACACCGGACCAGGAACGGCGAATTCTGGCTGAAGCGCGGAAATCGAAGTCGTCGGCTATCTATCCCGCTGTCGTCCTCGCCCTGAACACTGGGATGCGAGACTCAGAGATGAGACACTTGACGTGGCGACAGGCTGATTTCTTCAAGCAGATCCTCGTCGTTGGAAAATCAAAAACGAAGGAAGGAACGGGACGGACAATTCCGATCAATACCGAGTTGCTGCGGGTTCTGGCAGAGTACAGAGCGTGGTATGCGGCCAATGTCGGCAGCCCAGCCCCCCATCGTTACGTCTTTCCTTGGAGTAGGAGCCGACGCTATGACCCTACCCGACCGATGGTCACTTTCAAGACAGCTTGGACCAACATCCGAGAACGTTCAGGCGTCCATATTCGGCTCCACGACTTGCGCCACACGCTGATTACCAAGCTGGCTGAGAGCGGTGCTGGCGATGAGACGATCATGGCCATCGCTGGCCACGTCAGCCGCAGAATGCTGAGCCGATACGCCCACATTCGGACGGAGGCCAAGCGCCGGGCTCTGGAAGCCGTGGCAACCCGACCGGTGTCGATACCAGAACCTGGACAGGTCAGCACTCTGGCCACGATGGTCCAATGAATTGTAATAGCACAGATCTGACCGTACAAACTCTGTAAGATCGGGTGCCGACTATCACAAATGAATCCGCTGTGCCCATTTTTGTGCCCTACCGCATCGAAAAACGGAGTAGGTACGGCTCTTGTGAGTCTCAGAATGAGTGCGACGACCAAAGTGACACAAAAACTGACACAGTAACTTCCAGGGGCCCAGCCAATCTGGTCGCCTCCCCGAGCGGCTACTGCCTATTCGGGTATCCCCTGGCTCGCGCTACCCCGGTCTCGGAGGATGTTTGGACCACCGGTCAAAGACCCCGAGGAATCTCTGGGAGGTCATGTGTAGACGCCCTCCTACACCCAATTTCGCACCAAAAGTGCGAACCCCTTCGATTCTGGTGCTATAGAAAAGAGTTCCGCGCAGATCCGAGAACGAGCAGTCCACTCGTTTGAGATAGGCTTCAAAGAAACTGCCGAAGCGCATGTCCGAGTATCTAAAATTGATGTCCTGAAGTTCTGTCCCGAGGAAGTGGGCCTGTCGTAGATCTGCTTTTTCGAAAATGACCCTACCCAAATGGCCTTGCGAAAAATTGGAGGAGTAAAGGTTGCACTCTAGAAACGAACTGTCCCAGAAGTCAGCTCCGTCGAAGTCAGCTCCGTGAAGGTCGGAATAGTCGAAAACGGTTTCACTTGCCTTGACCTGTGGCATACACAGGTATTTGGCTGAGATATTCTTCAGTTCTGAACCGGACAGGACAAGAGGGGATGGAGCTGGGGTGTCTAAACCATATGCCTGCCGAAGCCGATGACCGACTTCTTTCAGCGCGGTTTCGTCTAGAACCGTGCCGGGCTTTATGTGGATCTTGGTAAAGTCCTTTTCTCCCTCAGACAGCTTCTCGACGAACTCCTCTCCTGACATTGTGGTTAGGGGCATGCGGGTCTCCCTTTGTTCATGCAGTTGGCAGGGGGTCTCAAGATCCCGCTGATCATGATAATAACTTACTATTCGCCAGGATTCCGCGAAAATGAAGAAATGAAGATTACAGGATAGGGACTCTTTCCCTTCTTCTCTTTCCCCTTCCGGGTCTTTCTCTCCTCCTAAGAGCACCCCGAGCAGGGCTGGAATCGGGACGCCATTGAACGGCAGTTGGCGCACGCCCCGAAAGACAGGGTCAGAGAGGCCTACCACCGTGCCGAGTATCTGGAAGAGCGCCGGGAAATGATGCAGGCTTACGCCGACTACCTGGACGGCCTGCGTAAAGGAGCTGAAGTTATTCCTTTTCGCATCACACAAAGAAAGATCTGAAGTAACTTTGCCATTCCCGGCGTACCGCCAGCGGCAGTAGCATACGCCCCGTAGGTCCTAGAAGCCGTGCCATGGGAGCGAACCGGCTCCCGCTTCAAGATGAGGTAAAAGCAGGGGACAACCAGCAGAGAGGCCAGGCTAGTAGCCGCCACGACGGAGAGTTTCTTCATCCGGCTCTACGACGTTTTCTAGCCGGGCTGTGCCACTTTCAGGTAACCGGCGATAGCCACCACGAGGACTCCCAACAAAATGGTGATGGTGAGCCAGAGTTTCGAGTTGTTCCGGATACCCTCGAACGCTGTGGCCCTGCCGGTAAGTGCGGAGAGAAGAAAAAAGATGCCAAACGCAAGAAGGATTTTGATTCCCATAAGTGCGTTGTATGGGGAGTCTCCGCGATGGTTGGGAAGCGAAACGACGAGGTAATTGTAGAATCCGCTGCCGAGAAACAGGACGATTCCGATCATGACGAGGACCTTCCAGGTACCCATGATCTTATGGCTCAGAGTCCGATCTTCCTCCTCTGGCAGTAGTGCCGCAGCCGGCATCAGCACGAAGCGGATGAAGATGCTCCCCCCCAAGACGACAATCGCAGTGGCAACGTGAACGACGCGGGATACAATGTCCAGAGCTTCCATTCAATTTCTCCCTGAAGTGACAAACCCATTCTACAAGAAATTGCCACGCGGGCACAGACGCCCTCCTACAACACACACACCGACACGCGGACCCCTGGAAGGAACTCCTCGACCTGGAAATCGGCGACACCATCATCTGGCGCGGCGACGGCATGCGCATTCGTAACGACAAGGAGGGCATGATCCTGTACTACTGGGTTGTGCAAAACTGAACCTGGAAGGGCTCCCCGAACAAATAGTAAGGTCAGTCTCAGTGAGTGAGACTCTCCAAAAGAAGTAATTTTGCCTTGCCGACGATCCACAATCCATCCTGAATAGAGTCGAAGCCCACCTAGAGAAGTTTCTGAACGCATACCTGAAGGCAAATCAGGACTGAAGGTGTTCAACAAATGAAACTTCTGTCGTGCGACAGATTCCCTAAAGAATTCAAGACACAGAGACAGAAGAGGGACGCTTCCCCTTTTTCTCTTTCCTCTTCCGGGTCTTTCTCTCCTCCTAAGAGCACGCCCCTACCCTACTAATCAAGGGGAGCGTCCAGGTCCTTTCCGTAGGTCATAAGAAGAGGAGCCAAGTAGGAAAGGACCTGGTTCCTCAAGGGAGTTTGTTCAGATGGTCGCACTGGGGAGGTCCTTCGTCAGGCCGCGTCAGTGAGCCATTCGGGCCTCTTGATGCACCCCCGTGCCTACGTCGGGCTGCTTTGTCCACAGTCTAGGCGTTCCACGGTCCGGAATGGTTGCTACAGAGGCGAAAACCGTCCGGCCTCAGGTCCGTGGATTCAAGTGCCGTGGAGATGAAAGGCCCCCGTCCCTTTCCTTAGTCTCCTGACTTCTCACCTTTCGGCTTCCACTCTCGGGCTAACTTCTGAGCCTCGGCTATCTGCTCCCGAGTCATTTCTTCGGCGACGCTGTCACGGAAATCCGCGGCAACGTCTCGCTCTTCGCCAGAGAGTTTCGATGCCGCCAAGTTGCACCACATGTGGGCCTGAACATAATCTTGAGACACGCCCTTCCCCTCCCAAAACATCGTTCCCAGAGATAATTGAGCCATGGCAGAGTCCTTTTCCGCAGCTTTTAGCGACCATTCAAAAGCCTTCTGATAGTCCTGCGCTACGCCGCGCCCCTGGTCGAGAACAAACCGAAGGCGCCCGAAGTCCGGCAAGATGTGATCAAGCACTGCTGGGACGAAGCAGACGCCAGGTCGTTCTTGCAGGCCAGTAAGGCATTCGGAAGGCAGGCCGCCGCTTTCTACGCGCTGGCCCTAGATTCGGGAGCCAGGAAGGGGGAGATTTGTGGTCTGCGCTGGTCGAGCGTTGACCTTGATGCCGGGACAATCCGCATCGTCGACCAACTACTCAAGCCCGGGCGGGAACCCGTCTTCGGCCCACCCAAAAACAGCAAGGTTCGGACCATTCCGCTGTCGGCCCAGACCATCGTCCTACTCCGCAAGCACCGTGCCCACCAGGCGGAAATCAAACTGAAGAACCGTAAAAACTACCACGACCGGGGGCTGGTCTTTGCGAAGGAGTGGGGGGAGCTATCTCACAAGTGGGAAACCCTCGGCAATCCGCTTCAGATGAACAACCTTGGGCAGCGCCAATTCAACAAGATCATCGAGGCCGCAGGCATTCGCCGAATCAAGTTTCACGGCATGCGCCACACCTGCGCAACGTTGCTGTTGAAGGCACGGGTTCCGGTCCATGTGGTTTCAGAACGCCTCGGGCACAAGGGCTCCGAGATCACGATGAACATCTACGCTCACGTGCTACCGTCGATGCAGGAAGAGGCGGCGGAAAGAATGGGCTCGATCCTTTTCTAACGACCGAAAGGGAAGCGAAGCCCCTTGCCCGGATTGCAGGCAAGCCGATTCGGCTGCGCTTCGTGATGAAGGATGCGGATCTCTACTCGCTGAGGTTCAGGTAGGAGCAGAGCCGCAAACCCCCTCTAGATTTGAATGTGGGCAGCAGCGATCTTCGCCTGTACTGGCCTGTACTGGATAGAGCCCTATTGGGAACCGGGTCGATCCCTGGACCTCGTATCGCTAGGACCCGTCCTTTACTGTGGGAACTCCTTGCAGTTACTTCTCTCGGATTTACAACGGGCCGATTCTCTCGCCCTTTCTTCATGGTCTATATTCCAACTCTGCATTCAGCGAAATCTCCTCCCCAGCTTCAACCTTGATCTTTCGCTCCCAGGATCTGTAGTTTTTCTTCGACATCTTGATCTTGTACTCGCCAGGCTTGAGCTTCTTGATCCTCGGGGTGTTACCTGAATACGCTCCATCGATCTCTATCTCTGCGTTCTCCGGCTCGGAGCTGATTTTAACGACAGCTAAATCCGGGCTCAAACCAGCAGTGTCTCTGGCGCGACAGTCTCTTTCTCGTCCTTGATCCCTTCCTGGTCGAATTTCAGCTCAAGGCCCGTCACCTCCTCGATTCCTCTTAAGACACCACGGTAGTTGCTCTTGTGTAGCTTGAACTCCACTGCACCGACGAGATCCTTCCCGTCGTTGAACGAAAGGATCAGGTAGTGTTTCTTCCCCTTCGAGAACAGCAGCAAGGGACTCACAATAATGGCAGCCCCAATGCGCCGACCTGAGACGCGACTGTAGAAGATCTCCTTCACAGCCTTGCTGGGAATTGAGAAGTACTCCTCTTTCTTGTTGCCCTTCACAAAGCGAATATGGGAAGCGTCAACAATGAGTTTACCCTTCTTTCCCTCCTCGGCCTTCCCGTATTCCGTTCTACACTCCACCTTCTTGAAAGACATCTGCGCAGAGACATTGACAATTGTCATCAGGATCACCGTCGTCCCAGCGAAGGTAACCGCGGATTTCTTGAGCATGAATCCCCCGTGTGAAAATTACTGCGGATTCTTCAGAATAAATTAGTACTATGCTATTCCCAAAAATCAGGGGATTGCAAACAATCTCGCAGATTCTCAATCTTCCACCGTCACCAGAAGCATGGACCACCGGAAGAAACTCCTGGACCTGGAAATTGGCGACACCATCATCTGGCGGGACGAGGGAATGCGCAACGAGGAGGGCATTATCCTGATCTCCCCTGGGATGAGAGGAAAGGTGATCACGAGGAGTGAGAATCTTCTGGCTGGTGCCGCAAGGAAGGCTGGACTGCCGATCACGGCCATCCAGAATATAGGGTGCCCGACCGTCACTGAGCGTGAAGCTGAGATCCCCGGCACCAAGGTGGTTCAGCAGAATCTGTGAGTGGTTAGCTATTCGTTAGCTTTTCGAGGGAAACGGGACGGTAAGTCCTTTGTTTAAAACAAAAGAAAAGAATTGGTGCCGGAGGTCGAGTTGCGCACCACCATGACCACCGTGGAGATCTTCCACCAGGAGCGGAGGGTGGCCTCTCACTGCTGCTCCTATCAGCCCGGCTGCTGTGATGGGCCATGGTTCCGCCGCTCTGGTCAAAGATATCTGCAGGGTGTGCTCCAACTGACAATAGACGCAAAGACTCGGACATAGGTGGTTCCCCTTTCGCTCCTGGAGCTGGTTCCAGGAATCGGACGTTCAAAACAACAAACGGTCACCTGACTTCTTGGAATTCATTTGGGAATCTGGTTGAGTGTGTAGTAAGCGCGGTCGTGCAAAAGAGGCCTCCCTGCTTCCGACATCACTCCGGGCAGCTGCAATTCGTGCACGTATCCTTCCCGCAGGCCGTCGATCACGAGACGGACACGCCGGCCTGATGCGGCAACCGATGCCGTTCGAATCTTCGGTGTCTGAGTTTCGATCTCGGGGCTGCCGTAGTCGGGGTGATACAGATAAGTGTAGCTGGTCATGCGATACGACCGGGGATCACTCCCGCGGTTTCGATCGATGGGCTTCGTGAATACGAGTTCGAACCCATCCTTCATCGCCCTCATTTCCTTTACTTCGAACGGCACCTTTCCGGTCCAAACCAAACGCTGCAGACCGAAGGAACGATTGCCGATCGAGTTCCAGCCACGATTCGTTTCTCCCACGAAGAGAGACCCATCGATGCCCCAGGCCAGGCGGACGACAGCCGACTGGAAACCTTTTCTGAATGGAAAGCAGGCCCCCTGGTACTCGCCTCCGACCTTCTCCAGGTAGACCCTCAAGATCAGGGCCATGGTGAAATCGCCGATGAAGAGCTGGTCCTCAAAGGGACCGAACCTGCCGCCGCTTTGATCACAGACGATATCGGTCGTGCTCCGCGCCACTTTGTTGTAGGGAAACCACACAGCTGGCAGTTTCAGGATCGGCAGCTGCTTACGGGCCTCTAGTATCGGGATGCCCGAGGGGATCTTGTCGGGACACTGGATGGGTGAGCCAGGCAGGCTGCAAAACTTCAGGGAGTCGACGTGACCGAAGAAATCCCCTTCCTGCATGTGGTTGAGGGTGCAGGTGCCGATCCAGTTGCCCTGCTGATCGGTAAAGAATACCGCACCGTCGGCGTTCAGACCCAACCCACTGGGAGAACGCATTCCAGCGCTGACGGGAAACATCTTCCCTTCGGGGGTGACCTTCAGCCCCCAACCTCGCCAGGCCTCATTGCGGGTCGCCTTGTCCCCGATTGTCGAATTCAGGGTCACCCAGAAATTACCTTGGCTATCGACCTTGGGCCCGTAGGCATACTCGTGGTAGTTTCCCGTAATACCCCAGCCATTGTATAGAGTGCGGTACTCATCCATGACCCCATCATCATTTTGATCGCGCATGCGGGTCAGCTCGCTGCGCTGCGCCAGGTAGAGGGAATCGCCATGCTGGAGGAGACCCAGAGGCTCATGCAGGGCGGAGGCGATGCGCTTCAGCCGAAGCTTGCCGGGAGGATCCTGATAGGGGTTCGTGATCAGCCATACCTCGCCTCTCCGGATAGCGACTGCGAGGGCGCCAGTTCTGAGGGTCTCGAGCCCGCTGACTTCGAAGGGAAGTCCCTCGGGAGTGGGGAGTGTAATCATCCGGTAGTATTCTTCCTCGCCCGCCAGCACAGCGGGCAAGGCGAAGATCCCAAGCAGCGCCACCAGGAGAGATCTCACCATGTCAGCTCCAACTCGACCCTGGCCCGGTCTCTGCGGAAACGCACTGGAAGCAGAACTTCCATTTGAGAGCCGGAGCGTCTCAGCAGCGGCGACACGGCACGGTCAGATCTCAAACGGATCTTCAGCTCTCGAGAAGCGTAGACTCCATCACCCCGATCTTGGATCCGGGGAGCCCTCAGGGCCCGAAACCAGATGGAGTCCGATCGCCCTCTCAGCTCCAGCGTGCGTTTCAGCCACGGCGTCTGGGAGACCGATTGCAAAGTCGAGTCGGCTTTGGTTGGAGCCATCCGTTCCTCTATGGCGAGGCCCTTGAAGGAATAGAAAAACAGCGGAGTCCCGTCAGCTCCTACTCGGTAGCCTCCCATCCTGTAGTCCGCCTCGGACCCGGTGACCTGAGGCCAGAGGCTTTGAGGGGTCTGCAGTCGGGCGAAAGGCATTCCGACGCTCAGATCTACCTGATCTGAGCTCAGCGGTGACGTGAATGGTGTATAGCGATTCGCCCAAGTCGACTCGGCGTCCAGGAACCGGCCCCGCCAGGCCAGGGCGAAGCGCACCCTCAAGGCGTCGAAGGCGGCGTGGATTCCCTCAGGATAGCCAACCGCGATAGCGTGAGTCCCGACGCCCTTCATGAAGGTTCGCAGGAGCACCGGTCTCTCTTGCGGTGTGATCTCGAAGGCACGATCTGCTTCCATCCCTTCCGGAAGCCGAGTCTGGTCCAGCTCCTTCAGATAGATCCAGATCGCCTCGATCTGCTTGTCTGCGTCGCCACCCAGGACCTCCGTAATCGTACTTTTTCGCTCCTCGAAGAATGAGGGCATCAGAGTCTGCGGGCGGAAGCCTTCCGGATCGAGCATGAACTTCTTGAACCAGGCCGGCTGAAGACGCTCTACTGAAGTCGCCAGATCCAGTGCCGGCATCCCCAATGAGCTTTGTCCCATCAAACCGTGACAATTGACGCAGTTGAAGGCGTTCACACCCATGAGGCGACGTCCATGGTGACTGCGATGATGAGGCTGACCACCGCCGACATCTACTTCAGGGAGATTCGGATCGCTATCGGCCAGGCCAAGGTTCTCAACCAGATGAGTGAGATTCTCCATCCCATAGGAAGGCATGCGAGTGGCCAGATAGGGTCGCAGATGAACCGAACCCTTCAAGACACTCTCGAGCCACTCCGAAGTCAGTTTCTGGCCGACGCCGGTCAGGGGAGGCGGAATTCGTCCCTCTTCGGCAAGGTCGATTTCCTGGGTAGATTGGAAGTATGCTGCCCGGCCTGGTTCTGGTCCACCCCGGCCATCTCGTAGATGACAAGCAAAGCAATTGAGAGCCGTCAGCGCTCTCCTCACCCCGACCTTCGGATCCAGTGGGGACAGACTCCTATTGCGGAGCTGCCGCAAAGCTGCTTTGAGGGCATCCCGTTGGGGCGGGCTCAGGTCGAAATCGGGGACTTCTCTGGCTTGAGCATTCCCCAGGCATCCCCCAGGATCATCCGGATCCAGTTCCAACAACTTTTGGCTGGACGGTATTGGCTCGATGGCCTGGGAGGATCCGAACTGGTGACAAGCCGCACAGCGCAACTGGGAAAACAACCGTCTACCCTGTTCCACGCTTTCAGGATCGATCGGCTCCAGAATGGCAGGGGCTGGCTCGCCCCCCTGTCCCGGGCCGTTCTCATCGAGCAAATAGGAGGCAATCGCCCGCGCTTCGCCGGGATCCAGCCCCATTCGAGGCATCCGTCCTGAGGGCCGAGTCGCAAGCGGATTCTCGAGGAAGTCCGCAAGTGGCTGGAGGGCTGTCTTTCTTCTCTGGTTGGGCAGAGGAGCCGATGGGATCCCGATCCGGGGAGTCTCTATCCGGACTGCCTGGTAAACCTCTTCTTCATCCCCGTACCCAGCCCCTGGGGGTCGCAGGGCGGGATGACAGGCCACACAGCCGACGGAGTGGTAGAGTGCCTCTCCGAGCCTGGAAGTCTTGGAAGCCGTGGGCACGCCGGAAGCCCGAAAAGGACCGTCCTGGGAAGCCAGAAAGCTCGCCAGGTCTCGGACGGCCTCACTTCTCTCCTCGTCCGACCATCCCCCGAAGAGGCCGGGCATCCGTGTACCCGGTTGTACCGAGGACGGATCCGCAACAAACTGCGTGAGATAGTCAAGATTCAGGCGAGAACCAACGCCCTCCAGGAGCGGTGCTTGATTTTGCCCGAGGCGCGCGAAGGTCTCGTCGTCCACTTCATGGCAGGAAACACACCCGAGCTCGGAGATCAGGATTTCGCCACCCTCGGCGCAGGCTTCGATTTCTTTGTAGAAGCGCTCGAACCCAACGACGATCGGGCCGGACACAGCTTCGGCGCTATCGTCAGGGTCCCCACAGCTACCGAAGAAAGATCCCGCTGCGCTCAAGATGAAAGGCAACAGGATTCTCGCTGGCCTTCCTCGGTGTTGTCCGATCGCCACGGGTAGCCGAGAATCAGCTTACCGCGGAAGTCGCGGTGACTCCCTCACTCGCTTCGACCAGCAGCTTGATCCAGTGCCCCATGTATTTGCCGTGATCGTGATAGGTACGCCCACTCACTAGATTTCCATCTACGACACAGGGTTCGTTGACGAAAATGCCTCCGCATACCTCCAGATCGAATTGGCACTTGGGGACCGTCGCCATCCGCCGTCCTTTAACACAGCCGGCATAGGCGGGGATCTCGACCCCATGGCAAACACAGCCCACCGGCTTGTTGGCGTTGAAGAAATAGCGGGTGATGCGGACCAGGTCGGTATCGTATCGAATGTACTCGGGAGCCCTACCGCCAGAGAAGAAGATTCCAAGATATTCTTCGGGACGGACATCACGAAAGGCGATATCAGCCTCGAGCTTGTAGCCCTCAAACTCCCGAGTAATGGTCCAGCCTGGACTGATCTCATGGAGCACCATGGGATAGAGCCGTTTCTCCGGCGCCGCTACCACGGGTTCGAAGCCTGCTTCCTGCACCCGAAAATAAGGATACAAGGTATCAACGGTCTCACTCGCGTCTCCGATGATGATTAAGACTTTGCTCATTGCTTTCACCTCAATTCGATAGTCCGGTTATGGTCCTCAGCTGTGGATTCTCACGGAAACCGCAGTTTCACGCAGCGCCTCCGAGACAGGTCTCCAGGTAACGGCGCGACTTGTTTACAGCCTCGGTTACCTGCTGGCCCTCGGGGAGAATAGGAATTCCACGAGGCACCGGATGCATGAAGATAGAGGTCCAACCGGGATAGTCGATTTCCCGGAGGGCTGCGACGATCCTCACGAAGTCCATGGAGCCGTATCCCGGCATCTGGAACATCTCTTCCTTCTTGGGTAGCTTCCGTACGGCACCCTTTCCATGCTGCCACGCATAGAAGTGAACCAACTTGGAGCCGAGTTCCTTTATCAAACCGGCAATCAACTCCGGGTCCTGCGGTAAATGGTAAGGAGCCAGCGCGATGCCCAGTTGCTCGGATTCCGCAAGCTCTCCGAAATAGCGGATGGAGTCGGGACTCGAAATCAACGAGTTCCCATGATTCTCGATCCCGATGATGACTCCTGCCCTGGCTGCGGCCTCGGCGTGAGGCTTCATTCTTTCAAGAAAGTCCTTTACCTTCTGCTTCAGGGACTTGTCTCCTTCAGACGAGAGCCGATCGCTGCCACAGATCAAGATCTTGGCGCCAAGTTTCTGGGCCACCTTCATCTCTTCCTGCAGCCGGTAGGGTCCCAGATCGTAGTGGGTCAGGATTCCGAGCTTGACCTCATGCTCAGCCAGTAGCTCGGCAAACCGGTCGTGGCCCATCTCTTCCATCTGTTCGCGCTGGTTGGCATGGCCCAAGGGCCAGATATCGATGTGCTCGGCACCGGTCTTGTGTACTTCGGGCACGATCTCTTCCAGCCGAATCTTCCCGTAGAGACTCGAGGCCAGGATGTACGTCAGACGGAACTTGTCGCTCGCTTGAAGGCCACCACTCGAGAGCCCTGTGCAGACCCCGCTCACTCCGCCCAGAAGGAGTTGACAAGCTTGACGTCGATTCAAACTGTAATCTGACGGCATGCTGCGTCTATTCTAGGATCATCCTGCGAGAAGAGAAAGAGTTGGGAACCGATGAGGTAGGTTTCCAAGGTACAAGATACAAGAAACAAACAAGTTCCAAATTTCAAGTATCAATTCCCAAACAACTGAATTGGCGGTAGACTCGTTCGGGTCGCTCTGAGAGAGATTCCAGGAGGGGATAGACTCTACCTGGCAAACGCCGAACCAGGCCAAACGATTGTTTGGGTAATAATATACTTGACACACCCATAGTCCTTTGGTATACTCTTCTTATGAGATCACCACAGACCCTCATCGAAGCTGTTAAGTTCTTCTCCGACAAAGATATCTGCCTGGACTTCGTCGCCAGTCTTCGCTGGCCAGACGGCGTCGAGTGCCCCCGCTGCTATCACAAAGGTGCGTCGTTCCTGAGCACGCGAAAGCTCTGGAAGTGCAAGGGTTGCCGGAAGCAGTTCTCGGTCAAGGTCGGAACCATCTTTGAAGACAGCCCGCTCGGTCTGGACAGGTGGCTCCCTGCTCTCTGGATGGTTGCCAACTGCAAGAACGGAATCAGCTCCTACGAGATGGCTCGCGCTCTGGGCGTTACCCAGAAGAGCGCTTGGTTCATGAACCATCGCATTCGGCTTGCCATGAAGAGCCTGTCTTTTGAGAAGATGAGCGGGCAGGTCGAAGTAGATGAGACTTTCATCGGTGGCCGTGCTCGCTTCATGCACAAGGACGTCAGAGAACGAAAGATCAAGGGCCGTGGCCCGATGGGAAAGGCTGCTGTTCTTGGCCTCCTGGAACGACATGGGCCAGACGGGCACAGCACCGTCAAGACCAAGGTTATCGCCAGCCGAAAGAAGGGAACACTTCAGGGTGAGGTCCGCTCCCGAGTCCAGACCGGAACCGAAGTCTTGACCGATGAACTCAGGTCCTATGCTGGACTGGAAGACTCCTACGTTCACAATGTCATAAACCACGCCGAGAGCTACGCCAAGGGACACATCCACACTAACGGAATGGAGAACTTCTGGAGCCTGCTGAAGCGCTCCATCAAGGGCACCTATGTGAGTGTCGAGCCTTTCCATTTGTTCCGTTACCTAGACGAGCAGTCCTTCCGGTTCAATGGCCGAAAGGGAACCGACTCTGATAGATTCATGGCTGTTATCCGATCGATCTTCGGTCGTCGTCTCACCTACCAGGCACTGATCGGAGAAACGAGCTGAAGGAAAACCACGACGAGGAAACAAGAAATGACGAAACAAACCAAGCCCGAGAAGGTGAAAGCCAAAGAGGGAATGGACCGCATGAAGGAACTCACGCGCCGCGTCCTGTCGGTTTCCAAGGAAGATATCGACAGACAGGAAACTGAACTGAAACGCGAAGATGGGCATAGTGGTGGCCTAGTCCCCGCTAGCTGATATCAATGCAATAGCAACCATGATGATTAAAAAGGCGGTTTTTTCCTATTTCCAAGACACGGACGTTTCTGAAGTCTACAAGGTCCATTCTTTCTTAATTGATCAAGACGATGGACCATATATACTTCGGGTATTAGAAGGTGAAGAATCAGCTGGAGAGCGGCGGTATTGTGCACAGACTCGAACAGACAAAGATGGCGCAGATTGGACCAGAGGCACCCCTGCTGGAACCGTACAGAGAGCCATAGCGAACTTGGGTGTACTTCAGTTATTAAAGACAAGCTCTAGTCCTCGCTCTTAGCCTGCTCTTCTGAATCTGTCCGGCAACCGGTGCCGCGGCGTGAGGGAGTCGCCAAGCTATTCCTCACTGATTTCGCTTTCCAGATTCTCCAGGATGAACCTACGAAGAATCCTGCGATCTAAGTGTTTGGTTTCGTGATATGTCTGCTTCGCCAGTATCACTCTGGCGAATGACAATCTAGGATACCTCGCCTTGTCCAGATAAGTCTCACGCCAGAACTTACACCATTCCCAGGCCAGGAAATCAGCCGCCTGAAGAGGTACAGCAAGCCTCTTTCCTGCGAACGTATGCGAGCAATAACGGTATTGCTCACTGACTTTTTTCTTGTTCGCTTCTCCCTGATTCCGGTGTCCAGATTCAAAGAAGTACGCTACTGGACCAGAGTAAGATCCTTTATCAAGCCAATAGCCAACTGAAGCCAGGCACCATTGCAGAAGAATCGTGTAGGCAGATCCGTACTTCTTCAACCATCCTTTGCTCACTACAGAGAGGTAATCTTCTTCAGAAATGGAGCAGACGAATCCTGCAGAGATTCTGGAAACGATGATCTCCACTGCCTGCTTTACAAGAGATTCTCTTTGCTTCGTCGAGAACTTCTTAAAAGGACCGTGTCCACCCGCACACTGAGACATGCGGAAATACTCTATGTCGTTAGCTGCGAGAAACTTATTCCACTCTCTGGTGAACTTCTTAGCCTGGGAACTTGCAAACACGTAACCCGAGACACACATCACCCGTGATCCCTCGTGGGTACCACTCTCGTCAAAGTAAGCCTGGAGCATAACCGCGAGTCCGCCTTCGAGTGGAAGTACTGCGTCTAGCAAATCCGAGAACTCGGATTCAACGTCGCTGCGCTCTACTGGCGCTAATGCTATGCTCATAGCTTGCTCCCTAAATATAGGTGAGTCAAGTATATTATTGCCTAACTAAAGGTCGCCCTCGATTACCCAATTAGGAGCGAATTGTCCTGGACCCCATTCAGACCCCGGACTGTCTACCATGGCCTGACACGACGGGCCAACAGTCGACATACAGTTCTTTGTAGCGGCACTTGTAAAACAAACAAGTGTTTAATTTACAGGCACAGGGCCAAAAAGAGACCCCTTGTTTTCAGGGCTTTACGGCTCCAGAATCCTGAGGGTTTTATTTACAGCATCTGGGCCACCTTGGTATGAGAGACCCCGAGCCTTTTGGCAATGGTCCGCAGGCTGAGGCCATCCAACCGCATGCTACGGGCCTTTTGTGTGTCCAGCTGAACCTCGGGCCTTCCGAGCCTTTTCCCATTGGTCTTTGCCCTTCTCAGGCCCGCTTTCACCCGCTCCGCAATGATGTCCCTTTCCAGCTGAGCCACGGCCCCAATGATCGTAAAGATGGCGGCTCCTAGTGGGCTGGATGTATCGACGTTCTCTTGATAGCTGACGAAATCGATGCCCAGGTTCTTGAATTCCTCGAGAGCCAAAACCAGGTGCTTGGTACTCCTGGCAAACCGATCGAACCGCCAGACCAGAACCACATCAAACTTTCGCTTTTTGGCATCGTTCATCAGGCTATTCAGGGCCGGCCTGCTGTCCTTGGTGCCACTGATTCCGTTGTCGCAGTATTCGCTATAGAGCTTCCAGCCGCGGGCCTTGGCATAGGCCCTCAGGTCTAGCTCCTGGGGCTCTGTGCTTTGATCAGTGGTCGAGACGCGGGCATAGATGGCACACTCTTCGCCAACAAATCCGGTGGTGTCCAGGTCTGCAATGTGGTTGACCGTTTGGTTGTCGCCTTTCAGTTGCTTCTCTACCATCTGGGCGCTGGCGCGACTGGCGTTGTTTAGCTTACGTTGCCAGGCAGAGTTGGTCCTCGAGAAGACCCAGCCCCAGCGGCGCATAACGTGGCAAGTCTCCTTGTCTGTCTTGGAAGGAAAGACAATCTGTATCCGATTGATAGAAGGATCCTCGACTACCGTAAAGGTGCCAGCGTCACGCTCGGTATAGACTTCCGTGTCCTTGGCTTGCTGCTCTGCGATGCGCTCCCGGACCCTAGTGATATTGGCGCCTAGGTTGCTCAGAGCGTAGCCAGGAACAGGAGCCTTGTAGTAGGGGAACCTTGCCAGCGTCATCCGATACTCGTTGACCGTCTCAAGCTCGACACCGAGAGATTCGGCCATTGCCTCCCAGGCTTCCTTTTGATCTGGTGCCGGTTTCTTAGCCTTGCGCCAAGCGACATTGAGACTTTTCCAGAACTCTCGCTGGAGCTCCATCTTGACTAGTTTCCGTTGGAGCTTCACCACCGAATCAGGATCGTCTGAAGAGATCCCACCGGAGCCGACGCTATTAGCCTTCTCTCGTAGGTGTTGGGACTTCTTCTGCTCCTCGACACCTTTCCTGATAGCGTCATCGGCGCGCTGTAGCGTTCGCCGGTGGCGCTTTTCCGAATGGTGGCCCACCAAGACAGGCTGCCCGAGTGGAATCCCATCTGTGAGTGAGTGAAAGCGACCAAAAGACGCTTCGGACCTTCCATCGGCTTTCTCGGCTCTCGCTCGTAGCTTGTCGCGTTTTTCTTCTTGTTTCTGTTCGTAGCTATTCATTTGTTCTTCCTCCGAAGTTGCTTTCGTTTTAGTTGCTGGAATCAGCCCATCAGGCCCTGATCGGCGAAGCTGAAATAGCGATCGGGGGGCAAGGTCGTTACTTCAGCTGCGCTGATCAGGGAATACTGGGCTGATTCCATAGGGATTGCGAGACGCTCTTAGTTGTGCTTATCTTCTTTACATGAGCGGACTAACCTTCACCCATCCACTCACGGATCACCGAATTTCTGTTGTAAGGTAGAGGGAACTCTTACCCTGGTTCAACGGTGGAGCACCAGTTCCACTTCATTGCTGACGCGTCCGAAAGATAGGAGAGACCCCATGAGCATTACTGAACGTTTCTCAAAAGCATTGGACAAGAGGATGTTTCGAGCGGGATACATCCTCG
>Ga0310120_10000462_pt1 | contig 32357 bp, 24 predicted proteins | sample CB27_AW_983_MG_FD_203506 | JGI IMG/M metagenome (GOLD analysis project Ga0310120, IMG submission 203506) | Marine microbial communities from Western Arctic Ocean, Canada - CB27_AW_983 | ecosystem: Environmental > Aquatic > Marine > Oceanic | place: Canada: Western Arctic Ocean | collected...
AGCCTGGCCGCCACTCTTGTCCTCTTTCTTGCCTCTCTGCCGGAGTCGCTCCACGCCGAGGAGGCCCCCTTCGAGTTCACGCGCATGATCGCGCACTGGGACGAGTACGGTCATGCCGATTACCTCTCCTTCGTCGATGACGCCCAACCCCAGGTCGCGCAGGTCGGCTTTTACGGAGCACACTTCTGGAGCCTGGTTCACACCCCGCAATTCGGCGGCTACCCGGCTCACTTCCCGGTCCGCGGCTTGACCGAGTGCAGCGCGTGGTTTCGCACACTGAATGGCGAACTCAAGAAGCGAAAGGTGCGCGCAGTGGGGCACTTCAACATCGAGTTCCTGGTCGGTGATCCCGATGGCCCGATGGGCCCGCGCGGGTTTTTCAAGTGGTACCGCGACCACTGGGACGAAAAATGCCTGGGACCGAAGCCCGTGAAGGATCCCGTGGACTTTCTGGAAAAGAAAGCCGACGGCACGCCCATCGTGAACCGCAGCTACGCCATCGGTGGCATGAGCGAGTACTGGGCCTGCCTGCGCAACCCGCACTGGCAGGTCGTCCTCAAGGCCTGGGTCAGGCAGGGCATCACGCTCGGGGTGGACGGCTACGTGATCAATTACTTCTACCGGCACGAGTGCCACTGCGATCACTGCCAGTCCGCCTTCCGCTCCTATCTCTCGGAGCGCCATTCCCCAGCCGAATTGAAGAAGAGGTTCCGCATCACCGATCTCGCCGCTCACAAGTTCGGGACCATCGTCTCCTGGCACGACCCCAAGACCACCAGCCCACTCAAGCTCGAGATGTTGCGCTTCTCACAGGCCTCCAACAAGAAGGCCTTCGATGAGGTTTTTCTCAAGTTCGGGAGATCCCTGAAACCGGATCTCCTCGTGGCCCAGTGGAACCACCTCGGCAACTTCGTGGCGATCAGTGGAGACGAGCGCTGCCTCCTGCCCGCCGATCTCTGGGCCAAGGACGAATCCTATCTCTGGTACAGCACCGGCGACTCCGCCAACAAGAGCGACCTCGAGAATCGGGTTCTCGGAGATGCCGTTCTTCAGGCCCGGTTCATCCGCGGTGCCAGCGGCGACAAACCCTTCACCCTGGGCAAGTATGAGAGCACCCGCATTCGCACCGCAATCGCCGAGCTGGCCGCCAACGGGGGAACGCCCATGGGCTTCTACACCCGCTTCACCGATCCCGAAGCTCGCAAGGAAATCGTGCGCTACTACCAATTCCTCAAACGGCACGAGCATCTCTACCGGGCCAACCGCTCTCACGCCGAGGTCATTCTCGCCTACCCGCGCAAGAGCGTGCACCAGGGCGACCTGGCCGCTCTCGAACGCTTCCGCACGCTGGGCCGCAAACTCCTCGACCGGCACGTCCTCTTCGATGTCCTCCCCGACGACCTCGTGCCCACCGGGCGGGACAAGCACCACAAAACGGTGCTCACCGTGGACGAGCTTTCCCCCGCTCTGCCCAAAACGCTGAGCCGTTTCGAAGCACCCTACACCGTGCGAGTTTCCGCCAGCAGGCCTGCCCAGCGCAACGAACTCGATCTTCACTTCGTGAACTACAATCGCACCGAGCCTCCCAAGAATGCCGACGGCAAACCGTCCGCGGGAAGCGGCATTCGCGACGAGAAACCGATCCCAGCCCCTGAGATCGCGGTGGACCTCCTCTTGCCTCCAGGCGCCCGGGTGAAGGAGATCGTGGCTATCACTCCCGAAGACGATCACAGCACGGCTCTCAAGTGGAAGATGGCGGAGGAACGAATTCAGTTTTCGACTCCGCCGTTCAAGGTCTACGCTCTCGTGCGTGTACTCCTTCACCCGTAGCCTCGGCCGCGCTCTGTGCGCGCTGAGCGTGCTTGTTTCGGCGACCCAGGCCCAGGAGCGCACCGCGTGGGCAACTTCGCGATTGCAGGGTTCACCCGATCCTCCCCTCCCCTTCACTACGGAACGGGTCCTGACCGCTATCAAGTGGGACAAACCACTCTATGCCCTGGCCGATGCCGGCGGCGACCGCAATCACCTCCTGGTGATGGAAGAGGGCAACGACAGCGACCGTCCAGCGCGGCTCTTTCGCGTCAACTACCGCTCTGAATCACCGGCCAAGGATCTCTTCTTCGAACTGCCCAAGTTCCTCATCTACGGATTGACGCTCGATCCGGACTACCTCTCTAACGGATTCCTCTACCTGTTCCAGAAAGGCCACCTCCCCGCCTTCCGCGATCGCGGCGTGCGCATCTCGCGCTACCGTGTGATGGATCACAAAATCGACCCTGCCTCCGAGCTTCCAATCATCGAGTGGCGGACGCACGGGCACGACGGGGGCGACCTCGCCTTCGGTCAGGACGGCATGCTCTACATCACCACCGGAGACGGCACCACCGATTCGGACCAGCGGGTCTCGGGCCAGGCCCTGGATGATCTGTTAGGCTCCGTCCTGCGCATCAATGTGCGCCAGGCCACCAGCGAGCGGCCCTACACCGTCCCTCCTGACAACCCCTTCCTCGACCAGCCCGGTGCGCGCCCCGAGATCTGGGCCTACGGGCTTCGCAACCCGTGGCGCATGACCGCGGACCGAAAATCGGGGCAGATCTGGGTGGGCAATAACGGCCAGGATCTCTGGGAAACTGCCCACCTCCTCGGCCGCGGGGAGAACTACGGATGGAGCGTCTTCGAGGGCAATCATCCCTTCTACCTCAACCGCCAGCTCGGACCCACCCCACACGTCCCACCCACCATCGAACACTCACACTCCGAGTTCCGCTCACTCACCGGCGGAGTCATCTACCGGGGGGAGAAGTGGCCGGAACTCGACGGCGCCTACGTTTACGGCGACTATTCCACCGGCCGGATCTGGGCCGCCAGGCACGACGACAAGAAGATGCTCTGGCACCGTGAACTGGCCGACACGTCCATTCAGATTGCCGGTTTCACCCTCGCTCCGGGCGGCGATCTCATCGTCATCGACCACGGCGGCAATGCCCTTCACCGCCTGGTAAAATCTCCGCCGCCGCCGGCAAACGTACCGCCCTTCCCGGAGCTTCTCAGCGAGACCGGTCTCTTCAAGTCGGTGACCGAGCAGTCTCCTGAGGCCGGGGTGATCGCCTACCAGGTCAACTCGGAGGGCTGGAACGACGGTGCCACTTCGCAACGCTGGATGGCCGTTCCGGGAAGCGAGAAAGCGGTCTACAAGAGCGATCACCCATGGAACTTTCCCAACCGCACTGCCCTGGTACAAACGCTCTCTCTTCCAGCTGGTGAAGGAGGGCCGGCCCGCAAGGTGGAAACGCGCGTCCTTCTCCGCCAACAGAACGAATGGCAAGGCTACTCCTACCGCTGGAACAAGGACGGAGGCGATGCCGTCCTCGTTCCTTCCTCCGGAGCCGACGCCGAGATCGAGGAGAGCGGGCAGAAATACTCCTGGCGCTTTCCCAGCCGGGCCCAGTGCGCCCTCTGCCACAACCGCGCAGCGCTCTATGTCCTGGGAATCACGGGCAGGCAGTTGAATCGCCTGCACGAATTCGAAGGCGATCAGGTCAACCAGCTCACCCTGTTGCAACGAATCGGGTTCTTTTCCAATCAAGTCCCCGAAACGTTGCCCGAGCCTCTCGCCAATCCCCGCGAAGTCGCTGAGCCTTTGGAGGCGCGCGCTCACTCCTACCTGCACACCAATTGCTCGATCTGCCACGTGGCGTCTGGGGGCGGCAATGCCCAGTTCGACGTGCATATCACCATCTCACGCGACAAGAGAAAGGTCATCGAGGCCCGTCCACAGCACGCCACCTTTGGCCTCCCCGACGCCATGATTGTCGCACCGGGGCGCCCGGACGCTTCCGTTCTTCTGCACCGTGTTTCCCGCCGTGGAAAGGGCAGCGGACAAATGCCCCCGCTGGGATCGAGCCACGTCGATAAAGAGGCCGTCGAGATGCTGCGTGACTGGATCGCGGGACTGAACCCCTCGCGGCCCATCGTGAAGGAATGGACCATGGCCGACTTCTCCGCGGAGCTGGCAGCCTCCGACCAGCGCCAGCGTCACTATCTGGGCGGTCGCGAGGCCTTCGGTGCGACCGGCTGCATCCAGTGTCACAAGTTCGGAGAGGATGGCGGAAGCGTGGGCCCAGACCTGAACGGCATTGGAAAGCGTGCCACCACTCGCGAGCTGTTAGAGTCCATCCTCGAACCATCCCGGCACATCGTGGAGGGCTTTGCGATTCCCGGAACCGATCCGGCGGTCTCCACCATGCCGCCCGGGATGATCAACGTTCTTGGGAAAGAGCAGGTCCTCGATCTGCTCTACTACCTGAAACGGAATGGCCGTCCCCACGTGGCCGCCATCGTGACCGAGTACCGCCACAACTCCCACGCCGACATCATCGTGAGCCGCCTTCTCCAGACCGACACGCTCGACGGCAAGGGAGAGGTCTCCCCGCTCGAACTGGTCTCGCTCTATACCGACCAGGTCCCCAAGAGCGACACCAGCCGCCTGCTCTCGACCTCCCACCGCTTCCCGATCTATCCCACCATTGCCGAAGCGCTCACCCTCGGAACCGGAGAGTTGGCAGTCGATGGAGTCCTCCTCATCGCCGAACACGGCGACTATCCGAAATCGGACACGGGCGGCACGCAGTATCCCAAGCGGCGCTTCTGGGAAGAATGCCTCAAGGTATTCGATGCAAGCAAACGCACCGTCCCTGTCTTCGTCGACAAGCACCTCTCCGACAACTGGGCCGACGCCAAGTTCCTCTACGACTCGGCGAAGGAACGTGGAATCCCGCTCATGGCAGGCTCCTCCCTCCCCACCACCTGGCGCAGGCCGGCCGCCGACGTCCGCCGCAGTGCCAAGCTCAAGGAGATCGTGGCCCTCAGTTACCATACCACCGATGCCTACGGATTTCATACTCTCGAGATCATCCAGGCTCTCGCCGAGCAGCGGCAGGGCGGCGAAACAGGGATCACTGCCGTGCACGCACTCACCGACGAGGAGGTCTGGCGTGCTTTCGATGAGCAGCGCTTCAATCGATCGCTTTTCGAGGCCGCCTGGTCGCGCCTCACCAACCCGCCCGACCTGAAGGACCTCCGCCGGTTGGTGGCCAAACCGCGCCTCTTCACCATCGAGTACAAGGGCGGACTGCGCGCCCACATGCTCGAATTGAATGGCGCGGTCAATGAATGGGCAGCGGCCTGGAGTTACCAGGATGGCAACCAGATCGACTCCTCCCTCTTCTGGACCCAGGAAGGCAGGCCGGGCATGCACTTCACCTGGCTCCTACACGGGATCGAAAGGATGATCCTCACCGGTCAACCGAGCTGGAACGCAGAGCGTACCCTCTACACCAGCGGCACCCTCGACGCCTTCCTCCTCTCCCTCAAGAGCGGTAAACGCCTGGAGACTCCCTACCTCAACATCCCCTACCAGCCCACCTGGCGCTGGCTGGAACCGCCCCCGCCGCCGCCTACCAGGCCATGGTCGGGGCAGTGATGATTCACTTCAGGGCCGAGAACCCGAGAGCCTTGAGGTAGATCCGCTCCGGCGGCTCGGCCAGGATCTTGCCGTTGACCTCCGACTCCTGGCGCACCCGGTGCCACTCGGGATCGGCACCGAAGGCCTTCCAATTGGCGTCGGCCTGCTGACGGTTGGGGTGATGCAGGAGATAGACAAGGGTGTTGGCGGACTGCGGCCTGTCAAAGGGGGTCCAGTAGCCGATGTTCTTCATGCCGTGCTTCTCGAAGAGCCTCCTGGTGTGATTTCGAAAGCGCGCATTGAGCGCTGCCAGTTTTCCCGGCGCCGTCCCGTAGATACGCAATTCGTAGACGCCTCCGGGCTGGTCGATCGCAACCCGCTTCAACGCGGAGTAATCGTTCTCCGTCAGAAAGGTGCTCTCCGGACGCTGCCAGAGAAGGCTCTGGAACTCGGGCTTGTCGAGCACTGCCTCCCACTCACGGTCGTTGAAGAAAGCCACCCAGTTCTCATAGGCCGCATAGCGCGAGGAATGCTTGAGAAGGTAAACGAATCGCCGGCGCTTCTTGGCCGGTCCCTCGGTGGGAATCCAATAGCCGAGCGCCTCCAGTCCGTGCTTGCGGAAGAGGCGATCGGTGTGCTCGCGAAAGCGCTTGATGAGGTGTGCGTGCCTCCCCTCGTTTGCGGAGTACATGCGCAACTCGTAGAGTGGCCCCTCGTTCAGTCGCGGCGCCCGCGGTGAGCGTCGCTGACCGCTCCCTGCATCCCGCCCCTGTTGGTGTCCCAGCACCACCTCCAGCGGGGCTTCGAAAACCCAGGCCATGTCGTCGGAGATCTTGCGGCTGGCATCGTGACCCCCGATGTAAAGCGCTCCATCTCCAAAGGGTGAGAGGCAAAAGGCGCGTGGAGAGACCAGGAGGGGCTTGCCCGGCACGTAGGCATTATTGATCTCGCGCACCTCGTAGCTCTGGTCCGCCCGCCGGACGGCGTACATCGCGCCACCGTACAGAGCGCTCCCCTTCCAGCGCAAATCATTCTTCCCGCGGATGTTTCCCTGGAACCCGATGATGTGAACCGTCTCACCGGTGGCAGGGTCGGTCACCGGATACATCATGTTGTGAGCGCCCAGGGTGTAGGTGACCTCTACCCCGAGCGCCTTGCTCATGAGATCGATGATGCGCGCCTCGTCGTGAAGGGCAAATCCACCCCGCCCGTCCGGATCCATGCGCTTCACCTGGCTTGCCGACCGATCCCCGGGGGCCCACAGGAAAAGCAAGGACTCGCCCTCGCCCTTCGGATTCTCGATCGTGGTCAATCCCCGTATCCCGCCCACGTCGGTGTCCGCGTCCTCGTGCAAATCGAGAACTTCCCGATAGTAAGCTCGCTCCCCGTCGACACGCTGGTAGATCGATCCACCCTCCGAAAAGAACAACGACTCGTTGGCCCTTGCCATTCCGAGGGGCCGCGTGCGAAAGGTCCCCTCCGTGAGGAAGGGATACTCGAGATGGCGGCTCCAGCGGATCCCACCCGGTGCACTCTCGTCGTAGACTCCGGACACGATGCCCGGATTGCCCAGCGAGAGATAGAGGCGTTCCATTCCGGTAACCTTGTCGCGGTGCACCTCCATATCACGGGGCACCCAGCGCACCCCGCCCGCGCTCGATCCGTGCCGGACCAGACTGTGAGACCAACTGCTCTTCTCCTCGTCCCGCACCCAGACCGAGACCGCCCCGCCCCGCTCGAAGTTCGCCCCTGCGGCCATCACGAGAAGGTTGCGCGGCTGAGGCAGGGCCGCACCCTTGGCATCACGCGTGAAGGTCACCGATTTGAGCACGTTGCCCTTCATGTATTCCAGGCCGAGCCCGTTCGATTTGCCGGTATCCAGATCGACCTGCCACTCTCCACCTGATTGGTCCAGGCGCAGCACCTGGGAGCTCTGCTTCTGTCCCTCCGGCGGAATCACCCAGCGCGCGTCCACCCAGTAGCCGTTGGCGGCATAAAGTTTCCTCTTATGGGCGACCAGGTGCATGATCTCGGATCCACCCGCATAGGCGCCCGCCCGATCGAGATAACCGGCCTCGTAGCTCTGCCTCCAAGCCGCCTCCTCCGCCAGTCCGGCGGGCAAACCGGCCCCGAGGACCAGGGTGAGAAAGGCAGGAATCCGCATGGTTTCAGTCACTTGAGAACGAATCGAGACCCGTCTACCGGTCCAGCCAACCGGGCAATTCCCCGTCCCCTGTCTCCTCGCCCTCCAGAAGCCAGCTCAGGTTGAAACGGGCCAGGTAGCCATCCTCGTAACGATGACTCTTTCCTCCCTCCAGCAGGAGATAGATCCAACCCTCGCTCGCAGTTCCCGGGCGCCCCGCATTGAGGGAGGAGTAGGCACTCGGTCCCTCCCACACCCTCCGCTTGAGCGGCCAGGTCCCGGCCCCATCAAAACTCACCCACACCGTGACATCACGGCGTTCGGCAGTGACGCTGTCACAGTTGCTGTAGAGGAGAATATCGCGCCCCTTGACCGGCAGGCGCACCAGACCGGCAAAACAACCCGACCCGGGCCCGATCGACTTACGCGCCCCGTCGGGAAGAATCCGGCACATGGCGGCATCCTTCCAGGTCAGCCCGCCGTCCTCGCTCCAAGCCTCCCAGCGTAAGGCGGGGTTGTATTCTGATCCCGGCGGATCCGCATGTCTCCGGGAGTTGTAGTAGATCCGGCCGTCGGAGAGTTCTGCTACCGCTCCCTCCCCGGTTCCCAGCTCGGGAAAGGGCTCGCTGGTGCTCCAGGTCACCCCGCCGTCGTCACTGTAGATTGCGGTGTTGTACATCCGGGGAAGGTTTCCCCGGTTGTCCCCCCCGGCATACCACCGGGCGGCCCGCAGTAACCTGCCAGCGTGCCTGCCATGGCGCAGGGTAATTCCGTGCTCGGCAAAATGCATGTCAGGCACATTCCCGCGATGGTCGGGTCGAATGACGGCCTTCTCCACCTTGTGCCAGCTCCTGCCGTGGTCGCGGCTTCGACAGACCCACTTCCTGGCCGGGGGATACCTGGCCTCCGGGAATGCGAAAATGTCCCCACTTCTCTCGTCCACTGTCACGCCCCCGCCGTGCCAGCAGGGCTTGGCTACCGTAATCAGGGGTCCCCAGGTCTTGCCGCCATCCCCACTGCGTCGCACCCGGATCCCCTTCTTGCCCAGGGCGAAGTTGTTCTCCACCTCTCCCCAGCTTGCCACCACGGTGCCATCCAGGGCCACTACGATGTTGGGATTACGCTCCCCCTCGAAAAGCTTATGCATCTCAAGATCCGCCCCACCCAGAAAGACCCCAAGGCCCCCCTCCTGAATTGATTCCGCAGCCGGAAGCGGGAAGCAGGGGAGGAAAACGGCAAACGAAACAATCTTGGGTAGAAGGCGTGAGGGCATCACGGCGGAACAGGTTGCCCACGATTCTGCAGATCGACTCCAAAGAAGAAACTACTTTCACCACAACAGCCTGGCGAAAGAAGAGGAGGTGGGGCCGGAGCCCTCTCCGGCACAGGGACTTTCAAGTTCCGTGAATGAACAGACTCCTCCTTATTCACAGTTCCCCTTCCCCCATTGCCCTTGTCCATCCGGCACTCACGCTACAGGTTCATACCGTGCGCCGTACCCGACTCATCGCCACCCTCGGCCCTGCCACCGAATCCCTTGACGCCATCCGCGCCCTCGTCCACGCGGGCGCGGACACATTCCGGCTTAACATGAGCCACGCATCTCACGAATGGACCCGTGAGGTGTCCGCCCGCGTGCGGGAAGCAGCCGCCGATGCACCGCGGGCCCGCACGGTGGGTCTCCTCTTCGACCTGCAGGGCCCCTCCATCCGTACCGGCACCCTGGCCCAGCCCTTCGAGCTGAATGAAGGTGACAAGGTCGAGTTCCGTCACTCGGGAAGCGATCCGGCCCTGCCCTGTTCCACTACCGTCAACTACACCAGCCTGGTCAGTGACGTGAGCGTGGGCGACACCCTGCTGGTCGACAATGGCACCATGATCATGAAGATCGAGGGCGTCACCGACGACCGTATCACCTGTGAAGTGCAGACCGCCGGGCAGCTGGGCTCCCGGCGTCACATCAACCTTCCCGGAGTGCGTCTCAATCTCCCGGCACTCACCGAAAAGGACCGGGCCGACATCGAGGTGGCCACCGAGTGCGGAGCGGACTTCATCGCGGGATCATTCGTGAGGGACGCGGACCACGTCAACGAGTTGCGGGCGCAGATCGAGGAGGCGGGAGGCCATGCACAGCTCATCGCCAAGCTTGAGGACCAGGAAGCCATCAAGCACCTCGACGATATCATCCACGCTTCCGATCTCATCATGGTCGCACGCGGCGACCTCGGGATCGAAGTTCACATCGAGGAGCTTCCCATCATTCAACGCCGCATCGTGAAGCGCTGCCACAATCTTGGACGACGCGTCATCGTGGCCACCCATCTCCTCGAGTCCATGATCGAGAACCCCACGCCGACGCGGGCCGAGATCACGGACTGTGCCAACGCAGTCTACGAGGAAGCTGACGCCCTGATGGTTTCGGGGGAAACCTCGGTGGGCAAGCACCCGCAGCGATGCCTCGAAATTCTCGACCGGGTGGCCCGCCGTATCGAGCGATCCGGCGGCCTCGGCTACGCCTCCTCGGCGGACCTGCGCACCACCAGGCAACGGGCCGTGCGGGCCGCTGTACAACTGGCGGATTCCATCCAGGATGCCGTCATGGTGGTCTTCACTCGCAGCGGGGCAACCGCCAACCAGACCGCCCTCCTGCGGCCGCGCTCGCCCATCTACGCCTTCACTCCGGAAAGCACCGTCTGCCGCGGACTCGCCCTCTCGCGCGGGGTCCGGCCCTTCGTAATGCCCTTCCGCGAAATGCCCCGCGATACCATCGCCGAGGCGGTGGCCACCCTCCGCAATCGACGGGATGTTCCCGAAGGCACACCCCTGGTCATCTTTTCGGACATCTTCCAGATCGACCACGCGGTCAATTCCATCCTCCTCGACCAGGTGTAACCCCGGGCAGACACCTCAAGCCGTCTCTTCCTCTCCCGTGCCGGGAGCTGCCTCTTCCGGTTCCCCCTCACGCCTTGTGAAGTGTACTTGGCCTACCCGTCGACCATCCGTTCCGGTCACCTTCGCTTCGTATCCTTCTATTTCAATAGCCTCACCGGGCTCGGGAAGATGCCCGAGCTGCTGGGTGATGTAGCCTCCCACCGTGGTTACTTCTCCACTCTCAAGTTCGACCGCAGGCACATGATCAGAGAGCTCGTTGAGGGTGATCGCTCCCTCCACGATGAATTCATTGTCATTGACCCGGGTAAAGGCGCTGGTCTCGGAATCAAACTCATCCTGAATATCGCCCACCAGTTCTTCGATCACGTTGTCAAGGAACACCAGTCCGGCGGGATCGCCAAACTCGTCCACAACCATCGCAAGATGCGCCCGCTCCTTCAGGAAAAACGTCAGGAGAACATCGAGCGGCATGGTTTCAGGCACGATCTTGAGCTCCCGCTTCGCACGATGAAGATCGGGATTGGACTCACCCGCAAGAGGCAGGAGGTCCTTGATGTGGATCAGGCCCACCGCGTTGTCGAGATGACCCTGAACCAAGGGAAATCTAGTGTGCTTGGTGGCGGCAGCCCGCTCCAGATTCCTCTCAAACGGCTCCTCGAGATCGAAGAAGACCACCTCACTGCGAGGGGTCATTACGTCCTGCACCTTGAGGTCGTTCAACTCGAGGGCGTTGATGAGGATCTCCCTCTCCGTCTCGGTGACCTCCTGCTGACGTTCGCTCTCTTCCACCAGAATCGCGAGCTCCTCGGGGCTATGGGCGACTTCGCTCTCGGAGACCGGATCGATCTTGAATACCCTTTTGAGAATCCAGTTGGCGGTTCCGTTCAGGATCGCAATGGCCCACTTGAAGGCCACATAGAAACCGTGCAACGGCCGAGCCAGAGCCAGGGTGGTGCCCAGGGGCTTCCGGATCGCAATCGACTTCGGCAACAACTCCCCGATGACAACGTGCAGAAAGGTAAAGGAGATGATCGCAATGATGAACGAAATGGTCGGAACCGCATTCTTCAAAAACTCGGGCAGATCCGGAATACCGTAGAGCGCAGGCCCCACCAAGGCGGCCACGAAGGGCTCCCCGAGAAATCCCAGCGCCAGGGACGCGATCGTAATGCCCAGCTGATTGGCGGAAAGATATCCGTCGAGGTGATCGACCACGTGCTTGGCAGTCTTCGCCCTCCGCGGCTTGTCTTTCAGTTCCCCATCGATCTGGGTGGGACGCACCTTGACGATGGCAAACTCCGACGCCACGAAGAAGGCATTCAGGAGCAGGAAGAAGACGATCCCTGCAATCAACAACAATGCCTCGGGCAGAGAGGGAAACTCATGAGGCACATTTGCCGACCCGCTGGCCAACGTTATCAACAATCCGTCCATTCCGGTCAGAGCTTCTCGAATACGCCCTGATCACGCTTCTCGAGCACCGTGAACCCGGCCCTTTTCGCATCAGTGGCCGAGAACGGTTTCGCGACCCGGGGCGAATTAACCGAACTGATCATCTTGCGGACCGGGTTCCTGCAAAGGGGGCAGACCTCCAGGGGAGGGCGGTCGACCGGTCGTCTCAATTCAAATCCCCGGGCACAGCGGACACAACTTCGATCCGGGTCGTCGGGGTTTTCAGAAAGATACTCGTAAAGTGGCATCTGGGATGCGGCTGGCAGGGAGATTCGTTGCCACCGCTATTCGAGCTTTGGAAGCTATGCTACCAGCTCGATTTTGTCACGCCGGGAATAAGTCCGGCGGAAGCCATTTCGCGGAAAGTGATGCGGGAGAGCCTGAATCGGCGCAGGTAGGCCCTCCGGCGCCCAGTCACCTCACAACGGTTCACCACCCGCGTGGGGCTCGCGTCGCGCGGCAGCATGCTCAAACCGACGTAATCCTTCTCCTCCTTCAGCTTCCGACGGAGTTCCTTGAACTTCTTAACAGTCCGCTGTTTGCGCTTGTTTCGCTCGATCCAGCACTTCTTGGCCATGGGGGTGCGTCTCTTACGCGGAATCCCGTCCAATTCAAGGGTTTTTTTACCCAGCGGGATCAATTTGGGCTCAGAACAGGGCTCTTCACCCACTCTCCGGGCAGGCCACCTCCACGACGCATGTCAGCGGAGCACGGTCACTTCCCCGCAGGCAGAATGCACTCGTACTTGCAACGAAGCAGTGGAACCTTACTTCTAGCCCCATGAGCGACACCCGCATTGAACGCGATTCCATGGGTGAAATGCCGGTCCCGGCCGAAGCCCTCTATGGTGCCTCCACCCAGCGCGCCGTGCTGAACTTCCCGGTCTCCCACGAATCGGTCGAGTCAGGAATGGTGCGTGCCTTCGGGCTCATCAAGTGGGCCGCGGCCCGCGTGAACGGCGAACTGGGGCACCTTCCCACCGAAAAGACCGCCCTGATCGAGCAGGCCGCCCGGGAGGTCTACGAAGGAAAACTGGACGAACACTTCCCGGTCGACGTCTACCAGACCGGTTCGGGCACCTCGACCAACATGAACGCCAACGAGGTGATCGCCAACCGCTGCGCACAGCTCGCCGGGGTAGCAATCGACGCCGGCCGGGACGAAAAGCCGGTCCATCCCAACGATCACGTCAATCAGGGACAGTCCTCCAACGATACCTTCCCTACCGCAATACATATCGCCGCCGGGGTGACCCTGAAGGAAAACCTCGTGCCCTCCCTCGAAGCACTGCGCGACAGCCTGCAGGCCAAGGCGCAGGAATTCCATGGTGTGCTCAAGATCGGGCGCACGCATCTCATGGACGCCACCCCCGTGCGCCTCGGCCAGGAGTTCGGCGGCTACGCGATGCAGCTGACCCGCGCCGTTGATCGCACCCACAAGGCTCTCAAGGCCATCCACGAACTGGCTCTCGGAGGAACAGCGGTGGGAACGGGTCTGAACTGCCCCCCTGACTTCCCTTCCAGGGCCATCGCCTTCATCTCCGAGAAGACCGGGATCGAGTTCCGCGAAGCCGAGAACCACTTTGAAGCGCAGTCGGGCAAGGACGCCCTCGTGGAATGCCACGGTCAGCTCAATACCATCGCCGCCAGTCTCTACAAGATCGCCAATGACGTCCGCTTGCTGGGATCCGGTCCCCGCTGTGCGATTGGCGAGCTCTCCCTGCCCGCTACCCAGCCCGGTTCATCCATCATGCCTGGCAAGGTGAACCCGGTCATGAGCGAGGCGGTCACCATGGTGGCTGCCCGCGTCTTCGGCAACCACTCTACCGTGACCTGGTGCGGCGCCAATGGGCACTTCGAACTGAATGTCATGATGCCGCTGATGGCCAAGTGCATTCTGGAAAGCATCCGCCTCCTCGCCAACGTCTGCGACATCTTCCGCAGGAACTGTGTGGAGGGGATCGAGGCCCGGGTCGAGCGCTGCAACGAGCTGATCGAGTACTCGCTCTCGATGGTGACCTCCCTTGCCCCCGTCATCGGCTACGATCAGGCCAGCAGGATTGCCAAGGAATCGGTGGAATCCGGCCGGACCGTGCGCGAGTTGTGCACCGACCGCCTGGAGGAACTGGGCCTCACCGCAGAGCAACTCAGCGAGGCTCTCGATGCCGCCAGCATGGCCGGAGAGTGATCTCCCTCAGCCTGCCAGAAGGGGACGCGGTGAGCCCCATCCCCCTGATCACAGCAGCGCGTCGGGGCTGGCGCTGCCAGCGAATCCCTCCTAGGCCGCAAATTGTGGGCGGCGGCTGCGGACCAGGACTATCAGGAGCAGGGGCAGGGCCAGGACCGGGTTGACCATTGCATGGCGGGGGCCGCGGGTCTTGGGGGCGACCTCAGCCAGCTCAACCGAAAGGTAATTGGAGCGACGCCAGATGTCGCGGCTGGAGACCGGGGATCCATCCACCCCGCAGAGATCGCCGGCCAGGCTCGCATTCACGTAGGGATAAATCTCCACCGGCCGGGGCTCTTCCAGCGCCAGACCAGGGTGGGCCGGACTGTAGTAAAGCTCCTCACCGATCCCGATCTGGGCGTATTCATCCGGGAAGGCAAAGGGCAGCTCGCCCACGGGAGAAGCGCAGAGATCAGGGGCAATGTGAAAAGCACAAAGGAAGAGCGCAAGGAAGGGAAAGTTTGTTTTCATGAACCGGGTGCAGTTGATGGAACAAGGCCATCAGAACCCGGATACTATTAGATCATATATATATTTTTAGTTAGAAACCTGGGTTAGTTCATTCTTCCGAAGGAACAATTTCCCGCCATCCGGGTCACAATCGTTCCTGCTCCTCAACCATGGTCCGGAATCCTTTTTTCCTAAAGACATTCAAAATTTTCATTATCCTTCAGGAATCCTCAAACTAATTAAAGAGTCCTGATCAGACGTAACGCTAAGCCACTAGTGAATCCATATCTTGTGTCAAAAAGCGAAACACGGGCAACTCCTCTCCCACCGGGTCATCCGGGATCCCTTGATCCGGGTCTACTTCTTTGCCCACGAGTCGCGCAGCCCGATGGTGCGGTTGTAGACAGCCCTGCCTCCGGCCTCGTGATAACGGGAATCTGCGCAGAAGTAACCGAGGCGTTCGAACTGGCAGACGAACCCGGCGGACTCACTGGCCAGGCCCGGTTCCAACTTCGCGCCGGTGACGATCCTGAGGGAATCCGGATTAAGGACCGAAAAGAACCCCCCCTCCGCCGCTGCCGGATTCTCGTGATGAAAAAGGCGGTCGTAGAGACGCACTTCAGCATCCTCGGCCTCAGCAACGCTCACCCAGTGAATGGCAGCCTTGCATACCACCCCCTCGGGCGGCGACTGGCCGATCGTGCCCGGCAGATACTCACAGTGCACCTCGGTCAGTTCCCCGCTTTCAGGATCGGTGACGTGGTCAACGTATTGCACGATGTAGCCGCCACGTAGCCGCACCGCCCGGCCCGGAGCGAGGCGGAAGTACTTCCTTGGAGCCTCCACCATGAAATCATCGCGCTCAATCCAGAGCTCGCGTCCGAGGGGCAGCTTGCGCAGTCCGGCATTCCCGTCCTCGGGATTGTTCTGCACTTCCACCTCCTCCCGGTGACCGGGCTCCATGTTGACCAGGACTAGTTTGAGCGGTTCCAGGACCGCCATCCGCCGGGGCGCGGTGATATTGAGCACCTTCCGCACCTCGTTCTCGAGCCGGGCCACGTCGGTGATTCCCTTGAACTTGGTGATCCCGACGCCCTCGCAGAAGTTGCGGATGGCTTCGGGTGGAAACCCCCGCCGGCGCGCTCCGGAAAGAGTGGGCATGCGCGGGTCGTCCCAGGCATCAACCTTCCCCTCCTCCACCAGTTGCAGCAGCTTGCGCTTGCTCACGACGGTGTAGTTGAGCGTGAGGCGTGAGAACTCAATCTGTCGGGGAACGGCCGGCACCGGGCAATTCTCAATGACCCAGTCATAGATCGGCCGGTGCACCTCGAACTCCAGGGTGCAAAGCGAATGGGTGACGTGCTCGCAGGCATCCTCAAGGGGATGCGCGAAGTCGTACATCGGGTAGATGCACCACTTGTCCCCCGTGTTGTGATGACTTTCGTGCAACACACGGTAGATGATGGGATCACGCATGTGCATGTTGGATGATGCCATGTCCACCCTGGCCCGCAGGACGCCCTCCCCGTCCTGGAACTCCCCCGCCCGCATCTTCTCGAAGAGTTCCAGATTCTCCTCGATGGGACGGTCGCGATAGGGCGACTCCGTCCCGGGTTCCGACACCGTGCCGTGGGCAGCACGGATTTCCTCCGCGCTCTGCTGATCCACGAAAGCCTTGCCCTCCCTGATGAGATGGACCGCGCAGTCGTAGAAAAACTCGAAATAGTTGCTGGCGAAGTAGAGGTGCTCGCCCCAGTCGCAACCCAGCCACTTGATGTCCTCCTGGATGCTGTCGACGTATTCCTGCTCTTCCCTGGAGGGATTGGTATCGTCGAAGCGCAGATGGAACTCCGCCCCGGTAGAGGCGTTTTCCCGCGCGATACCCCAGCTCAGGCAGATGGCCTTGGCATGCCCGATGTGCAGGTAGCCATTCGGCTCCGGCGGAAAACGGGTGACAATCCTCGCATGTTTTCCACTCGCCAGATCCTCCGCCACGATGTCGCGGATGAAATCGTGCTTGTCGGTTGCCTCGCTCTCGCTCATCGCGCCAACTAAATACCAGCGAGTTCTTCGAACAAGACCCGGTTCAGGCGAATTCCGCCCTCGAAGTTTTCCACCGTAAAATTCTCATTGGGCGAGTGAATCTGGCAGTCGGGCAGGGCCAGACCGAGAAGGAGGGTGTCCACCCCGAGAACTTCCTTGAAATCCTGGATGATGGGAATGCTGCCTCCCTCGCGGATGAGGACAGGATCGACCCCGAAAGTCTTGCGCAGGGCTTCCTGGGCGGCCCTGCCGTGAGCGGAGTGGGGATCTGAATGGTAGGGCTGCCCGTGATGCCCCCGCTCCACCTCCACGGTCACGCCTTCAGGGCAGTGTTTTTCGAGATGGGCCTGGACCTTGTCCATGATGTCGGAGGGATCCTGATCGGGAACGAGACGGAAGGAGAGCTTTGCGAAGGATTCGGCCGGGAGGACCGTCTTCGAACCCTCGCCCTGGTAGCCACCCCAGAGGCCGTTCACCTCGGCAGTGGGCCGGGCCCAGAGGCGTTCGGCGGAGGTATAACCGCTCTCCCCGAAGAGGGACGGCGCACCGGTCACCCCGAGGATATCTTCCTCACCCATGCCGGGCACGCTGCTCCACATCTCGCGTTCCCAGTCCTCCAGGGCTGCCACGTCGTCGTAAAACCCATCGATGGCCACGCGGCCACTGTCATCATGCAGGCTGGCCACCAGGCGCGCCACTGCAGTGCCCGGATTGGCCACCGCTCCACCATAGACTCCGGAATGCAGGTCACGGGCCGGGCCCCTTACGGCAAACTCGCAGCACGTGATCCCACGCAACCCATAACCGAGAGTAGGCACCCCCGGTGCCACCATTCCGGTATCGGAGACCACGATGACATCGCAGGCGAGCTCCCCGCGATGCGCTTCCAGAAAAGGGCGCAGGCCGGGAGACCCGATCTCTTCCTCGCCCTCCAGCAACATGATGAGGTTCACGGGCAGTTTGCCATCTTCCTCGATGGTCTCGGTGATCCCACAGAGATGCGCAAAGAACTGCCCCTTGTTATCGGTCGCCCCCCGAGCCCAGATCCTGCCATCACGAATGACCGGATCGAAGGGATCACTCTCCCAGAGCTCAAGAGGATCGACGGGTTGCACATCGTAGTGCCCATAAACCAGCACGGTCGGCCGGTCCGCTTCCTGCTCGTTGCGACCGATCACCACCGGATGTCCATCAGTGGGACAAACCTCGCTCTGCAATCCGGCCGCCGCCATGCGGGCTGCCAGCCAATCGGCACAGGCCTGCACATCCCCCTTGTGACAGGAGTCGGTCGAAATGCTTGGAAAGCGCAACAACTCGAAGAGTTCATCCATCCAACGGTTCACGGTCTCAATAATTCTGGTTATACTGTTCCTGGTAGCCGGCGGGATCCGCCCCCGCTGGCAATTCCCTACCGCAATCGTCCCCTGGCGTCCTTGTAATTCTTGATGATGCGGAGAAAGTCATAGAGTCCGAGCAGGAAGAGGAAGATGGAGAGAAAGGCGCAACCAGCCCAATAGAAAAGAAAGCGCCCCGGAGTTTCCTCCAACCAGGAAGCCAGGGGCCAGTTCCCTAGTGCGAATACCACCAGGAGGGCAACGATGGTGTAGAAGATTATCTTCCGCCGCGTCTCACGAAATTGCAGGAGAGCCCGCGCCGCCACCTGGGCAAACGAAAACCAGCTCATCTTCTTGGGCATCGGCTCAAAGCATCTAACGAGAAGCACTCAAGGTCAAATCCTGAGAGCGTAGTGAACCTGCCCCGTCATTCCCTCCCTGGCCTGCAGAATGGGTGCCCGTTTATACGATCACTCTTTTCGGGCCTGCTCGTAAGCGAATCCCAGGGAGAGCAACTTCGCTTCCGCGAAGGCCGGCCCGATGAACGACAAACCGACCGGCAGACCGTCGGCCAGGCCCATCGGAACCGTAAGGTGCGGATATCCCGCGACCGCCGGCAGGGTGGTGCATGCCCCTTCGAACTTATCACCTCCATCGAGGCGGATGGGGAAGGCCCTTCCAGTCGTCGGGGCGATCAGAGCAACGCAGTCGTGGTCGGCGAGCAGTCGATCAATCCCCTCGGGACCGGCCAGTCGCTTCGCCTCGGCAACAATATTCGGCAGCTCCGGATCTGCCCCTCCTTCGGTCGCCTCGGACTGTTCGAAGATCTCCTGCCCGAAATGTGGCATTACCTCTTCAGCATGCATCTTGTTGAAAGCGATTAGATCGGCAAGTGTCCGCGTCTTCACCCCGGAGGGCGTCGTTGCCAGGTAGGCATTGAGGTCACGCTTGAATTCCCGGAGCAGAAGAGCCCATTCAAGCTGACCGAGTCGCTTCAGGTCCGGAATCTCCCTGATCTCGACGATGGTTGCCCCGGCACCTTCGAGGGTTCGAAGTGCAGCAGAAAAGGTGGCGGAGACCGAATCGCCGTATTGCCCGGACAGGGGCAGGAGAACCCCAAGCCTGACCTCCCGGAGCGCGTCGGCATCGAGTGCCGCCTCGTAGTCAGCAGCCTTCGCTCCGACCATCCCACCAAGCGTGCGGGCAGCGAGTTTCACATTCCGGGTCATCGGGCCGGCCGTGTCCTGACTGGCCGAGACCGGGACGATTCCTTCGCCGGAAAGCAGACCTACTGTCGGCTTGAGTCCGACAATTCCGCACATTGCCGCCGGACAGGTGACCGAACCATCCGTCTCCGTGCCGATGGCAACATCCACCAACCCCGCCCCCACCGCGGCTCCACTGCCCGAACTTGATCCGCATGCACTACGGGAGGGGTCATACGGGTTGGTCGTCAGACCGCCAACGCTGCTCCAGCCGCTGGTGGATGACGTGGAACGGAAGTTCGCCCATTCCGACAGGTTCGTCTTGCCGACGATGACAGCCCCGGCACGTTTCAGGTTGGCGATGATGGGTGCGTCGGCCTCCGCGATGTTCTCGAGAAGAGCCAGTGAACCGGCCGTGGTGGGCATTCCCGCGACGTGGATATTGTCTTTCACTAGCACCGGGACGCCGTTCAACGGTCCACGTTGGGGATCGGAATCGAGGGCGCGTGCCTGCTGCACCGCGTCCGGTGCGATCGCGAGGACCGCATTACAATTCCCTTCCATCTCAAGTCGCTGCAGGATCGTCTCGGCACGATCAGCGATGCCGCGCTCCTGACACGCGGCGAAAACCAGCGGAGAGAGGATCGGCAGCAATCGACAGGCGCGATCCGTGATCATGCGTAGAGACGGCGGCTGATACCTTGAAAATTTGCGAATCGCCGCGCAAGGGGTGTTGATTCCCTCCGCGGGGGCAACGCTCCCGGCCGCGCCTTACTCGGCTGCAGGGGGCTCTTCTGCAGCGGAGGATTCCTTCCCGGAAGCCTCCTCTGCGGCCGGTTTCTCCTCAGCAGCCTCCGGAGCAGCCTTCTTGGCAGCTTTCTTGGCCGCCTTCTTGGCGGTCTTCTTGGCAGCCTTCTTGGCGGTCTTCTTGACGGTCTTTTTCGCAGCCTTCTTGGTGGTTTTCTTAGCCGCAGCCTTCTTGGCTGCCTTCTTGGCCGCCTTCTTGGCTGGAGCGCTCGTGCCCCCCGAGGACTTCTTCAGGGCGATGCTCGATTTAGTTTGCTCCCGCTTGCGTTTGAAATACTCCTTTCGGCGTCGACGCTTCTGGACCTTGTTATACTGCTTACCCATGAGGTGGGCACGGCCTAAGCCTCTGCACGCCAGCTTTCAAGACAAATCGCCCCCCAATTCTCCTGCTTATGCCCGGTCTCATCATCAAACCCCGCTCCCGGATCTTCCACGGCCACGACTGGGTCTATGCCTCTGAAATCAAGAAATCCTTCGGCAATCCCCAGCCCGGGGAGGTTATTTCTCTCAAGGATTTCAAGGACAAGCCCCTGGGAAGCGCCATCTACAATCCCCGCTCCCAGATCGTGGCCCGCCGCTTTTCCCGGCGAAAACAGGATCTCGACCGATCCTTTTTCCTCCGGCGCCTGCAACTCGCTTTCACTCTCCGGGAGCGCCTCCCGGTCGATCCCACCCTCTGTCGTCTGGCATGGAGCGAGTCCGACGGGCTGCCAGGGCTCATCGTTGACCGCTACCGCAGCCACCTCGTGGTGCAGACTCTGACCCTTGCCATGGATCAGAGGATCGAGCTCATCACCGGGGTCCTGCAGGAGTTACTGACTCCTGATTCCATCGTGGTTCGTAATGACTCCCCGATGCGCAAGGCCGAGGGGCTCGAACCGGCCAACCTCGTCGCCCACGGGGAGAATCCCGACCCTGTGATGCTGGAGACCGGAGGTCTGCACCTTGAGGCCACTCTCCTGGCCGGGCAGAAAACCGGGCTCTATCTCGATCAACTGAACACCTATGACCGCATCGCTTCGCTCGCTCCGGGCAAACGCGTGCTCGACTGCTTCAGTAACCAGGGCGGTTTCGGACTGGCCTGTGCCCGCGCCGGAGCCGCTTCCGTGACTTGTGTCGACATCTCGGCGGAAGCCATCGCGGCTGTCAGGCGCAATGCCGAACTGAACGATCTCAAGACCGAGACGGTGGAGGCCAATGCCTTCGACTACCTCAGGAGCTGCGATGAGCAATTCGATCTGATCATCCTCGATCCTCCCTCCTTCACGCGAAGCAAGAAGGCACTGGGAGATGCCATGCGCGGCTACAAGGAAATTCACCTCCGGGCGCTCAAACTCCTCGATCATGACGGCTACCTGGCCACCTTCTCCTGTTCCCACCACGTAAGCCGGGAACTCTTCCTCAACAATGTGCGCGATGCCGCGGTCGATGCCCACCGGACTCTTCGCCTGGTGGAGTCCTTCACCCAACGCGCCGACCATCCCATTCTCCCCACAATCCCCGAGACCGAGTATCTGAAGGGGTTTTGCTTTCAACTCCTTCCCGGTCGATGAAGACCGGGCTCAAGCTTCTGCTCTTTCTGGTGCCCGCGGTGGCCGCTACCCTTTACGCGCTCTGGAGGTTCTCCCCTGAACAGACTGTCATCCGGCGTGCAGAAGTCCTCTTCACCTGTCTGGAGAAGAGCACGCTCAGCACCGGCACTCCCTCTGACAGGGCCGAACGCTTCCAGATAATGCTTTCACCTGCGCTTGAAATCCGGGCCCCCCACCCCGTGGAATCGGGAGCGATCAGTCCCGCCCAGGCAGGGCGGATGCTCAAGGACTTCCATAATAGCATCACCTCCTGCAAAATCAGCCGCGAGGAAGAATCCGTGAACTTCCCGGCTGAAGACCACGCCGTCTATCAGGCTGCCATCTTTGCTGAAATCGCTCAGGGACCCGGCCGCAAATACCACATGCGCTACCATTGCCGCATCGAGTTCAAACGCTCAGGACGCGACTGGCTGGTGGAGGCTATTGTCCTGACCCCGGTTTAATCCCGGCCACCGCATCCGCCACGGGACCCCTGACTCCAAAAGGCTCAATTGCAGGCTTTGTGCGCCTTTAACGGCTTTCCAGCCAAAATTCCTTGGCAAACCGGGGGAATTCCTCCAAGTTCCGCCGCCCCACGCTCCACAGCACATGGTAGTTCTTCGACTCACACGCAAAGGCACCAAGGATCGTCCCTACTACAAGATTGTAGCGGTCGATCGCCGCAAACGCCGGGACGGCCGCTATATCGAACAAATCGGAACCTATGATCCCCTGCAGGGCGGCATGAACTACACTCTCGATCTCGAGAAGGCCGATGGCTGGGTCAGCAAGGGTGCCCAACCGTCCGAGACGGTGGCCAGCATCATCAAAAAGGCTCGCCAGATCAGAAACGCTGCCACCGAGGCTTAGTCCCGGAACAAGGAAAACCCGTTCGGTATCCCTGCTGAAGGCCGTCACAGCACCGCCCGCAGGAACTGCTCAATCTGCTCCAGCGACTCCGCCTGCGCTACACCCTGGTCCGCTCCTCCCCCTCCAAGGCCGATGACCGGCTTCCGGAACCGCTGGGCGAGCCCCGCCTCGGAAGCCGTGCCTGCCCCTCCCGGCAAAACGATCACCGCGTCCGCCGTCGCAATATTGATCGCGTTGCGGGAACGTTCGGTCCCTCCTTCTGCCCCCCGACCCGGGAGATGGGTCCGGATGACGAGTTCCACATGGTCGTTGGGATATCCCGGGGGCGATTCCGGTGCCCCTTCCCCTGTCAGGCCGGGCAGAATCCCGAGAGTGAGGCCACGGCGTTGCGCCACGGACCGGAACCCCTTCGACACCGACCTCATGACCCCTGATCCGCCTCCAGTAAGGAGATGCACGCCCAGGCGGGCCAGCATTTCGCCCAGGGACAGGGAGAGGTCCTCATGCTTCCGCTGGCCGGAACCCATCACTCCCACAATCTTAAACCTTTTCATTCTTCTCCCCGTCTCACACCACGTTTCAAGAGAGAGTAGCGAGCGCTCTCAACAGATCACTTCCAGCAGAATACAGGACTCTCGTCCCGATCGTCCGCACCCATTCCCGGAGACCCATCTACCAGTAAAGCGTCAACCCGGGGCGACTAAATCGCCTCTGCACCTGGGTGCCTTGGCGCCATTCTACGTGACCATCCATGAACCCAACGTGCACGCCCTTGAACTTCTCGCTCTCCTGGTAATTGCCGATACGCCGGTTGTTCCAGACCACGGCCAGATCAACCCAGAGAATGGGATAGGCGACCTTCTCGCCGGTTCGCGTAGGGGTCCAACGATACGTTTCGTCATCCTCGTTAGAGACGTCATCGCGAATACGCTCCCACTCCTTCGGCGGTGGCGCCACGAACTGCCCGTCATCCGTCCAAATCGGATCGTCGATCACGCAGGCATAGGAGAACAGCGATGAGGAACCCTCATCCACTCCTCCATAGTTCCAGAGATCCATGTTGTTCTGACAGCTGTCCTTGCCGTCCGTCGTCCAACAGTCGTTGGAAGCATTGTAGGCCAGGTCCCGTGTGATCTTGTTGTCCTCCCGCCACTCCCAGCTGAACCAGAATGGGGCACCCCCGTTTTCAGTGACAAAATGCACCCTGGGAAAAATCCCGTTGTTGTCGCCTGCCCCTGCGAGCGAGATGGCGGACAGCTGCTTGATGTCCGAGATTGAACCGGCCTTGTGTGCAGCGGCAGTGATCTTGCCCACTCCCACGAAGGTCATGGCAGCAAGAACGAGAACGATGGCCACAACCACCAGAACTTCAATCAGGGTAAAGCCGCTTCTCGAGGCAGGGGTTTCTAATCTCATGGAATTACCTCCATCAGGTAGAGACCCCCGACCCGATGTCAATTCCAACAACATCTTAATCCCCCTCAGATCATGAAAAGCGAAAAATTGTATGATGAAAGTCTTCCAGAGTGAAGATCACTCTTCCCCCTTTCGAGAACTGCGTTTTACGCTTTCCGGCTCAAATCGTTGCAGGATTCGGGAACTGACTCGACGCCACACGGTTTACAAACATCCTCTGGAGCGCTAGACGAAGCGATCATGACTGCACGCACCATAGGACTCGCTCTCGCCGTTGCCCTCAGCGGATGTGACAACGGCGATCCCAAGACCGGAAAGAATCCCGAGCCCACGCCTACCAAGGCCGGGGTCGAAAAGAGCCCCGAGCCCACGCCTCCCAAGGCCGGGACCGAAACCAAAGCCAGGGTCACCCTGGAGACTTCCCACGGTACCATCGTTCTTGAACTCAACCCGGCAAAGGCTCCCCTCACCACCGGGAACTTCCTGAACTACGTGAACGAAGGGTTCTATGACGAAACCATCTTTCACCGCGTGATCGACAACTTCATGATCCAGGGTGGAGGATTTGCACCCGTCGAGGGCAAGGGCACGGAGAAGAAGACCAGGGACCCCATCAAGAACGAAGCGAAGAATGGCCTCAGGAACATGCGGGGCACAATCTCAATGGCCCGTACCCCTGCACCTGACAGCGCCACCTCCCAGTTCTTCATCAATGTAGGAGACAACCCCAGCCTCGATCCGAAGAGCGCGGCGAACCCCCGGGGATCCAGTCCGGATGGCTATGCCGTCTTCGGCAAGGTGGTGGAAGGCATGGATGTGGTGGACAAAATCAAACAGGTCGACACCGGCGTGAAGCGCCTCCAGGCGCGCGACCGGGCCGGCCAACTTGTCGAGCAACCCATGAAGGACGTTCCGCTGCAGGATGTTGTGATCAAGAAAGCTACTGCAGGCCAATAGACTACCGACCGCACCCGGGGCCTTCCCGTTCCGGGAGGGTCCCCGGCAACCAGGCCCTCCATCATGCCCTGGCTCTTCCCAATCCTCGCTTACCTCGTCGGTTCCGTTCCCTTCGGCGTTCTCATCGCAAGGTCCAAGGGGATCAATATCCGCCAGCGCGGATCGGGCAACGTAGGGGCCACCAACGTGTTCCGGGTAGTCGGCAGGGGCTTTGGTATTTTCTGCCTCCTGCTCGATTTCCTCAAGGGATTCCTGCCGGTTGTCCTCGCCACCAACCTCCTGCGGATCACCGGGGAGACGCCGGCCGTGCCCCTCCCCTTCCTCTGGGACTTCACCGGGGAGCTCCCGGCCGACCGGCAACTCTACGTCCACAGCATCCAGGTGCTCACCGCGCTCGCCGCCATCATGGGCCACAACTACTCAATCTTTCTGCGCGGAAAGGGAGGCAAGGGTATCGCCACCTCCGCCGGGGTTCTGATGGCCCTCATGCCTCTGATCCTCCTCGGCGCGTTCCTCGTCTTCTCAGCCACCTTCTACTTCAGCGGCTACGTCAGCCTGGGAAGCATAGCAGCGGCTCTCAGCATTCCCATCCTGCGTCATCTGGCAGACCATCTCCACCATATCGGCGGCGACAAATCGCAGCCTTCACTCTGGGAAGCGGGAACCTGGAACAAACCGCTCATGGTTTTCGCTCTCATCGCCGCCGCCCTTGCAGTCTGGCGACACCGCTCTAACATCCAACGCATCCTGGCCGGAACCGAGGACCGCCTCTCAAGCCGGATACAAAAGACTTCCCGAACCGGGCGAAATCCTGAACAGAAAGGAAGCGACCATGAATCCTGATACCTTTCCTTCTTCCCCCCGGGTGGTCATTGTCGGATGCGGATCGTGGGGAACTGCCCTGGCCACCGTCCTCTCCCACACTGCCTCCCGGGTCACCCTCATCGGGCGCAATGCCGAGGTCATCGAGGACATCAATTCAAACCATCGCAACGAGCGTTATCTTTCCGGGGGGCTGCTCGCTCCGTCCATCACGGCCAGCGAGGACCTCGCAGTCGCCTGCGAGGCGGACCTCATCCTCTTTGTCGTTCCAAGCTCCGCCACCAGGACCATCGCCGGGCAACTGGCTGCTCTCGAACTCAAACCCCAGGCCATCCTGATGGCCTGCTCCAAGGGTATCGAACGAGGTACGGGGCAACGCATGTCCGAGATCATCGGCGAACTCCTTCCCACCCACCCACTCTCCGTCCTCTCCGGCCCCAACCACGCCGAAGAAGTCTGCAAGGGATTGGCCACCGCCACCGTGATTGGATCACAGGACGATGAAGTAAGATCCTGCCTGCAGCACCTCTTCACCACGCCCACCTTCCGTTCCTATACCTGCAACGACCTCGCCGGCATGGAGTGGGGCGGTGCCATCAAGAACGTCTTTGCCATCGCCTCCGGCATCGCCTCCGGCATCGGCCTCGGCGACAACGCTACCGCCGGCCTCATCACCCGTGGCCTCGCCGAAATGATCCGCCTCGGCACCACCCTTGGCGGACAATCCGACACCTTTATCGGCCTCTCCGGCATGGGCGATCTCATCGCCACCTGCTACTCACACCACTCGCGTAATTTCCGTGCCGGAATCTCCATCGGAAAGGGCAACACCGTCCAGCAGACGCTCGATGCCGAGGGAATGGTGGTAGAAGGCATCCCCAATTGTCAGTCTATTCATGAGGTCGCCCACCGTAGTGGCGTACGCACTCCCCTCATCGACTCGGTTTACAGCATCCTCTACCAGGACAAACCCGCTGCCGAGGCACTGCAGGAACTCCTCACCCGCGCACCACGCTCGGAGGCCGAGAACTGCTGATCGTCCCTCTTTGCCCGCCTCTTCTCCTTCTCCCTGTCCGGGGCGCCCGCCATTCAAGCCCCTGCTCCACTCCCCACCAGTGGCGTACATCTCCCTAGCGTTACCAGGATTTATGGGTTACTAATCCCCGTTCTCATGAGTGATCAGGAATCGAGCGCAGCCCAGTGGCGCCGCCTAGCCCGCCATGTCTCCGCCAAGATCAACGTGGCCTGGTGGCTCGACAAGCTGGCGGTGCCCCTGGTGGTCAGCAGCCTGATCGGCTCCTGTCTCATTCTCATGGCTCGCCGCGAACTGGTGCAATTCCCATGGGCGAAGACCATCATCATCGGTCTGGTGCTACTGCTAGGAATGGGCCTCATGGCCTGGTGGCTGGCCCGCAGGCACTTCGAATCTCCCGCCCGTGCCCTGGTCCGGATCGAAGCCAGCATGAGGATGCGCAACACCCTCAGTGCGGCCAAGCAGGGCGTCACCCCCTGGCCGAATCTCCCCGAGACCATCGATGACGGCACCCGCTGGCGCTGGTCCCGTCTCCTCGCTCCCTTGCTTGCCGCCGTCCTCTTTCTCGGCACCAGCCTTTTCCTTCCGGTATCGGCCAGAACCGACTCCGGCGAAGGTCCGCTTGACGAACCCCAGCCCTGGAAGGATCTGCAGGCCGATATCGAGGCTCTTGGAGAGGACAACACGGTCCAGGAAGAGTATCTCAAGGAGTTGGAGGATCGTCTCGATCAACTGCGCAGGCAGAACGAACACGAGTGGTACAGCCACTCCAGCGTGGAAGCCACCGATTCTCTGCGGAAGATGCACGGCAGTGAACTGGAACGCATGGAGCGCAACCTCCGCAAGGCCGAGCGAGCCCTCAACAACCTGCAGAAGGCCGATGGCAAAATGAGCGATGCAGGCAAGCAGCGCATGCTCAACGAATTTGAAGAAGCCCTGCAGGGGCTGACCCAGGGCCAGATGAAACCCAACCAGGGACTGCTCGACCAGTTGAAGGAACTCGATCCCGGGAATCTGGAACAACTCAGCGGGGAAAAGCTCGACCAACTCCGCGAAAACATGAAACAGCATGCGAAGAACTGTCAGCAGTGCCAGGGAGGCGGCGAACCGGGAGGTCAGGGCCGGAGTGACGGCGATGACTGGCTGGACAACCTCCTCAACGAAGGACCGGAACATGGTGGGCCGCAGGAGGAAAACCCGGGAGGCAACGGCGGACGCAACCGGGGACCGGGCTCTGCCCCCGGCGTGCTCGGACAAATCTCTCCCGACGTGAACTCCGGTGACTTGGAAGGCCTGGAATCAAAGGATCTGAGCAAGTCGCTGCCAGGTGATCTCCTCGAACTCAACGACGGCGAACACGAGGTAGACAGGAGCAAGGTCGAGCCCCGCGCCGGCGGAAACGTGGAGGGCGAGTCCAAAGGCGGTGCCCGGGTGTGGAAAGACTCCCTCCTTCCCTCCGAGAAGAGCGCTCTCAAGGAGTTCTTCAAGTAATCCCGCACCCCCCAGATGACCGACAGTGGGGCCGCAGACGTGCAATCGGATGTCACCCTGCATTCCCTTCGGTCAGGGGACGCGGGGATTGATACTTTACTGCCCACGGTGATGACCGTCTACTGCCTGCCATCCAGTTTGCCCCCGTCCGCTACCCCCCCGGCCCCCCTTCACTGATTCTTCAACCGCTTACCACCGACTGTCTACCGTCCCCTGATTCCATGGAGCACGCCTCGGAAACCGAAGTCACCGATGCCGGCAAGCACATCCGGTCCCTCGCCAATGCCCTGCACCAGGTTCTCTTCGGTCAGGAGGAACTCATCCAGCTGATCCTCACCGGAGTTCTTTCGCGTGGCCACATTCTTCTCGAAGGTCTTCCCGGTCTCGGGAAAACCGAACTCGTCAAGGGTCTCTCCCGGATCCTCCATCTGGATACCAAGCGCATCCAGTTCACTCCCGACCTCCTGCCGGGAGATATCACGGGGAATCCCGTCCTTCAGGAAGTGGACGGCCAGCGCCAGTTCATCTTCCAGCCCGGCCCGCTCTTCACCAACATTGTCCTCGCCGACGAGATCAACCGGGCCTCTCCCAAGACCCAGTCCGCCCTGCTTGAGGCCATGCAGGAACGCCGGGTCACTGTCCTGGGACAAACCCACCAGCTTCCCTCCCCCTTCTTCGTCCTCGCCACCCAGAACCCGATCGAACTGGAGGGCACCTACCCGCTCCCGGAAGCGCAACTCGACCGCTTCCTGTTCAAACTGGAAGTCACTCGCAATGACGTCGCTACCCTGGAACGCATCGTGAATAACCGCGAACTCGGCACCGAACCCGAGGTGCAGGCCATCATGGACGAAACTACGCTGGAGGAGGTGCTTTCGCTGGTCCGCCGTATTTTCCTCCCGGAAGTGGTCGGTAACTATATCGCCCGTCTGGTGGACGCCACCCACCCCGGCCAGTCAAATGCCGCCCGCAACATCAAATACGGATCCAGTCCGCGGGCCGCTCTTTCCCTTGCCGCCTCAGCACGGGCGCACGCACTCATGAACGAGCGCACTCACGCCAGCTTCGAGGATGTCAAGTTCGTGGCTCCCTCCGTCCTGCGCCATCGCGTCATCCTCGAGTACAACGCGCGGGTGGAGGGCCTCACCGCCAATGAAGTCATCGCCTCCCTCCTGGAGGAGATTCCCTTCCAGGCGGGCGCCACTCCCAGGACCCTGCATCAAACCTCCTCCACCTGATCCTCTTCCGCATGAGGAATCGGATACTCATCCTCCTCGCCCTCGCCGCACTGGATGCCCCGCTTCAGGTCGCGAACGCCCAGGTTTCGCGAGCCCTCATCAGGGAGACTTACAACGCCAAGGGGAAACCAGCAATCTCCCTGGAAGTCACTCCCCTCCTCACCCAGCTCCCCTCCTCCGGCTACTTCCCACTCCGCGTCAAGATCACCAATGACAGCAAGGTCAACCGCACGTGGATGTTCGGGTTCACTTCGCGCGACTTCAATCCCGACGGAGAAGGAAACGAACTCAAGTCCGAGTTTTCCGTGAAGTGCGATTCGCAGTCCGTCGCCGAAGTCGACCTGCTCGTCCCCCTGATAAGCGTCTTTCACTATGGCTACCAAGCCTCCATCGGACTCGAGATTGAGGTGAGCGCACCCGCTCCCTTCCAGAGTTCGCGCGAAACAATCTCAACGGAGTTCCATCATGACTGGCCCTCCGTGATGTGCAGCGAGACCATTCACAGCCGCAACGGGAACAAACTCGACAAGGCGGCAGAAACCTCCCTCGGGGCATATCCCGGGTCCCCTCCCGGTGTCTTCACCGGATCGAGTGGCTATGTCGGCATGGGCCTTGAGTTCGGAGCCAGCTTCAGTCCCAAGTCCATGCCGGACGACTGGCGCGCCTACAGCGGCTACGACGCCTGTCTCCTGACCGACGACGACTGGAACGACCTCCCGGTGGGAGCCAGGAGCGCCCTGCGCAAGTGGAATCGCCTGGGAGGCGCCCTCCTCGTCTACACCACCAACCCGGCAACCGATCTCAACAGCCTGGGCCTCGAGAGGGGTGCGGTGGGAGCTTTCCGTGCCGATCTTGGCTGGGGTAGCGTGCGCCTCCAGAGCTTCCCCGACAGCGGCCTTCTCAAGGCCGAAGAGGCAGTCGAACTCGTGCGCGACATCATCGATCGCACCGGCGGACATCGCGCTCGGAACCTGCGGAGCAACTTCCGCCCCCACTGGCCCCTTCAGTCAGCTTTCGGGGAAAAACCCTTCCGCATCGCCTTCTTCATCCTCGTTCTGGTCATCTTCGGAATTCTGGTCGGACCGGTGAATCTCTTCGTCTTTGCGCGGGCAGGACACCGGCACAAACTCTTTGTCACCACCCCTCTCATCTCGCTTGGCGCAAGCGCCGTCCTGGTGGTGCTCATCCTCTTCCAGGATGGATTCGGGGGCCGCGGCCAGCGTCTCGTCCTCCACGAGGTCGGTCCCGACAACACGGCTTACATTTCGCAGGAGCAGATCGCCCGCACCGGGGTCCTCCTGAAGACCGGCTTCACCACCAGCGAACACGGTTACCTCAGCCCCGTCATGCTCGCCAATTCACGCTGGGCCCGCATCACCGAGGAAAACAGTGGCGGCAACGGCCGTTACAATGTCGCCCTTGAAGAGTCCGGCCTCAAGGTCACCGGCGACTGGTTCCAGAGTCGCAGCGAACACGGACACATCTTCGAAACCATCCGCCCCTCCCGCAGCCGCCTGAACCTCGTCCGCAGTCCGGGAGCACCCACCATCAACTCAACATTCGAATTTCCCCTCGACGAGATCTTCTACCGTGACGGCAACGGCGGGGTCTGGCGGGGCAGCGACGTTCAACAGGGCCGCAATGTCTCACTCACGCCCTCTGGCGAACAGGAGTTCGCTGACTGGTTCCGCCAACAACGGAACCGCTTCGCCCGCCGCAACCAGGCGCGCCTTGATCTGTGCAGCACCCGACGGGGCCATTTCTTCGCCGTCTCCACCAGTGCCGATGGGGTGACCACCCTGGAGACTCTCGACTGGGAGGACACCTACACCTTTCTCACCGGCCAGGTCCCCACCGGGAATTGAGCCACGATCTGAAATCCGAGATCTTCCCATGTCCGTCGCCATTTCCGTCCGCAACCTCTTCCGCTACTTCGGCCCCCTCAAGGCCGTCGACGGAGTGTCCTTCGACATTCCGCACGGCTCGGTGTGCGGATTCGTGGGTGCAAATGGAGCGGGCAAGACCACGACCATGCGCATGCTCGCCACCCTCGACTATCCCACCATGGGTTCCGCCGAGGTCTGTGGCATCAACGTGGTCAACCACCCCGACAAGGTGCGCTCCCTCATCGGATGGATGCCAGATCATTTCGGGAACTACGAGCACATGACAGTGCTCGAATACCTCGATTTCTACGCCCGCGCGCTCGGCTACACCGGCGACGAACGCCGCAGCCGCATCGAGGAGGTGATGGCATTCGCGGACCTCGTCCCCCTGGCTGACCGTCTCTCCAACAAGCTCTCCAAGGGCATGACCCAGCGTCTCTGCCTTGGCCGGGCCCTCCTGCATGACCCACAGGTCCTCATCATGGACGAGCCCGCCGCCGGCCTCGACCCCCGGGCCCGGGTGGAACTCAAACACCTCATCCGCATTCTGGCGGAGGAAGGAAAAACCATCTTCATCTCCTCTCACATCCTCTCCGAACTCGGCGAGATGTGTGACTCGCTGCTCTTCATCAATGCCGGCCGCATCGTGCACCATGGCGATGCGGAGTCACTCAGGCGCGGATCGGATGCCTCCGGCGGCGTCTACTACGATGTCCAGGTCGACGGCAACCCGGAGTCCGTTTCCGACTGGGCCGTCCTCAACACCGACGTCGAGATCATGGAAACCCGCAAGCGTGGTGCACGCATCCGGATTCCCTCCGCCGAGTCCGCCAGGGCGGCCGAGATCCTCAGCCGCATGGTTCGGGAAGGTGTTCGCGTGATTGAATTCCACCGTGAACAGCGCAATCTTGAGGACGCCTTTATCGACATCCTGGGAAAGATCGAAAAAGGGGAACCCGGGCTGATTCCCCCTCCGCAGCCAACCGCCCCGGCACCCGCCACGCCCGGGAGTCCGCCGGACGATCCCGTCCCACCCCACGAACCCCCTCCACCAGTC
>Ga0310120_10000464_pt1 | contig 32216 bp, 22 predicted proteins | sample CB27_AW_983_MG_FD_203506 | JGI IMG/M metagenome (GOLD analysis project Ga0310120, IMG submission 203506) | Marine microbial communities from Western Arctic Ocean, Canada - CB27_AW_983 | ecosystem: Environmental > Aquatic > Marine > Oceanic | place: Canada: Western Arctic Ocean | collected...
GCCCAGCGGTTGACCACTCATCTCGAACGGGAACGTTTCCCGTGCATCAGTCCCGACGGCAAGACCGTGGCCTTCACCGCCTCCTATGACGGCACGCACGAGATCTATCTCATGCCGTTAGAGGGCGGTCGGCCAACCCGTCTGACCCATGAGGGTGTCAGTGGTCAGCGTGGTCCGCGACCGGTTTCCTGGAAATCCAACCGTGAACTGGTCTACGCCACCTGGTACTTCGCGCGACGGGATACGCACCAGTTGGCGGTCCTCGATATTGAGAGTGGAAAGAAGCGGGTCATTCCCCTCGAGCAGGCTAGTGACGGTGAGTTTGCCGGTGATGGGAAGACACTTTTCTTTGCCCGCCTGCCCCGGCAGAAAAGCTTTGCCAAGCGCTACCGGGGTGGATTGATCGAGAACCTCTGGCGGTTCCGGACTGGCGACAAGGAGGCCGTTCCGCTGACTGCCGATCATGACGGGACAAGCCGGGATCCCATGGTGTGGGAAAAGCGTCTCTATTTTTCGACCGACCGCGACGGCACGATGAACCTGTGGTCGATGAACCTGGAGGGGAAGGATCTGAAACAGCACACCGACTTTGTGGGCTGGGACGTGCTCTCTCCTTCGCTGCACGGAGGCCGGATCATCTTCCGCAACCGGGCGGATATCTGGATCTACGACGTGAAGCGGGACGCCGCGAGAAAACTCGATATCCGTCTGGCGACTGACTTCGACCAGAAGCGCGAACGCTGGGTGGGCAACCCGTTGTCCTACCTCAATTCCTGGTTCCTCTCGCACGACGGCAAGCGGGTGGGTCTCACCATTCGCGGGCGTGGTTACGTGGTGCCGGTCAAGCCGGGTCGCGTGGTCCGTCTGAAGCAGAAAGTGGAGAGCCGTACCCGGGACCTGCGCTTTCTTCCGGGAACCAGGGACATGATCTATCTCTCCGATCAGAGTGGGGAGATGGAGTTCTGGCGGCAACCTGCGGACGGCCTGGGTGAGCCCCTGCAGGTAACGACCGGGGGCACAACCATGCGGCATGACGGTATTCCCTCTCCGAATGGCAAGCTCCTCGCGCACACCGATCGCAACCAGGTTTTGTGGATGCGGGATCTTGCCAGTGGGGTCGAATGGAAGGTGGCGCGCTCGCGGGAGGGTAACAAATGGGATTACATCGATCTCACCTGGTCGCCGGACAGTCGCTGGATCGCCTTCGCGGACACCATGGAGAATCGGACCCAGCAGATTTTTCTCTACGATACCGGAACGAAGACGAGGCCCGTTCCGGTGACCACTGCGCGGCTGGACAGCTACAGTCCGGTCTTCGGACCGGGTGGCAAGTGGCTCTACTTCCTCTCCGATCGCACCTTTCGCTCGGTGCAGGGATCGCCCTGGGGTGCCCGGCAACCGGAGCCGCTTCTGGACAAGACCACCGGCATCTTCGCCCTCGACCTGATCGGTGGCCAGCGCTCTCCATTCCTGGCCAAGGACGAGGGTGAGCCGCCCGGAACGGGAGAGGGCGGGGAAAAGAAGGAGGAGATCAATCTGGACGGAATAGAGAGCCGGTTGGTGGTGGTTCCGGTGGAAGCGAGCAACTACCGCTATCTCAGCAGAGCGCGGGGCAATCTCTTCTGCCTTTATTCCTCGCTTTCACTGAGCCGTAAATCGGCACTGGTAACGTTTCCCATCACCACCGATGGCACCAAGCATAAGTGGACCACCGTAATGAGTGATGTCCGGGGCTTCGAGCTTTCGGGAGATGGAACGACCTGTCTGGTGCGCAAGGGTGACAGCTATTACGTCTTTGCGGCCACCGGGAAGGCGCTCAGCAATCCGACCCAGGCCAAGCTCAATCTTGGTGGATTATCTCTCAGTGTGAGTCCGGCGGAGGAATGGCGCCAGATGTTCGTGGATGCCTGGCGCATGCATCGCGACTACTTTTACGATCCGAAGATGCACCGGGTGGACTGGGAGGCGGCGCGTCGCAGGCACGAGCCTCTTCTTCCGCGTTTGACCAGTCGCTGGGAACTCGATGACCTTATTGGCCAGATGGTTGGTGAACTCTCGGCCATGCACACGGACATTTATTCGGGTGACATCCGCGATGCCACCGACGGATCGAGTCTTGGCCACCTGGGCGCGCAATTATCGAAGGCGGAGGAAGGCTTCCGGATTGACCATCTTTACGAAACCGATCCCGACTACCCGGCGGAGGAGGGACCACTCCTTAAGGCCGGGGTGGAGATGCAGGTGAGTGATGTGATTCTCTCGGTAGATGGGGTGCCCGCTGCTTCAGTGCGGGAGATTGGTGCCCTCCTCAAGAACAAGGCGGGTCGGAAAGTGCTCCTCGAATCGCGCCGGATCGGGGTGGGAGGAACGCGCAATTCCATCGTGGTCCCTCTTACCGTGAGCGGATTCCGCAACCTGAAGACCAGCAACTGGGAATACACCCGGCGCCTGGAAACCGAGGAGAAGGGGAAGGGTGAAATCGGCTACTTCCACATGCGTGGAATGTCAGCCTCCAACTATGCGGAGTTCGTGAAGGGTTACTATCCGGTTTTCAACCGGAAGGGGCTCATCATCGACATGCGCCAGAACTATGGCGGCAATATCGACAGCTGGATCCTGGGGCGCCTGAGCCGCAAGCCCTGGATGTACTGGAAAACCCGTACCGGACGACCGTTTGCCAACATGCAGTTTGCCTTCAACGGACACATGGCCGTGCTGGTCGACGCCTACACAATCTCCGACGGTGAGGCCTTCTCGGAAGGGTTCCGGCGTCTTGGACTGGGTCCGCTGATCGGGACCAGGACCTGGGGAGGAGGAATCTGGCTGCGGAGCGCCACCCGGCTGGTTGACGGCGGCATGGCACGCAGTCCTGAGACCGGCGTCTACGCCCCCGACCGCACCTGGATCATTGAGGGGACGGGACTGCAGCCTGACATGGTGGTGGACAACCTGCCGCATGAGACCTTCCGGGGGCGGGATGCGCAACTGGAGGCGGCCCTGGCCTACCTGCGGAAGAAGATTGAGGAGGACCCACCCAGGATGCCAACGCCGCCCGATCGGCCGGACAAGTCCTTTCGTTATCCGGTCCGTCCCTGAAGGCAGGCTTCCGTTACCGGAACCCGCTTCTCAGGTTCTTGGGCCACCCGCCGGCAACAGGAAGGCGACTAGAGCCGGTAGGCGCGCTGGCAGGTCTCGTGCAGGATGGCGTTCTGCTCCCCAACGCTCAGTTCGGCCACGTAGGCGCGGACGGAACTGGCCCACTGTGCGTAGGAATCGATGCGCAGGAGGCAGACAGGCCAGTCGGTGCCGAAGCAGAGTCGCCCGGCACCGAACATTTCGAGTGACTCGTCGAAGTAGTTCTTGAGAGTGGCCTCGCTGATCGTCTCGTCGGTCACCTCGGTGACCATTCCGCTGATCTTGACTGCGAGGACGTTGTCCCGTTCGGCGAGGGCGGCCATGCCCTCCCGCCACCCGCTCTCGATACGTCCATTGTGGATCTCGGGCTTGGCGATGTGGTCGATGACGAAGGGCTGGTCGGGGTGGCGGTCGACAAACTCGATGGTGGGGGGGAGATGTTTCTGGAAGATGAGGATGTCGTAGACCAGCCCGTGGTCCTGGAGCCTCTCGATACCCCGATTGAATTCCGTGCCCAGAATGAAGCTGTCGTCCGGTTCATCCTGCACCACGTGCCGGACGGCCTTGAACTTGCGGTGACTGCTCAACCGTTCGAGGTGCTCCTCCACGTTCCCGTCGGCGAGGGGCACCCAGCCTACCACGCCCTGGATGCGGTCACACTCGTCCGCCAGCTCCAGGAGCCAGTCCGATTCCTCGATGGTCTGGCGAGCCTGTACCGCCACCGTCCCGGAGACCCCGGCGGCGTCGGTATTTGTGATCAGGTCGGGGATGAGGTAGTCCCTGGCAAGGACGGAGTCAGGAGTGATCCAGGGGTAGTGCTTCGGATCGTAGTTCCAGAGGTGATGGTGGGCATCGAGCATGGGCCGGAGTTCGGGGTGAGGGCCTGACGGGACCTTGTTAAGCGGGGTAGCCGGTGCTGTCCAGTGCTTCCCGTGTGCTCTGGTCTCCTCTCATTGCTGAGACCGGTCTTCCTCTCCGAGGAAGAGAGGTACCATGTGGCGCTGATAAATGTTTTCGGTGACGTTCTTCCCGATTACTCCGGCATTGGTCTTGAGTGCGTCGAGGTAGGTGTCGCCGAGTTGCGCGGCCACCTTGAAGCCCACATGCAGGAGCTGGCGGAAGTGCTGGTTGTAGGCCGGGTTGCTCTGGTCATGGCGGAGGGCGTCCGTGTAATGTTCACTGGTCCATTCGTTGACTTCCTCCGCGCCGGGCAGTTTTGAATCATCAACGTCGATGACGGTGGCGTAGGGCTCGCAGAGGGCCTCTTTCTTCTCAAGAGCGGTGGCATAGATCTGTTTGGCGAGGGCGAGGGCTTCTCCGCCGGCCTCCGCCAGGCCGATCAGTTCCTCAAGCCAGGTGGTGCCCGCGGTCTTGATGTGAAGCCCGGCGCCGGTGCGGGCCAGGGCACGCCTGATGGGCCCGTAGATGGAGAATTTATCGGAACCGGAGTGCACGCTGAGCTTCAGCGTTCCGGGAAGGCCGTAGGCCTTGATGGCGTGGGCGATGACTGCGAGGTCGTCGTTGAATTCCTGTTCGAACCGGGCGAGGTCGCCAACGTAGTCGACTCCCTTGTTGAAGCGACCGGTGAATTTTGGAGCGATGGTCTGGATGGGAAAACCCTGGTCGGCAATGGCGGCGAGAATGACGAGCATCTCGGGCGGTGTCTGGGGATCGTCAGTTTCATCCATGGAGACCTCGGCGATGAAGTCCTCGCCGTCCTTCGCCCCGGCAATGTGGCGATAAATGCGGCCGGCGAGTTCGCAGGCCTTGAGGAACTGTCTGGCCGTCTTCTCGACGTTTTCACGTGTGATCTGGAGGGGAGCCGCGATGCCTTCGATCTCGATGGTTCCGATCAACTCGGGATGCTGGTCGATGAAGGCCGCGATTTCCTCGGGGGCGGCCGGCGTGCCGATGTCGTCCGCAACGTCGATGGTATAGAAATCACAGTGGGGCAGATAGCGGTCGACGGTTCCGAGATTGATGTGGTCCGCGTCCAGGAGGTAGTCGGAGGTCCAGCCGAGGCTGGTCACTGCGGCATCGGCGGCGGCACGCGTGCCCGCCGGCTCGGAACCGACGATGAGGTGCTCGCGATTGGACTTGTTCCAGACCGGGGTAACCGGAATGCCCCGGTTGGCGAGCTGCTGGAAGGACCGGAGTTGGGCTTCCGCCTGGTGGGCGAAGCGGTCGCCGACTCCGAAAGTGAATTTATCGATGGTTTTCATTGGTAGATTGTCGAATCGCCAGGGTAATGAAGCCCGTTAAGAATCATCCTTTGGTGAGCGCGACCTGGCAGAGAGGTTCCCGGGTTTGCGGAAGGCTTAGTTATTCTCAGGGAGGCCCTCGTGATGGCCGATGTTCCTGACGGATTCAAAGATCCTGAGGACAGCGGCAAGAAGGTCTTCGGGGATGGGTTTCTCCAGCCACTCGGCCCACTTGCGCACATTTTCAGGATTGGCCGACCCCGCCACGCAGGTGGCGATGTCTTCGTGAGCACAGGAGAACTGGAGGGCGAGTTGGGCGATATCAACTCCCTCGTCCTGGCAGAGTTTCGCAGCTTCACGCGCGGCGTCCTTCACTTCTTCTGGTTCCTTGAGCCAGTCGGGAAGCGGGGCGTTGGTGAGCAGGCGGGCGGAGAACGGCCCCGCGTTCATGACTCCGAGGTTTTTCTCCCGGAGCCGTGGGAGCAGACTGTCGGCCAGGACCGTGTTCTGCAGGGTGTACTGGTTGTAGGAGAGGATGCAGTCGAGTTGATCCTCAGTGTGGTCGAGGACCTTGTGGAAGGTCTTCATGGGGTAGCAGGAAAATCCGACCGCCCGCACGAGTCCCTTCTCCTTCAGGGCAAGGGCGGCGGGGATGGTCTCCTCCCAGATCTGCGGAAGTTCGACGAACTCGACATCATGGAGGAGGAGGATGTCGAGGTGATCCGTGCCGAGACGGTGAAGGGAAACATGCACACTCTCGTCGACGCGTCGGGCAGAAAAGTCGAAGTGAGTAAGTGAGTAGCGTCCCAGTTTCGTACCGAGCAGGTAGGAGTCCCGCGGAACATCCCGGAGGGCAATGCCGAGCAGAACCTCCGACATGCCGCGGCCGTAGAAGGGTGAGGTGTCGATGAAGTTGATCCCGAGGTCGAGGGCCACCCGGACGGAGGCGAGCGCTTCCTCAAGGCGTACGGGCCGGAACTCCTGGCCGAGCGAGGATGCCCCGAAGCCGAGGATGGGGAGGTCGAGGCCGGTTTTGCCGAGAGGGCGCGATTTCATCACTGGAGTTTCTGACTGTCAGTCACAAGTGGTGGTCTTCAGCTGATCAGGTCGCGGAAGGCCCTGATGGTCTGGCGGGCGGCGGTGTCCGGATCGGGAAGAGGGAAAATCTCGGCGGAGAGGTAACCGTCGTAGCCGATCTCCCGCAGGGCGGCGAGGACGGAGGTCATTTCGGTGTGACCAAATCCGATGGCCTGACGGTTGGAATCTGCAAAGTGGACGTGTCCCACTTTCGGTCCGGCGGCACGCAGAGCCTCCCCGAGGTCGGGTTCCTCGATATTCATGTGGAAGAGGTCGGCGAGGAGGACGGTGTGATCCAGCTTGTGCTGATCGAGGTAGGCTGCTGCGGGGGCGAGTTGATTGAACTGGTTGGTTTCGTAACGATTGAGAGGTTCGTAGATGAAGGCCACTCCGTGCTGTGCAGCGCGCTCATCGGCAGCTTGCAGGGCTTCGGTGAGCCAGGCCAGCGATTGATCCCGCGAAACTTCTCCGCCCCACTTGCCCTGCATCGATCCGAGGATGGAGGGCGCTCCCAGTTGTCCACCGAAGTCGATCATGGAGAGGACAAACTCAAGGGCTTCCGTGCGTCGTCCGGGGTCCGGGTCGGTGAGGGAGAGTCCGTGCTGGACCATGCCGGCCCCGGTGCCCACCGCCGCGATGCCAAGATCGTGTTCGGTGGCCATGGATTTCACGGATTCCAGATCGATGAATTCCGGACCCGGGAGGAAGAGTTCGACGGCGTCAAAGCCTAGTTTGCCTGCCAGGGCAAAGCCGTCGGGGAGGGACTGGTGAAAGACGAAGGGGCCAGCCTTGGCCTCCGGAACCTGCGCGAGGGTTATGGCGGACTTCATGATGCGGCGGAAGGGGGGAGGGGTGGGTCTTGGATGCAGGGGAGTCAAGGGATTTCCGGAACGACCACGATGGTGCTCGACGATCCAGTTTGACAGACTACAAAAAGACCGTGGTATATACCTGTGAAATCGGTAGAACCCGTATCATAATGGAGGGGTCCATATGAGATCATCAAGATTGACCCTGGCCACTGTGCTCGCCCTGGCGGGGACAACCGCTGGAGAGGTGGCGAAGGAGTTCGAGAAAAAGATCGCCCCTCTTCTGGAGGATTATTGTTACGACTGTCATGGCGACAGCTCGAAGAAGGGAGATGTCTCCCTGGATGAATTCAAGAATCTCGCCAGCCATCTGGAGAATCACGATTTGTGGCTGCGGGTATGGAAGAAGTTGCGGACCCATCTCATGCCGCCCGCCAAGGAGGACTACCAGCCCACGCCCGAGGAACGCAGGGTCATCATCTCGTGGATTGAGAAGCACGTCCTGAAACTCGACCCGGAGAACCCTGATCCGGGGCGGGTGACCATCCGGCGCCTGAATCGGGAAGAGTATCGCAATACAATCGGGGACCTGGTCGGCGTCCGTTACAACGTGGATGATAATTTCCCTCCCGACGACACCGGGTTCGGATTCGACACGATCGGGGAGGTGCTCACTATTTCCCCCCTGCTTCTTGAGAAATACCTCGCCGCGGCAGAGGAGATCGCGGAGCTTGCCCTTCCCTCCACGGTGGTCCGAAGACGACCGATCATGATTGATCCCGGGAACTTTCGACAACGGGACAACAACCAGCAGAGCGCACGCTTCATGGAGGCCGACAAGAAGCATACGGTGGGAGTGGATCGGCGCCTCAGCAAGCCAGGCCAGTATAGTCTGGAAGTGAAATACCGGATTGAGAATGAGCGGGGCCGACCGCAGGGGCAGACCGCAAACTGGGGCATTCTGGTTGATGGCAAGGAGCTTGGGCGGGTGGAAGTGAGTGGTGCCGGCCGCTTGCGTGACGTTTTCAGGAAGGAGATCGAATTGAGCGAAGGAGGCCACCGCTTTGAGTTTTCCATCGTCCCGGGGGAACCGGGTGAGGGTGAAGGGACCTGGGGAGTGCGGGTGGAGGAATGCAGGCTGATCCGCCAGGGCGGCAGCGACTGGGAACTTTACCCTGAGAGTTACCGGCGAATCTTCTTCAAGGGATTGGCGCCGGACGGAGAGAAGGAGAGGGCGGCCTACATGAGGGAGATCGTGGAAGGCTTTGCCACCAGGGCGTTCCGTCGTCCGGCGGAGAAGAGCACGGTGGATCGTCTGACCGGGATGGCACTGAACCGGACTGGAGAGGAGGATGCCAAGTTTGTGGATGGAGTGAAACTGGCGGTCACGGCTGCCCTGACCTCGCCACGTTTCCTCTTCCGCAGTGAAGTGCAGGCCGACCCTGATGACCCAGGCAAGGTTGTGGCGGTGGACGAGTTTGCCCTGGCCTCGCGCCTTTCCTACTTCCTGTGGAGTTCCGCACCCGACGAGGAATTGTCCGCCCTGGCTGCCAGGGGTCATTTGCGCCAGAACCTGCGGGCACAGGTTGACCGCATGCTGGCCGACCGGAAAGCAGGCCGCATGGTGAGAAACTTCGTAGGTCAGTGGCTGCAGGCGCGGGATCTGCGCGGCCTGAACATCGATGTGCGGCGTATCCTGGGGGAACGGAACAAGCGGTTTGCGGAGCGAGTCTTCGATCAGGAGGTGCGGCGTGACATGGAACTCGAGACGGAGTTCTTCTTCCAGCATGTGGTGCGGGAAAACCGGCCGGTGCTGGAATTGCTCAACGCGAGGTATTCCTTCCTCAACGAAAACCTGGCCAGGTTCTACGGCGTGCCCGGGGTGAGCGGACGCACGCATCGCCGGGTGGATTTCGGGGAGGATCAGCCTGCGCGGGGCGGAATCCTGGCGCAGGGGACCTTTCTCATTGTGACTTCTCAGCCGACGCGGACCTCTCCGGTCAAGCGCGGTCTCTTCGTGCTTGAGAACATCCTGGGGACGCCCCCGCCGCCGGCCCCACCAGATGTGCCCGAACTGGAGGAGGCGCGGGGGGAACTCAGCAACCCAACGATGCGGGAACTCATGGTCGAGCACCGTCAGAAGGCGCTGTGCAGGTCGTGCCACGAGCACATGGATCCGATCGGGCTGGCGCTGGAGAATTTCAATGCAATCGGGCAATGGAGGGAGGAAGAGGACGGTAAGGCCATCGACAGCGCAGGTCAGCTCGTCACGGGCGAGAAGTTCTCGAACGTGATGGAGTTGAAGGAGATTCTGGCCAGCTCGCGGAAGCAGGATTTCTATCGTTGCCTGACGGAGAAGATGCTCACCTACGCCCTCGGGCGGGGGGTGGAATACTACGATGCTCCAACCGTGGATTCGATCGTTTCCATTCTTGACGGGAATGGGGGAGGAATGGTGGATTTGATCTATGGAATCGTTGAGAGCGCGCCCTTTCAGAAGCGTCGGGGGGACGGTGAACGCCTCGCAAAATAGGGGATCAGGGACTGTCGTTTCTTCAGGGGACGATTTCTGTGCTGAGTTCCTGAGTAATACCGTATACTCCGCCTAGATGAGTGAAGTCAGAATCCTGCCGGGCCGACGGGCCTTTCTCCGTGGATTGGGAGCGAGTGTCGCCCTTCCGGGGCTGGGTTCCCTGGGAATGGCCCGGGTTGCGGCGGGCGCCCGGGGAGTGAGCGCCAGCGGGGCACCACTGCGCATGGCCTATTTCTGTCTTCCCAACGGAGTCATCATGGACAAATGGCGTCCGCAGGGGGGCGGAAAGGAGTTGGTCTTCAATGAGTCGATGAAGTCGTTGAAGAAGTTTCGTAACGACCTGCAGATTTTGAAGGGGCTTGAACAGGCAAACGGGTGGGCTGGCCGGGATGGAGCAGGTGATCACGCACGCGGGACTGCCACTTTCCTGACGGGTTCGCGTCCCAGGAAGACGGCAGGGGCGGACATCCGGCTGGGGATTTCGGTCGATCAGATGGCGGCCAATCACCTCGGTAGGGAGACCCGTTTCCCCTCCCTGGAGCTTTCCTGTGACGGCGTGCGCCAGTCCGGGCGCTGCGACTCGGGCTACTCTTGTGCCTATCAGTACAATCTTTCCTGGCGTTCTGCGACCCAGCCCATGACCCCCGAGTCAAATCCGCGGCTCGTTTTTGAGCGTCTGTTCGGGGGCGGATCCCGGATGGAACGGGAGGAGAATCGCGCCAGGCGCCGGACCGAGCAGCTCTCCATTCTCGACTTTGTCCTCGATGATGCCAAGGCAATGGAAAAACGTCTCGGGCGGAATGATCAACAGAAGCTTGATGAGTACATGACCGGTGTCCGCGAGATCGAGCAACGGATCGAGAAGGCGGGAAGTTTCGGTCCGCCTCCGGATCCGGGCGTGCCCGCACCTGCGAATGGGATACCCGGGCCCTACCACGAGCATATCAGGCTCATGTTCGACATGATGATCCTGGCCTTCCGGACTGACCAGACGCGGATCGCCAGTTTCCTGCTCGCCCATGACGGGAGCAATCGTAATTTCCCAACCCATGGAGTGAATGAGGGGCACCATGGTCTGTCTCACCACGGGGGCGACCGGGCCAAGATGGACAAGATTGCCAGGATTGATACCTTCTACCTGGAGCAGTTCGCCTATTTTCTGGAGCGCATGCGCAGCACCAAGGATGTCGATGGCAAACCGTTACTCTACAACTCGATGATCGTCTGGGGAGGTGGACTTTCTGATGGCAATCGACACTCCCACAACGACCTGCCCGTCATCCTGGCGGGACATGCGGGCGGCAAGTTCCGGACGGGGCGCCATGTCGATCTCAAGACGGATGTGCCGTTGAACAATCTCTACCTGCGGATGCTCGGAGAGGTTGGCGCACCAGCGGGACGCCTCGGCGATTCGACCGGGATCCTGAAAGAGGTGTAGACTCTCTGGTTCCAACCAGGAGGGAAGTCGGCGTTTTGCTGGCGCAGGGTGAACCGCGCGGGTATACAGGATTGATCCGACCCCGATGAGGCTTTCCACCAAGTTGCTTTTCACCACCTGCGTTACGCCGGCCCTGATCTGGTTGGTGGGTATCTATGTGGTGAAGACTTCGCAGGACCAGCTTCGCGGAGCTATCCAGACCGCTGCCATGGCGGAGGTCCGCTCCATGCAGGAGGAGATCGACCGCCTTCTCAGGGCACGCACCAACACCTGGGAGAAGTTCTCCAGGGACGAAGAGGTGATTGCCTCCCTGGTCAAGTCGAACGAGATGCTGCGCGAAAAGGAGGGCCTCGTGGAGGAGATCGCGCTGCTTTGGAGTGACGATGAAAGGCGAAGGGCCCTTCCGGACGGGGTCCTGGACCGCTCCCTCTCGCGTGAACTCGGCTCCACTGTCGACAAGATGACCGAGTTGAGCGGGGGCACGGAAATCTTCCATGAGGTGATGCTGACCAATGCCTTTGGCGGGATCGTGGCCCAGAGCAGTCCCACTGCCGGGTATCTGCACGATGGCAGCGTCTGGTGGCAGGAGGCAAAGGCCAGAAGTCCCTACATAGGAGATGTGACCGTAGGCTTGGATGGTAACCGGCAGGAGGAGGTTTCCATCGCCTTCTGCCTCAGGATCAATGATCAGGAGGGCGAGTTCGTGGGGATCCTGCGCGTGGAGATCAATCTGCAGGAAGTGCTGGATGTGGTCGACTCTTACGCGCGACGGGGGGGACGGGATCGAGGCATGGTGCTTCTGAACAGTGAAGCTCAGTTGATCCGGATCGGTGGCAGGGGAAGAACCCGGACCCTGTCGGATGGTCGTCGCTATCTCGTGCCCAACGAGAGCGGCAGACTAGAGGGGACACAGGTTCTCGAGAAGGATGCATCCGGTCGGGAACAGGTTTACACCTATGCGGTTTCCCCGGAAGAGGGAATCGTGAGCAGTCTTGGCTGGGTGGCGGTCCACACTGCGGAGGCGGACACCCTGCTCGCTCCGGTCCGACAGTTACGGAACAATGTCATTATGGCGGCCGCAGTGGCAACCTTTCTGGGAGTGACGGTAATGCTCTGGGTGGTTTTCCCTGTCTCCCGGAGGATGAAGAGATTGGTGGAAGCCACCAAGCAAATCGGGAAGGGGACGAACGAGGCGCCCATCTCGGTGGCCGGGCACGATGAGCTATCCGAACTCAGCCACGAGTTCAATCAGATGAGGATCCGGCTGGGTGAGGCGCAGGAAAAACTGAGGGAGGCCATGGAGCGGGCCAAGGAGGCCAGCAAGGCGAAGGGTGATTTCCTTGCCAACATGAGCCATGAAATACGCACCCCCATGAACGCCATCATGGGGATCACGGAACTGACCCTGGGAACGGATCTCACCGAGGAGCAACGTCATTACCAGATTCTCGTGGAGCAATCGGCCCAGGCACTCCTCATGCTGCTGAACGATATTCTCGATTACTCCAAGATCGAGGCGGGTAAACTGGAAATGGAGCGACGAGAGTTTGATCTGCGTGACTCACTGGGCGACATTCTCCATACCCTTTCTCCCCGTGCGGCCGAGAAGGATCTGGAGTTGGCCTTCCGGGTGGAGCCTGCGGTTCCCAGGATTCTGGCAGGCGACCTGTCCCGGCTGCGCCAGGTGGTTATCAATCTGGTGGGCAATGCTCTGAAGTTCACCGACCAGGGTGAGGTTCTGGTAAGCGTGGAGGCTGGGAAGAAGCTGGATGAGCAGATCGAACTTCGGTTCAAGGTGAGGGATACGGGTGTCGGAGTGCGGGTCGACCGGCTGGAAACGATCTTCGAGGTGTTCGAACAGGCTGACAGTTCCATCACCAGGGAGTTTGGAGGTTCCGGACTGGGGTTGGCCATCTCCAGGCGCATCGTGAAGAAGATGGGAGGCGAGATCTGGGTGGAGAGGGAGAAGGCAGCACCTTTTATTTCACGGGAGTCTTTGGTGTGGGAGCGACGGAAACGAGCGGCGGGGCCGACATCCTGCGATCGCTGGATGGACTCCCCATCCTGGTGGTCGATGACAATACAACCCAACGGGAGATCGTGGGCGAAATGCTTCACAAATGGAGAATGACCGGCATCCTCTGTCCGGATGCGGAGAGCGCCCTGGCCAAGCTGGAGGAACTGGAGAGCGAAGGACAGGAGGTGAAACTGGCGATCGTCGATCGCGCCATGCCCGGCATGGATGGACTTCAGCTGGCGAGTCGCATCCGGGGACAGGCGCGTTGGTCGGACCTGCCAATGATCCTGCTCAGCCCAGTGAGCGATGGCACCCCGGGCCAGGAGGTTGGTGAACTGGGAATCATGAAGGTCGTGAACAAGCCGATCAAGCAATCGATGTTGCTCGATGCCATCATGCTCACCATGGGGATGGGGACCAGGTTGGCTCGGCGGAGGGGTAGCGAGGCCGGGGAGCGTCGGAGCGGAGTGGCCCCGATGAAGATCCTCCTGGCGGAGGATGGAAAGGTCAACCAACTGGTTGCGGTTCGCCTGCTGGAAAGGCGGGGACACCGGGTCACGGTGGTCGAGAACGGACTGGAGGCGGTGGATCGTGCCAGGAAGAAGGACTTCGACGTGATCCTCATGGATATACAGATGCCGCTGATGAGTGGATTCGAGGCCTCCCAGGAAATCCGGGAACGGGAGAAGAAGACGGGTGGGCATGTTCCCATCATCGCCATGACTGCGCATGCCATGCCCGGAGACCGCGAGGAGTGCCTGAACGCCGGGATGGACGATTACATCTCCAAACCTATCGAATCAGACGAATTCTACGGGGTGGTGGAGCGCTTTGGGTGTGGAACTGCTCCGGAGGGTGATTCCACCGCGAGGGAGGGGGTTTCCGAGTGCGAAACGGGAGAGGTGCAGCGCGACGGGAAGAAACCGGATGAGAAGGTCTTTGATCCGGACGGATTTCGAAACCGTATCGGTGATGAGTTGTTGATGTGTGAACTCATTCGCATTTTCGAGGAAGAGTCGGGAGCAATGCGGGAGAGTCTTATGGAGGCCGAGCGGAAGGGTGATGCCGGGGCTCTGCACGAAGCGGCCCACCGCCTGAAGGGCCTGGTGGGGAACTATTGCGCCAGTCGCACATGGGATTGCGTGACGGAACTGGATGAGCGGGTTGCGGCGGGTGACCTCGCGGCGGCAAGCGAACTGGTGTTCGCTTTCGAACGGGAGCTCAGATTCCTGGAAGATGCCCTGCGGGAGTTCCGTGAGCTGTTGGAGTCTTCTCTGGTTTCATGATGTTAACTGCTGTTGCTTAGATAGTTATGAAATCTAATAAAAGCTAAGTTTCGGCTAGATAGCGTTCATAACGCTCATCTCAACAGTGCCGCCAAGGCTCGGCAACTCATTTTCAGGCAGAGCGTGGGTGATAATTGCAAATGTAACTGCAAAGGCCGAAACAAGGGCAGGTCATTTCTAGAATGAATTCCGCCACCCCTTGATCATTTCTCGCAGATTACCTTCAGGTAGAACTCCATGTTCTTTAAAGCCTTAATCACATAAGCGATGATGAATAATTGGAATCCACCCACAAAGGTTCCAATTACTAGAATCGGTTCCTCGCCCCCCACCCAGAGAATAAACGCGGCAATGAAGCTAATCACTGCTATAATCCCAAGGAGAGTTGAGAGGCCAGAATCAGGGTAGGTTTCCGTCTTTGGCCAGGTTTCCGTCTTTGGATTTGTGTGTTCACTCATAGTACCCAACAGGATAGATCAGAGAGCGCCCCAAACAAGCATCGCTCATTTAATTAAAGGATTTTACCCATGGCCGCCACACCTAGCAAAGACTACAAGCGCCGCGAGCGCGAGCGGAAGAAGTTTGATAAACGCATGGCTCGCGAGGCTGCGAAATCCGAAAAGCTTGCGGCCCAGCATGCCGCCGAGGATGCCGCCGAGGATGCCGCCGCTGAGGAGGCTGCAAAGAAGAGCGAGGCAGAGCTTAAGGCCAAGGAGGAGGCGGAATTTGAGGCCGAGCTAGAGGCCGAGCGCAAGGCTCAGGAGTCGAGTGAAAGCTAGGAGAATCCTGACCTAGAGGGGAGGGGGGCCCTTCACAAAGTCGCCCAGGAGATTCCCGATACGGGAGGCATCGGTGGGTCCGGTGAGGTAGAGAGGGGCAAGGTAGTTCAAGACTGAAAGCGATCATCGGTGTTTCGGTCAATGTTGCAAACCTTCCCAGGATACGATGTGCTCCCGTTCATGGCAGCGACGATCTGGATCAATGGTTCCCTGCGAGCCGCGGACGAGGGGGGGATCTCGCCTTTCGATCATGGGATCACGGTTGGCAACGGAGTGTTTGAAACGATGCTTTCCTGCGCGGGGACTCCCTTTGCCTTCACTCGTCATCACCAGCGGTTGCAGCGATCGGCTGGAACGATGGGGCTTTCGGTGGGCTCACTGGAGGAACTCCGAAGCGCCAGCCTCGAGGTCCTGCAGGCCAACGGATTGGTTGAGTGCCGGGCGCGCCTTCGCATCACGGTGACGGGAGGGCCGGCACCCCTGGGGAGCGAGCGGGGCGAGGCGGGGGAGACCACCCTGGTAGCAGCTTCTCGTACCGCGGAGTGGGGAGAGACCGAGGATGTCTCCGTGGTCCCTTATTCCAGAAACGAGAACGGCGCTCTGGCGGGGGTGAAGACTACCTCCTATGGCGAAAATGTGGTGGCTCTGGCAGCGGCCAGGGCGAAGGGAGCAGGGGAGGCCATCTTTGCCAACACAAAGGGGGAACTGTGTGAAGGGACTGGTTCCAATGTGTTTCTCGTCAGCGAGGGGCTACTGATTACTCCGCCCCTGACGAGCGGTTGCCTGGCTGGGGTGACGAGGGCCCTGGTCATTGAGCTGTGCGAAAAGGAGGGGCTCGTGGTAAGGGAGAAGGCGGTGCCGGTGAGTGCCCTCGCCCAGGCTGACGAGGCCTTCCTCACTTCAACGACGCGCGAGGTGCAGCCCATCCGGGCGGTGGATGACGTGACCCTGCCCGGTGTCCCCGGTGAAGTGACATCCCGGATCCGGAGGGCTTTTTGTGCTTTGGCCGGTGAAGAGATGGATCCCTGATCGGCAATATGTTCACCAGGCACGTTTGACGCCGTAGTCGTCAAAGATCTCGTTGGGGCTGACGAGGGTGGCACTCTGTTCCAGGGCCTCGGCAACCAGAAGCCGGTCGAATGGATCACGGTGGTGCCCCGGAAGTCGCGCCGTGCGTGCAAGCGCAGCCCGACTCAGGGGCAGGAGTTCGAAACCGATTGATTCCAGGGTGGCATCGAACTCCTCTCCGAGAGGGTAGGGGAGGCGCAGTCTGCCCAGACCGGTCTTTACCGCGAGCTCCCAGGGAGTAACGGAACTGACAAGGGACCGGGAGTCGAGGCTCTCGATGAGGCTGGCTGCAGTCTCGGAAAGTTCGGGGGCTCCCTCGAGAAACCAGACCACCGTATTGGAGTCGAGGAGCAGATTCATGGGAAGGGGGAACGTGTGAAGGGAGAGGACTCGTTACTCCTGAAGGGGCCGGACCCCGGGACAGATCCCGGGGTCCGACAAGGCAGGGGTTTGCAGGGCAGCAGTAAAGGGGGGGGGACAGCGTGAACTCTGTACGGGGTGACTCTCAGGGTGGCTCAGGCAGCGGCAGGGGTGATCTCTCTATAAGGGTTGAACGGCGAGGGGTGAACAATCTTGTCTCGCGGGCGCTTCAGCAGGGTCGAGGCAGGAAAGGTGGGCAGTTGAAAGGCAGTTACAAAGGTTCGTCGAAGTCGTCGGCCATCCAGAAACCGGGACCACTGGCGGTGCCCCGCTGAGGCGCGACTGGTTTCCCGGTGGGGGGACGAAGTTCGGCCACCGCCCGACCATGCTTGGTGATCTGGAAAATCTCACCATCAGCCATGATCTCCGCCACGATGGCGCTGAGCTTGGTCTTGGCCTCAAATATTCCAATTCGCCTCACAAAAACAAACTAGTCTAACTAGTTTAAAATGGAAAGAGCAAAATTGGCAGAGAGCTGTTTTTTCATAAAATGCTTAATATAAGCATTTTACTAGATCCCGGAGCGGATCAGAGGGTGCGGGGAGGGTTTACATTCCTCCGCGGGTAAACCTGCACGGCTCTCGCCGCCCGTCCTTTTCAGTTCTGATCTGAGGGGTTATCAGGCAGCCAAGTGGGAGTGATTGCACCGGGTATGACGAATCGGCCCGTATCAGCTCCACCCTGATATGCGAGCAGTTCGGTTCACCTTATGAACCGGAACCGGTCGATCTCATCAGCCCTCTCCTGGCGGAGAGGCTGTGAAGGGTGCAGGACTCCGGATACGGTTGAGGGTCAGGACAGGATTTGTTTCCGGGGACAATGATGCCGGGGTGTGGGCCCAGATCCGCTGGCCTCAAGGTTTCAACTGGTAGTATTTCCGGTAGGCGGTGGGACTCATGTGCATCACGCTGGTGAAGGCGCGGGTGAAGGAAGCGTGTTCGTGGTAACCCAGAGACTCGGCGATTTCGCCTACACTCATCGGAGTGTGAAGGAGGCGTTCGCAGGCAGCCGCGATCTTGGCGTGGAGAATGAAGCGCTTGGGGGAAGTGCCGAGGTGGCTGCGAAAGCGCCGTTCCAGGGTGCTGATGGACATCCCGGCCTGGCGGGCCAGTTCCTCCACCCGGAGAGTCTGATCCACGTTGTCGTGCACGAAATTGACAAGTTTGGAGAGGGCGCGGTAGGGGGTTGGAAGGGGGTGTCCTTCCCGCTGGTCGAGCCGCCTGGAGATTCCCGAGGTGCCAGCCATTTCCCCATCGTTGCTGAAGAGCGGCACCTTGGAAGTCATGCGCCACTCGATCCCTCCCGCCTTGCGGGTTACGAGTTCCATCTTGTTCAGGATGGGTTTTCCTGTTTCGAAGACATTCTCATCATCCTGAAGAAAGGTGCGGGCGATCTCGGCGGGAAAGATATCCGTATCGGTGCGTCCGATGAAATCTTCAGGCTTGCGGCGGATCAAATCACTGAAGGCACGGTTGACGAAGACGAAGCGGCTCTGGCGGTCCTTGATCCAGAAGAGAACATCGGGCAGAGCCTCAAAGAGTCCCAGTGCAATTTGACCGGGGCGCAGTGTTCTCACAAAGCGCTCAAATCCTGGTACGGGTGAAATCGATGTAGATGTCGGGTTCGGCACTTCGGATTCGCTGATCATGAGGAAATCCGTTCCTGCGGAGTTGAGTTAAATCAGATCCGGGAGAAGTTGGCTTCTTCCGACAATGGCGCAACGATTTTCAACAAAAAGATCCCGGATTTATTTCTGGTCGAGGAAGGGGCTGCTTTGTAGCGTCGCCCACCCTGAACTACCATGGTTCAGGGTGCCAAACAGTTTCTGCACATCATGTCAGGCTACTTCCCCAACGTCTCCAAAATCGAATTTGAAGGGCCGGATTCGGACAATCCTCTCGCGTTCCGCCACTACAATCCGGACGAACTGGTCGCCGGGAAAAGCATGAAGAACCACCTGCGCTTCGGTGCCGCCTACTGGCACTGCATGCGTAACCCCCTGGGTGATCCCTTCGGTGTGGGCACGGCCCTCATGCCGTGGGACGACGGGAGCGAGTCGCTGGACAACGCGCTGGTGCGGGTGCCGGTCTTCTTTGAGTTTCTTGAGAAATCCCGGATCGATTACTATTGCTTCCACGATCGCGACGTCTCCCCGGAGGGTGCGACCTGGGCTGAGACGCACGCGAACCTGGAGCGGGTGACGCAGGAATTGAAAGGGGCCCAGGAGGGCAGTGGCAAGAAGCTGCTCTGGGGGACGGCCTGCCTGTTTGCCCATCCACGATACGCCCAGGGGGCGGCCACCGCGCCGAGCGCTGATGTCTTCGCTTATGCTGCAAGCCAGGTGAAGCACGCCCTTGAAGCGACCCATGCCCTCGGGGGTGCCGGCTATGTCTTCTGGGGCGGACGGGAAGGATACGCCTCCCTCATCAACACCGACATGAAGCGGGAACTGGATCACCTCGCCCAATTCCTTCACATGGCGGTTGACCATGCCAGGAAGATCGGTTTCACGGGTCAATTCTACATTGAACCCAAGCCCCGCGAGCCCTCCACTCACCAATATGATTCTGATGCCGCAGCCTGCCTCAATTTCCTGCGGGAGTATGATCTGCTGGATCACTTGAAGCTCAATATCGAGACCAACCATGCCGAGCTGGCCGGACATACCATGGAGCACGAGCTTGACGTGGCCTCTGCCGCCGGGGCTCTGGGGTCAATCGACGCAAACCGTGGGGACCAGTTGATCGGGTGGGACACTGACCAGTTTCCAACCAATATTTATCTCTGCGCCAATATAATGCTGAGAGTCCTCAAGATGAATGGTGGGCAGGGCTTTACCACCGGGGGACTGAATTTTGATGCCAAGCGGCGCCGGGAATCGCACCTGCCGGAGGATCTCTTCCACGCTCATGTGGGAGGCATGGATGCCTTCGCACGGGGACTCAAGATTGCGGCCAGAATCGTCGAGGACGGTCGCTTTGACGAGTTCGTGAAGGCCCGTTATGCGTCCTTCGACAGTGGGGTAGGAGCGGAAATCGAGTCGGGAGCCACCGATCTTGATGCGTTGAACTCCTATGCCCTGGGCATTGAGCCCCCCGTGCTGGACAGTGGCCGCCAGGAAATGCTCGAGAATCTGCTGAATGATTATCTCTAGGGACCCAAGAGGGAGGGGCGTTCTGCGTGTTGAGTGGCGCGGATGACCTGTAGGGGAAAAAGGGCGGGAAAGGCCGGAAACCCGACGGCCCTGTTCCCCGCCCATCGCTCTTTCCTTGGTTAGCACCGCCAGCATAGTTTACTGATCAGCACGATGCCAACGGTCCTCGGTATAGATTCCTCGACGCAGAGCGTGTCGGCGGTGGTCCTGGATACCGTCGCCGGAACGATTCTCCATGAGGAATCAATCAGTTTCGCGGATGATTTGCCGGACTATGGTCAGCCCTCGGGCTTTATCCCGGGGGGGGAGAACGGCGAAGTGCACAGCGATCCGCTTATGTGGCTCGATGCCCTTGAGCTGTTATTCGAGCGGTTGGCTGCCAGCGAGGTTGATCTGTCGCAGATCGCATCCATCGCGGGATCCGGTCAACAGCACGGGAGTGTGTATCTCGATGAGGGCTTTGCAGACACCGTGCAGGGTCTTGATCCGGGGAGAACCCTCAAGTCGCAGATCCTTTCCCATCTCACCCGCCAGACCGCGCCGATCTGGATGGACACCTCCACCGGCCCGGAGTGTGCCGAGATTGCGAAGGCGGTGGGTGGTAATGCCGAGGTCTGCAGCCGGAGCGGCTCCATTGCGATCGAGCGTTTCACCGGACCTCAGATCCGTCGTTTTGCGAGGATGAGTTATGACAGCTGGGAACTCACCGGGGTGATCCACCTGGTGAGCTCCTTCATGGCATCCATCCTGGCGGGGCAGAGTGTGGCCATTGATCACGGCGACGGGGCGGGGATGAACCTGCTCAATCTCGCCTCGGGTGACTGGGACCACGACCTGCTGGAGGCCACCGCCCCGGACCTGCGCGGGAAGCTTCCTCCCGCCCAGCCGTCTGCCACGGTGGCAGGGAAGGTGAGCGCATTCTTCGTCGAGAAATACGGCCTCAACACGGAGTGCGAGGTTGTCCTCTTTTCCGGAGACAATCCCTGCAGTCTGGTTGGGATGGGCGCCTCCAGGCCGGGGAAGGTGGTCATCAGCCTGGGAACGAGCGACACCCTCTTCGCCGCCATGCCCGAACCGCGCACCGACCCGAACGGATTTGGGCATGTCTTCGGGAATCCCATGGGCGGGTTCATGAGCCTGATCTGCTTTCTCAACGGCTCACTTGCGCGCGAGAGGGTGAAGGAGGATTTCGGTCTGGACTGGTCGGACTTCGACCGGGAAGGCCTGGCCCGGACACCAGCTGGGAACGAGGGGCGCCTGATGCTTCCGTTTTTTGGAGCGGAAATCACCCCACGGGTGGAGTCCAGGGATGCGGTCTACCAGGGATGGCGGGAAGGGCAGCGCGACCCGGCGTCGGTGGCACGCGCACTACTGGAGGGACAGTTCCTCAACATGAAGGTCCACTCCCGCTGGCTGGGAGTGGCTCCGGAGACGATTTACCTCACCGGTGGCGCCTCGCAGAACGACGGTATTGCCCAGACTGTGGCCAATGTCTTCGGTGTGCCGGTCTCTCGGTTGAGGGTGGCGGGTTCGGCGGCGCTGGGGGCGGCCATGCGGGCGGCCCACGCCGCCTGCGGTGTCACGCTGGAATCGATGGAGGAAGCCTTCTGCCAGCCCGAGAAGGGCTCGACCGTCACTCCGGAGGAGGGCGTAGGCGAAATCTACACGGGATTGGAGCAAAAGTGGGTCTCAGCCTTGCACGAGGCCTTTCCGCTCCCTAATGACTGAACGTAATACGCAACCACACAAACCGATGGCACGACCAGTAACACTCTTCACCGGCCAGTGGGCCGATCTTTCTCTTCCCGATCTTCTTCCGAAGGTAAAGGACATGGGCTATGACGGAGTCGAACTTGCCTGCTGGGGTGATCATTTCGACGTCCAGAAAGCGCTCAATGAGGACGGATACGTCGAGGGGCGTTGGGAGCTCCTCCAGCAAAACGACATGATCTGTTATGCCATTTCAAATCATCTGGTGGGACAAGCGGTCTGTGACAATATCGATGAGCGCCACCAGTCCATCCTCTCTCCTGAGGTCTGGGGCGACGGTGACCCGGAGGGGGTGCGCCAGCGCGCGGCCCAGGGGATGATCGATACCGCCAGGGCTTGCCGGAAGTTCATTGATGCCGGGGTCTCCTACATGGCGGACAAGCCTGCCGGTTCCGAACGGGCAGTGGTCAATGGGTTCACCGGTTCCAGCATCTGGCATTCCATTTACGCGTTCCCGCCGACCAGCCAGGACTACTACCAGAAGGGCTTTGATGACTTTGCGGCGCGTTGGAAGCCGATCCTTGATGAGTTCGATGCGGTTAACGTCGATTTCGGACTGGAGGTGCACCCGACCGAGATTGCCTTTGATATCGCTTCCGCCGCACGCGCCATCGAGGCCGTGGGCGGCCATAGCCGCTTCGGGTTCAACTACGACCCGAGCCATCTCGGCTACCAGGGCGTCGACTACGTGAAGTTCATTCGCGAGTTCGCGGACCGGATCTTCCACGTGCACATGAAGGATGCGTGGTGGGGTCACGGCGACGGCACGGTGGGTGTCTTTGGCGGACACACCGACTTCACCGACGCGCGCCGTTTCTGGGATTTCCGTTCGGTCGGACGGGGCGATACGGACTTTGAGGAGATCATCGTGGCGCTCAATGACATCGCCTATGCCGGCCCGCTCTCAGTGGAGTGGGAGGATGGTCGCATGGACCGCTTCCACGGGGCGGCCGAGAGCTGCGAGTACGTGAAGGCGCTCGATTTCCCGCGTAACGATGTCGGTATGTTCGACTCGGCGTTTGATTCGGAGAACCAGTGATTCTCGTTATTTGTTATTAGTGATTTGTTATTAGGATTCAACAATTAGAGAAGCCATGTCCCCGCAACCTTTGAAAGTAGCCATGATCGGCGGAGGTGGAGGTGCCTTCATTGCGAACCCGCACCAGAAGGCGATCTTCTTCGACGGCACCCGCAAGGTCCACTCCGTGGCCCTGCACCCCGACCCGGAGATCGCGAAGAACGAGGCCGACAACTGGCCGTATCCGGTGAAGGGATACACGTCCTACGACGAGTTGTTCGCCGACCAGGCGAACCTCCCGGAGGAGGAGCGCGTCGATTATGTGTTGATCGTGACGCCGAACTTCGTGCACTTCGATCCCGCCATGAAGGCGCTGGAACTCGGTCTGCCGGTAATGTGCGAGAAGCCGCTGACGGTGGATCTTGAGCAGGCCGACCAACTGGTGGCGAAGGCGAAGGAGAAGAACGTGCCGTTTGCGGTGGCGCACACCTATCTCGGCCACTGGTCGAGCTGGTTCAGCCGGTTTATCGTGCAGAGCGGATTGCTCGGCGAGGTGCGCTGGGTGGATTCCTACTACCTCCAGGGGTGGCTGGCCGACAAGCTCGAGGACACCGGCCAGATGCAGGCCGAGTGGCGGACCGACCCGAAGAAGGCGGGTGGCAGCGGATGCGGCGGCGACATCGGAACCCACGCCCTCATGCAGCTGCGCTTCGTGACCGGGCTCGACGTTGAACGTGTGTCGGCACGGTTGGAGAAGTTCGTGCCGGGACGCCCGATCGACGATCACTTCACGATCTACGGCGAGATGAGCAACGGCGGCAAGTGCCTTGTGCGGGCCTCGCAAATCTGCATCGGCCACAAGAACGACCTCGGCATCATGATTGCGGGAACGAAGGGCGCGCTCAAGTGGCGCCAGGAGGATCCCGAGCGCATCACGATCCTGTTGGATGGTCAGCCGGACCGCGACTACTGGCGCGGTGCGGTGAGTGCGAACGACGGTTTCCTGGGGGATGTGCCGGAGTGGTTGCTCGACGAGCCGACGATCCCGGGTGGTCACGGCGAGGCGTTCCACGATGCCTATGCCCGGTTGCACCGCGAATTTGAGAAGGACGTGCGGGCCTACCAGTCCGGTGACGAGTGGAATTGCGACGGCAGCAAGTATGCCAACATCGACGATGGTCGCATGGGGCTCGCGTTCATCGACGCCTGCCTCAAGTCGGACGAAGCCGACGGCGCGTGGGAGGCGGTAACGAAGGGCTGATCCAACGCCAATTGAATTTCCAAGCGCGGTCGGAGTGATCTGACCGCGCTTTTTTTATCGCGGATGGGAGCCGCGGAGGCGTGGGCAACGGGGAGAGGCGCCGAGGGTTGGCTTGGTGAGATTGTCAGGTGCGGAGGACACCAAGATCGTCTGAAGGCGGATGCCGCCGCGGCAACGACTATGTCGGAGAAGCGGCCTCCGCCAACTCACGGACGCCGTTCGCGCACCCGGAAGGCTTTATCGAGGCCTTCGCCAATATCTATCTCGCGGCCGCAGGGGCGATTGCCGACCAGATCGAGGGGAACGATCTACCCGCGGAAGGCTACGATTTCCCGATTGTGGATGACGGGGTGGCGGGCAACGCCTTCATTCAAGGCCTGCGTGGAGTCCGCGCAGAAATAACGCCGCCTGGATCAGGCTGAACCTGTAGGGCTGGAAGCGGGGGTTTTTCCGGAATTTGTGACTGGAAGTCCTGCGATTGAAGGATTGTGGTTCCCTTCCACGTTCTCTAGCTTGCAACGAATTCCAAGATCATCATGAAACAGCGACTGTCCCTTATCCTCCCCATTGCCCTTGTGGCGACCATGGTCCCGCTGGCGATCGGCCAGAAAGATGGCAAGCCTCAGGGCAAGAATGCCGACAAGATTGCGCCCAGCCTGCCTGAGAAGGTATTTGCCGAGGCCAAGAAGAAGCGCAAGCTCCTCGTCTTCTCACGTACCACCGGGTTCCGCCATGGTTCGATTCCCACGGGCCTGACCGCGGTGAGGATGATGGGGGAAAAGACCGGTGCGTTTGAGGCCATCCTGAGCGATGATCTGGGCAACTTCGAGAGTGACAAGATCAACGAGTTCGACGCTATTCTCTTCCTCAATACCACCGGGGACCCCTTCATGGAGAAGGGCAATCCGGATGCCCAGGCGCGCTCCGAGAGACTGCAGAAGAACCTGCAGGATTTCGTGAAAAGTGGAAAGGGTTTTGCTGGCTTCCACTCTGCCACCGACACCCTCAAACCGAGAGGGGGGCACACTCCGGAATACTCCAAGATGATCAACGGCGCCTTCGATGGACACCCGTGGGGTGGTGGTAGCAATGTGACCATTGCGGTGGAAAAAGGTCAGGAGAAGCATCCCATCGTGGCTCACCTCAAGGGTGAGAGCATGAGTTTCAAGGAGGAAATCTACCAGCTTCGTGATCCTTACGATTCCAGCAAGGTGCAGATGCTCCTGCGTCTCGACCTGGAGAAGAGTGATAAGAAGAACCTCAAGCGTGCGGACCGTGACTACGGCGTGGCCTGGGTGCGGAAGTGGGGTGAAGGTCGCGTTTTCTACTGCTCCCTCGGTCACAATGACGCCATCTACTGGCACCCGGAGGTGCTCAAGGTTTACCTAGGCGGTCTCCAGTATGCTCTGGGGGATTTCGATGTGCCGTCGAAATAGAGACTGAGAAGACGACGGTTCCGAGATCTCATAATTCAAGTTGCCCGTGGCCCTGGTCGCGGGCTTCTTTTTTGTGCGATGGGAGTGACTTCCGATCGCCATGAGGGATGGCATGGTGAATCGGGGCGGCCCCGATTTGCTGGCAGCTTGAGACGCGATCCGGGATGAAAGGGGAGAAGGTTGTCTTGAGTAGATTCGGTTCCCGGTGGACTAACGAGCTTCATGATCTCCAGCCCTCCTTCTTCCCTGAGAGGCCAAGGTCATGCACAGGGGGCCACCAGGCCTTCAGATCTTGTGGGGGTAGAAGAGAACTGGAGATACCCGAATTCAGGGCGGCGGCAACACGCCATTTCATCCTGCCAGGACCACTTGAATTCGGCCGCTTGTGAAAAATTTCACAAAGCCCTTGTGAAATTTTTCACAAACTGTTACGGCTCCCTAAGGGACGCTCTTCCCAAGGAAAGCACATGGCCAATTTCTTCCCGCCTTGGACGAACATTTTGCCGCTCAAAATTGCGGTGTGCCTTGGAGTCGCCGGTGCCGGAGTGGTGGTGGGATTCTCCTATTACGCCACCCCGAAAGCGCAACGTGTCGGCTACATGCCGTCCCAACCAATTCCCTACGATCACGCACTGCATGTTAATCAGCTGGGGATGGATTGCCGTTACTGCCACAGCTTTGTGGAGCATTCAAGCCATGCCAATGTTCCTTCCGCCAGTACCTGCTGGAACTGTCACCAGCATGTGCGCAAGGACAGTGAGAAACTCAAGCCGCTGCGCCGGGCCTTCGACAAGGAGTATCCGGAGTATGATGGCGAGCCTATCAAGTGGGTAAGGGTGCACAAGAGTCCTGACTACGTCTTCTTTAACCACTCGGCTCACGTGAACCGCGGGGTATCCTGCAAGTCCTGTCACGGGAAGGTGAACGAGATGAAGGTTGTCTACCAGGCCGAGCCGCACTCGATGGGCTGGTGTCTCGACTGCCACCGCAAGCCGGAAGATCACCTTCGTCCGCTGGAAGAGGTCTTCAACCTCGACTACGACGCGGAGGAATGGCTGACCGAAAACAAACTCCGGCATCCCGAGTCCGGCAAGGAACTCAAGACTCAGAAGGACCTCGGCCTCTACCTCAAGGAGCACTGGAACATCCAGGCTAAGGAGAGCTGTTCGACCTGCCACCGCTAGACCATGAGTAAACGCATCTGGCATCATCCGGAGATTCCCACAGACGACGCGGGCATCGTGTCCTGGCGCAGCGTGGGTGAACTCGAGCGTAGTGCAGCCTTCCAAGCGCACCTGGAGCGTGAATTCCCGGAGGGCTCCGGCTACCTGAGCGAGGAAGACCGGCAGGCTACGCGGCGCAGCTTCCTCAAGCTCATGGGTGCGTCCTCGGCGCTAGGCGGGCTGACACTGGTGTCGTGTCGACGTCCGGAGTCCTACATCGTGCCCTACAAGAAGGCGCCGGAGTGGGTCATACCCGGTAAGCCTCTCTACTATGCTTCCACCCGGCCGCGGGCGGAGGGCTCCGTGCCCCTGTTGGTCACCACCTTCGAGGGTCGACCCACCAAGGTGGCGTCCAACGGCGACCACAACGATGGGTGCGGTGCTGATGCCCTGACCCAGGCATCCGTTCTCAATCTTTACGATCCCAAGCGCTCCCGCGATTTCCTGAAGGGTGGGAAGAAGGCCTCGCAGAAGGAATTTGAAGAGATCTTCGCCTCCATCGCAAGGGAGGGAGGGAAACTTGCCGTGCTGGTGGGTGAAGACGACTGCCCGACCCGCAATCGTCTGAAGGGCGAGCTCGAGGCAGCATTTCCGGGTTCAAAGTTCTACAGCTACGAGGTCCTGCGGGGAGAAGCGCGCCGCAAGGTGCACGCCGAGGTGTTTGGAGACGGAACGGAGACCGTGGTCGACTTCTCGAAGGCGGATCGCATCCTTTCGCTGGATTGCGACTTTCTCGGGATCGACCCGATGGGGAGTGCATCGGAGTTTTCCAGGAAACGGCAGGGAGGGGGAGAAGATTACCGGCAGGACATCGATGCGGAGGCCATGAACCGGCTCTACGTGGTGGAGACGGCCTACAGCCTGACTGGCGGGATGGCCGATCATCGTCTGCGGTCCACTCCGAGCCAGATCGCGAGGATCGCGGCACAGCTCGCAACTGAGCTTGGGGTGACGGTGGAAGGTTACGAGGCGGGCAGGATGTCTGCGGAAGAGAAAGCAGCGCTGTTGGGAGACGCGAAGACCTTTGACGAGTGGGTCAGGGGTTGCGCGGACGATCTCAAAGCGAGCGAGGGTAAGGCCGTGGTTCTGGCCGGAAGTCGTCACGGCGAGGAACTGCAACGCATTGTTATCGCCATCAACAAGAAGCTCGGGGCCTATGGGGGACCGCTGGTGGTCTACCAAACAGGACGGGAGGGCTACGGTACGATTGAGGAGTTTGAAAAGGACATCGACTCTGACACCACCATTCTCGTCCTGGGACCAGCCAACCCGGTTTACGATCGTCCGGGTGGAAAATTCGCCGATCTGCTTAAGCAAGCCAAACTGAGCATCCATCTCGGCTTGCGCACGGATGCCACCGCTTTGGCCAGTGACTGGCATATTCCGGCCGCGCACTATCTTGAGAGTTGGGGGGACACCCGCAGCGCCAGCGGTATTTACTCGCTGGTGCAGCCGATGATCCTGCCACTTTACGGAGGACACTCGGAGCTCGAGATTCTCTCGCAGCTTCTTTCCTGGAAGGACTTCGACTGGGCCAGGGTGGAGAGCAAGAACCCGGAGGAAAGAATCGCAGCCCCTGCGCTTATCGCGGGGGAGGGACCGGGAGGTGAGCCCTCACCGGCCCTGGCTGAAGTGCGCAGGACCTTCGCTCTGCCCGGGAATGCCAATGACGAGGGAGAGGCGGAATGGAAGGAAGCCCTCAGGGACGGCTACCTGCGAAGCAGTTCCTACCAGAGCATCGATACCGACAAGGCAAAGGACGCCGCGCCCGGGCTCAGGGCGGTCAAGTCGGACGGGATCGAGATCAATTTCCTTGCCGATGCTTCAGTTTGGGATGGGCGCTATATCGACAACGGCTGGCTGCAGGAGGCGCCGGATCCCATTTCAAAACTTTCCTGGGATAATGCTGCGCTCGTTTCGCCCAAGACCGCCAAGGCTCTCGGGGTCTATGATGCGATCCAGGAACTGGAGCCCGAAAGCGATATCCCGCTCCTGGGCAAGGTCAAGAATGCTCCCAAGCCGCTTATTGATGAGGGGAAGAATGCCCGGGCGCCCATGGCACTTATAAAGACCATGGCCGGGCGGATGGAGATTCCCGTCCTGGTGGCTTTCGGTCATGCTGACGACTGCATCTCGATTGCGCTCGGCTATGGACAGGGAGCCTCCGATAAGCGTGACGGGGTAGACGTGGCCAGCGAGGATGATCCATACGCTCCCGTCGGCCTCGTGGGGATCAATACTGGATTCAATGCCAACCAGTTGCGCAGGGATGCCTCTTTCAGTGCGGTGGCCATAGACGTCACGAAGGTGAAGGAGCGGTATCCCGTCGCCCTGGTGCAGGAGCACAACGCGATGAACGGGCGGGCACTCGCCCGCGAGGTTTCCACCAAGGATGTCTCGCATCACGGACACAAGCTCTCCTTTGAAAAGCAGGTTTCCAAGGTGCGGGTGCAGGGGCCCGTCGATTCACACGCTCCCGAAAACATTTCACTCTATAAACGTCGTGGATCGGCGACCTGGGAAAGTGACAGTGACAAGCAGGAGGATCTCATCAGTGATAAGATCCACCAGTGGGGCATGTCGATCGACCTCAACACCTGTGTTGGGTGCAATGCCTGTCTGATCGCCTGTCAGGCGGAGAACAACATTCCGATCGTGGGCAAGGAACAGGTTGCGATGGGGCGCGAGATGCACTGGATCCGCATGGACCGCTACTTTGCGGCTCCCATGGCTGAAACGGACGAAGAGACCCACAAGAAGGTGCCCACTCCCAGCTGGGTACAGGAAAATCCCGAGATGATTCCCCAGCCGGTAGCCTGCATGCAGTGCGAAAACGCGCCCTGCGAGACCGTCTGCCCGGTCAATGCCACCGTGCACACCGAGGAAGGCCTGAATGCAATGGCCTACAACCGTTGCATTGGAACCCGCTACTGCGCCAACAACTGCCCCTACAAGGCGCGGCGTTTCAATTTTTTCGACTACAATAAACGCAATCCACTCATCGATCACAACCTCTACAAGGGGCCCTTCGGCGAGACGCAGGTGGGCAACGCTCCTCATCTCCAGCGTAACCCCAACGTCTCGGTCCGTATGCGCGGAGTGATGGAAAAGTGCACCTATTGCGTGCAGCGCCTGGAGAGCGCCAAGATCAAGCAGAAGCAGATCGGGCGTGACAAGACGCTGCGTGCCGGAGTCGGGTCCACCGCGGTATCGATCAGCGCGGAGGACCTGCGGATCAAGCCGGACTCAGTGAAGGTGGCGTGCCAGGAGGCGTGCTACGCCAACGCCATCAGCTTTGGTAACCTCCTCGACAAGGAGGACGCACAGGTCTGGCGCTCGAAGTACAAGGGAGAGAAAAAGAACAAGGACGGAATAGTTGAAGTCATTCTCAACCCGCGCAACTACGATGTCCTGCAGTATATCGGGACTGCTCCGCGAACCAGCTATCTCGCCCGTGTGAAGAACCCCAACCCGGCCATGCCCGATGCAGCCTACCGAGGCTTGGCCACGATCCACACTGCCTAATTGAGGGCTCTGAAAACTCATGGCAGACACCGCTACCAAGACTACGAGGGAGGCGCCCGTGCCCCGGGAGGTAAAACTTCCGGTCCTGGAGCGTGAGAAGCTCGTTCTCAACAAGCGCTCCTACCATTGGATCACGGAGCGTGTGTGCGGTGTGGTCGAGAAAAAGCAGCCCATGGTCTGGTGGGCACTCTTCATTCCTACCTTCCTCATGGCCATCATCGGGGTGGGTGGCGGCCTGACCTATCTGGTCACTACCGGGGTGGGGGTGTGGGGCAACACCAACCGGGTGATGTGGGGCTGGCCCATCGTAAACTTCGTGTTCTGGATTGGAATCGGCCATGCCGGAACACTCATTTCCGCCATTCTCTTCCTCACCCGGCAGAACTGGCGGACGTCCATCAACCGCGCGGCGGAAGCCATGACGATCTTTGCGGTGATCTGTGCCGGTATCTTTCCGGCCTTCCACGTGGGAAGGGTCTGGATGGCCTGGTATCTCGCGCCCATTCCCAACGCCAACGCGGTCTGGCAGAATTTCAAATCCCCACTCCTCTGGGATGTTTTCGCGGTCTCAACCTACTTCTCAATTTCGCTGGTGTTCTGGTTCCTCGGGATGGTGCCCGACCTGGCCACCATCCGGGACCGCTGCAAGCGCGGAGTGAAGAAGGTGCTCTACGGTATCTTCTCGCTGGGCTGGCGGGGAAGCAATCGCCACTGGAGCCACTATGAGATGGCCTACCTCATTCTGGCGGCTCTTTCTACCCCGCTCGTGCTTTCCGTACACTCGGTGGTGAGTTTCGACTTTGCCACTTCGATAGTTCCCGGCTGGCATACCACCATCTTCCCGCCCTATTTCGTGGCGGGTGCCATTTTCGGCGGCTTCGCCATGGTGCTGACCATCATGATCCCGGCCCGGTTTTTCTATGGCCTGGATGACATGATCACCATGAAGCACATCGACAACATGACCAAGATCATCCTGCTGACGGGAACAATCGTTGGCTACGCCTACCTGATGGAGCTTTTCGTAGCCTTCTACTCGGGTGCCCAGTACGAGATAGCCGCTTTCACCTACCGCATTACCGGACCCTACTGGTGGGCTTACGTGGCCATGATGAGCTGCAACGTGCTGTCTCCCCAACTCTTCTGGTTCAAGTGGTGTCGCGAAAACCTCTGGGTCGTGATGGGAGTCTGCATGGCAGTCAATGCCGGGATGTGGTTCGAGCGCTTTGTCATCATCGTAACCACCCTGGCACGCGACTTCATGCCCGCCAACTGGAAGTACTACAATCCGAGCTGGGTAGACATTGGTCTCTTTCTTGGCACAATTGGTCTGTTCACTTCGCTCTTCCTGCTCTTCCTGCGCTTCCTGCCGTGTATCAACATCGCGGAGGTCAAGTGGGCCAAGCAGGAGAGTGACGTCCACTTCGACGACAAGAAGGCGCACCCGGATGAGGGCACGGTGGTGGAGGCCTCCTACCAACACGAACTTGACAAAGGAACAGCCGAAGTCTGATGAGCACCTCCATCAAACGCGTCTATGGCTACCTGGCTGAGTTCGAAAGCGCCTCCGCTCTCTACAAGGCTGCTCAGAAGGTGCGTGATGCCGGCTTCAGCAAGTGGGACTGCTACACCCCCTACGCGGTGCACGGGCTCGATGCTGCCATGGGCCTGAAGCGTTCCATCCTGCCCTACTTTGTTTTCTTCGGGGGGTTGACCGGCTTGGCCACCGCCTTCCTGCTGGCCTATGTCACGCAGGTGGGAATCTATCCCACTGTAGTGCAGGGCAAGCCGGCCAACATCTTCACCGTACCGGCTTTCTTCCCGATCATGTTTGAGCTCACCGTGCTCTTCTCCGGATTCACTGCACTCTTTGCCTGTCTGGGCCTCTGCCAATTGCCGCGATGGAATCACCCGCTCTTCGCGAGTCGGCAGGCGCACCGGGTGACTGATGACGGGTTCTTCATCGCTATCGAGGCGCGGGATCCCAAGTTCTCGGCGGAGGGGACGAAGGGGTTCCTCGACGAGATCGGGGGCGACAACATCGAACTGGTCGAAGACGACGGAAA
>Ga0310120_10000465_pt1 | contig 32195 bp, 21 predicted proteins | sample CB27_AW_983_MG_FD_203506 | JGI IMG/M metagenome (GOLD analysis project Ga0310120, IMG submission 203506) | Marine microbial communities from Western Arctic Ocean, Canada - CB27_AW_983 | ecosystem: Environmental > Aquatic > Marine > Oceanic | place: Canada: Western Arctic Ocean | collected...
ATCTGGGCATTGACCACATCATTCATCACCTGCTGTCGCATGACGACGTCAACCCGGACTGGCTGCGGGTGAACCAGTTTTTCCTCGGCCACCTGGCCCGCATTCTCAAGGGGCTGGACGCCGTCCAGGAAGGCGAACGCACTTTGCTGGACAACAGCATGATCCTGTTCTGCTCGAGCATGCTCACCGGAGCCCACGACAACACGCAGCTCCCGGTCCTGCTCTTTGGCAGCGCCGGCGGGCAAATGAAAACGGGACGCGTGCTGGACTATCTGAAAAGCGACAATCGCAAGATGTCCAGTCTGTACCTGTCGTTGATGAGCAAGATGGGCCTGCACCTCGACGAGTTCGGCGATTCTTCGCAGCCGCTGGCGGAGATCTGACTGCCGGTTCGCGGCACGAACAGGTCGCCAATGAACGTGGGGTGCGGAACCTTCGCGATGTCGGAGTTGCGTGAGGCGATTGGTTTGAATTCGGTCCGGAAGTGTCAACGTTGATGGAATTCGCCAGGATCGGTTCGAGTGACCTGGAAGTGTCCCGGATGGCCCTGGGCCTGGGATTCCGTGGCCAGTCCTCGGCGAGCGAGGCGGTGCGATTGATCGAACACGCCATCGACTCGGGCATCAACTTCATTGACTGTGCCAACAAGTACCAGTTGCGGACGGATGCCGACGACGCCCATGGCAGTTCGGAGGAGATTCTCGGTCGCGTGCTGGAGACACGGCGTGAGAAGGTCGTGATCACGAGCAAGGTGGGTGCCGAGGGCGGGCCCGAGAAGGAAGCGGGGGGCTGCTCGCGAGAGAACATCCTCCGGGAAGTCGAGCGTTCACTCTCACGTCTCGGAACCGATTACATCGATCTCTATTTTCTGCATCGCTTCGATCCGGTGACTCCGATGGAGGAGACTCTCGGTGTGCTCGATGACCTGGTCACCAGCGGCAAGGTCCGCTACGTCGGGTGCAGCAACTACCAGGCCTGGCAGGTGTGCAAGGCGCTCTGGTTTTCCGAGCGGATGCAGGTCACCCCGTTCGCCTGCGTCCAGAACAACTACAACCTGTTGAACCGTGAACTGGAACGAGAGATGTTTCCCCTGGTCCGAGACCAGGGGCTGGGGCTGATGGCCTTCAGCCCGCTGCAGGTGGGATTGTTGAGCGGGGTTTACGTTGCCGGCGAGGCACCTCCGCCGGGAACGTTGTGGAGTGAACGACGCCGGGAGTTTGACGAGGTGTTCTGCGGGGCGACGGCCGAGATGGTCGAGACGGTCCGCGATGTCGCAAGTCAGCGAGGCGTGTCGATGCCCCAGGTGGCGGTCAACTGGGTGCGGAGTCGCGAGGAGGTGTCGGTGGTGATCACCGGAAGCGATTCGATCGAGCAGTTCGACGACAACATGGCGGCTTTTGACTGGGAGTTGAGCGAGGATGAACTGGCCCGACTCGATGAACGCTTCGTCGAGATGATGGTCTGGTGATCCGGGCGTCCGGAGCTTGTGGAGACCGGGCGGACAACGAATTCCGTCAGAAAGCTCTCGTGGTGTGCCGGGGCCAGCGTCGACGCACGGGGTGTTTCAGGCGGGTTCCAGCACCTGCAGGTTCATGCCCGTGACCAGGTCCTTGACCTGTTCGCGGTAGCTGCCCATGTGAGGGGCGACCAGGTGCGCGTTGAGGGCGTCGAGGTTGTCCCACTTCTCTACGACCACCACCGTGTTGTCACGCAGCGGGGCCTGCTTTTCGATGTCGGTGACGGCATCGACGGTCGGCCCGTACTCCAGGCATCCCGCCTCGGCTCGCACCAACGGCACGACCTGGTGAAATGCGGCCAGGAATTCGTCTCGCCGGCCCTCGGCCAGCTCGACGGTTGCCAGGACAATGATCATCGCGACACTCCTCGATTGGTGATGAGCGGCCCATCGTGGTCGTCATGGGCGTGAGAGGTCAAGTGGGCCGGCACGGACGTCGGTGATCGGGGTTCGGCTCCGTGAGACCTTATCCATTTCGGCCAGTCGACGGCGTGAAGGAAAACAACTTGGATTGTTCAAGATGGAATCGAAGTCGAATCGGCCGCCCCTGGACCTGCCGGCAGTCGGTCCGGTCGTTCCACCGCAAGACGTGCCGCAAGGCATCGCCGCGAAATGGCCGGCAGTCGTCAACCGTGAATCCGTCTATCGGATCTCCGTCTGCTTCCAGCACTTCGACTCGCAAAGATCCCTTGCTGGCATCCGCGTTGACGAGGATCTGGTTGCCCAGGAAGACGAACGGCCGCGTTGTCAGAATTCCCGCCTGGCTGCCCGGGACGGGCTGCACCGAGACGAACCCATCCAGTCGTAAGGTGGCGAGGCCAATTCCACTTTTCGGTGGCCGGTCATCACCGTGGTAGTTCGACCAGTGGCGGCTGCCGAGACCGGTGTAGTAGATCCAGATCCTGTCGTTGAAAACGACGGGCGCCTGGTAGGCGTAGAGCTGGCCCCAGTCCCATTCCTGCTTGTGTTTCCCGTACTGCAGGAACACCTGCTTGCTCGCGATGGTCTCCCAGTCAAGGTCCTTGGAGAGATCGGCGAATGGGATCACCCCGTTTGAGCCGACACGGTTCCAGGTGATGCCGTTTCTGCTGAAGGCCATCTGCACGTTGACCTTGTCCTGGAACAGCTTGTCTTTGGGGATCGGTCCGAGTGTCTCCCAGTTGTACATGTTGATCAGGCCGATGAAGCAACCGGCATACGGCAGGACCTTCATCCCGTAGGGCACACTGCGGAACGGCTGATCCAGTTTGTCTTCACCCGGCTTGAAAACGGTCACCTTCGGAGACCAGTGGACGAAATCGCGACTCTCGATTCTGGCGATTCCCCGGATATTGGGCGGACCGGTTCTCACGAAGCCCAGGTAACTTCGTCGCTGCGGATCCCACAGCGGGACACTCTGGGTGTCGCCGAACGGAATCAGCGGGTTGCGGGACTCGGCGGTCCAACGGATGCCGTCGGGTGAATAGGCTGCTCCTATCTGCAGGCTCTTGGAGGTCCCATCCGGCTCGCTGTTGTAGAGCATCTTGTAACGACGGGCAGGATTGTCGTCGTGGACGTCTTTCATGACGCCCTGGCCGGCGAATCCGACTGTGCCGCCAGGCGGAAGGATCCGGTTGGTCTTCTCCGCCTTGTTGACGAGCGGTTTCTTCCAGTCAACGCCGTTGCTGGAGGTCATGTAGGCGTAGAGCCCCGTCGTGGCAGCCAGTTCCTTGCCCTTGTGTTTCCAGAGATGGACCCAAGCCTTGAAGAGCTTGTCCTGTTTGTCATAGATCACGGTGCCGTTGGCGTAGAAGCTGTGTTCTTCCCAGGGGAGGTCGGGAACGGCCAGCGGATTGCGTGGATGCTTGATCGGCCGATTGAGGACCTTCGTGAGTCCCTTCATGTCATCGATGACATGGTTGTCGATGAACAACTGCTTGCCCGAGAGCCGGCCGATGCCACCCGTGCTCTGTGGAGATCGAGGTGCTGCGGCGTCGGACATGCCGGCCGAAACGGACAGCACCACACTTGCGGTGGCGAGCAGACGCAGCTGGTAACCCATCGTCGGTCATTCCTCGAAACGGAGAACTCGGGCACGACCCGGTCCGGACTGCGGACGTAAGAACTGTGCGGTGTGGAAACTGCCAGTGTAGACTGACCGAAATTCTAAGTCATGCCGGACACCGTCGGTGGCCGGCGGCGCAAACGACTGGTGGCTCATGACCGAATCGGTGCGAACCTGCAGCACGACTCTTCCGGCACGCGTGATCCGGGTGGTGCTTTTGGTGTTGGCGATGGCCGTCGGGGCCGACTCTCCGGCCTGGGGAAAAGTTCTGTTTCTTGTCCACGCGGACGGTCCGTCGGCGAATGCGGATTTTGCTCTCGGTGCCAAGACGGCGCGTCCGATATTGCCCGACGTTTACAAGGTGGCAGGGACGATTGCGGGGGGCCGTTGGGGGCGAGCCCTGAATCTCACGAGCGGCACCACCCACTGCACCTACGATGCGATACGCAACCTCGATCCCAGGCGAGGCACCGTGGAGCTCTGGTTCCTGGTGGAGACGCACAAGGAGGGGATGTACCACCCGCTGGTCGGCTGGTATCACCCGCCCCGTCAACCGGGCAACAAGCAGCGGAAGTCAGCGTTCGAAGTGTATTTCCTCAACTCGGCAATGAACCTCGGCCTCTACACGCCGGAGTACAAGGGCCACATCAAGGCGGCCACTCTGAAGGTGGGGCAGTGGCAGCACCTGGAGATCAACTGGGACTGCACCGGCGGAGCCGGGAAGAGTGTCTACAACGTGTTCGTGGACGGCAAACGCGTGATCGGGGTCGAGAACGCCGGAGTGCTGAAAGGCGGTCCCGGCGGACAGCTGCACCTGGGTGTCTGGGACTACGGCTTCGGGAACGTCATCCAGGGCCGGATCGATGAGATCCGGATCACCGACCAGATCGAGCATACCGGGGCGTTTCAGCCGTCGGACAGGCCCTACAGCGTTCCGGGGACCGTGCAGTACGCGCGGGATGCTCATCGGGCTGCCGGCCGTCGACTTACACAGCTTGCGGCTGAAATCAACTCGCTGAAGGCTTTCTCCGGAGCGGACGGCGACGGAATGGCCGCGACGGTGATCCGCAGCAGCCTGGTCACAGTCGAGAAGATCTCGCGTGCATTGGCAGCGATGTCACCAGCACTGAAGTCAAAGGACGCCGACGGGAAACAGCTGACAACGACGGTCGACACCGCGGCTGAAGAAGTCAACGTTGCCTGCGTGGCGATTCACCGCATTTCGGCGGCGGCAGCGGCAATCGCTGCCAGGGAAGACAGGCGGTCGTTGCTGTTCAAGGACCTCAATGATGTTCTGGTCGGAGACACCATCATCCTCAACGGCAGGCAACTGTTCATCGACGACCACATCATCGAGGAGATTCGGGGGGCCAGGAAGGTCTTGAACCAGCCGGTCAAGCACCCGCGGAATCCCCTGATCGTCGCTGACAAGCCATGGGAAAAGACGCTGTTGAACCGTGGGTCGGTGATTTACGACGAGCAGGCGAAGCTGTTCAAGATGTGGTACAGCGTCTACACCGCCGATCTGAAGGAACAGTTGCTGTGCTACGCCACGTCTCGCGACGGCATCAAGTGGGACAAACCGGTGATCAACCAGGCGGGTCAGTCCAATGTCATTCCCGACTTCAAGGCTGCCAATCCTCCGAACGTCTTCAAGGATGTCCACGAGGCCGATCCAACTCGGCGGTACAAGATGCTCTACGGTGCCGGGCAGGCGCGGAAATACACGACCAACGCGGCCTACTCTCCCGATGGACTCGCGTGGACTCCGGAGCCGTCCAACCCGGTGATCCCGCACAGCGACACGTTGAACTCGTGTTTCTGGGATTCGGCTCGGAAGTGCTATGTGGCCCATGTCCGTTACGGGCCGCCGAACATCAGACGGATCACTCTCACCGAGAGTCCGGATTTCGTGCACTGGTCACCCAAGGTGACCGTGTTGGGACGAGGTTCGATTGACGAGCCGTTCGATACGAAACACTACGGCATGCGGGTTCTGCCCTACGAGGGGACGCTGCTGGGGTTTCTTTCCACCTATCACGGCGAGACGATTCGTCCGATCGCTGATGACGAACTGTGGAAGGACCGGACCAACGTGCAACTGGCCTTCAGCCGCGACGGGTTGATCTGGCAACGCGTCGGACAGGCGGGCGCGATTTCCGGTGAGCTGAAGCAGGGCGAAGATCGCGACTGGAGGCGGATCGCCGAACAGGCGACGTTTCTCCCCTACGGAACATCTCGCAAGGTCGACTGGGACTGGGGGCAGGTCTATCCGTTCGATCCTCCGTTGATCGTGGGAGACAAGATCTGGTTCTACTACCAGGGGATGAAGGGGCGGCACTGGTTCAAGTACCACAAGGATCCACTTGAAAGCGGGTTCGGACTGGCCACCTTGCGGCTGGACGGGTTTGTTTCGGTGGAGGCCCGGAAGGCCGGGACACTCCAGACCCGGCGTTTCATCGCGATCGGTGACACGCTGGTGGTCAACGCGAAAGCCGATCGCGGAGAAATTCGTGTCGAAGCCATCGATGCCCTCGGTCGGGTGATCAAGGGGTTCGCCAAGGACGACTGCATGCCGATCCGGGGAGACAAGGTGCGGCACGTTGTTTCCTGGAAGGGCGGGGCGAACTGTCATCCACTGCAGGCCCGGCCAATCAGGTTGCGGTTCTATCTCAAGCAGGCCAGCCTGTACTCGTTCGAGTTCCAGATTCGCCGCAATCACTTCGTACCGTTCTCGTTCAGGCAATAACCCGCCGAGACCTTTCCGGCAAACGGCTTGATGACAATGTGGCCGATGGCGGAGTCCGGCTCGTTGCCGGCGAAGCCACCCCGGCCGTCCACACGATTCATGCTGTGGGATTTCCCATGAACCGTATGTTGCAGAGACGAGAGATGCTGTCGCTCGGCGGAAGTGTGCTGGGGTCGGCGATGCTGTCGGGACCGGTCGAGGGTGCCGGTAGCGAAGATGTTCGGGCCAGGTATCTGCGGTCACTCCTGCCGTCTCGGGATGACGTCGATGACTGGTTGCGGGGTCACAAGTACCCGTTCGCGAAGTTCGATCCGGAACTCGGCTACCTGCACATCGACCGTGACTTCAAGGAGGGGATCAACGGTGCTGTCTGTCGCTACCGGTACGACAAGCTGGGCGCCAGGCAGATGCTGGCCTACGCCGACCGCCCGTGCCGGATCAACACCTACGGCAACAGTTTCACCAGTTGCGAACAGGTCAGCGACGGCGAGACCTGGCAGGAAGTGCTGGCCAGGCACCTGTGCGAACCGGTCCGGAACTACGGCATCGGCGGCTATTCGGTTTACCAGTCGTTCTTGCGGATGGTCCGTGAAGAACGACGCGCACCGGCAAAGACAATCGTCTTCAACATCTTCGACGATGATCACTACCGGAACATCCTCGGTTGGCAACGGTTCAAGTTCGGTGTCAACAACGTGTCGATCAATCCCACGGTTCCCTACATGGAGGTGGACCTGCGGAAAAAGTCGATCAAGTACCGTGGCAATCCCTGCCCGGACCGGAAGTCTCTCTATCGCCTGACGGACCTGGAGTGGGTGACCCGCACGTTCCAGGACAACGTCTACCTGGCGAATCGACTGCGTCGTTTGACGGACTCGAAGGCCGGAAAGCCGGTGCCGCCGACCGATTACGATGACGAGACACTGAACCGGTACGGACTGTTTGCGACCAACGCGATCATCGACAAGGTGAAACGGTTCGGTGAAAAGACCGGTCGCAAGGTCCTGTTCGTGCTCTCGTACGGCGGCTACGTGGTCCAACAGTTCATTGACACCGGGCGTCGATTCGACCAGCCGATGGTCGACCACCTCGACACACTGAAAGTCCCCTACGTCGATCTGCTGACAGCACATGCTGCCGACCGGAAGCAGTTCAGGACATCGACGGCCGACTACCTGCGGCGGTTTTTTGTCGGCCACTACAACCCGTTGGGCAACCATTTCTGCGCGTTCGCGATGGTCGAACCGCTGGCTCGGATGCTGGTCCCGAAGCCGGCCAGCCATGGGCCGGCTCCTTCGGTCCGCGGCGGTTTCATCAAGTAGCCACAGCGCAGCGTCCCCGGCAACCCCCGGCCGAGGGTCCTACTTGATTCCGGCAAAGGGTTTGCCGTTGGAGACCTTCAGCAGATCGCCGGTTCCACCCGGCAGCGTGAATTGCAGGACTCCGTCTTTTACCGGCAAGCGTTCGATCTTGCCTGTTTCCCGGCTGATCCGCTCGACGGCCGTGACGTCGTCACGGAATCGCAGCGTCACCGGCTGGGCCAACCGGTCGTGGTCCACGTCGACCGCGCGACTCTCTCGCTTGTTGACGACCAGGAAGTACTCTTCGTCGGCCGAGTCGCGAAAACAACCGACCATCAGCCGGGGAGCCCGTTCGGTCTTGCTGCCTTCCACGGCGATCAACTGGCCGGTCCGCAATTTGTCGGGTTCATCGAACCCGTAATTTCGGCCTGCCCAGGTCAGGTGCGTGCGGAGATCGACATGGTAGGTCCTGACCGCCCGCAGCTTCAGCAGGCACCGCCCCAGGTGTGCCACTTCCCGGTTGATCTTCGCCAACACCTGGAATCGCCTGGATGGGCCCTGGTAGGACTTGTCCTTGTACCAGACGTAGCCGCTGTCGGGAGAACCGGCGCCCCAGGTGAAATCAACGAATCCCCGGCAACCGGCTGCCAGCGCGGCGTAGGTGTTCAGCCGAAGCGTCGATTCGCTCTTGGGCCGACTGCGAATCCCCCGAGCGACGAAGAACCCCAGGCCACGGGACTCACAGAATCGGGCTGCGCGTTCCAGGCAGGCGAAGATCTGGTCGGTGATTCTCGGCGAACGTCCGTCGGAGGTGTCGTAGGGATACCACTGGTAGATGATCGCGTCGCACTTGATCGCGGCCCATTCCGATTCCCACGCCGGCGTATTCGTCAGGCTTTCGCAGATCAACGTCAGCAGTCGAGGGTGCGTCTTTTCGATCCACAGGTGCTGCCGGCGGTGGACCTGCTGGTTTTTCGGTTCCTGGGGTTCGTCAGCCAGTTGCACGCCGAAGAACTTCGGGTCGTCGGCAAACCAATTGACGCGAGTCTGGAAATGCTCGAACGGTTCCCAGGGGCCTCCCAGGATCATGAAAGACAGCTTCTGCTGCCGGGCCGTTCGCAGGCCCGGGTACCAGGTGTGACCACCGGCGGACATGCTGACGTCGTCCAGGAGGTTCAGCCCGGCTTGCCTGAGCACATCGATGTGTGGATCACCACGGAAAGCCTTCGGCATCGGTTTCCACCACACGGGACCGTATGCCAGGTCGTAGTACATCGCACCGATAATGAACGGCTTGCCGGTTTGCCACTGCTCATATCGGCTGGCGGCCGGAGCGGTTCCCGGAGTCACAACCACCGCCATCGTCGTTGCCAGCAGCAACCGCCGAAGGGCACGCATCATGGCAGTCTCTCCGATCGGGGGCGATGATGTGTCCTGCCGAACAGGTGACTGCAGGATGCCGGGAACACCTTCCAAGAATGGCTGAAGATAAGGCCAGGAGTCCGTTGAAGCAATGAACGCTTCTGTCTGGCTGGCGGGATCACGTTCCAGGATTGCCGGGCGGTGCAAGCGGGTGCTGCACCGTACGACGTTGGAGTGGGACGAATCGACCCAGTTGGACGGAGCTCGGTCACTCAGCACGTTGGCTCTCCCGTCGACGAGAAAGCCGAAGTCCCGGAACACCGGTCGGAGAAACTTGAATCCGGTCCGGTCCTGGGCGAGACTGCCGGGGGAGAACCCCTCAACTGGAATCGGGTCCAACGGAGGCAACAACCGTGCGGATGCGTCTGCTGGTGCCCCTGGTCCTGCTGGCCGCTTCGGCTCTGTGCCGAAGCGTTTCGGGGGTTGGGGGTCTGCATACCGTTGAGGCTGATGCCTACGTTCGCATGGGTGGCAACCAGGGCGAGTACAAGGCCGGAGAGCGGTACCCGGATTTTCGCCCGGTTTGCGTGGTGGGACGGTTCCGTGACCGCGACGACTTTGAGGGATCGGGGGTGCTTGTGGCACCCCGGTGGGTCCTGTCGGTTGCTCATTGCGTGCTGAAGAAGAAGAAGGCACCGCGGTTCGCCAAAAACCTGAAGGTGCGGTTCGGGGCGTCGTCGGCCGATCGGTCACAGGAGTACCGGGTGGAGGAGATCCGGATCACCCTGCCGTTGGATGCGAAAGTGCTGCGACCGTTGATTTCCGACAAGGACCCCAAGAATGGAGACAGCAGCCATGCCGATCGCAACGACATCGCGCTGTTGAAACTCGACCGGGATGTCGAGGGCATTTCGGCGGCGGCTTTGTTCGAGGGGCGGGCCACACCGGGGGTCCGGGTCTGTCTTGCCGGCTTCGGCTGTTTTGCCACCGGTCTTCAGAAGCGCGAGAAGCAGTGGAAGGACGACGGCCGGAAACGGGCCGCTGAGAACATCCTGGATCGTGACGGCAACGGGTTGATTGCATTCGATTTCGACAACGGGCAGCCGGAGAGGAACACGCTGAAGAACAATCGCCTGCTCGACAAATCGCTCTCGAAAATCCTCGGGCCCGGCACGAGCGACTCGCGGCCGTTGCCTCTGGAAGGCTGCTGCTACTCCGGCGACAGCGGCGGACCGATCTACGCCCGAGAGAATGGCCAGTGGCGAGTGTTGGGCGTCAACAGCTTCGGCACCGACTATCCACTACGAGGGCGTCGGGCCACGACCCAATACGGAGACGTCAACTGCTCGACTCGCGTTCCCAATCACCTCGACTGGATCCGCCGCACGATTGCAGGCGGGGCCAACTGAGACCGGCCCGCTCCTAATTCTCTTTGGCCTTGCCGCCACCTTTTTCGGCAAACGGATTGATCGTTTCGATTTCACCCGTTTCGCGGGCCTTGCGGGCCCGAGAGCCGAGGATCAGCTGGTCGTGCTCGGCCAGGTTGATCGTGGGAAAACCGCCAATCGCTTTGGCGAGCATGTATTGCGGTCGACGCAAATGCTTGCGCAGAGACTCGATCTTGGCGACCTTGGTGGATTGGGAGGCCGCCATGGACTCGTATTCGGCGTTCATGGTTGCCGCCAGGTCCGACCACACCGATGACGGGATGGTCGGGTAGCGTTCGGAGACGGCCTGGAAGAACCTGCCGCCGGCTGCAGCGCGGCCCCCCTTGCCAATTGTCTGCCCGAGCACCTCGACCAACGTGGATTTGAAGTTGTTGACCACGTGGCCCTGGCCTTCAATTTTCTTGACCATCTTGTCGACCGCGATGTCGATCTGCTTTTCCTGGGCGCGGATGCCCTCTTCGTCGTCCACCAGGGCGTTGTACGTGGAGAAGGTGCATCCACCGATTCCGAGAACGGAGACCACCATGACGAGCAGTACGGCAATCAGGAGTTTTTGGGGCGTCATCGATTTCTTTCCGTGTGGGAGCAGTTCGTGAGTTCATTACCGAATGAGCAACAGGGGACGTGACTAGCTGCGGACACAAATGTAGATGGTCGGGGACAACCACACACATGCCCAGAGGAACGCAAAAACCTGTGTGAGCCAGGGCATCGTGACGTCGGCGGCCAGGAACTCAAAATCGGCCATAGGTTTTCTCAGGTAACCGGCGTCGTCGGCCGCATTGATGTTGGTCAGGATGATGTTGGCCAGTTCGTCACCCTTCCCATCAAGGGTCTCGAGGTGTCGCACGTCACGCTCGAGGTTCTCGACGAACAACGTGCGGTCGGTGTAGGTCATGACCTTGCACCACTGAATCTTCTTCTTCGTGTAGCCGATGCACACACAGATGTCGTTCTTCTTGCCCTCCTGCCAGTGCTCGCGCAAGGCCTGGAAAAAGCCGACGTTCTCGGTGCCGACGACATACACGACGATGTTGCACTGTTTCTTGGAGCCAAGTGCCTGCAGTGCCTGGTCGAGTTTTCGGTCGACGAGTTGGTGGAAGGTGCCCCCCACTTTCACCTTTTGTTCAATCACACGATCGAATTCGATCTGGCCGAACTGGCCCGACGTGACCCGCGGATACTCAACCAGGTATTGCTGGTAGTTCTGCTTCACGCCGGAAATCTTCAGCGACGTGTCCGCGGCTTGCAGGTAGTTCGCCTCGATGTGTTCCTGGCTTGTGGGGACGGAGGATTCTTCCCGGCCGTTCCAGGTGATCGTGTGTATTTCCGGAATGCCGTCACAATCGGAGTCGGAACGTCGTGGTTCTTCCAGGTCGGCCATCAGGTTTCGCCTCGATTTCACCTTTCTCCAGCCGCCAAACCGGTTGACCAGGGTGTGCCAGCTGCGCTTTGTCGTAGAAATCGACTCGTTGGCTGCCGTCGTGATGGTGTAACTGGGCCGGTGGTGAGTGTCGGATTCGTCTTTGCGGTCGGCTTTGTCGATCCACCCCTCTTCCCAGGTCACGTCCTGGATCCTGGAATTCCAGATGACGGTATGGCCCATGGCTGTGAACCAGAGAAATGCGTAAGCGAGCGTGATGTACGAGCACGGAAGAGTGATGCCCGCGAACAGGGTGAGTTCCATGCCCGAGAACTTGTCGCTTTTGAGCCAGAAGCCGATGCCTCCGATAAGAAGGAACGCCGTGAGAATGAAGAACGGGAGGGTGCCGGAAACCACCAGCCACGTTTCACGACCCTGGCCGGACCACAGAAAATCCCCCAGGCCGGCCAGTATCAGCACCAGCGATCCCAAGAAAATCGCGAACGGGATGTCCCGATCACCGGCGAGAAACCGATTTCTGCGATCATCCAGCGTCATCGGGGATCTCGCTCGACCAGCACTTGGTGATTGGCCTGAGTCCGGATCGGTACAGTGTCGCTGGCCCGGCCCCGGCGTTCAAGCTTCAAGATTCAGACTCTGTTCTGCCCGGCGAGCCGGTGTGACGACTGCTGCATGACGAGTCGGACGAACGAGAATGGTCGCCGGAACTGGTGGATGCCGACCGGGTCGCAGATCTGAGCGTCTTGACGGTCGATACCGACGACGGCATAGTGCCGTGGACCACCGGATCCCGTTCGGATCTGCAATCAACGGTGTTCTGCAGGACCCCGCGATGCCCGCCCGTGCAGAACACCGCTCCACGGTTGGGCCGAAACTGCTCTTGCTGGCATTGCTGTGCTGTGCTCCGGCATGCATTGATGACGGTGGAGGGGCGGGAGGATTCGAGAGTGGCGTAGGGGACGGCGGTGCCGCGATCGCATTCGGCGACTTTGTTCCCCCGCCGCTGGGTGATCGCCGACGGGCGGTAGACGAGGCACTCCGCGAGTTGGGATTCTCCGAAGTGGTCGGCAGGCCCACCGACGTGGCCAGGGTCCAGTCGGGACGGTTGACGTTCCGTGTGAGCGACAATTCGCGCTCCCCGCGGGTGCTCAGCGGCCTCCAGTCGCTCAGTTATCTCGACGCAGACGAGCGATTCGAGGCATTTCGGGCCGGCTTGAACCTCGAGCATGTCTACTCGGGCCACCGGGACGACCGCAACCGGTTTGTTCCGCGGCGGCATCCCTATCTGGTGTGCCGCGAACGTGAGGGACGTTCGGTGTTCTTGGTCCGGTTGGCGTCACAGAGTCCGTGGTCGATCGAGCATGTCATGCGGCTGACACCATCGCCGCCGGATTCGATCGACATCGATTTCCGCTGTCGCTTCCTCGACCCGTCGCGGTTTGGTGCAAGAGAGTATGTCGGCTTCTTCTGGGCGAATTACATGCGTGAACTGCACGACGCGGCGATCCACTTTCGCGGTGTCAGCGACGAAGGCGGGGCGGAAGAGTGGATACGTGCCGAGTCAAGGGACGGTTGGGATGTGGGCACGTACCTGGCCTCTGATGCGTCGGCCCTGGACTTTGACACCGATCACAACATGATCCTCAATCTCCGCTCATTCCCCACGCCCCGTTTCACTCGCCCGTTCCTGTTCAGTCGTTCGGCCAACAACATGGTGCTGATCCTGATGTTCGATCGCCTTCAAACGGGCATCGACGAAATCCGGTTCAGCCACTTTCCGCCGGCCGTGGATTTCCAGTACGTCATCCACGGGGTGGAGACGAAACGACGTTACGGCTTTCGTGCGCGGATGATCTGGCGGCCGTGGACGACCCGGGAGGAATGTCTGCAGGCATGGCGTTCCTGGCAGTCGACGCGTAACCCCACCGACGGACCGTGATCGACTGTGCAAAACGGGGGGCGGGACCTGCGTTGACCGTTATCGAGAATTCCGATAGCGTCCTGCCGCTCGAGTCGACAGCGTCCGGATTGGGCGACTCGACGATGGGGTGATTCCGGGTCGGGGCGAACCAATGCGACCAACTCGACGGCAGACAGGCGTGTGGCTGACGCTTGTCCTGGCCCTTTTCGGCTTCGCCGTCGGTGCCTGGAATCGGGAACGCAACGAGAAATCCGTCGTTGCGTTGATCGAGAAGAACGGCGGAACCGTGGAACGGGTCGGTTGGCTCGATCCACACATTTGGCACTGGCGCGGAGTCTCGAAGGTCGATCTCAGCGGCACGAAAACCGATGCCCGGATCTTCGATTCCATGCGACGCCTGTTTGCGCTGAGATCACTGAATCTGGCCGACACGACAATCCGGAATCAAGATCTTGCGAACCTGGTCAAGTGCCCCGGACTCAGAAAAATCAGGCTGGATCGCACGGCCATTACCGACGCCGGCCTGCAGCATATCGCTGCAATGACTCGGTTGGAGAGTCTGTGGCTGGTTGACACGCCGATCACCGATGTTGGTGTCGAGTGTCTTTCGGGATTGACGCGGTTGAGAGATCTGGACCTTTCCGGAACCGGTGTCACCGATTCCGGTTTGGCATCACTGCTGCGAATGAGCCGCCTGGTGGACCTGGAATTGAACAACACCGCCATCACCGATAAGGGGCTCATGCACCTGGCACAACTTGGGCAACTCAAGGACCTGGACATCAACGCGACAATCGTCAGTGATCGGGGCTTGTTGTATATCTCACAGTTGAAACAACTGGAAGAAATCGAACTGTCCGGGACGCAAGTCACCGACGACGGCCTCGTTCATCTCAAAAAACTGGGTCGGCTTGATGAGGTCGAGTGCTCCAACACGACAGTGGGAGATGCTGGACTTGCTCATCTGGCGGAAATCAAGACGCTGGAGTTCTTGCGAATCGACAACACTTCGATCACCGACAAGGGCCTGCTGCACCTGGAAAAACTCCGAAAGCTCGAGTATCTGGACGTCCGGGACACCCGAGCGACAAAGAGTGGAATTGACCGTTTGAAACAGTCACAGACCGCGCTGAAGGTGATCAGGTGACGAAAACGTGCTGCGGCATCATGTCGTATGGAAACCGGACGCTGGCGTGTTTTGTGCTGGGTGCGGGCGTTGTCCTGTTTGCAGTGGTGACCCTGGCCGTTCCCCAGGAGGTCGGCCGGCGGCTGATTGCCGATGACGGCCTTGTGCAACTGGCGACGTTCGTCGTTTTGGGTGCGGCGGTGCTGCTGGCGGTGGGCGCTGCAATTCGGGATCCGGTCGAGCGGACGTTTCTCGGGCTGGTCGTGTGCCTGCTGGTGTTGTATGCGGCACGGGAAGCCGATGTTCATCGGGCGGAATGGGTGCCCGAGCACTTCAGTAGCAGTCGGTTCTATCTGTCGACGGATGTTCCGCTGACCGAGAAGATCATCTGTGGATCGTTTCTGCTGGGCGTGGTTGTCGTTTTCGTCCTGATGGTCGCTCGTGCGCTACCCAAGATCGTCCCGGCGTTTCGATCAAGAAAGCCGTGGTTGCTGTTTTCGCTGGCCTGGGTGTGCGTGTTTGCCGCATCCCAGATTTCCGATCAATCGTCCTGGAATGTCGTGTTCGAGGGACAGGCTTTCGAGGAGATTGCTGAATTCGTGGCCTCCGGGTTCGTGGTGCTGACGGTGATTCGGTATCCAATCAACCAAGAACATGCCACTCGGGTGGCGGGCGACGCGAACCGACCCGGAGACGAAGATCAGCCCACTGAAATCGGCCGGGCGACCGAAGGGTCTTCGACCCGTTGAACTGCTCCACGCGGCCGTCGAGGATCTCGTTTTCCACGGGGACGGGTGACCGAAGTTCCTCGATACGCCATTCCGCGTGCCATTGGTCCGTCGACCCGAGGTGAATGGCTGTGGTTTGGCCCGCCGCCACGTGGTCCCAGGCTGCAAACGCGTGGCCGATTGAGACCGCAGCAGGGTGCGAGTGGATGGTCACCGGCAACGGGTCCGGTCATGACTTCTGGCTACAATGAACGGTGGATCCGGCTCCGCATAATCTGAAGGCTGGCAGAGGAATGATGCCATGATCGACATCGCTCGTCGGTCATTGACGTGTGTTCTGAGGGCCGTTGTTCTCTGTGGCGTTTTTCAGCATGGCGTGTTGCTGGTTGCGCAGGAATCGCCGGAGAGGTCCACGGTGACGGAACGTGCGCGACCGTCTCCGGAACAGCGACAGCACTGGGCGTTCCACAAGGTGACCCGGCCCGAATTGCCGAGCGTTCGAAATCGTGAATGGGTTCGAAACCAGGTCGATGCGTTCGTGCTCGCACGGCTTGAGGAACGAGGCGTGGTCCCGTCCATTGCCGCCGATCCCCGGAAACTCGTCCGCCGCGCCTGTTTCGATTTGACGGGTCTTCCGCCGTCACCACGGGAGATTCGCGAGGAACTCGACGCGGACGGAGCGTGGCGCAGCGACGATGCCTTCGGTCGGGTCGTTGAGCGGTTGCTTGCGTCACCCGCCTATGGCGAACGATGGGGGCGTCACTGGCTGGACCTGGTTCGCTACGCCGAGACCACCGAATACGAGATCGATCTGATCAAACCGTTCGTATGGAGATTCCGGGATTACGTGGTCCGTGCCTTCAACGAGGACCGGTCCTACGACCGGTTGATTCTCGAACAGTTGGCCGGTGACGAGTTGGCGGATGCTGATTCGGAAGCGGTCATCGCGACCGGGTTCTATCTGCTGGGTCCCTGGGATGCGGAGTTGGCCGGACAGCGTGACGACACCAGGGCGATGCAAAGCCGTTTCGATCAGTTGGACGACATGGTCAGCACGACATGCCAGGTGTTCCTGGGACTCACGATGGGATGTGCGCGGTGTCATGACCACAAGTTCGAGCCGCTGTCAATTCGCGATTACTACAGCCTGGTCGCAGTCTTCAACACGCTCACGCGTCCGCGAGCCGGGCGTTACGGACGGGACGGCGGGCGAATCGAACTGGCCACCCCGGCCGGTACCCCGAAGCAGATCGAGACCCTGGCCGAACGAGATCGGTTGATTGCCATCCACCAGCGGACCATCGCCCAGTCGCGGGTGGTCGTCCTGGAACAGTTGTTTGCCGCCGGGAAGAGCACGTTGCCGCTCGACGCCGTGGCGGCGTTTCGTGTTCCTTCCGGACTGCGGACGGCCGAAGAACGCACTCTCGTTCACCGATATACCGAACAACTCAACCAGGAGATCAAACGGCACGGTGACAACAACACGAAGGGATGGATCAACCACGCCGAGACCTGGATTCGCCGCCGCCGCGCCGCGACTCCGGATCTCCCTCGAGCCTATGTCCCACGCGAGTTGTCGCCTCGACCACCGGTGACACACGAACTGGTTCGAGGCAACGTGACCGAAAAGGGGGCCATCGTCGAGCCGGCGATTCCAGCCGTGCTGGTGGACTCTCCCGTCAGGTTCCTTGCTGCTGACAAGTACACCTCTCGGCGTCGGTTGACCCTGGCGCGATGGATCGCCAGCCCCGAGAATCCCCTCACCGCGAGAGTCATGGTCAATCGGATCTGGCAGCACCACTTCGGTGTTGGCCTGGTCCGCACTCCGAGTGACTTCGGCTTGCAGGGACAGCCGCCGACGCACCCGAAACTGCTGGACTGGCTGGCCGACTGGTTCGTGCATGAAGGCGGCTGGTCGCTGAAATCTCTGCACCGGCTGATCATGACAAGCGGCACATACCGAATGAGCAAAGTCCGTCGTCAGCAAGTTGTTCCCGAGGGTCCTGAGACCCTTCTCCTCAGCCGGCGTCGTTACCGTCGGCTCGAAGCCGAGACGATTCGTGATGCAACGCTGGCCGTCTCGGGCCGTCTCAACCAGGCGATGTACGGTCCCGGTGTCTATCCGCATATTCCCCGGACCGTCATCGAATCCAATCGAGACGGGGCGTCGGCCTGGATGCCGTTCAGCGAATCGTCCGCTTCGCGACGAACGGTGTACACGTTTGTCCGACGTGCAATGCTCGTGCCGATGCTGGAGCTGCTCGATGTCTGTGACACGACCAAGACCTCGCCGGAACGAAAGACAAGTACGGTCGCGACGCAGGCATTGCTGTTGCTCAACGGCGAGTTCGTCAACCGGCAGGCCGGACACTTCGCCGACCGCGTCGGTGCGGAAGTCGGAGCGGACACCGCCGCGCGGATTGATCGGGCTTACCTGCTGGCGCTGGGCCGTCCGCCGATGGTCCGGGAGCGGGCCGACCTGGTCGAATTCGTTGAGCAGGAAGTGAGGCAGGCCACGCGGGGGGCCGGCAAGACGGGACCGGGTGCGGATCGCGATGGAGTCCGAGACAAGGCGTTCCGGCAGGTGTGCCGGCTGATCTTCAACCTGAACGAATTCGTCTATACGGATTGATCGTCGTGACCGGATGCAGCACTGAGACTCGGCCCCACCGGTTCGACTGCGGTCGGACTCGCCGCGAATTCCTCTGGGAATTGGGCGGCGGGTTTACGGGGTTGGCCCTGATCGACCTGCTGTCGCGTGACGGGTTCTTTTCGCAGTGTGCCGGGGCATCGGAGTCGACCGGATCGGTGAATCCGTTGACCCCGAAGACGCCGCATTTCGCGGCCCGGGCCAAGCGAGTGATCTACTTCTTCATGGCGGGGGGGCCCAGCCATGTCGATACGTTCGATCCGAAGCCGGCACTGACGAAATTCGACGGAACCAGCTACCGGGGACCACTGAAGGTTGGCTCGAACTGCGGAAACATCGGGAAGCTGATGCAGTCGCAGTTCTCGTTCCGCAAGCATGGTCAGGGCGGGCTGGAGATCAGCAGCATTTATCCGCATCTGGCGCGGCATGCCGATGACCTGTGCGTGATCCGATCGATGCATACGGACACCGCTGCTCACGGTGCCGGTCACCTGCAGATGAACACCGGCAGCCCGGTGGTCGGGAGGCCGTGCTTGGGTTCGTGGGTCACCTACGGCCTGGGAAGCGAGAGCGAGGATCTTCCCAGTTTTGTCGTGATGACCGACCAGCGTGGCGGTCCTCCTGCCAGCGCGTCGAACTGGAGTGCCGGTTACATGCCGGCGGCCTACCAGGGGACTTTGTTCCGCAGCAAGGGCACACCGCTGTTGAACCTGGCGACGCCGAAGGGGACGTCCGAACGCACTCAACGTCATGTGCTGGATCTGCTGGGGCGGTTCAACCAACAGCACCTCGACTCGCGACCGGGCGAGTCGGAGTTGGTCGGTCGGATCCACTCGTATGAACTCGCCTATCGCATGCAGACGGCTGCCGCCGAGGTGGTTGACGTGCAGAGTGTCGGAGCCCGGACGCGGTCCGACTACGGGCTGGACAACAATCGGACAGCCGAGTTCGGACGACGATGTCTGATTGCGAGCCGACTTCTCGAACGGGGAGTCCGCTTCATCCAGCTCTACCACGGTGGTGGAAGCATGACCACGACGTGGGACACGCACCGGGACAATTTCGGTCGCCACAAGCGATATGCCGGCGAAACCGATCAGCCGATCGCCGCCTTGATCCAGGACCTGAAGAACTCAGGGCTCTGGGAAGACACGCTGTTGATCTGGGGCGGTGAGTTTGGTCGCACGCCCACCAGCGAGGGCGGCGGCGGGCGTGACCACAACCATTACGGGTTCAGCACGTGGCTGGCCGGTGGCGGGATCCGTGGCGGACGCGCGGTCGGCGCCACCGACGAACTCGGGTTTGAGGCCGTCGAGCGGCCCTGCCACGTCTCGGAACTGCACGCCACGATCCTGCACCTGATGGGGTTGGATCACGAACTTCTGACCTACTTCTACGGTGGCGCCGATCAGAGGCTCACCGGTGTTCAGCCACGGGAAGTGATCCACGAAGTGTTGGCGTGATCGTACCGCCGGTCGGGCCTGTCCTGGAACTCGCTGCTGTCGGAAAGGCGATGGCGTCATTTCCAGAAGACGGTGACCACGACATCGACCTTGGCGCCGAGTCGATTGAGAACACTCACCTTGTTCCCGGGGACCAGGCAGAGGCTGCCGGCCGTGTCAGCCGTGCTGGTGCCATCGGTGCCGGCCACCTTGATGGTTCTGCCCTTCCCGCCGACCAGGAACTGTGCGGACTGATTGATGTCCTCGCCATCTGAGGCCGATACCGTGACGGTGGCCACCCTGGTTCGCGATCCGGCACCGACGGGCAGGGGGAGGCTCGCTCCGTCGGCGAGTTCGCCGCTGTGACACCAGGTCTTTGTCCCATAAAGGACCAGGCCTTCGCCCTGTCCGTTGTTTGGGCGGTCGTAAACCTCGATCAAACGGTTGTCGTATTTGGAGGGGTTGGAGTTGGTTCCGAAGGTCTTGATCAATGTTCCGGTTTTGACCAGCCCACCGTTCCAGAAGGCGTTGATCAGGACAATGTTGGAAGATGAGTCGTCGATGTCCAGGGCGGTTGGCACGTAGCCCGCGGGGGCGTTTCCTCTCACGGGCGTGTAGAAGATGTTCTGCAGCGTGACGCTGGTGCACTTCCGCAGGTAAACCCCGCCGACCCCGCCGCCACACCCGTAAATGTTCTCCAGCACCAGGTTCATCATGTTGTAGTTGTGGGAAATGTGGATCATTGCGCCACCGTGGGCGGTTCCGTTCTCCATCCGCACGTTCTTGACCGAGAGGTTGATGCTGACCCCCTTGGTCTCGTTGTCGTCCCAGTACAGGCCGTACTTGCCCCCGACCCAGGCATTGGTCCCGTCAAAGACGACATTGTGCAGGGCCACACCGGAGGCGATCTTCACCGCCGGACCGTTGGGATCCATCGGAAGCAGGTAGGTGTTTCGGAACGTGGAATGATCAATCGAGATCCACTCGATGGCGGGGTTCTTGTCGATGAGGATCGGAAGGTCGGCGAGAATGGTCACGTTTTCGACAAAGACCAATTGTCGTCCCTGGACCTGGAGTCCAATGCTGTGATTGCCGCCCCAGTTGTGGATCGCGACATTCCGCACTTCGATGATGTCCGCGTCGACGATCCGGATGCCGGTCTTCTGCACTCGCTTCCTGTCCTCGTAGGCCCCCGCAGCAACCATGCCAATGTCCCTGATGGCACATTGGGCGATCACGCTCTTGTCCGGATGAGAGAATTCGAACAACGCCATTGGCGTGGACGGATTGAATGTGAGCCGGGTGGCGTACATTCCGTCCCCGATGAGCGTCACGCGATGCCGATTGACGTGGATGGTCGTCTGGCAGTTGAACGTTCCGGACAGCCTGACGTTGACACCCGGGAGAGACGGAGAGGAGTTGATTGCCTTGTTGATGGCGGGGCTGCTGTCCGATGACCTGGGAGAAGCGCCCCACCACTGGGGATACACTTCGCTGACGGCGCCGGCACCGAACTGTGCCCGCCCCGGACCGGAGAAGACCTGGTGCAGGCCGGCTGAGAATGGCCCGTCAAACCTGACAATGGCCTGGTCGGAAGCCTTCAGCAGCGCCCCGTTGGGGATCACCACGCTGATGGTCGGTGGAAAGGTGATCGTGGACAGGTTGAACGTTCCGCCCGAAAAACAGAGGGTCCTGGTGTCCATGCCCTTACATGCCGCGATGGCCGCGTTGACGGCTTTCGTGTCATCCTTCCCGTCGTTGGGGACCGCTCCAAAATCAACGACGTTCGTGACGGTGGTCGGTCCCTGCGGAGGCTCTGTCGCCGGATTGTGAGCGGCTCCCAAACCGACACAGATTCCCAGGCCCAGCAAGCAGATGACAGTGGCCGTTCGTGTCATGGCAGAACCTCGTGACGTGTTGAGTAGGAAGAAACTGTTCCGGACTTGAGCCGCAGCGCGCCTCAGCGATGTTAGGACCGGGCCGAGTTTCCGCAATCCCGAACGAATCTCGGGTGCAACCAACTACGTGTCCATGCCACACCGATATCTCCGAACACTGGGGCTCGCGGACTTGAGAGGGCGGATCGACGAAGCCGCCCCGGACAGTCCGGTCAACAAGACACGCGGGGACGTGTTGATTAAGATGCAGGCCGACCATGGCCCGATTGAATGCGAGGACTCAACTCATGCACGGCGTCCGGTTTTCGCTGCCCCTGCTACTCGTCCTGCTGTTCCTGCAGCCTGCTGAAGCACAGAAAGGCCGGACTCGGAGCCGGAACCTCGGGATCAGTACGTTGGCGGGCAACTCTCGCGTTCACAAGGAACTGAAGTTGAGCGACGAGCAGAAGGCCGCTCTGAAGAAAGCGGCTGCTGAAACGCGTACGGCAGTCAAGGCGGCGCAGGGCCTGGAAGAACAGGAACGCGGCAAGAAGAATCGCGAGGCAACCCGGAAACTGCGGGCCGTGATTTCCGGGACATGCAGCGAAAAGCAGCAGAAGCGACTGTTCCAGATCGAGATCCAGTACACATCCGGTTCCTGGATGCTGATGCGTCAGGAGCTCTCCGGCGTCCTGAAGTTGACCAAGGACCAGCGGCGCCAGATTCGTGAAGTCTCCAGGACATCACAGGGAAAAGTCAAAAAACTTCGTGAAACACGCAACGATGACAATCGCCAGGAAGTGCAACTCAAGATCAACGCTCTGCTGGGCCAGGCCCGCAAGGATGCCGTCAAGCTGTTGACCGAGGAACAGCAGAAGAGCTGGAAGGCGGCCAGTGGCGAGGTGTTTGAGTTGCGGCCGGCGAAGAAGAAGAAAAAGAAGAAAAAGAAGAAGGCGCAGTAGGGACCGCGATCCGCGGCAACGAGGACGACGCCCCGTTCTCGTCGGCCCATCACGAGACACCAGTTCTCAGTCGCATGGTCAGCGACAGATCAATCGTCGGTGATCTGTGACATCGAATTCTGTGTCGGTCTGGTGGCCTTGCGATCGACGATGCTCACTCGATTGGGGCGGTTCCAGATCAGCTTGGCTACGAAGACGCTGTTGTCGCTGCCGTACTTGGCAACCCCGACCGGCTGCATCCACTCGACGGTCGTGATCCAGGTCTCGGTCGGGCTGACATCGGTCATGCCGAAATTCCCCAGACGCGTACCACGTTCGGGAACCAGGATCCGTTCGGACTGTCTTTTCACCACGACCCGCCGGGGATCGACTTCGGCGATGACCAGGGGGGCCCGGTGCCGGATGACGTGGTCGTTGTTCAGGCCGCGTCGGGTGTAGACCAGAAACAGGCCGTCGGAATGAGTGACCCAGTGCTGCTGGGTGTTGTAGCTGCCCAGGTCGGTCCCGTTGTCGAAGGTCCATTTTCTGAGCGGGCCGAAGTGCAGTCCGTCCCCGCTGGTCGTGACGTACCCGTACTTGACGGTTCGCAGGGTCATGTAGAAACGGCCATCGAACCTGGTAATCGACGGTTCGGAGAATCCGTCGCCGTGCTTCTCGGCCGGCGGCAGTTCCAGTTCGTCGCCGTGCTCGATGAATCGCAGTGTCTTGCCATCGAATCGGCAGCGGCAGACCGTGACGCGATGTTCCTTCTGGTCACGACGGCGGTAGTAGATCGGCAACAGGATGTCGCCGTTGGGCAGGTCGTATCTCTGGGCACATCCGGCCGACGCGTTCTTGAACTTCGGGTCATCCGGAAGTTCCAGCGTCTTCCAGGGATCCCATTTTCTGGCGATCGGGTCATAGGCTGAATAGGCCGTCTCGCTGGGGGCCCGGGCCAGGTGACGCTGGTCTTTGGTGGTGTAGTGGAAGGTCTTGCCGGTTCCCAACAGTTTCCCCGATGCCCTATGCCACAACGGCCAGAAGTCGCACGGGACCACGGCGGTCTGCTTTGTCGGCTGCCGTCGCCTCAGGGACGAGTGTCCGGTGGGGCCGACCCAGTTCCGGCCCATGTTGTCGGTCCGCAAGTCGTGGAGGCCGAAAAATACGTCCGATCGAGTCAGCATCACTTTCTGCATGGTGATCAGCACGATCGGTGTCTTGCCGGGATTGCCCGGTGTGCCGGGCGGAATGGCCCCCGGGCGGGTGTGCACCCAGCAGGTCTTGCCGTCGAATCCCTTGACGACCGTTGAGAGTTGGATGCGATAGTCGAGCTTCTGGCGTGGTGCCTTGCTTTCAGGATGTGCAGATCGAGTCGTGCCGGCGATGACCAGAAAGGCAATTGCGACGACGATCCGGGTAATTGGGGGCCGCCGCTGGTGTGTCATGATCGTGATTCCGTCAGTGTCCGCATTGCCAGTCCACGACGAACCCAAAGGCCCGGAGTCTGGTGGACTGGATCTTCATTCGGATGGGTTTTCCGGTCAACGGTACGACCTCCGGGATTTCCCGTTGTCGCAGGGGAAATGACCGACCGGTGTTCGGTTTCAGTTGGGGTTCCGGCCCGTTCCCGGTCCTTGGCGTCGCCAAGCACGTCGTGTGCCGTTACGGTGACTTGGCTTCGACGTCGCCGAGCCGGAAAAGTCGTGCCGGCACTGGTCGGGACGACCTGGGGTCGGAACGTTTCACATTGCATCCCAATCGACAAAGACGCGGCATCATGTCCGGCATCGAAATTCTCAGCGAAGGCCCGATCTATCGAAACCCGAACCCGGGTTACGGTCACGTCGGGGCATTTTTCAGCAACCTGGTTCAACTCTCGGATCACGAGATCCTCTGCACCTACAATCGCGGTGGCGGGATGTACGCGACCGACCTGACTTATTACTCGGCTCGCTCGACCGACGGCGGCGAGAGTTGGCCGGAGCAGAGCGTGGTACACGAGCGTTCCACGGAGGACGCAGCCTATTCCTACCACGATCCGATGCTGGCTCTCCTGGGTGACGGGTCGTTGGTCATCACGGCCTTCCGTGTCGATCGCAGTGACCCGGACCATCCGCTGTTCAACGAAGAGACGGGTGGAATCGGTGCATTCGAACTCGTGGTACTGCGTTCGTCGGATCGAGGCCGGACGTGGTCACGGCCGGAGCAAATGTCGGTGCCCGACGACCTGATCGTGACACCCAGCTCCGGAGTGATCGAACTGGCCGACGGCAGTTGGTTCGTTCCGTTTGACCGTTGGCATGCCTTCGACTCGTCGCAGCCCTACCGGCCCCAGGTGGTTGGGCTGTTCTCGTCGGATCGGGGCAGGACGTGGTCGGACCCGGTCGTTGTCGCCGACACCGATTCACAGGACAAGGGCTTCTGGCACGGCCAGGTCCTGCAGATGACCGACGGGCGTCTGTTCACGATGTTCTGGACGGCCCTGATGAAGAGCGACATCGACAACCAGCCCCTGCACCGATGCATTGGGTCTCCCGACGCGAGGGAATGGTCGGAGCCGGAACCGACCACCCTGCCGGGCCAGACCAATCACGCAGTCGATCTCGGCGAGGGACGCATGCTGAATCTCTACTGTTGCCGCGACGGGGCGCAGCCGGGGTTCTTTGCTGCGCTGTCCGAGGACGAAGGCCGGACGTGGGATCTGGAGAACCAGGTCTGTGCCTGGGACGCGACCGGACGCGACAAGCTGGGAGTCGAGGCTCCGGACACCTATCCCCGCTCGCACGACACGATCGCCTTCGGTGCGCCGAGAGCGATTCGCCTGGCAGATGGGGACGTGCTGGCGACGTACTGGTGTACCGAGATGAGTGTGACGCACGTCCGCTGTGCGCGGTTGAGAGTGTCGGAAACTCAGCACTGAGTTTCCGGGCGACGCGGGAACCTCACCCGTGGACAGGTTTCTCTCACTGACCGCAGTCCGGCCTTCGAGGCGAAGGCAAAAAAAAAGAAGCCAACGAAAATCGTTGGCTTCTTCGTCTCGCAAGATATTGCGATGTTCAGATTGGCTTGACGTTCTCCGCCCGCGGCCCTTTCGGCCCACTTCCCTCGGTGTAGGACACTCGCTGTCCTTCTTGGAGATCGTCGTAACTCACTCCCTCGAGGTTAGAATTGTGGAAGAAAATGTCCTCACCGGTTCCGGTATCAATGAAACCAAAACCTCTGTCCGTCAGCCTCTTGATTGTGCCTTCTGCCATCGTTTTCCGATCCCTAAGAAAAGTGTCTCTGCGGCGTCGCCCGACACGACTGGTTCAGGCTGCTCACCCGCGAACTCATTTTTTACCCTTCGGCACTACAAAAAACAAGGAAAGTGACCAAGTCGGCGAAAATCTCTTGCCCGAGGATGCTGGCGATCTCGCCTCGTCGTGTGATCTGGGGGCCGATTGGAGCGAAGCGGTGATCCAGAAGTGACCGGAGAACGAGGGTCGTTGAACCACCTGAACGTCCCGATCTGGTTGAGTTGGGGGCACTTGCCAGAGCGGAAAGCGAGGCGTAGACTCGCCTCCATCCTCGAACGCTGCGCGGAGAGCGACGTTAAACGCAATTTGGCACTGTTCTGTGCTCCGCCATAGCGCCCACGGAGCACCGAGTCCCGCTGTCAGATCGGTTTCGGGATTTCTGCCGGTCAGCCGACTTTTGATGAGATGAACGAACGGATGACCGAAGAGTTCATTCAAAACTACAGGATGATCCGAAAGCTCGGTGCCGGCTCCATGGGCGAGGTCTTCCTGTGTGAGGATACTCGCCTGGAACGCGAGGTTGCCGTCAAGCTGCTTCCTGCCGAGTTGTCACGGGTCGAAGAGCACAGGCAACGATTCCTGACCGAAGCCAAGGCGGCCTCGGCCCTCAATCACCCGAATGTCTGTGTGATTTACGAGGTGGGCGAAAGCGATGACAACCGCCTGTTCATTGCGATGGAGGTGCTGTCGGGTTCACCACTCGACGAGTTGCTCGCTTCGAAGCGGCTCGGTGTTGACGCTGCGATCGAACTGGCCGTCCAGTTGGCTGACGCGCTGACCGCGGCCCACGAACGTGGCATCGTTCATCGTGATCTCAAGCCCGCCAACATCCACGTCAACGAGCGTGGCCAGGGCAAGATCCTCGACTTCGGCCTGGCGAAGCGACTCGTCGGCCCGGACTCACAAGACACCGAGGAGACACTGGGGCAGCAGACGCTGGCCGGCCAGGTGCTCGGTACGCCCAACTACATGAGTCCCGAACAGGTGCTGGGTCGCAGCGCCGATGCCGATCACCGCAGCGACATCTTCAGCCTCGGCGTGGTGATCTACGAGATGCTGACCGGCCACAATCCGTTTGCCGGCAACAGCCTCGGCGACGTGTTCAACAAGATCCTGAATTTCGATCCGGGGCCGCTTTCGCACCACAATCCGGAAGTCACCCAGCCGCTGGACCGCCTGGTCCTGAAGTGTCTCGAGAAGACTCCGGCAGATCGGTACCAGGATCCGGCCGAGTTGGTCCGGGCACTCAAGGACTTTCAGCGTGGAGAGGCCGGCTCCACCGATTCCACCTTCCAGGTCGACCCCACTGCGTTGAACAACACGGTCCTGGGGACAAACGACCATACGGCGATCCTGCAGATCGTAGACACGATTCGTCAAAGCAGCGTGGCCGTCCTTTCGGCGACGCTCGATGACCATCCGATGACGCCGGGGCAGGCGGGCTGGGTCACCCAACTGGTCGACCACGTCCAGATTCGTCTCCAGCAGTTGGCCGGCGAACCCCTGACGATTGCCAACATCAGCACGTACCCCTCCGACGAGGAAAGCCGGCGGCAGCTCATTTCGGCGCTCGAGTCGATCGAAGCCCTGATCTGTGTCATCTCTCCGGCATTTCTCAGGGCCGAGAACTGCCAGCGACTCCTGGAGGATTTCTCGCAGGCGGCCGAGGCCAGCGGTGGACTTGCGGTCGATTCCCGCAGTCGCATCCTGAAGGTCGTCAAGACACCGGTCGCCGATGACGAGATCCCCTTGGACATCCGATCGCGGATCGGAAACCTGATGGCCTACGAGTTCTTCGAGCAGGCACCGAACCGGAGTTCGGTCGTGGAATTCGACGAACGGTTCGGACCCGAGGCGCACCAGAAGTACTTCCAGCGTGTTTACGACATGGCCCAGCAACTCTGGAGTGTCGTGAAGCCTCTCCAGGAGCGAAGTGGAAAGCTGCAGAGTTCTGCCGTCACGTCCGCGAGCGGACAGACGGTCTTCCTGGCCAACAGCACGTCGGATCTTCAGCCGGAAGTCGACAAGATCCGTCGCGAACTTGTCGGTCGTGGTCACAGCGTCGTTCCCAACCGGGTTCTCGCCACCGTTGGTCACGAACTCGAACCGCAGGTGCTGAGTTACCTGGATGAAAGCGACCTGTCGATTCACCTGGTCGGGGCGTCCTACGGACTGGTACCGGAAGGATCCGAGGAGTCGATCGTGGAGATCCAGAATCGCCTGGCTGCCGACCGGGCCACCGAGAGTGGCCTGGAGCGAGTGGTCTGGATCCCGCCGGGCATCCAGATCAGCGACGATCGCCAGCAGAACTTCCTCGACGAACTGAAGACCTCTCCTCGGATGCATGCCGGTGCGGAGATCATCCAGGACAACTACACCGAGTTGAAGGAATTCGTCCTGGATCGGCTGGACAAGACCCCGGCTGAGGACGACTCGTCTTCCAGCCAGGCCGTGGAGGGTGTCCAACGGATTTACCTGGTCTGCGACCAGCAGGACGAACAGGCCATCGAGCCGCTCGAGGATCACCTGTTTGATCAGGGGTTCGAGGTCACCTCGCCTGATTTCGAGACCGACGAGGCGGAGGCGCTGGAACTGCATCGCCAGAACCTCGTCGATTGCGATGCGGTGATCATCTACTACGGATCTGCCCGCAAGGCCTGGGTCGAGATCAAGTTGAGGAACCTGCTCAAGGCCCGCGGGTACGGTCGCAAGACCGACCTGGAGCACCAGGCCGTGTTGATCGCTCCGCCGATTGATCGACGCAAGGAGCGGTTCCGCAGTCACACCGCGGAAATCATCCAGGGTGGTGAGACGTTTGACCCGAGCGTACTGGCCGATTTTCTCTCCAGGATCAAATCCTGAACAATTCCCACCGTTGACGCAGACCGTCACATTTCCATGCCCGACCTCTTCAATCCATTCCCCGGTCTTCGCCCGTTCGACATCGAAGAAGATTACCTCTTTTTCGGTCGTGAACAGCAGACCGCGGAACTGTTGAAGCTGCTTGGCGACAAGCGGTTCCTGTCGGTCATCGGCACCTCCGGAAGCGGCAAGTCCTCGCTCGTTCGTGCCGGGCTGCTGCCGGAACTCCAGGGCGGAGCCCTGAACCAGGCCGGATCGAACTGGGAGATCGTGCTCCTGCGACCTGGTGGAGATCCGCTCGACAACCTGGCCACGGCCATCCAGGGCGCTGATCTTTATGATCCGGATGATCCGGCGGTGCTCAGTCACCTGAACGCGACGCTGACCCACAGTGGCTTCGGGCTGGTCGAAGCGATCAGGCAATCCGACGTGGAACCGGACACCAATGTCCTGATCGTGGTCGATCAGTTCGAGGAGATCTTTCGCTTCAGGCGGATGGATGAAGAATCCGCGGCAATGGCGGCGAGTTTCGTCGACCTGTTGCTGGAAGCCACTCGCCAGTCGGACCAGCCGATCTACGTCGTGTTGACGATGCGGAGCGATTACCTGGGTGACTGCACTCAGTTCCGTGGCCTGACAACCGCGGTGAACCAGGGGGAGTACCTGATTCCCCGCCTGACACGTGACCAGATCCGGACCGCCATCGAAGGACCGGTGCGGGTTGGCGGCGGCGAGATTTCTTTCCGCCTTGTGCAGGAACTGCTCAACAGTGTCGGCAGCAACCAGGACCAACTGCCGATTCTTCAGCACGCGTTGATGCGGACATTTGATCAATGGACATCGGACCGTGAAAACGGAGAGTCGATTGACCTTCGGCACTACCACGATGTGGGCGGCATGGAGGAGGCGCTGTCACGGCATGCGGACGAGGTGTTCGATTCCCTCGAGTCGGACGACCTGAAGCGGGTTGCCGAAAAGCTCTTCATGTCACTGACCGAGCAGCAAAGTGACAATCGTGGAATTCGGCGGCCGACCCGACTGGACTCGCTGGGGCACATCGTCGGCGTGGACTGCGACCAGATTCAACGGGTCGTCGATGCCTTCCGGGCTCCCGGTGTCACGTTCCTGATGCCGCCGGCCGAAACGGAACTGACGCCAGAGACCATCATCGACATCTCGCACGAGAGCCTGATGCGGGTCTGGCGGCGGCTGGGTCGCTGGGTCGGTGATGAAGCCCAGTCGGCCCAGGTCTACCTGCGTCTCGCCGAGACGGCTGGTTTGCATCGGGACGACCAGGCGGGCCTTTACCGCGGCCCCGACCTGCAGATCGCCCTGGCCTGGATGAATGAGGCTCAGCCGACCGCCGCCTGGGGTGAGCGATACCGATCGGGGTTCCACCTGGCCGTGGAGTTTCTCCAGGCGAGCGATGCGGCCGGGCGGGCTGACGAGATCGCTGCCGAGGAACAGCGTCAGCGGGAGCTGGAGCAGGCCAAGGCGCTGGCTGACGCAGAGCACCAGCGGGCAGAACTGCAGCAGAAATCGGTCGCCAGGTTGAGATTGCTCTCCGGTGGGGTGGCGGCTGTCGCCCTGGTGGCAGTGTTCGCATCGGTGTTCGCGTTCAACGCCCGCACCAAGGCACTGGATGCCAGGCAACTTGCGGCCGATGAGCGGGCCCGCGCCGTGAAGAACGCCGAGGGGGCCCGGACGGCGGAAGTGAAGGCCACCGAGAGTGCCAGGGAAGCCATTGTCCAGCAGGGGAAGGCCGAAGTCTCGAGAAAGACCGCCGAACAGGCTCGCGACACGCTCAACCAAACGCTCACCCGTTCCTACTTCCTGACCGCCACGGAGCACCTCAAATCGGGTGACACCGAAAATGGCCTGGCCTACCTGGCGCGGTCCCTGAGAACCGACACCAGCTACTGGCCGGCTGCCAACCAGATCACCTCGGTCCTGTCCAATCACAACTACCTGTTCGGCGGGTCCGTTGCGATCGATATGGAGCAGCCGATCAATTACGCCGGTCTGGATCGTGAGACCAAGACCTTCTACTGGACGGCCACAACGGGACTCAAGGGGGCGTTGTGGAACGTCCGGGACCGCAAAAAAGTCGGGATCCTCGCCGGTGGAGCGAGGATCGACCAGCCGCGGTTCACCAAGGACGCATCGTTGCTGTTCCTGTCTCTTCGGGACCAGGACGGCAGCATCCAGGGGTTCAGCACCAAGGACGCCAAGGCGGCGACCACTTTGATCCCAATCAAGAACAGGATCGGTCGTTTCTTTTTCCTGGCGGAACCCCGTCCGGAAATGCTCAGGATTGTGGCCGACCAGCCTGGAACGAATCACATCAACATCTGGGATGCGGTTTCCGGCAAGGTCATCGGCAAAGAACTGACCCTCAGCAAAGCACCTCTTGTGAGTTACGTCGTCACAGGCGACGAGAAACACGTCGTCTCGACGTTCCGGGACGCGATGATTGGCGTCTGGAAGCTCAAAGACGCATCGCTGGTCTTCGAAGGAAAAGCAACAGGCTTCCAGCCCTTACTCAATGACGACGGGCATTGGGTCGGCTTGCGTTCAACGGCCAACAAGTCGTTTGACTGGATCGACCTCACGGCAAAGAAACCACGCCTGGAATCGCTCGAGACCAAGTTCCTCGTCGATCAGTGCTTTTTCCACGAGGGCACCTCAGAGGTCGCCCTCGTCGGCAAGGTCGAAAAAGATCTGCATTGCGCCGTCGTTGATCTCACCACTGCCAAGGTCACGGCCAAGTTCTCGCTCAAAGACTATGGCAGCGAGTCCATGGACGTCGATTTTTCCAGGAAAAATCGCTCCGGCCACAGCAGCGTGGGGTCGTGGCTGGCGATTATCTACAAACCCGGCGGCACGGAAGTCGAGTGTCGGGACCTGGCAACCGGAAAGTCTGTCTCGACATTTGATTTCAGTGCCAACCCGATCAATTTCTTTCAGTTGACTCCCGACGGTCTCCGGATGGTCACACGACACAAGGATTTTTCTGTTCGTGTCTGGGACATCATCAACGCACTGCCACTGATCGACCCGATCCCGCACGTCCTGTCTCCTCGACTGATTGTGAGCCGCGACGGCGAGCGTCTGTTCACGGTGACAATCGACGACATGAAGGTCAATGTCTGGAGTTCGCGTACAGGAAAGGCAATCCAGGAGGGACATGCGTTCTCGCTTTCGTTCGTCAATTCTCTTCAGTCGTTGACAGACCGCGGGTCGATGGTGCAACTGAACACGACCACGTTCAGCAGCGGATCCGGCAACAGCTTGCTCTTCGGCCAAGGCCGGGCTTGGCAATTGGTGGCCAAGCAGCGGGCTTACCCGACGCTGAAACTGCCCGGTGGAGTCCGCAGCGTTGAGTTCAGCCCGGACGGCAAGTTGTTCGTGGCGCAGAACATTCGCGGCCTGGCATCGGTGGCGAAGATCTGGTCTACGGAGACGCTGGCTGAAGTCCGGGCCTTCAAGTTGCCGCAGTCGGGGACAATCAGTCGCTTCTCTCCTGACGGGGAGTTCGTAGCCGTTGG
>Ga0310120_10000467_pt1 | contig 32182 bp, 29 predicted proteins | sample CB27_AW_983_MG_FD_203506 | JGI IMG/M metagenome (GOLD analysis project Ga0310120, IMG submission 203506) | Marine microbial communities from Western Arctic Ocean, Canada - CB27_AW_983 | ecosystem: Environmental > Aquatic > Marine > Oceanic | place: Canada: Western Arctic Ocean | collected...
CCTGCCCCGAGGACATCCCACGACCTAGGAGAAAGTCGGCGGCAGCCTGCGCACGACGCTCGGACAGCGACCGATTGTACGCTTCGCGACCGACCGAATCGGTGTGACCCGCCACCAGCAACTGGTAGTCGCCGCTATCGTCGGCGAGAACCCGCGCCAGGTCCCCGAGATTGGCACGTGCCTCAGGCTTCAGCGAGGACGAGTCGAAACCGAAGAGGATCCCAGAGTCAAACGCCACCAAGATTCCCTCTCCGACACGTTCAATGGTGGCGCTATCCAGTTCCCCGGCCAAAACGTCCGCACGGTCGTCCATGCAGCTCCCGATGATCGCGCCGGCCGCACCGCCCAGTGCGGCGCCGATGATTACCCCCTTGGCCGTCGAACCGGCGGCATTCCCGATGACCGCCCCTACGGCGCCTCCCGCACCTGCACCGATCAGCGCACCGCGCTGCGCTGTGTAGTGCTCAAGCTGGAGCATCCCATGCTTCCCAAAGAGATCACTGCCGCGAGAGTCAGAGAGCCCACAGTTCGCACCGCGTTTCGATCGATCATGAAGCACCACCCAGTTTATTTAATGTCAGACGGAGCACACCGTACCTTGTTCCAATCTACCCCCGCCCCCACCAAAGTGGAGCAATTTTAATGCCGTGGTTGGCAGCCGGTCGACGCTTCCATCATCCGCCTCTATATTCTCGATTCCCATCCCTGAGACACCCACCCCGACCCTCCACTGGACAGGACCGACTTGAGGAAAATTCTGGTGACCGGAGCCGGAGGACAGATCGGCTCCGAGTTAGTGCCGGCACTGCGCGACATCTACGGTGAAGACCAGGTTCTCGCGACCGACATCCGTGCGCCCAAGGGTGTCACGGCCGAGTCGGGTCCGTTCGAGGTTCTGGACGCCACCGACGAGCACGCCGTCGGGCACGCCGCTATCCGCCACCAAGCGGATACGATCTTCCACCTGGCTGCCATCCTGTCGGCGATCGGCGAGAAGGACCCGAGGCTGGCCTACAAGGTCAACATGGGCACGCTACACTCGGTCCTCGAGGTGGCCCGGCAGCAGCATTGTGCGGTCTTCACGCCCAGCTCTATCGGGGTCTTCGGTCCCACGACCCCCAAGGACCCGACGCCCCAAGACACCGTGATGAGGCCCACCACCATATATGGTGTAACCAAGGTGGCCTCGGAACTCCTGTGCGACTACTACTTCCTCAAGTACGGTGTCGATACTCGCGGCGTCCGTTACCCCGGGCTCATTTCCCACGGCGCCCCTCCAGGTGGTGGCACGACCGATTGGGCCGTGGACATCTTCTTTCAGGCCGTCGAGCATGGGGCATATACCTGCTTCCTGGCGGCCGACACACAGCTCGACATGATGTACATGCCGGACGCCATACGAGCCGCGATCGAGATCATGGAGATCGATCACGGGCGGCTACACCATCGGAACGCCTTCAATGTCACGTCCATGCAGCTCGACCCAGCCACGCTGGCGGCGGAAATCCGCAAACACATCCCTGATTTCGAGATCTCCTACGACGTCGATCCTGTGAGGGAGACCATCGCACAATCCTGGCCACGGAGGGTCGACGACAAGGCGGCCCGGGAGGAATGGGGGTGGACGCCCGAATACGATATCGTCAGCATGACGGCCGACATGATCGCGGCGATCTCAGCTCGCCGTACCTCGGGGCCGGAATGACCGAAAACCCAGGAGACTCCATAGGATGCCTTTCGACCGTCTAGCTAAAGCACTCGACGCACACGTCTCTACTCTCCACCAGCAGGGCACCGCCAAGGGGAAAGAGACGGTGGTCACCGGCGTTCGTCGACCTACGGGAGACCGAGGCCCACGTGTGCTGCTCGAAGGAGAGGGGGGGAAGGAGTTCATCCGCATGAACTCCAACTCGTACCTGGGCCTGGGTCTGCATTCCGAGGTCATTGAGGCCGAAGAGGCCGGTTCCGCCGCATTCGGAGCGGGTCCAGGGGCGGTCCGCTTCATCAGCGGGTCGTACTCGGTTCACGTCGACCTGGAACGCGAGCTCGCGGCCTTCCACGGCCGAGAGGCAGCCATGGTCTTCTCGTCGGCCTATGCGACCATCGTCTCGGTCCTCACGGCTCTGACGACCGCGGAGACGGTTCTCGTGAGTGATGAGCTGAATCACAACTGCATCATAAACGCCATGCGCATGTCCCGCCCAGGAGGAAAGGTCGTGTACCCCCACCTCGACATTCCGGCCCTGGATCGCGCGCTTACGGAGTGGATCGGCAAGGCGAAGCGGGCGCTGATCGTGACAGACGGCATCTTCAGCATGCGGGGTGACCACGCGCCCGTGGCCGAGATCATGGAAGTAGCCCGGCGTCACGACCACGCTTACGAAGAGAACGTGGTCGTACTGGTCGACGACTCCCACGGCATCGGTGCGTTCGGGGAGACGGGGCGTGGAGCCGAGGAGTATACGCACTCAACGCCGGTCGACGTCCTGGTGGGGACGCTCGGCAAAGCCTTCGGTGTGAACGGTGGCTACGTGACGTCATCCAGAGCCGTCGTCGATTTTCTGCGTGAGAGTTCGCCGATGTATATCTACTCCAACCCCATCACGGCAGGTGAAGCAGCAGCGGCGAGGAGGTCGGTTCAGATCGTTGATAGTGAAGAGGGTCGTACCCTCCTCGAGACGCTTCGGGCGCTTACGCACCGCTTCGAGGAAGGACTCGGCCGGATCGGCATCGAGACCATTCCCGGGGAGCACCCTGTGGTCCCGCTCATGATTAGAGACACGCGTCGTACGAGGCTTCTGACCGACTATCTATACCAAAACGGCGTACTGGTCACCGGGCTGACGTACCCCGTGGTGCCCAAAGGAGACGAGGAGATCCGAGCGCAGGTCAACGCCGACCACACCGAGGCGGACATCGACCGCGTGCTCGCTCTGTTGGAGGGCTATGACGGATGACCACCAGTCCTTTATCTCGCCAAACCTGGCGCACGTTCGTATGGCTGCTTGTTATCAGCCTTCCTTCGATGCCGCTCCTTGCTCAAGCACCGGTGAGCCGACCCACGCCCCGCTCCGTCACGCCGGTGGCGGTCACGCTGCGAACTACGATGGGTGACATCGAGTTGGAGCTTTACCCGGATCGAGCCCCTGTCACGGTGGACAACTTCCTGGCCTATGTAGACGCTGGACACTTCGACGGTGGTAGCTTCTACCGTGTCGTGCGTGTCGACAACGACAACGGAGACCCCAAGATCGAGGTCATCCAAGGGGGCGCAAGCCCCGCAGGGCGAGGTGCCTTCCCGCCGATCGCTCACGAATCCACGGACGAGACGGCGCTACGCCACAGAGACGGTACGATCTCCATGGCGCGGGGCGGTGTCGGTACGGCCACGTCGGAGTTTTTTATCTGCGTGGGTGAACAGTCGGGCTTGGATTACGGTGCATCACGCAACGCGGACCTCCAGGGCTTCGCGGCGTTCGGACGGGTGACCTCCGGCATGGACGTCGTACGTGCGATCAACGCGATCCGGGGTACGACCACCGGTGACGCCGGGTACACAGGCGGCCAGATGCTGGACGAACCCATCCGGATTCTGGAGGCAGTGCGGAGGTGATTCTCGGAGGAGGCCCATATTAGGCCCGTCGAACCCATCTCGCTTCAGGCCATAAAAGAGGCTAGGGATCGCATCGCCGGAGCCGTCGTACGCACACCACTCCTACGTTTGGACCGTGACGACGTACTACCTGACATCTACCTAAAACTGGAAAACCTTCAGCCGATCGGCTCCTTCAAGCTGAGGGGTGCCGGCAATGCCATGGCGCTGGCCGACGCCGAGACCCTCGCTGACGGTGTCTACACGGCCAGTGCCGGCAACATGGCGCAGGGCGTGGCGTGGAACGCGAGGCGTTTGGGTATCCCCTGCCAGGTCGTAATCCCCGACACCGCTCCCGATACGAAAATAGAGGCGATTCACCGCCTGGGAGCTCGCACGATCCCCCTTCCCTTCGAGCAGTGGTGGCAGGTGATCGTCGACCACCACTACCCAGGCGTACCGGGACATTTCATTCACCCCGTGAGCGATGCCGCCGTGATCGCCGGGAATGGCACGATCGGCCTCGAGATCCTCGAGGACCTGCCCGACGTGGATACGGTTCTGGTCCCCTTCGGCGGCGGCGGGTTGAGCTGCGGAATCGCCTCCGCCATAAAGGCCCTCAAGCCGGACACCAAGGTTTTCGCTTGCGAATTGGAGACCGCGGCACCCCTGCGGGCCGCCCTGGAGGCTGGGGCACCCACCGCCGTCAATCGCATACCCACGTTCATCGACGGAATCGGTGGGACAAGCATTCTGGATGAGATGTGGCCGCTGGCTCGCTCGCTGCTCGACGGGTCGCTCGTTGTCGATGTAGAGGCGGTCGTAAGGTCGATCCGAACGCTCGCCTTCTCGAGCAAGGTCATCGCCGAGGGTGCCGGCGGCGCCGCTGTCGCGGCTGCGACGGCAGGGCTCGCCGGGGATGGCAAGGTCGTCTGTGTCGTCTCGGGAGGGAATCTCTCGAGGAACGCCTTGTCCAGCATCCTCGACGGTAACATTCCCACTCCGCCGTGAAGACACGGGCCTGTCTCGTGGCTGGACGACCCACGAACGCCCAGGCCCCTCATGCTAGATTCGAACAATCTCCTAGCGATACGGGGCGTTTATGCATTAACGTGGTGGATACCCACGTGCTTCACCCACATTGTAGCCCACAAGGGCCATGACCAATCCTGACCCTCATCTAGACTTCGAGCCCAACAAGCTGAGACACGCGGCCGTACTGATCTTCTCCCTCTTTCTGATAGTGATCTGCGTGTACCTCATGCCACAGGCCACTCTGAGGGTCGCGGTCGCGGTGCTGCTGCTGGTGCCGATCCTTCAAGCGGCGGACGGTCTGGGTCTCTCTGAAAGGCTCAACCGACCCAGCTCAAAGGCTCAACCGACCCAGTAGCAAGAAAAGCCGCGATCGGCAGTACAACGCGCTCCGGGCAAGGATCGGGATGCTCCTCGACATCGTCCGACGGCTTCATTGGCTGGCGGTGGACAAAGAGCGTGGCCTCCGCAATCAAGATGACGTGCAGTCGGACCTGGACGGCGCCCTGGAGCGCCTCGAGGAGATCTTCGAAGAAATCCGCCACCAGGCGGTTCAGGTATCGCCCTCCACCGAGTCCCTTGGCGAGAGCCCCCTGGCGAGTCCTCCAGTGAGTCCGAGCCCGCCAGTGAGCCCCTTAGCGAGCCCTCTGTCGAAGACACGGGACCCGGCGCCGGACCCGGCGACTGATCAGAAGCTGTTCCTGCCTGGACCCTACGTCGTGTGCTCCACACGCACCGGGCAGACCTTCAACTCCGCGGTCTGCGTGACGGGATCGTACCCGGATCCGGTGAGCACATTCACGGGAACATCGCTGAAGCTGAACGTGGTGAAGACCGTCCCCTTGGGTGACCGGTCGTTGGCCTGAACCTTCACCCGAACCGATCCCCGGCGGCTGGTGAGGAGGGCACAGCCTCCGTCCTCGAGACCCCATGCCTCGACGTCCTTCGGGTGCACCTCCAGGACTTCTTCGGAAAGGAGATAGTCGATTCCGGCAGACCGTCCCGTCTGGGTGCGCGTGTGGTACGACGCAAGCCTTCGGCCCGTGGTGAGCCACACCGGATAATCGTCGTCGATGGTCTCAGCCGGATCCCGGTATTCAGCGATCGCGAATATGCCACGGCCGTTGACGAATTCTTTTTCGTGTAGTCGGGGTGTCCCCGGATGACCGTCGAAGGGGACAGGCCATATGAATTCACCGTGTTCGATCGCGTCCCAACTCACCCCTTTGTAGATGGGAGACAGCTCGCAGAGCTCGTTGAATACGTCCTCTGGCCCCTCATACTCGAATCCCTTGAATCCCAAGCGCTTTGCGAGCTGTGAAGTAATCCACCAGTCGGGCATGGCATCGCCCTGAGGCGGTACGGCGGCCCGCAGACGCTGGATGCGCCTCTCTGTGTTTGTCTGGGTCCCGTCCACCTCCGCCCAGGCAGCGGCCGGGAACACCACATCGGCCAGCTCGGCTGTGTCGGTCATGAAGAGGTCGGTGACGACCAGGAAGTCGAGGCTCCGAAGCGCGCGCTCGCAGTGCGTACGGTCCGGATCGGTGACGAGCGTGTTCTCGCCGTCGATATACATGACCCGAATCTGATCTCCACACATGTCCAGCGCGGTGACCTTGGTGATCCCGAGCTCGAGATCGACTTTGGTCCCCCACGCTTTCTCGAATTTTTCCTGATTGGCCGGGTCGGTGACCGGCTGGAACCCCGGGTAGTTGTTGGGCAACGCGCCCATGTCCCCGGCCCCTTGAATGTTGTTCTGCCCCCGCATGGGGTTTATCCCCGTTCCTTCCCGGCCGAGGTTCCCCGTCAGTAGCGTGAGGTTACACAGACTTTGCACATTCTCGACGCCGCAAATGTGCTCCGTGATCCCAAGGGTGTAGTAGATCGCCCCGCGCTCGGCACCCCCGTACATCAGGGCCGCCTTCTCGATGTCCTCGGCCGGCACCTCGCAGATCTCGGCGGCCCACTCGGGAGGAAAGCGCTTTATGTGTTCCAGGAAGTTCTCGTTCTCAGTGGTGCGGGCGGCCATGAAGGCCTCGTCCACCAGCCCCTCACGCGCGATGACATGCGCCATCGCCAGGAGCAACGCCGTGTCGGAGCCCACCCGTATGGGCAGGTAGAGGTCGCACAGCTCCGCGAGTACGATCCGCCTGGGATCGGCCACGATCATCTTCGCCCCCTTGGCCAGGGCCTTCTTGAGGCCCGTGGCGGCCACGGGGTGGGTCTCTGTCATGTTGGTCCCGATGCAGAAGATCACATCGGGCTTGTCCATGTCCACCAACGGGTTCGACATGGCGCCCCGACCAATGCTTGCCGCCAGACCGGCGACGGTAGGAGCGTGTCAAGCACGGCTACAGTTGTCGATGTAGTTGGTACCCAACCCCGCCCTCACGAATTTCTGCATGGTGTAGGCGGCTTCATTCGGAGCCCGGCCCGAGGCAATGGCGTAGAGGCTGTGGCGACCGTGCTCCTTGATGGCCTTGCCCAGTCCCTCCGCGGCTCGATCGAGCGCCTCGTCCCAAGAAGCGGGCCGGAGCTGGCCGTCGTCGCCCCGCACGAATGGTGTGCTCAGGCGGTCGCGATGTCCCACGAAGTCATAGGCATACTGGCCCTTCACGCACAGGGCACCCTTGTTGGCGGGACCGTCCATACCGGGCAGAACCCCTACGATCTCATCACCCCGCGTCAGGATGTCGATGGAGCAGCCAACCCCGCAATACGTACAGATGGTCCGAGTTTTCTCGGTGGGACCCGGGACCTCCACGTTCCTCAGTGCCTTCAGGTCGGCCAATGCACCCGTGGGGCACGTCTGCACACACTGCCCACAGAAGGTGCATGCCGAATCCTTGAGCAGGCCGTCGAACTCGGTCGTGATCTGGGTATCGAAGCCCCGGTTCATCACCGTGATCGCGTAGTCGCCCTCCTGTTCAGCACACACACGAACGCAGCGATAGCAAGAGATGCAGTTCTCGTAGTCCCGCATGATGAACGGGTTGGGATCGTTGGGATGACTCGTTCCCGACTGGCGGCCCTTGAAGCGCCCGGTGCGGGCTTCGTACCGGTCGACCAACTGCGCCAACTCTTGGGACGCATATCCCGAGAGCGAATCCACATCCACCTCGCGATTCTCGGAAGCGACCAGTTCGAGCAGCACGCGCCGGTGCATGTCCAAGCTGCCGCCGCTGGTCTTTACCCTCATCCCGGCGGTGGCCTCGGTCGTGCACGAGGCGACCGGATTTCGAGCACCCTCCAGTTCGACGACGCACATTCGGCAGCCGCCAAAGGGGTCGAGACGCGGATCGTAGCAGAGCGTGGGAATCTCTCGCTCGTGCCGCTCCGACACTTCATAGATGGTCTCACCCCGGCTGAACGGCACCTCCTCTCCATCGAGGAAGAGCGTGAGCTCAGTGTGGCCTTTTCCGTTGGTCCCGCTCATCGACTACCTCGTCACGTGATCCGACACCCGCTCAGGAAAGTACTTCAGCAGGCTCTTTGTTATCAGGGGGGCGGCCATTCCGAGGCCGCACGCGCTCGTCTCCATCATGGTTTTACCCAGGTCGACGACCTCGTCGATCCAGGGCTGCAACTCCTTAGGACCCGCCTTGCCGGCGAGTCGTTCCATGAGTCTTTGGGTCCCAATGCGACAGGGGAAGCACTTGCCGCAGGACTCGTCAGCAAAGAACTCCATGGCCTGGTGGGACACCTCGACCATGTCTCGGGTGTCGTCGAAGACCATGATCCCGCCCGCTCCGAGGAACGATCCCTTCGACCGGATGCTCGGTTCGTCCAGCGTAACCTCCAGGTCCTCACCGGCGAGGAAGCCGCCCGACAGTCCGGCCATCGTCACCGCCCGAATCGTTCGTCCCTCTCCAGTCCCACCCGCCCAGTCGTCGATGAGCTTCATGAGCGGAAATCCGAGGGGGACCTCATAGTTGCCCGGCCGGGCCACGTCACCGGAAAGGCTGATCAACTTGGTGCCGGCCTGTTCACCGCGCCCCAGCGCCCGATACCAATCCGCACCGTGCCGCAAGATGGGCGGCACCGACACCAGCGTCTCGACGTTGTTCACGACGGTGGGAAGGTCTTCGAAGCCATGAGTAACGGGATACGGGGGCCGGTTCCGGGGGAAGGGATGTTTACCCTCCAGGCTATTCAACAGGGAGGTCTCTTCTCCGCAGATGTACGCCCCTGCCCCACGCCGGACATAGAGTTCAAACGAGAAGTCACTGCCCAAGATTCCGGAACCCAGGAGCCCTGCTCGGCGAGCTTCATCCAGTGCCTGGGCAAGAACCTGCTCCGTCTCGGGATACTCGTAGCGGAGGTAGATGAAGCCCCGGGTGGCCCCCGTAGCGTACGCGGCCAGAATCATGCCCTCGACGACGGCGTGCGGGTCGTAGTCCATGAGGCAGCGATCCTTGAAACATCCCGGCTCTCCCTCATCGGCGTTGCAGACGATGGTCTTCGGGTCCCCCTCTGCGTCCGCCACCGCCTTCCACTTCCGGCCCGTAGGAAAGCCGGCCCCCCCCCGCCCCGCCAGACCTGAATCGCTGACGAGTTGGACCAGCTCCACCGGTGCCATGGCGAGGGCCTTCACCAGACCCTCGTACCCGCCTGTGTTCCGGTACCCGTCCAGGCTCGCGCGGTCGGACTCACGGATATGTGCGAATACGCACTCCTCAATGCTGTCCCGAGCCGCGGGTGGCAAAGGTGAGGGCCTCGACTCCAGGCTCTCCGCCGAGAGACCGATCAAGGTATCGTGACCGCGCAGCACTGGGATGGGCTCATCGCAGCGGCCCGAACAAGGCATCGCGGTAGCCCCGTCGAGCGCACCGAGCAGCTCATCCGCGCCGTTCATCTTGCAGATAGGCCCCGTGCAGACCCTCGGCGCCTCGAGCCCCCCCGGCTCACGGGAAAAATGATGGTAAAAGGACACCGTCCCGAAAAGATCGGCGATGGGGATCCGCAGACCTTGAGCTACTGCTCGCAGCGCTCCTTCGGACAGGTATCCGTCCCGGTCGTGAAAATCGTGAAGCATCGGGAGGAGAGGGGCCGGCTTCTCCTTCCACCGGGCAATGATGTCGTCGTCGCTGAAGTGGGTCACCAAGCTCTATCGAGGAGGGGAACGTGCAGGCCTGAACGGTCGCCGATCCGGCGACCCGTATCTGAATCTAGGTGCGGGTGTTCCGACATGGAAAGTCCCACCTACCCAAAATCAACCTGCGGCAAAGCACTTCCGCCTCTTGCAGAATCCGTGTCGCAGGCACACGGTGAACGCCCGTCGTGCCTGACAGCGCCGGAAGAACGGCTTCGCTAGTCGTCCGGCGCGGTTATCGACACGCAGGCGGAAGCACATCACGCAGTCCCACATAACGGATCGAAGATGCCAACCGATATCGAAATCGCACAGTCGGCCGACCTCAAGCCCATCACCGAGATTGCAGCCAAGGTGGGACTCGAAGCCAAGGACATCGAGCCTTATGGACACTACAAGGCCAAGGTCCCCTTGGACGTGCTCAACGGCCGAGAGGGCCACGACGGAAAGGTCGTGCTCGTCACGGGGATCAGCCCGACGGCGGCCGGGGAGGGCAAGTCTACGGTCGCCGTGGGTCTCGCCGATGCGTTTACGATAAGAGAAAAGAATCCTGTACTTTGCCTGCGCGAGCCAAGTCTGGGACCCGTCTTCGGAATCAAGGGGGGTGCCGCCGGTGGTGGTTATTCACAGGTCGTGCCCATGGCCGACATCAATCTCCACTTCACGGGAGACTTCCACGCCATCACGTCTGCCCACTGTCTCCTGGCCGCGATGATGGACAATCACCTGTTCCGTCCCAACAGCTTACAGATCGACCACCGCCGGATCACCTGGCCGCGGGCCGTCGACATGAACGACCGCGCGCTCAGGAGCACCATCGTCGGGCTGGGCGGGCGCGTGGGCGGGATTCCCAGAGAAGACGGATTCGTGATCACGGCCGCTTCGGAGATCATGGCCATCTTCTGCCTCGCCGACTCGTTGCAGGATCTCACGGAAAGGCTCGGCAACATCATCGTGGCCTCGACGCGTCAAGAGGATCCGATCCGAGCCCGTGACCTGGATGCGACCGGCGCCATGACGTTGCTCCTCCGCGACGCCCTAAATCCCAACCTGGTCCAGACCCTGGGCGGTACGCCCGCGTTCATCCACGGCGGACCGTTCGCCAATATCGCCCACGGATGCAACTCTCTGATTGCAACACGTGCCGGTATCGCCCTCGGCGACATCGTGGTCACCGAGGCCGGCTTCGGGGCCGATCTCGGCGCAGAGAAATTCTTCGACATCAAGTGCCGGATAGGCAACCTCGATCCTCAAGCCGTGGTTGTGGTCGCGACCATCCGCGCCCTCAAGATGCACGGAGGCGTAGTCAAGGATGCCCTGGCGAGCGAAAACGTGGCTGCACTGAAGGCCGGCTCGGTGAATCTGAAAGCCCACGTGGAAAACGTCCGCAAGTTCGGCGTCCCCACGATCGTGGCCGTGAACCGCTTCGCTAGCGACTCGGACGCGGAGGTGGCGGCGCTCCTGGAGGCTTGTGCCGAGTGGGGTGTGGCCGCGGTGGAAGCTGATCCCCATTCAACGACGGGCACAGGCTGTCTGGACTTGGCCGACGCTGTGTCGGATTTGCTCGACTCGGGTGAGGCCGACTTTCGTCCGCTCTACGAGAGCGACCTGGGGCTACGCGAAAAAATCCAGACGATCGCCACCGAAATCTACGGGGCCGATGGCGTCGACTTCGTCGGCCAGGCCGATTCCGCGATCGACCGCCTCGAGTCGATCGGCTTGAGGGACGTTCCGGTCTGCATCGCCAAGACCCAATATTCGTTTTCCGACAATCCGTCGCTCCTGGGTCGGCCGAGCGGCTTCCGCATCAGTGTCCGAGACGTGACGCCGTCTGCCGGCGCCGGATTCGTCGTGGCAAAAACGGGCGAAATCATGACGATGCCAGGGCTCGCAGCCCGTCCGGCGGCGGCCGGAATGTCCATCACGGAGGGGGGAGAAATCGTCGGACTGGCCTAACGATTCGGAGCGTCAGCGGCCTCTCTAGCCTGTCTACTGAAAAACGTCTTGGCGCGTTGACGACGGGTAACCAGGACACCTCCCAACACCGCCACCGGCGGAATGAGGAGACTCATCACGACGGGATACCAGGTGGGTTGACCGGGCGCCGGCTCGCCGCCGTTCACCCACAACCATGATGCGAGGCCCAGCACCATCATGAAGACGGCCAGGCCGGCCGCGTGGCCGAGAGGGGAATGATCCGAGACAGTGGCCGCCACGTATCCTCCGACTACCGCGATCGCCACGCTGTACACGATGTTGACGACCAGGAAGGCTGTCGTGGGCTCCGGCTGAGCGCCGGCGGTCGCCAGCCCCACGAGCACGGCCACGACAAAAAACGCTCCGACCACCGACAGCACACTGCGTATGACAGACGTCACCGGCCCCTCCTACCTACTTGGGGTCCGTGGACGACAGGCCAACTGGACAGCGCCCTACCCCCGATGGTATGAGGCATCGAACCCCAACGAAAGTCCGGCATGGCCCCTCCCATCGTCGAGCCATATGTTGGGCCGCGCTAGCATCATGGTCGTCGCAACAGAGCACACGAGGGAGGGTGATGCCGGACCAGCTCGAAGACATCGGCGGTGTACTTCTCGACCTGGACGGTACCGTTTTCGTCGGAGATCGGCTGGTGCCCGGTGCCGCCGACGCAGTACACGCCCTTCGCCGCGCGGGACTTCCGCTTCGGTTTGGGACCAACGCGACCCGGACGCCCCGTGCGGCCCTCGTTCAGCGTCTCCAGGAGATGGGCCTCGACCTGGCCCCCGAAGAGGTTCTGACCGCGCCACTCGCCGCCGCTTCCTGGCTCGAGAAAAAAGGCCTCTGGAACGTCTCCCTGTGCCTGCCCGAAGCCACACAGGTGGATTTCCGCCACTTCACGTTGGAGGAAACCTCCCCGCAGGCGGTCGTCGTGGGGGATCTCGGCACGGAGTGGGACTTTACACGGTTGAACGCCGCCTTCCGACACCTCATGGACGGAGCCGAGTTCGTCGCGCTGCACCGGAACCCGTATTGGGACACCGGCCAGGGATTGGCGCTCGATGCGGGCTCCTTCGTGACCGCCCTGGAGTACGCCACCGGTCGAGAGGCAATGCTCGTCGGAAAGCCGAGTGCAGCCTTCTTTCAAGCAGCCGCCGAAGCGATGGGAGTGGAACCGTTCAACATGGCTGTGGTAGGGGACGACCTGGGAACGGACGTGGCGGGAGCTCTTTCGTGCGACGCCGCGGCCATCCTCGTGAAAACGGGCGATTCTCAGGAAATCGATCTGTCGAGGCGAAAGCCTAAACCCGACCTGGTTCTCGACTCGATCGCGTCGCTTCCAACGGCACTGGGGGTAAAATTCGGGTGATGGAACAAGAGGACAGGGAGTCGGCGGGGGAGTCGGCGAAGCGATGGAGTGAGATCCTGCGTCCCTGGGGTCGTGCTGACGCGCGCAGCAGCATGGTCCAGCTCCTCACCTCCGGTCCGCCATTCTTCCTCTGCTGGTACGCCTCGTACCGTGCCTTATCGGTAAGCTACTGGCTCTCATTGGCGTTGGCCGTTCCCACGGCGGTGTTCCTTACGAGACTCTTCATGATCCAGCACGACTGCGGTCACGGATCGTTCTTCAAGTCTCAGAATACGGCGAATCGTGTCGGGTTTTGGATCGGGGTCCTAACGCTGACCCCGTATCGCTATTGGCGCAGAACCCATGCATACCACCACGCCCACTCCGGTGATTTGGGGTTCCGGGGCCTCGGCGATGTCGACCTGATCACCGTGCGCGAATACTACGGCATGCCATTTCTGGGCCGACTTCGTTATCGGGCCTACCGGCATCCGGCCGTGTTGTTAGGGCTGGGCGGTGTCTTCGTGTTCGTGATCAAGCACCGCTTCCCTTGGGATATCCCGAGACGTTGGCGCCGCGAATGGCGCAGCGTTTGGAAAACCAACGCGGCGCTGGCAGGCATCGCCCTTTCCATGTGGCTCACGATCGGCCTGAAGACGTTCGCCCTCGTGCATCTGCCCGTCCTACTTCTCACGGTCACGCCGGGGGTATGGCTCTTCTACGTACAACATCAGTTCGAGGATACGTACTGGCGTGAGCACGATAACTGGGGCTACGTCGACGCTAACTTGCGCGGCAGCTCGCATCTGGTACTGCCCAAGGTGCTGCAGTGGGTCACAGCGAGCATCGGAATCCATCACGTGCACCACCTGAATGCGAAGATCCCGAACTACCGGCTTCAGGAATGCCTGGATTCCAATCCTAAGCTCCAGGGGGTTACGAAATTGACCCTCTGGGAAGCGATAAAGACGCTCAATCTGTCGCTTTGGCACGAGGACTCCAAAAGACTAGTGAGCTTCACAGAAGCGAAGGGCCTGGCCGCTCCCTGACGTCACTCCGTGGTCATAGAGCCGTCCACGGCGGGCGACGCCACTTCGCGACGCTAGCCGCCGGGTCTTTAAGGTGAACCGACGCGTCGGTTATCCGGGGTATCGTGCCACGACCAACCTCGCTACCGTTCATCCATGTCGATAAAATCCACGTTCAAGTCCGTCGTTACGCTCGGTAAAGGGGTCTCGAGAGGACTTCCCGAAGCCAGCGCCGATCGCAACCCGATCGAGCTATTCGGGGAGTGGTTCGAGGAGGCCAAGGAGTCCGGAATTTTCCTTCCCGAGTCGGCCTCGCTGGCGACCGCGACCAAGGACGGCGTTCCCTCGTCCCGAATGGTCCTCCTCAAAGACTTCAGCGCCGACGGCTTCATCTTCTATACGAATTATGGAAGCCGTAAGGCCCGCGAGATGGACGAGAACCCACGGGCTTCCCTTCTCCTGCACTGGGTGGTTCTCGAACGACAGGTGAGAATCGAGGGTGCGGTGGAACGAACCGCCTCGGAAGTGTCGGAGGCTTACTTCCACTCGCGGAGCCGGGGCAGCCAGGTCGGGGCTTGGGCGTCCCGACAGAGCGAGGTGCTCAAGGACCGGTCGATCTTTCAGGACGGGTTGAAGGACATCGAAGATCGCCTTGGGAACGGGGAGATTCCGCTGCCTCCGTTCTGGGGCGGCTACCGACTGGTTCCAAGAAGAATCGAGTTCTGGCAGGGTAGGTTGAACCGCCTCCACGACCGGCTCGTATTCACGCGATCCGAAAACGACTGGACGACTGAGCGACTCTACCCCTGAGGCCGGCGCAGGTCGTGTTCGACGCGGAGGAAGAAGGCGTCGGCTTCGTCGCTCAGTAGTCGCCCACAGAGTGGGTCGGCTTCCATCCAGACCACTCCCGCGGCCTCCTCGAGGTGGAGGAGAAGCTCGCGGCTCTCCTCTTCGGTCGTACTCCGAGCACGGGCATACTTCGCCAGCACGACCAGGTCGTTCGCGTCCCCGAGAAGATCGGTGAGATGGTGCAGGTCTGATACCATCTGTCGCACATCGGCAGTCCCGGCATCCAAGAACTCCAGTTGATAGCGTAAGTTCTTGGCACGCTTGCGAAGCTCGTGAAGCGACTCGGCTATGAGAATGCCACCGAACGCCACTCGCCTCTGGGTCCGGGCGGACTCATATGAAGTGACGAGGCCGACTCTCAGGAGTTCCAAATCGTCAACTTGGTCGCCGTTGGGTTGAGTGACGACAAAGGTGAGAAGCCGGTCCCTCCCTTGGCGGAGCGGGCCATGCTGGTCGTGAGCCGCATCAAGGAGTCGGTCCCGGTCGGCACGAAGCGACACCATCAGGGCCGGGGGGACTCGCTCGTCTGGAGCGTCCAAGTGCAAGCCGGCGGCTACACCGACCAACACGTCGGCGTCACGCAGCTCGGCAACGCATCTGCCCGCATCTCGGAGTGTGCGGTCTTCCTGTCGGCGACTCCGAGAAGCTCGATCACCAGGGAGCATCTTGAGCAATGAGCGAGCGCGCTTGATGGCGCGTCGAGCCTCATGGACAGCCTCACCCACCCGTTCCTTCACCGAGAGGGAGCCAAGCGCTCTTTGCACCTGTTCCCCGATCTCCCGGCCAAGGGCGGAGGACAGCGACTCGCTCTGCTGAGGACTCCACGTCATGAAGCCGATCCGTGTGACGGACGAGGCATCGATCCCTTGATCGGTGCCGGGGTGTGAGACGCCGACAGACTACGCCGGGCGCGGGTGGGCGTCCACCGCCCGTCGTCGCCCGTCGTCCTTGTTCGACAGGCCGCGCCCTTCCATGTTGCCCGAACACGACGTCGGCTTGAGGACTCGTGCACCGCGCCGCAAATGCTTCAACGTTTGGAGACGTCCCATGCGCCGACTCGTCCGTTTCTCCTTGGCCATCATGATCCTGTGCGTCCCGTTCCAGGTCGCTGCCCAGACCAGGGGTCCGTCCAATGGCTCACTCGTGATCGTCGGTGGGGCCATGCGAGATCCGGGGATCATGCAGCGCTTCCTGGATCTGGCCGGAGGACCGGACGCACCCATCGTGGTGATTCCCACCGCCGGTGGCGCGGACGAGTACGACCAGTTCTATCAGGGCCTCAACGCCTGGCGTGATCAAGGCGCGACCAACCTGACTGTCCTTCACACCAAGGATCGCTCACAGGCGGAGTCGGACGAGTTCGTCCGAGCGATCCGGGAAGCCAGTGGCGTCTGGTTCCCCGGCGGGCGCCAGTGGCATCTGGCCGATTCTTACCTGGACACGCAGACCGAACGAGAGCTCCACAATCTGCTGGATCGTGGTGGAGTCATCGGGGGCTCCTCCGCAGGAGCTACGATTCAGGGATCGTATCTGGTGCGCGGGGACACGCGCGGTAACGAGCTCATGATGGGAGACCACGTAGAGGGCTTCGGCTTCCTCACTAACTCGGCGATCGATCAGCACCTTCTCAAGCGGAACCGACAGTTCGACCTTGTCGAGGTCATCCAGGCCCACCCGGAACTGCTGGGAATCGGGATCGACGAGAACACGGCGATCGTCGTGACGGGTAACTCGTTCGAGGTCATCGGTGAGAGTTACGTCGCCGTCTTCGACAATGAGCGCATGATCGGCGATCATGGCTTCTTTTTCTTCCTCGCTGCGGGTGACCGCTTCGACTTGGTGACGCGTGAAGCCCAGCGTCCCTCCAGGACATTCCAACCGGTGGATCGGGCTACGCCCAAGCGCTGGCCAGGTGGCTGAACCCCGGACCTGAGAGCGTGCGGAGCTCCGGAGAACTCCCGAGGCTCTACTACCGCGGGAGTCGCTCCGGCATATCCGCCACGACGTAGGCCATCACGGCCATCGTGGCCACGCAAAGGGCCACCTCTCGGGGGTCCAGCTTGTCGATCGTGTCCGAGTCGGTGTGGTGATACCAGAAGTAGCGAGTGCCGTCCACCGACAGACCCATACCGGGCACCCCCTCCTGCATGATCGGCCCGATGTCGGCGCCGCCTCCACCACGCGTGATCACACCCGACTCGATCGGCACCAGGAGCGAGCCGATCTCCTGCATTATGGCGAAGGCTTCATCGGAGCCCGTGAATCCGAATCCGCTGGGTTTGAAAACGCCCCCGTCGGATTCCATGGCGAGGATGTGATCGTCCAGCTGGTCCCGGTGTGCATCACGGTACCCCAGCCCGCCGGCCGTCCCGTTTTCTTCGTTGGTCCAAAGAACGACCCTGACGGTGCGTCTGGGGCGAAGCCCTAGCTCCTTCATCAGCCGCACGGCCTCCCAAGCGGCGACGGATCCACCGCCGTCGTCCATGGCGCCCTGGCCCACGTCCCACGAATCGATGTGCCCGCCCAGAACCACGACCTCGTCCGGAAACTCACTGCCGATGATCTCGGCGACGACATTCCTCGAGGGGACGTCGGGAAGGGTTCGCGCATTCATCTGGAGGTGGACCTCGACCCGTTCGCCTCTATCGGACATCCTCTGGATCCACTCGGCATCCTCGACCGTAATCGCCGCGTGGGGGATGCGCTCGACGCCGTTCTGATAGCTCATCGCTCCAGTATGGGGCGTCTGTTGGGAATACGGCGTCACCGAGCGGATGAGGCTCGCCACCGCTCCAGCCCGCGATGCGGCGATCGCCCCGCGGCTTCTGTACTGGACGGTCTCTCCGTAGGTCGTGAAGGGCACGTTGAAGAGCACGATGCGTCCCTTCGCTTCGTCTGACCGGTCGACTAGCTCCTCGAAGCTTCCAACGACAAGGACCTCGGCCCGAATTCCTCCCGGGGGTGTGGCGATACTCCCTCCGAGGCCGAGCATGGGAAGTGCCCGGGCGATGGGCCGGATCATGTCAAGCGACTCCTCGCCTCTGACCCAGTGCGGCACCAACACGCCCTCACCGTGGACGTTGTCGAGCCCGTCGGCCTCCATTTCCTCCAAGATCCAGTCCAGAGCACGCTCGAGACTCACCGAACCACTGTGGCGGTGACCGAAACGATCGACGAGATCCGTGAGCCGGTCGTACGCCGCGCTGTCGGACAGTGCGGCCTCGATCAGTCGGTTGGCGTCACTCCGGTAGGAGTCGGCGAGGTTCTGAGCAGCGGCCGACTGCCCACCCAGCACAAGACAAATCGCAAGAGTCCAGGCCGCGATCGAAATGGGTACTCGTCTCAAGGTCAGCCCCCTTCGGGAGATCGGTTTCTTTAGCGTCGAAAGGTCAGACGGCGAAAAGAAACCCCCGCAGCGAGGAAATCAACCTCCTCGTCTCTCCGCGATCCTACGGACGGGCGCAGGGTCAACCGCGAGCGGCGTCAAGACCGGAAAATTTGATGGGATAAGTGATCGTCTAGCCAAAGCTCGTCCTTCGTCTTCAGTTCCGACGGATGGAGCACCGAGACACCCTTCACGGCCAGTTCTGCCCTTAGCGCCTGCCACGTTTCTTGCTGGCGAATCATCAGCTCAGCCGCTCGATTGTTCACCTGGCGATACTGCTGGGCCGGCGTCCGCCCATCTTGGCTGAGTGACCGAATTCCCCCTTTGATCTGCGCACTGAGGCCAGCCACACGGACCATGTAGAACTCGTCGAGGTTGGTCCCCGAGATCGAAAGGAAGCGAACACACTCGTTGAAGGCCAACCAAGAGAGCTCTCGGTTGATGAAGCGCTTACGGGACCTCGGTCCGATGGCCGAGGCGGCATGAGCCTGGACGTTCGTCACGCAACCCCCTTTCCAATCACGCTTCTGAGTCGAGCACACACCACGTATGCCTCGTGCTGCGGAGCACCACGGCTATTCAAAACTAGCACGATCGCCGTCAAATGTTTATCGATAGGGTAGAATGAAGATCGTTTTCTTACTTCGGCACGCCAAGTCGAGTTGGGACCATGGCCTCCTATCGGACCATGAGCGCCCGCTCGCTCCGCGTGGCGTGAATGCGGCCTCCGTTGTTGGCGCGCACATGCGAGAGGCCGGCTACCTGCCCGATCTCGTACTCTGCTCCACGGCGACGCGAACCAGAGAGACGCTGGAGTTGGTTCTCTCGGAACTGGACGCCGAGGCCCATGTCGAGTGGGACGAGGGCATCTATCTGGCCGCCCCAGAGCATCTTCTGGAGGTCCTGCAAACGGCGCCGGACACAGCGGAGTCCATCCTCATGGTGGGGCACAACCCGGGAGCGGGGATGCTCGCCGACGCCCTTTGCGGCGAGGGGCCGACCGATCAGCTCCGGCTCATGGCCACAAAGTTCCCAACCGCGGGACTGGCGATAATCGAGTTGCGTGTCGATCGTTGGGAAGAGGTTCGAGTCGGATGCGGAACGCTGAGGGAGTTCACTCGGCCTCGCGACATCACATGACCGGAGACGCACGATGTTGAGGACTCTTCCGTGGGCCGAGCGCTCGAGGTCTCTGATCGAGCACAGGCGCAGGCCGCACAGCACGACTCTATCGCACGACGGCGCTGATCCTCCGGCATACCTGTTGCGGCTTCCGGTAAGATCGGCTGCTTCTCCCTGAGCTACAGCTCCGAGAGAAGTCCTACCCGCGGGGCAAACCGCACCAGCTCGCACCGGTGCGTCAAACCCAGCTTTTCCATGATCCTAGCTCGGTACGTGTCCACCGTCTTCAGAGAGATGAACAGCTTCTCTCCGATCTCGCGAGAGCTGAAGCCCTCCGCTGGTTCCCATCATGCGGAGTGAGCCGCCGCGAACTGGGCTGAGCGAGATGCGGTTCACTCACGACGGGCCGGCGCTCCCTTCGGAGTCCGTCGACAGCGTCAGCAATTAGTGGCTACTGTCGGGTTCGTGGGGGAGGGCGAGCCGAATCGCCAGGTATACCGCCAACCCGCAGACCGCCCCGGCTCCGATCCCCGTCAGGGTTAGCGTCGCGAGGCCCTGCGGGGCGACGTCAGCGAGCGAGACCGCGAGGGCCACACCCAGAAAGGAACAGATCCCGCCAACCATGCCACCGTGCCACGCGGAGTCGACGTAGGAACGACGAATCTGGAACACATAGCCGGAGCCGAAGAACGCGGCTACGAGTAGTTCAGGCCATGGCCATGTATCGAAGACCATATCCACGTAATGTCCGGAGGTCACCAGGGCGACCTGGGCAATGGTTCCGAGAGCAGCCCACCTGATCACCGCCGGGGTGAGCGCATCCTCGTCGGCTTCGTCCCTCGATCGCCTCAAGACCTAGTCCCGCAAAAGCGCATCGCCGCGAGCGCGAGCGCCCGTGTCGCGGAGACAACTTCTTCGATGGGAACGAATTCATCGGGTCGGTGCGCCCGCCGCACATCTCCCGGACCGTACAGCACACAAGGCGTGTCACCGTGATTCACCATCAATCCCATGTCCGACCCATAGGGGACTCCGGTGAGTCGAGCCTCAACCCCCGTGACGGCCCAGTGCGCTTCTCGCAGCGTCGCGGCGACTGCGCAGTCGGGATCGACGCGGGCCGACTCGAAGCGACCTCCCCACCACTCGACCCGGGGTGGGTGGTCACAGAGCCACGGGTCTCCTTCCGCCGCCCGTGCCACGACCGACTCCAGTGCGGCCCGAGCCAGAGACGGATCTTCACCCGGACGCACACCGTAACGTCCCTCCATGACGACTTCCTCCGCCACGGACGACGCCCATTCTCCTCCCGACATCTTGCCCACGCAGATGGGGAACGGAAGATCGCCGGGGACGGCCGGGTCACCGGCGGCGTTGCGCTCTCCCTCGAGGTCCTCGAGAGCCTCGAAAATGGGCCAAGCATTTCGGATCGCGCTCACCCCCTCGGAACGAAGAGCCCCATGAGCCGCCTGACCCGGAACATGGATGCGGAAGTTATGGCAGCCCGCACCCGTAGTGGCGATCTCCAGTCCCGTGGGCTCCATGACGATCGCCCCTTGCGCCCGGTAGCCCCGGACGATCGCGCCCAAGGTGCCCACACCCCCGTCCTCCTCTCCGATCACGCTCTCGATGAAGAGTGGGCCCGCCAGAGTCACTTGCGCGTCACGGATAGCCTTCGCGGCGAATATGGCGGAGCAAAGCCCAGCCTTCATATCGACGGCACCTCGACCATAAATCCTGCCGTCGGACACGCGCGGGACGAAGGGGGGGCCACTCCAGCGATCCTCGTGGCCCGCGGGGACGACGTCGACGTGCCCGTTGAGGATCAGCCCTCGCCCGCCAGCCTCCTCCCCCACCCTACCGACGACCCCGAGGCCGTGGTCTCGGTCGATCTCGGTGGAGTATCCCGGATGCTCGGACAACGCAGAGAAGTCCAGCTCCCACACATCCACCTCGAGCCCGATACGAAGGAGCAGATCGGCGACCCACTCCTGAGCCGGTGTTTCAAATCCACCCAGACTCGGAATCGAAACGAGTGCGCACACGGATTCGAGCAGAGCGTCTTGATCAATGGCGTCTAGAACGCGCCTCTCGTGGTCCATGAGCGTACTCATGTCCGTGAGGATCGGGCCTGATCCTCCGTCCCGCAACGGGAATGGAGAGAGCCCGCCCGGTCGATGTGTCGAGAAACTGGCGAGGGACGCTGAAACCCCCTTCTCCCTTCACTCGTCCTGTTTCAGTGACGACCTGGCCAAATCGATGTCGACGTCGTCGACGGGAGCGTTCCACGACGAGGACCCGATGACTCAGAGACAATGGAAGGTGGGCTAGATATGGGAGCGTTCCTCAAGGATCTGAGATTCGGTGCTCGCGCACTGATAAAGAAGCCGGGGTCGGCCATTGTTTCCGTCGTGGTTCTTTCCCTCGGCATCGGCCTGTCGGCGTTCATGTTCTCCCTGGTGTACGGCGTGTTCTATCGGGGGATGGACGTCCCACAGGAGGATCGTGTCGCCACGGTCTGGTTCCAGGACCTCAGCCTGAATCCCCTGGGCGGTCAACAGCGGTCGATCGCGAGCCAGGACTTTCTGGAGATCCGGGAGAGACAGCGTTCATTCGGGGAGCTCTCGGCCTACTACGGGAGCACTGTGAACTTGAGCGGCGTCGACGGTCCAGATAACCGGGCCGTCGGGCCGCGGCGCTCTACGAGCTGCCTAGCTCGAGTCCGCGTCTCGTTCACGCTCGGCTTCCTGCACCGCTCGCGCGAGGGCTTCCTCTAGCGGGTGCGTGTGGATGCCACGCTCGGTCACGATGCCGGTGATGAGCGCTGAGGGGGTCACATCGAACGCCGGACTCCACACCTCCGCATGCGGGGGGGCCGCGCGCGGCCCGAAGCCCTCTGTGATCTCTCGTGCGTCCCGAAATTCGATCGGTGCGTCGGAGCCCAATGGGCACGAGAGGTCGATCGTGGAGGTTGGCGCGAGCACGTAAAACGGCACGCCGTGGTGGCGCGCGAGAACCGCCAGCGTATACGTGCCGATCTTGTTCACGACATCTCCGTTGGCCGCGATGCGATCCGCACCTACGAGCACCATGTCGGGTGGGCGCTCACCAAAGAGGGCTCCTGCCGAGCTGTCGGTAATCACCTTCACTTCGATCCCCGCGCGTCCAAGTTCCCAGGCGGTCAGCCGGCTGCCCTGAAGGAGGGGACGGGTTTCGTCGGAAAAGACCTCGATGCTTCGGCCCGCCGAATGGGCAAGGTAGAGGGGCGCCAAGGCGGTTCCGATCCCTCCCGTGGCGAGCGCGCCGGCGTTGCAGTGGGTGAGGACCGTGGCCCCGTCGACGACCAGCGGGAGTGCGTGCCGGCCGATACTCTCGCACATCTCCCGATCTTCATTCAGGATCGCAGAGGCCTCTCGGACAAGGGCGTCGGCGAGCTCTAACGGGTTGGCAACCTCCCGCGGAGTATTTTCCTCGAGCAACGTTGCGGCCCTTCTCACCCTCTCCAACGCCCATCGGAGATTGACGGCGGTCGGCCGGGCCTCGGCGAGGTACTCACACCAGCGGGACACGTCTTCCACCGAGAGCTCGGTGACCGCGTCGCCAGCCCCGTCCTCCCGGGACCGCGCTGAGTTCGCGCCGGCTCGAGCCAGCGCTGCGACACCCATCGCGGCGGTGATTCCGATCAGAGGGGCTCCTCTGACTCTGAGACTCCGAATGGCTTCGCGGACCGCGTCGAGCGTTCGTAGTTCGCGGTAGACTTCGTTCGCGGGAAGTTCGGTCTGATCCAGAATGATCAGCCCTTCACCATCTTCCGTCCACCGGGTGGGAACGAGGCGCTTGGCTTCGGGCGTCACGCCGCACCGCTAGCCGTGACGAAGTCCTCCGAAAGCACCGCGCTCATCACCTCCGCGACGCGGTCTGCGTCCATTTCTGTGAACGGCATCGGTGGTTTGATCTTGATGACGTTGTGATCCGGTCCATCCGTGCTGAGCAGGATCCCGTGGTGCTTCATGCGCTCGACGACGTAGGCGGCGACGTCCGGTGAAGGCTCCCGTCGCTCGGGGTCCGCGACAAGCTCGACACCCAGAAACAGACCACGCCCCCGCACGTCACCCACGGAGGGATGGTCCTTCATCAAAGACCGGAGTCCACTCAGTAGGTGTTCGCCCACTCGGAGGGCGTGGCTCTGAAGTCCCTCGTCCTCGATCACGTCCAGAACCGCGAGGCCTATTGCGCACGAGACCGGATTGCCGCCGAACGTGCTGAAGTACTCCATTCCGTTGTCGAAGGCTCGAGCGATCGCCGGGGTCGTCACGACCGCGGCGAGGGGGTGTCCGTTTCCGATAGGCTTTCCCAGCGTGACGATGTCTGGCACCACGCCCTGGGTCTCGAATCCCCAAAAATGGCTTCCCACTCGACCGAACCCCACCTGAACCTCGTCGGCAATACAGACGCCCCCCGCCTCACGCACGAACCCGTATGCCGCGGTGAGATATCCTGGGGGCAGCTCGATCTGGCCACCGCAACTGAGCAGACTCTCGCATATGAACGCAGAGGGTCCGGACCCACGATCCTGGGTGGTTCGCACGGCCTGGGCCACGGCCTCGGCGTACCGAAGTCCACGCTCTGGATCGGATCGACGGTGGGCGCCACGGTAGTCGTCCGGCATGGGAACCGAGTGCACATACGGAGCGGGCCCCTCACCGCCAGGGCCGTCGAACTTGTACGAACTCGCCGCCACGGCCGCTGCCGTGTTTCCGTGGTAGGCGCCTTCCACGACGATGAGGTCGTCCCGTCCCGTGTATGCGTGCGCCATCCGGAGAGCGAGCTCGTTGGCTTCACTCCCCGAGTTCACCAGGAAGCACACCGAGAAAGGCTCGGGCAACGTCGCGACCAAACGCCCCGCATACTCGACAATGTTGGCGTGCAGGTAACGCGTGTTGGTATTCAGCACACCCATCTGCCGGCGCGCGGCCGCCACCACCCTGGGATGACAGTGTCCCACGTGGCAGACGTTGTTGACGCCATCGAGGTACGCTTGCCCTCCGACGTCGAACAAGTGTTGCTTCCAGCCTCGGACGATATGCAACGGCTCTCGGTACGCGAGGCTGAGGGACGGCCCCAGCCGATTGTTCCGAGTGGCTTGCAAAGCGTGGACTCCGGTCGGGGGCTCGTACGTGGAGCCCGCGGGGAGGTCGAGCATCAGGCCCGGATCGGGTGACAGACTGAGCCACACTCGCTCCTGACTCGGGAGGGCGACGCCGGGAAACTCGCCTTCCCGATCCAAGAAGTCCGTGATCAGCTGGAAGTGGAGATGGGGTGGCCAATCGCCGTTCGACGGGAAGTCACCGAGGCGTGCGATCTCCTGGCCACGCTCGATGGGCTGACCCACCTCCAGCGGATCGAGCGAGTCCTCACTCAGGTGTCCGTACAGCGTGTAGAAGGTCGGCCCGTTCTCCGGGGCATGCTCCAGAACGATCGTAGGACCGTAGTCCAGGCGCGTGCGGTTGTTTCTGAAACTGTGCACGCGCCCCGCGAGCGGAGCGAGGACCGGACTGCCGGCCACGAGAAACAGGTCGATCGCCGTGTGCACGGTGCGGCGCTCTGGAAAGTCTCCGCCACCGCCCACGTATCCGGCTGAGGCGTACCAAAGACGCGGTTCTCCATAGCGCCCCACACCGACGGCCGCTCCGGCCTCTTCCATGCGCCGGAACACGCGCGCGCTGAAAGACGGAACGTCGAGCACGTCGTCGAGGTCGTCGATCTCGGGGCTGGCGGGGCTCAGATCAAGCACCAACACGTCGTCGAGATCGGGCGCCACGACCGGCCCCATCTCTGAGCGATGGGCTTCCATCCACGCCCTGACCGCTTGATGCCTCGGGCACGGCTCCATCCCGCAAGCATCCCGAAAGAGGTTACGAGCCACGCGTGGATGAACGCCGGCGAGGTGGTTCAAAGCCGACCACGCGGGCGCCTCGGAGATGGTCAGATAAGCGTCCTCGCCTTCGGGCCCGCAACGCGACGCCGACAGGCTGACGCTGACGCCCAACTTGGCTCGGATGAGCGGAAAAAGGACCTCGAGCTCGGGCTCCGTGAGAGGTCGGGCCCTGTGATACCCTCGAACGAGGGCGACGACCATCGCAAGCGGGTCCGAAGTCCCCATCAGCCCGTAGGCTGCGGCGATGGCCAACTCGCAGATCGTAGGGTTCTCGAGAACGTCGCCGAAGTCCAGCAGTCCGACCACCGAGCGACCCTCGGCGTTAGGCGCGCTCACCAATACATTGTAGTCGTTGGCGTCGTTGTGAATGACTGTGCGTGGCAACTCGGGCAACAGTGGGTCGACCGTGGACTCGAAATCCACCCGGATGTCCTCGATCATGCCCCGACGGCCGGCATCGGCAACATTTTTGAGATTCTCCGACAACACCTCGTTCGCTCGCGACAGATCCCAGAGGTAATCAGGTCGTCTGGCAGCGGCGTGTTCGAACCCGGAAAGCTCGTGATCCAACCGGCCTAGGCATTCGCCGAGCGACTCCAACAGACGAACAGTCCTCGGTCTCACCCGGGCGAGCAGGTCCCCTTCGAGATAGGAAAGAAGGCGCACCCACGTACGCGCCTCACCGTCGGAGTACAAGAACCCGCTCTCACCGTCCTGTGTCGGGAGCGTGCGAGGAAGCTCCATCCCCACGTCCCGCTCGTTGAGAAAGGCCAGGGCCGCCGTTTGCAGATCAAGGCGACTCGGATCCTCTTCGGAGTTGGCGATCTTGAGGACGAACCGTTCACCCGAGTCCGTTCGTACCCGGAAGTTCTGGTCGCTGTAGCTGGGAAGAGACTCGACGGTACCGTCGAGGCCGTACCGGGATGCAAGCAAGCCGACGGCCTGGGTCTCGTCGAGGCGTGGCCGTCCGTCAGGGTATGGCTGATTCACGCGCGGAAAGATACCCGCGCAGGACTGAGTTTGCTAACCCTCGAACGCTCAGGCCGGAGAAGGCCAGGGATTGGGCTCCGGGCGAACACCCCGCCGCACGGGTGCCTCGAGGTTTGCCATCCGCTCCATGAAGGCCCGCTCGTCTCGCGTGAGCGTATCGACTCCCGCACCGTCCATCTGCCGCAGGAGACGCTCGATATACTCCCGGTTCACCTCGTGAAGCCGGTCGAGATCGATGCGACGCCACCACTCCTCGTCTTCCTGATCCCGCACACCCTTGGAGGCGTAAAAGGAATGAGGACGTTCCACGACCCTACGAGCCGCAACGATTCGCTTCTTTTGCCCCACCAATATCGCTCTGAAGGAAAACGCTCCCAGAACGAAAGCCAACAGTAAAGCCGGCAACCAAGACAACATGGCATCCACCACCCGTACAAGACCCAGCGAGTTGTTCTACTCTACCTATTGGACGTCGCTCGAGTTCCAACAGTTGCAAGTGTCATGAATGTCCCGCGTCAAAAGACTCACACCCCACAATACGTGTGGTGCGTGGGGAAAGGTTCGAGTGCCCGCACGACAGTATCGGCATCCGACCCAACGAGTTGTTTTCGTCGGAACTCGCCCCTAGGTGCTCGGTCGACTATTATGGTCTGCCGGAACGGTAAGGGCCGTTCCGGGCAGTCTTCCGCGAGAAAGAATCAAGGAGGTGAGGCTCCATGAGCGACGTCGAGATTATCGGCAAGCCGGAGCGTACGGTCTCCCGAAGAATCTTCATCAAGGGCGTGATTGCGGCCGGGGCAACGACCTCGTCCGCAGGCTACCTCTTCAGGGGCTCGCAGCCGCTACTCGGGGCCCTGGTGGTTCAGGGGTCCGTGGAGAGGCTTGTCACTCTGGACGTCAACGGCCAACAGCGCCGAGTCGATGTCCTGAAGCAGGAAACGCTGGCCATGACGCTTCGTTACAAGCTCGGCCTGACCGGCACCAAATTAGGCTGCGACCGCGCGGAGTGCGGCGCATGTACGGTGCTCATCGACGGCGTCACCAGCTACTCCTGCTCGGTCCTCACGCACAGTGTGCGTGGCAAGCGGATCACGACCATCGAGGGTCTCGAGGCCGAGGATGGCACGCTGCATCCGGTCCAGCAGGGAGTTCTCGACGAGGGTGGATTCCAATGCGCCTTCTGTGCGCCGGGCTTCATCATGTCCATGGTTGCCATGGTAGAGCAGAATCCGAACCCGACCCGTGCAGAGGCCGCGCAGGCGCTCTCCGGTAATCTCTGTCGCTGTGCTGACTACGACAAAATCCTGACTTCTGCCATGCGAGCTGCCGAGTACGCCCGGCAGCAGGCATAAGGAGTAATCATGGCTGAGAAACTGGTAGGACAGGACATATCCCCACCCGACCTCCGGGCGAAAATCACGGGACGCGCCAAGTACGCCGAAGACTTCAGGGCTGACGGCATGCTGTTCGCGAAGCTTCTGGTGAGTCCTATGCCCCATTGCCGGGTCCGGCGCATCGACGCGAGCGCGGCGCTCGCGATGGACGGCGTAGTGGACATCCTCACCGCCGACGACGTGCCCTCCGTGGACGCGCCGGGCGAGCCATGCCTGACGAACGAGCCACTCTACGAGGGCGAGCCGATTCTCGCCGTGGCCGCAGTGGACGAAACGACCGCCGCGGACGCGATCGAGAAGATCAGGGTCGACTTCGAGCCCCTACCCTTCGTCCTGAGCCCATTGGACAGTCTCCACCCGAACGGCCCCAACGGCCGGCTAGACGGGAACACGATGATCGGGCGGGAGCTGGCCACGATAAAGTGGACCGAAGAAGACTTCGCCGCGGCTCCCGAGGGCAGCATGCCCATGGGTGAGGCCGCCGCCGAATGGACCGTGGGAGACATCGATGCGGGCTTCGCGGAAGCCGCTCTTATCCTCGACGAGACCATCGTTCACCAGTCGCTATCGCACCATCCGATGGAACCCCGCACCACGATGGCGTACTGGCAGAATGGAAAGCTCTACATCCACACCTCTACGCAAAGCCTGGCCCGGACCCAGTCCGCTATTGCGAACATGCTCGACATGGACATCGAAGACGTCGTCATGATCGCCGAGTACTGCGGTGGGGGATTCGGGAGCAAGATCAGCGGCAGCACGATCATGCAGGTTCCGGCGATCTTCTCCCGCAAGGTGAACCGTCCGGTCATGCTCCGGATCACGCGCTACGACGAGACCGCCCTGGGTCGGGCCCGGCCCGGATTCCAGGCGCAGGTGAAGATCGGGTTCCGTGCCGACGGCCGCATTACGGCCCTCGACATGTACGTCCTGGGTGACGGCGGGCCTTACGGCCGTTCCGGTGACAACATGTCCGCGGGTTCGACCGCTTCGCTCAACTACACGCCGCTCAGCCAGCGACATCGTGGCGTGGCGGTGTACACGAATACACCGCCAAAAGCCGCTCAGCGGGGGCCGGGTGGAGCCCAGATCATCGGCATGCTCGAGCCTCTGATGGACAAAGCGGCCAGAGAGCTGGGAGTCGATCGACTCGACTTACGCAGGATCAACGCACCGGAGGGTGACGTGCTCTTCGGCCCGCGCCAGACCGGCCTCACGAGCGTCCATGTGAAGGAAGCGATCGACCAGGGTGCGGAGCTGTTCGGCTGGGAAGAGAGGCTGCAGCGCAGTGGGCAGCGGAACGGTTCGAAGGTCACCGGCGTCGGCGTCGGTGTGAGCCCCTATACGGCCGGAAGCCGTGGCTTCGATGGGCTGTTGGTGATCCGGCCCGACGGAAAAGTCGCAATTCATCAGGGCATCGGGAATCTGGGGACGCACTCCATCGCCGATACGGCGCGCGCCGCAGCTGACGTCCTAGGCCTTGCCTGGGACGACGTCGAAGTGATCTGGGGTGATACACGAAGACATCTCCCCTGGAGTTCCGTGCAAGCGGGCAGCCAAACGACCTTCGCTCACACACGTGCCAATCACGCGGCCGGGATGGACGCCAGGCGAAAGCTTCAGGAAATCGCGGCCAGAGACTTGGGCGGACAGGCTGAGGACTATGAGACCTCGGACGGCCGGGTCTTCCGACGTTCGAGCCCCTCTCGAGGAATGACCTTAGCCCAGGCCGCCAGGCGTGCCATCGAGTTGGGTGGACGGTACAGCGGCCAAGAGCTCGACGAGGACCTCAACGATATGACCAAGCGCTCCGCCACGGCGTTGGCCGGAACGGGCCTCATTGCGGCGGCGAGGGACAACTACCAAAACGAAGGAGGCATCCAATCCTGGGTCGTCGGCTTCGCCGAGGTAGAGTTGGACGTGGAGACCGGTCAGGTTGACATCGTCAAGTACAGTGCCGTCACCGACTGTGGCACGGTGCTCCACCCGCGAAGCCTCGGAGGACAGGTCCTTGGTGGCTCCATCCAAGGCATGGGGATCGCGATGAGCCAGAAGTGGGTCTTCGATCCAGTCTGGGGGATCGGGTTCGCCCACCGCCTCTACACGGCTCGACCACCGGGCATCCTCGACGTTCCACTCGACTTGGACTGGGCGGCCGTAGAGATCCCCGATCCACAGAATCCCGTGGGTCCCAAGGGAATCGGCGAGCCTCCTGTGGGCGCCGGATCCGCAGCCCTCACGTCGGCAATCGCCGACGCATTGGGTGGTAAGTGCTTATGCCGGACGCCGCTTACGGCGGACGTGCTCCTTGCAGAAATTGAGGGCCGTGAACCCGCGTACGGCCCCCTCGACCTACACGTTTAGGGAGAAACGAAACATGGCGGTCATAAGAGACATGATCCCGGCGTTCGAGCTCTTCCAGCCGACGAACGTCGAGGATACGATCGAGCTGCTGGATCGGTACGGCGAGGACGGTTGGGTGCTCTCGGGTGGGATGGACAGCTTCGACTGGTTCAAGGACCGAATCAAGCGCCCGGCAGCGGTGGTCGACCTCGTAAATGTGGACGAACTCAGGGGCGTACGCACCACGCCCGACGGAGTGGAAATCGGCGCTCTGACGACCCTCACGAACGTCGCTGACCATCCTGAGCTGACGGCGGATTACAGCGTCCTCACCGACGCCGCGTCTCACATCGCGACACCCCAGATCCGAAACCGCGGAACGCTGGGGGGCAACCTGTCGCAGGATACCCGCTGCTGGTACTACCGTGGTGGCTGGCCCTGTTATCGGGCGGGTGGCAACACCTGCTACGCTTCGGCGCCTACAGCAATGAATCGAGAACACTGCATCAGCGGTTCCAGTCGTTGCGTCGCCGTGAACCCGTCGGATTCCGCTTCCGCGCTCATCGCGCTCGACGCGAAGTTCGTGATTCGGGGTAGCCGCGGAGAACGTGTAGTGGATGCGCAGGACTACTTCATGCGCCCCAGTGTGGACATCGAGCGTATGACCATACTGAAACCCGGAGAGCTGCTGACCACGATTCGCATACCGTCTACGTGGGCAAAAGCCACGTTCTACTATGAGAAGATCGAAGACCGGAAGTCGTGGGACTTCGCGCTCATGACGATCGCCTCAGCGATACGGATGAGCGGAGGCGTGATCCAGGACGTGCGTTTGGCCGTCAACGGCGTCGCCCCCTTCCCTGTCCGCCTAGAGAAGGCGGAGCAGGTCGTTCGGGGTCGGACTCCATCGGACGACTTGGGGATGGAGGCCGGGACCGTCGCGACCGAGGGCGCCCAACCTCTCCGGCACAATGCCTATAAGATCGACTTGATGCGGAACCTGGTCCGTCGGGCCATCCGCAACTCAGCGGAGGCTTAGCGTGGAGCTCTGGAGGCGTGCGGCCAACCCGTGGGGCCAGGACGTTCTGATCGGAATCTCATGGGATCTCATGTGGGCTGCTGTGTTCGCCGGCCTCGCTTTCACCTTGGCCCATGCCGTCTGGGCAAAGTGGCTCGCCCCGGCTGCTTCGACAGATGCAGGTGGAGGGTCCAGCGGCGCTGGGCTCCCTGCCCAGATTCTTAGGCACGCCCTTTCGGAACGTGTGTTCCACTGGGTCATGTCGGCAGCCATGCTCGTGCTTTTGATCACGGCGTTCGCCCCTGTCATAGGGATCCAGTTCGCGTGGGTCACCATCCACTGGATCGCCGGCTTGATCCTGACGGCAACGATCGTCTACCACATCATTCATGCGGTATTCTGGCAAGATTTCTGGGCGATGTGGGTCAACAAGGCCGACATTGAGGCTGGATTGGCCGAGTTGAGTCATATGGTAGGGAGGAACGGGACGGAGGTGCCCAAGGCCGCGAAGTATCCGATCGATCATAAGATGTTCCATCACGGTGCGTCTGTGTCGGGTCTGACCGCCATCGTAACGGGCATCTTTATGATGCTCCGCATCGACACGTGGCTCGGAGCGGCGAACCCGTATCTGTTGGATATCACCGACAGTACCTGGGGTGTTGTGTACGTCGTGCACGGTATCTCGGGTGTGGCACTCTTCGGTCTCATCATCACGCATATTTACTTCGCGATAAGGCCGGACAAGTGGTGGATTACGAAGTCGATGATCTATGGGTTCATCGGCCAAGACAAATACGTGGAGAACTTCGATCCGAATCGTTGGGCCATCCCCGGCGCTGCGCCTCAAGAAGAGCGCGTGCCAGCCGGAGTGGGTGCCTCGCTCGGTTCTGATGATGCTGTGGTCGGTTCTAGTGATGCAGCGGTCGGTAGTGGCGACGTGGAGAGCGGTTCTAATGATACTGCGGCAGGCGGTGGTGACCTCGCGGTCGGTGGCGGCGATGCTGCGGCGAGTGGTGGTGATGCTGCGGCGGGCGGTGGTGATGCTGCGGCGGGCGGTGGTGGAGCGGCTGC
>Ga0310120_10000468_pt1 | contig 32121 bp, 33 predicted proteins | sample CB27_AW_983_MG_FD_203506 | JGI IMG/M metagenome (GOLD analysis project Ga0310120, IMG submission 203506) | Marine microbial communities from Western Arctic Ocean, Canada - CB27_AW_983 | ecosystem: Environmental > Aquatic > Marine > Oceanic | place: Canada: Western Arctic Ocean | collected...
GCTACGGAGTCCGAGAGTACGCAGATCGTCGTCCCCGTCATCTGGTCGGTGAGTTGGACCAGTACGTCGAGATCCTCTTCGGTTCCTCGTCCGTCCTCGATGCGCTTGAGGATCGTCGTGACCCACGCGGTTCCCTCACGGCAAGGCGTGCACTGCCCGCACGACTCATGCGCGTAGAAAGCAGCCATCCGCATTACTTGATGCACGATGTCCGTCGTTTCGTCCATCACGATGACCGAGGCGCAGCCCAGCATCGACCCGGCCTCGACCACCCCCTCATAATCAAGCGTGCAGTCTTCCACTTCTTCGGCTGAAAGGAGCGGAACGGAACTGCCTCCCGGAATCACCGCCTTGAGGGCCCGATCTTCGACAATACCCCCACACACGTCGTAGATCAGATCCTTCAACGGGAAGCCCAGTGGGAGCTCGTAGTTCCCGGGACGCCTTACGTGTCCACTCACGCAGAAGAGCTTCGTTCCTGGACTCTTCTCAGTTCCCCATTGGCGATACCACTCGCCACCGTTGGCCACGATGGGGGGGATGGCGCACAGGGTCTCGACGTTGTTGATCGTCGTGGGCATCCCGAAGGCGCCTACGGCCGCTGGAAACGGCGGTTTGATGCGCGGCTCCCCTCTCCTGCCCTCCAGGGAGTTCATCAGTCCGGTCTCCTCACCACAGATATAGGCCCCCGCACCGGCGTGGACGGTAATTTCGATCTTGTGCCCGGATCCGAGGACGTCTTCTCCGGCGATTCCGGCCTCGTACGCGTCGTCGACGGCCTTGGCCAACACTTGATTGGCTTCGAAAAATTCACCTCGACAGTAGATATAAACGTGCTCGGCACCCATCGCGTAAGCGCCGATGAGGCAACCCTCGATGAGCAGGTGGGGCACCCAACGCAGAAGCTCCCGATCCTTGAACGTACCCGGCTCCGACTCATCGGCATTGCAGAGCAAGTAATGAGGCCTCGACCGGTCCTTTGGCATGAAGCTCCACTTGAGGCCAGTCGGGAAGCCTGCGCCCCCCCGGCCTCGAAGCCCCGACGCTTTGACGACTTCGACCACCTCTTCGGGGCTCATTGCGAGAGCCTTCTCGAGGGCCTCATAACCGCCTCGTGACTTCCATCCTTTGAGCGTTCTAGCCTGTGGATCTCCGAAGTGCTTCGAGAGGATAGGGACTTCCTTTTCGTGGCTATAGGGGTATCCCATGTTTAGCTTTCGCCCCTCTCCGCCGTCGGCCGCGCACCATCGATTCCGTCTTCGAGAGCCGATCCGCGACTGGTCTCCAGGTGCTCCAAGATCCGCGGCACTTCCTCCACGGTCACGTTCTCGTAGTAGCGGGAGTTGATCTGCACGCAAGTCGGAAAGCCGCACCCGGCCAGACACTCGGCTTCAATGACGGTAAAGGCCCCATCCGCCGTGGTCTCTCCAATCTCGGCACCGGCGTGCTCGAGGAACGCTTCGAGCACTTCCTCGGCACCGCAAAGGTTGCAGCTGATGTTGGTACACACCTGCACCAGATGCCGCCCGACGGGCCGCTTGTTGTACATCGTGTAGAAAGTCGCTACGCCCCTCACATAAGCGGCGGACAGCTCGAGGAGCTCTGCTACGCGATCCATGGTTTCAGGAGAGACGTGCCCACGAACCTCCTGCGCGAGGTTTAAAACCGGAAGAAGCGCAGCTTGCCGAGTGGGATATCTCGTCAGGATCTTCTCGAAACGAGTCTCATAAGGGCCCTCGAACAGGTGCGCTTCCGGATCCTTCTCTTCCAACATGTAGGGGTACGCCGCCACACTCGCGGGGTGGGTGCCCTCGAGCGGAGGAATTCCGACGAAATCGAGCCCCCGAACCTGCTCTTCAGTCAGGTCGTACTCACCTACGTTCCCGGCCCAGCCGGGATTCTTGAAGGGGGCCTCGCTCATCGATCGATCTCCCCCAACACGATATCCAGAGAGGCATTGATCATGATCAGATCGGAAACTAGATGGCCTTCGGCCAATTTATGGATCACCGACAGGTTCACGAACGACGGTGGACGAATCCTCCAACGCACCGGCTTCTCGCCGCCGCCGCTCACGACGTACATCCCGAGCTCACCTTTCGAGCCTTCCACAGCGAAGTAGCAGTCTCCCGCAGGAACCGATATGCCCTCCGTAATTAACTTGAAGTGATGGATCATCGACTCCATATCGTTCATGCAGTCGGTCTTGCTCGGCAACGAAACTCTCGGGTCCGCGACGTTGATCGGCCCGCCCGGAAGTCGCTCGAGGGCCTGCTCGAGAATGCGCAGGCTCTGCCGCATCTCCTCCATTCGCACCAAATAGCGGTCGTAGCAGTCTCCATTTTCACCGACCGGGACGTCAAAGTCATACGTGTCAGAGTCGTAGTAGGGCTTGTCTCTCCGGAGGTCGTAGTCCACTCCTGAGGCTCTGAGGTTGGGACCGGTAAAGCCGCAGTTGATCGCGTCCTCTCCCGAGATGACCCCCACGTCGAGTGTGCGCCCGAGATGGATCCCGTTGGTGGTCAGGAGCGAGTCGATCTCGTCGAGGGTGTTCGGGAAGGTCTTCACGAAGTCACGGAGCGAGTCGGTCCAGCCGTCGGGAAGGTCGGCCATCATACCTCCGACTCGCGTGGCCGATGTCGTGATGCGTGCGCCCGTGAAGGACTCGTGCAGCTTGTAGATGCGTTCGCGTTCCTGGAAGGCGTACAGGAACGGAGTGAACGCCCCCACGTCGATCGCCGTCGTTCCCAGCCACAGGAGGTGACTGAAGATGCGCTCCATCTCCATACAGAGCACCCGGACGACCTTACACCGCTCGGTGACCTGAAGCCCCATAAGCTTCTCGACCGTCATGACATACACGCAGTTGTAAATCAGGGGGGCCAAATAGTCGATGCGGTCGGTGAGCGGAACGATCTGGTTCCAGGTACGGTATTCGCCGAGCTTTTCGAAAGACGTGTGCAGGAACCCGATGTCGGGCGTCACCTTGACCACCGTCTCTCCATCGAGCTCGCAAATCAGGCGTAAGACTCCATGCGTCGCCGGATGTTGTGGCCCGATGTTGATGAGCATGTGCTCTGAGTCGAGGTCGGGATCACTTGCCTCAAGTACGCTCTCCGTCATGGGTTCCCCGGGGGCTCCCCGCGCCGCGGTCACGAACCCTTCCCCCGAGTCGGCAGACAGCCCGTCCGCTTCCGTCGGCGGGAGGGCCGGTGTGCCTCCAAGGGCGATCTCCACGACGGAGTAGTCATTACGGTAGTCTTGTGAAAGAGCCCGCTTGGTCTGCTCCGCCCGGGAGAAGCGCCCGCAAAGTGGGAAGTCCTTCCGCAGTGGATGGCCTTCTTCGTAGTTCTGAGGCATCAAGATACGGCGCAGATCGGGATGTCCTTCGAAGTCGATACCAAAGAGGTCGTAGACCTCACGCTCGAGCCAGTTTGCGGTCTCCCAGAGGCGGACCACGCTCTCGATCACGAGGGCATCGAGGTCTACCTCACATTTCACTCTGAGCGCCCGCTTGTGCGTCATCGACCAGAGCTGGTAAACGACCTGGAGTGGGCGGCCTCCACCATGATCGACGGCCGTCAGGTCCGCGAGGAGATCATAACGCTGCCCGGGATCGTCCCGCAGCCACTCGAGGATTTCACAGTTTCGCGGTGCCTCGGCGAACACGACGTGCTGGTCTCCGGCCTGAACCTCTGTCCGGAGTATGGCAGATCCGAACTTCTCTTGAAGCGCGGACACCGAAGGGTGTCCTGGACCCTCGGTGCTCTCCTCACCTTCCTTATACGCAGGCTCGCGAGAGGTCTGCGGACCCCGCTCTACCCCCTCGAAGGCGCTCGCACCCCCCTCCGTCATGGTGGCTCCCCTATGGGAGCAGATCCTCCGAGCGGCTCGGACGTTGAGTCTGAGCCAGAGCAGCGAGTCGGTCTTGTTGAGTGGAATTCCCGAACGGCCCTGAGAGTGCTTCCACTTCATCTGCGTTGGCCGCCGGACGCCCGACCATTTCCGAAGTCTCGGCCCTGAGCTCGGAATGTTCTGCCAAAGTCTCACAGCGGATTTTTTCCTGAATCATCATCAGGCCGTAGATGAGTCCCTCCGGCCGTGGTGGACACCCAGGAACGTATACGTCCACTGGGATGATCGTATCGATGCCCTGGACCATGGAATACGTATCAAAGACACCTCCCGAACTCGCACAGGCACCCATCGATACACACCACTTGGGCTGCATCATCTGATCCCAGATGCGCCGCAATACCGGGGCGAGCTTGTAGGGTACTCGGCCCGCGCAGATCAACACGTCGGCCTGTCGTGGGCTGAACGACATGCGCTCCATGCCGAAGCGGGCAAGGTCGAAGTTCGAAGCTGCAGATGCCATCATCTCAATGGCGCAGCAAGCCGTGCCGAAGGGCATAGGCCAAAGAGAATTTCGCCTCGCCCAGTTCACCACGAAGTCTACTTTGGTAGTCAAGAACGTGGGGCCGCCTGCTCCGAGGAGCCCCCCTTTGTGCCCACCCGAATGCCCCAAGGCCAGGGCTTCAGAAATGCGCTCGGCCTCTACAGAATCACCGGGATCACCGTCACTCAGTCCCATTCCAGCCCTCCTTTTTTCCACTCGTACACAAGCCCCAATGCGAGCACCGTAACGAATATGCTGACAGCTGCGAAGGCTCCCCAACCCAGCGCCCTCATCTCGACGGCCCAGGGGAGGAGGAAGATCGTTTCCAGATCGAAGACGATAAAGCTGATCGCGACCATGTAGAATTTGACGGAGAATCGGAAGCGTGTATCACCCAGCGGTATCATGCCCGATTCGTACGGCATGTCTTTTTGCGGGGTGGGTCGCCGCGGGTTGAGTACATGGGATGCGATCCCCATACCCAGGGCGTTCACGACGGAGACACCGAACAGGATCAGTAGCGGGATGTATGATCCCGACATGGCAGCCTTTAGAGGTGGCTTGTGAAATCGTTCACTTGCTGGGAACGTAAGGTATTCTTGCGCTCGAAGGAGTGTCAACCCGGATTAGCCCACAGACTGGGGGTCTCGTCGGCGGAGAACATATTGCGGAGTTCCCGACTCTGGAATGCGGAGCGTGCGGACCGTCTCCAGAGGCATTATTCTCTTCCAGAGAAAGTCGATCCCTCCCAAATCTCAAAGTGTAGCAAATGCCAATAAAGAGCGACCACTGGATCCGTCGGATGTGTGAAGAGCACGGCATGATCGATCCGTTCGAGCCGAGTCAAGTGAAGGACGGCAATATTTCTTATGGCCTTTCGTCCTACGGGTACGACATCCGAGTAGCCCCCGAGTTTAAGGTTTTTACCAACGTCCACAACGTGATCGTCGATCCCAAGAACTTCGATGAGCGTTCATTCGTGGACGTGAACGCCGACACATGCATCATCCCGCCGAATTCGTTCGCCCTCGCAAGCACCGAGGAGTACTTCAGGATCCCCAGGGACGTATTGGTGGTGTGCGTGGGGAAAAGCACCTACGCACGTTGCGGAATCATCGTGAACGTCACGCCGCTCGAACCGACCTGGTGTGGGTATCTAACTTTGGAGATCTCAAATACGACACCGCTTCCCGCCAAGATCTACGGAGGAGAGGGTATCGCTCAACTTCTCTTCTTCGAGGGAGACCAAGAGCCGAGCGTGGCTTACGCGGATCGGCAGGGGAAGTACCAGGATCAGGTCGGGGTGACGCTGCCAAAGCTCTAGCTCGGCAGTCGTCCTCCAGCTCCGCCGTAGAGCCACCGAGGCCCCTTCGGGATATGTCTCCGAAGGGGCCTCGTCGTGCGTTGCCCTTAACAGTTCTACTACTCCCCCATCACGGTCGGTGGAAGTGAATCTCCTCGAAGTCACTCCAGTCCACGCCCGTCACGTCACCGGTTGCGTCCAAGAGGTCGGCTCAGCTCCCTTCGTTCTGGTCCCATCGGATGTAGCCCTCGACCCGGTCGCCGTGTGTCGTCACTACCGTGCCATAAAGTCGGTTGTCACTGAAGGCAAGTGGAGCGCCGGGGGTGGAGGGGGTAGAGGCACCACCTCCTCGATAACCACGGGCTCTATGGGTATGGGTACGTCGAGGAGCACCGGGTCGGGGGCCATCGGGACGTCATAGCTCGACTGCGCCACCGCAAAAGTGACCAGTAAGAGGCTCAGAAAGCCGGCGATGGCGACCTTCATCATTTGGTCGTGACGAGATACCGGTTCGCCCAGCAGTGCCTCGTCCTCCGGATCCAGACCTCGTCGTCGTCTCTGGTCAGACGGGGTGGTGTCTTCTCCCGGCGAACCCCTTCGGCTTCGATCTTCCGGTGGCATCGACATCGTCCCCTACCTCCTCTTCATCGTCTCAGGATCCCGAAAACGGCTCCGGCCGAAGTGGGGCCCCGGGCCGAACCGTCCCCACACCATGTAAGACGTTTGAACAGACGAATAGGTTGCGTTGCAGCCGCGTAACGGCTCATCCCAGTCCGCACGGATCGGCGTTACATTCTCGGAATGGACGATTCTCCCTCCACCCTCAGTGGCTACTGCGGTGCGGCCGAAGGGCATCCCTTGCACGGGCCCTACCACGACGAGGAATACGGCTTCCCCGTTGGTGACGACGATCGACTCTTCGAGCGTCTCGTTTTGGAGATAAACCAGGCCGGACTTTCGTGGCTCACGATTCTGAAGAAGAAGGAAAACTTTAGGCGGGCTTATGACGGCTTTGCTGTCGCCAGCGTCGCGATGTACGGTAGCGAGGATCGGGCCCACCTCATGACCGACCCTGGGATCATTCGGAACCGATTGAAGATCGACGCCGCGATTCACAATGCCCAAATAATCTTGGAGCTACAGAACTCTCACGGATCGTTCTCGGGTTGGCTGGAGGCGAATCATCCGCGATCGAACGGTGACTGGGTTCGTCTCTTCAAGAAGACGTTTCGATTCACCGGTGGAGAGATCACCGGAGAGTTTTTGACGAGCACTGGCTATCTTTCCGGCGCCCACGATACCGCGTGCCCCGTTTACGAGCGCATCCTGGGGCTTCATCCCCCGTGGGCATTAGGATGACCAGGAGCAAGCCGGTCGCGCCAACTCACTCGACCAGCGGAGGTTCTCCGAACTGGAACCCGAAGCCGTTCGCACCTGCCTGGTGGCTGGCGGGTGCACATCTTCAGACGTTGGCAGGCAAGTTTCTCCGCTCGACGTCGTATCCGTACTTCACACGTGAGCGCATCGAGACGCCCGACGGTGATTTTCTCGACCTCGACTGGACGCCTGAAACCGACCCGCGATCACCGCTCGTCTTGTTGCTGCACGGGCTCGAAGGGCACACGCGTCGGGGATACGTGCTTCAGGCCTGCCATGCTTTGTCCGAACAGGGCATGCGCGTCGTGGGCCTGAATTTTCGAGGGTGCTCGGGTGAATCCAATCGGACCGCTCGATCCTACCACTCAGGTGAAACGGCGGACGTAGGTTTGGTCGTCACCCATCTCCGTGAGCGGTTCCCACACAGATCGATCATGGCCGTGGGTTTTTCTCTCGGGGGGAACGTGCTCCTGAAATTCCTTGGAGAACGTGGCAGCCAGGGGGAAACACCCCTTTCGGCTGCGGTCGCGGTTTCGGTCCCCTACGACCTGTCGGCGGGAGCCGACGCTCTCGAGAGGGGGTTCATGGCTGGAATTTACACGCGCTACTTCGTCCGATCACTGAAGACGAAAGTCCGAGCCAAAGAAGAGGTGCTAGCGAATCTCATCGACCTGCCAGCCGTTTGGTCCAGCTCTACGATTCGCCAGTTCGACAACGCGGCTACGGCTCCCCTTCATGGCTTTAGCGACGCAGAGGACTACTATCGCCAATCGAGCTCGAAGCGGTTCGTGTCAGCGATTCGAACCCCGACGCTGCTCGTGCAATCTCTCGACGATCCATTCCTTCCGTTCTCCGCCGTTCCCATCAAAGAGGTAGAGGCCAACCCCCACCTGACCCTCGTCGTTACCGAACGTGGCGGGCATACGGGATTCATCCGACGTGCGTCACGCCACCTGTCCCCCCTGTGGTTGGAGGAGCAGACCGCCGAATTCCTAGGGTGGTGTTTCAGAAGTTCCCGAGCCACCGAGAGTGCCGAGGCGCCGGGTCCTGCAAGGCGCGACGACGAGGAATAGCACCGCTATTTCGAGGAGGAGCAACGCCGCAGGGCCGGATGCATCGGTGCTCGAATGGCCGAGACACTTCTGAAGCACCACACTTAGCCCCGCGGCAATGCGCTGGCTACTCGCGGGAACCGGCAACGGGCACGCTGGGTTAGAAGCAGTCGGGTACCCCCTCAGCACCCATCAACCCACGAGCTAGATGAAGAGACGCGCCGCCATCGTCGCGGGATCTCGCACTCCCTTCGCGCGCTCCGGCACGGTCCTCAAGAACCTGACTGCCATTGATCTCGGCACGCTCGCCGTGCGAGATCTGATGGAGAGAAGCGGCATCCCTGGTGAAGCGGTTGACCACCTGGTCTATGGGACCGTGGTCCACGATCCTCACGCCCCCAACATCGCGCGGGAAGTCGGGCTTGCCACGCTTCCCCAGACCGTGCCCGCCGTGACGGTATCGAGGGCCTGCGCATCAGCTAATCAGGCCATCGCCGACGGCGTGAACCTCATCGAGCGCGGATATGCCGACATCGTCGTGGCGGGCGGGGCGGAGTCGTTGTCGCACATCCCCATCACGATCAAGCAATCGTTGGCGGAAAAGCTGATCGGCGCCGCCAAGGCAAAGACCCTCAAGGGTCGCCTGGCGACGATCGCCAAGATCCGGCCGAAGGAGCTCGTGCCCAATTTCCCACAGATCGCCGAGCCTACGACGGGCGAGAGCATGGGGGAGTCGGCTGAGCGGATGGCCAAGGAGAACGGCATCAGCCGCGCCGAGCAGGACGCGTGGGCTTTGCGGTCCCATCGACTGGCTGCGGCCGGCACGGAGGACGGACGACTCCGGGCGGAGATCGCTCCGCTTTATGTGCCACGAGACTTCCGGAAGGTGGTTGAGACGGACAACGGAGTGCGTACCGACACGAGCGAGGAGGCGCTGGCGAAGCTGAGACCGGCCTTTGACCGAAGGCACGGAAGCGTCACGGCGGGCAACGCGTCGCCGCTCACGGACGGTGGTTCGGCGGCGGTCCTCATGTCGGAGGAAAGGGTCACGGCGGACGGCGTGGAGCCCCTCGGCTACGTCCGGTCCTACGCCTTCGCGGGGCTGGACCCCCGGGGCCAACTCCTACAGGGGCCGGCCTACGCGGCGCCGCTGGCCCTCGATCGGGCCGGCGTGACGATGGCCGACATCGGGCTGATGGAAATGCACGAGGCCTTCGCCGCTCAGGTGCTCTCCAACCTTCAAGCACTCTCTTCCCGTAGCTTCGCCGCGGCGGAGCTGGGTCGAGGACAGGCGGTCGGGCATCCCGACCTGGACTCCATCAATGTGATGGGCGGGTCCATCGCCATCGGTCACCCGTTCGGCGCCACCGGCGCTCGTCTCACCACGACCCTCCTGCACGAAATGAGGCGGAGGGACGTGGACCTGGGCCTGGTCACGGTGTGCGCCGCAGGGGGGCTGGGCTTCGCGATGGTGCTGGAGCGGGGCTGAGCTCTAGTCCGACCCGAACCCCGACTGCAACTCAACCTCGAGTGCTTCCCGGTGCTTGCGGCGGCGCTTGCCGTCCTCGAATCGCTGCCGATCTTCGTCGGTGTTGAGCTCCAGTCCGGGCACGGCGCTGGGCCGACTGTCCTCATCGATCGCCACGAAGGTCAGGAAGCAGTCATTCGTATGCCGCCTCACACCCGTGATCGGGTGCTCGGCCACGACCTCGACTCCGATCTCCATGGACGTTCGGCCCACGAAATTGACTCGAGCCATACACGTCACGAACTCCCCGGCGTAGATGGGCTCCTTGAAGTCCACCTTATCGATCGCCACCGTCACGCAGGGCTGTCGAGCGTGACGCATCGCCGTAACGGCGGCCGCTCTGTCGATCATCGAGAGCAGAACCCCCCCGAACAGATGCCCCAGGTTGTTGACGTCACCGGGCATCATGAGTTGGGTGATTTCCGAAGCTGAATCCTCGGGGCGCCGCCGCCCGCCTTGATCGTCAGTCATCAACCTCTCCTCGGATTCTCCGCCCCACGCATCATAATGACGCGCTCGACCCCGCAACCTAAACGTTGGGCGCCAGCCGCACCAAGGCCGGTATGGGGGTCGGGGCTCGCGTCCCAAATCCGACTTCGATAGCATGCCGTTCCGACTACGCCAACTCGCACGCACTCGGAATGTTGATGGCATCCGGAAAGCGCACGTCTCAGAAGGTGGGGCTGGTCCTCGGGCCCGTATTTTTTCTGTCGATGACGCTCGTGGATCTCGACCCCGGCAACCCGGTGGTCTCGCGCATGGCCGGAGTGGCCATCCTCATGGCTACCTGGTGGATCACCGAGGCGATCCCCCTCTTCGCGACGGCGCTCCTTCCTCTGGTGTTGTTCCCGCTGCTCGGCATCGAGCGAGCGGGAGGCACCGCACCGATCTATTTCAACAGTACCATCGTGCTGTTCCTGGGCGGATTCATGATCGCCCTGACCATGGAGAAGTGGAACCTACACCGACGCATCGCGCTCAAGATCATCGGGATCGTCGGGGGAGGTCCCTCACGGATTGTGCTGGGCTTCATGGTGGCGTCGGGCTTTCTGTCCATGTGGATCTCCAACACGGCCACGGCGGTCATGATGGTCCCGATCGGGCTCGCCATCGTTCTCCAGATGGAGGAGGAGTTCGGCGTCGAGGATACGCATGCGTTCTCGGTTGGCGTGATGCTCTCCATAGCGTACGCTTGCTCGCTAGGAGGGCTCGCGACGTTGGTGGGCACGCCTCCCAACCTCTCGTTCGCGCGCATTTTCCAGATCACCTTCCCCGACGCGCCGGCCATTTCCTTCGGGCAGTGGATGATCATGGCGCTGCCCATGTCCGTGATCATGCTCCTCGTGACCTGGTTCCTCATCACGAAAGTCTTCTTTCGCGTTCCCGGACACATCACGGTCGACCGCTCGGTGGTGGAGGAACAGGCCGAGGCCCTCGGCCCCGTGACATTCGAAGAGAGGGCGGTTTTCGCCGTGTTCCTGACGACCGCGCTGCTGTGGGTATTCAGGGTCCCGCTACGGCTCGGGGTCGTCACCATCCCCGGTTGGTCCCAACTGCTACCGTTCCAGGGGTTGATCGACGACGGGACCGTCGCGATCACTATGGCTATCCTGTTGTTTCTGATCCCGAGCCGAACCCCAGGCGCCGCCTTCCCCACGCTGGCGGGGGCGGACATCATCCCCCGGCTACCTTGGGGGATCGTTCTGCTCTTCGGCGGCGGGTTCGCGCTCGCGCACGGGTTTCAGGCGACGGGTCTGTCAGAGCTGGTCGGCGATCAGTTCGCGGGGCTCGCCGGAGTCCATCCTCTGGTGCTCATCTTGATCGTCTGTCTCTCGCTGACCTTCTTGACGGAGCTGACGTCAAATACGGCCACGACCGAGATGATCCTCCCGATCATGGCCTCGGCGGCTGTCGCGGCGAACATCCATCCGCTGCTGCTGATGATCCCCGCCACGCTGTCGGCATCGTGTGCCTTCATGATGCCCGTGGCCACTCCGCCCAACGCCATCGTCTTCGGAAGCGATCGGGTGAGGATTCCAGAGATGGCCAGGATCGGCTTGCTACTGAATCTGGTCGGCGTTCTGGTCATCGCCGTCGTGTTCTACTTTCTGGGGACGGCGGTCTTCGGAATCGAACCGGGTGTGATGCCGGAGTGGGCGACGTTCGGAGGGTAGAGCGCGGGGGCCCGGGCTCGCGCCGCCACCGGCTCGTGCTACCGGCGAAGCCCTGCCAACGCTCTCCTCACGTGCACGGGCACCATGGCCCGCCGCCACTCCGCGTCGACGATCATGTTCTCCAGGGGATGGCATTGCTTGTGGGCCCGCTCGCAAAGCCCCTCCACGAGTTCCTCTGTCAGGATTTCACCCTCGGCCAACTCCTCCCAACCCGTCAGTTCCCGCGGGCGCGCACCGAGCCCGGTCACCATTCCTCGTAGCCGGCGGATCCGGTTCTCGGGATCGACATCGCCTGCTACGGCAACGGTCAGGAGCGGGAAGTCGATCGCCTTCCGCTGACGCAGCTTCACGTACGAGGTCTTGAGATCGGGCGTCGGCAGGGGAATGCGAATGCTCGTCAGGATCTCGTCCGGCCTCCTGGTGGTGTTCCAAATTCCGTCCGCCAAGAAGAAGTCCGCGATCGGAACGCTGCGCGCGCCCTCGGGCCCCACCAACTCCAACAGCGCCCCCAGCGTCATCAGGACGGGGGGAGTGTCCGCGGAATGAGCGGCCACACACTTCTTGCCGACCCGGGTGACGTGACAGACGTCACCGTCCTTCTTGAGGCAAAAACCCAGAGCTTGCCGCCAAAATTGGGATTGGTTGTAGTACGTGCAGCGGGTGTCGAGGCAGACGTTCCCGCCCAACGTGCCCGAGTTGCGAAGCTGCGGCCCCGCCACGCTACCCGCAGCTTGTGCGAGCGCCGTAAAGTGAAGTCGGACTGATGGATGGACCGATATGTCCGTGAGAGATTCTGCGGTGCCGATGACGAGATGGCCGCCTTCCTCGCGGATTCCCCGAAGCTCCCTGATCCCCTTCAAAGCGACCAGATGCTCGGGTGTGAACAGCCGGTGCTTCATGTTGGGGATCAGGTCCGTACCCCCTGCCACGGGCATCGCGGCATCGCCATATAAGCCGAGAAGAGACACCGCGTCGGCCACCGTTTCCGGACGATGGTACCGGAATGGAGGGAGTCTCAGCATTTCTCGCTCCTCAACGGGCGTCCAACGGCCGGGCCACCATAACGCCGTCTTGACCTCTAATCCGGAGAATCCGTTCGGCCAACGGTACTTCGCTGATCTGCACGACCCCTCCCACGAGCGGCGCGTGGAGGAGGTGTAGGCGTCCGTCCCTCCACAGGGCGATCCCGGTGTGGGCGATATCCAAACCCCCCACAGTACTGGTGACTGCAATGACGTCGCCGTCGCGGATACGCTCGGCCACCTCTTCAATCCGTTCCTCGGGAACGTAGAATCGGGGCGATTCGTTTAAACGCGACTCGACCGCCTCGAGTGCGGGAAGAAGCTGTGGGTCCTCTCCCAACTGCCTGTAGGCGTCCGCGTGTGTGGTCATGAAGTCGATGCGCTCCGTGTCCACCACGCCCCCGATTTCCTGCGAGATGTTACGGAGGATCCCCTTGTCGCTGTTGTCGCTGATCCACTCGCTGAAGTAGTGCAACCGGCTCGAATAACCGTCGAGCGTCCCTCCCCGGTATCGGATCCGCTCCAAGATCCCCGCATAGAACGGGCGGTAGCTTTCGGCCGGATCGTCCAACATCACGTCGCGTGCCATCTGGACGAAGCGGGCAAGTGCCAGAACGTTCTCCACGAAGGTGACGCAGTCCAGCTCCTGAAGCTCGACGACCAGCCGCTCCTCTCCCGCAACCTCGAGCGTATGGGGAGCATAGGGCGTACCGACGAAGGTCTCGCCGATGCGGGCCACGAGCTCCCCCATGGGAAGCTCGGCGAGCCCCTGATCGTAGGCCCAAAGAGCCTTCTCCCGCACGATGCCCCAGTCTTCGTCGCTCCCCGGAGCGGTCATGGGTCCAGGTGCTTCGGCGGCGGCCCGGCCCTCGGGAGCGTCCGAGCCGGCAGTGGAGCGGGCCGTCTCTCCGCCACACGTCAGTAGGACGCCCAACGCGCACGTGGCCGCGCCTCTCGCTAGAAGATCCCCGGCCCTCATGTCTCGCTCATGGCGAGCTCCCTCGCTTCATGGGCCGCCCGCAGAGCCCTCCACACACGTGGGGCAGTGAACGGGAGCGAGTCCATCCGGATCCCGACAGCATCGTAGATGGCGTTGGCGATGGCCGGAATCGAAGGGTGCAGTGGACCCTCACCCGCCTCCTTGGCTCCGTACGGGCCTTCCGGGTCGATCGACTCCACGATGAGGGATTCCAGCTCGGGCGTGTCCAGGCTCGTCGGAATCTTGTAATCCAGGAGCGACGGAGCATTGTGAAGGCCGGCCTTGCCGTGCTCCGCATCCTTGAAAACGTGCTCCTCCATGAGCGCTTCCGCAAAGCCCATATACGCGGAACCCTCCATCTGCCCCTCGACCAGTACCGGGTTGAGCGCCCGGCCACAGTCGTGGGCTACCCATATCTTGACCACATCCACCACGCCGGTCTCGACGTCCACCTCGACCTCCGCCACGTGCGCGGTGAATGAATAGGCGGGTGACGCGCCGATGGTCCCGCCTCGGTATTCCCCGTGCACGTCCTTGGGCGTGTTGTAGGAGCCGGTCGATCCGAGGGCGCCGAACTTCGCCTCGGCGAGGTTGAATGCCTCACGGATCGGCATCTTCCGTTCCGTATCGGCGGCAAGAAACGCCCACCCTCCCGCCAACAGCACCTGACCCGACTTGCACTCCCAAGCTTCGGCCACGGCTTCCTGCACCTTCCTCTTGAGCTTCCGCGCTCCGTCGATCGTGGCGTTCCCCAACATGAAGGTGACCCGCGACGAGTAGGCACCGAGATCCACCGGCGTGAAGTCCGTATCCCCGCGGTAGACGCGTACGTGCTCGAGGGGTACGCCGAGCTCCTCGGCGGCGATGTAGGCCACCATCGAGTCGCAGCCCTGGCCGATCTCGCTCGCACCGCTGAAGACGGCCACCCTGCCGGAGCGGTCAATCTGCAACTGCACGGCCGACTGCGGCATCTCGTTGGGATAGATCGGATAGTTCGTACCGGTGATGTAGGTCGAGCCTGCGACCCCGAGCCCCCTCCCGTGGGGCAGCTTCCCGAACCGTGCCTTCCAGTCCGACGCCCGCTCCACCGAGTCGAGGCACTCCAGGAATCCGTTGGACGTGATACGCAGCTCGTTGACCGTGCGCGTGTGCTCCCCAATGAAGTTCCTGCGACGAAGCTCGATTGGATCGATGTCGAGGCGCTCGGCGAGCTTGTCGAGCTGCACCTCGAAGGCGAAGCGCGGCTGGACGGAGCCATGACCACGTTTCGGGCCGCACGCGGGCTTATTCGTGTAGACGCGGGTCGAGTCGAACCGGTAGGCGGGCATCGTGTAGGGCGCCGTGAGGAGCTGGCCCGAATAGTAGGTCGTCACCAGCCCGAAGGATGCGTAGGCGCCTCCATCCAACAGAATCTTGGCATCGACCGACCGCAGCATCCCGTCCCGATCGGCGCCGATGCGGTAGCGCATGTGAAACGGGTGGCGGCCCCGATGGGCATAAAAAACCTCTTCGCGAGTGTAGAGGATTTTCACGGGTCGGCCGGTGACCATGGCGAGCTTGGCGACGCAGAACTCGAGGTCGAAGGGCTCGGACTTGCCACCGAACGCACCCCCCACGGGAGGCTGTATCACGCGGACCTCGGCCACATCAACGTCCAGGACCCGGGCCAGCTCCCGATGGAGATAATGCGGGACCTGAGTGGCCGACCACACCGTCAGTTTCCCATTCCCCTGGTAGTGTCCGATGGCGCAGTGGGGCTCGATGGGTGTGTGTGTCGAACCCTCGAAGAAGTACTCGCCCTCTACGACCACGTCCGAGGAGTCCATGAGCTCGTCCACGGCCCCGAACTCGAGCTTCACCGTCTTCGTGATGTTGCCGTTCCAGCCCTCCTTCTTGGGCTCATGGATGAAGGGACCTGTGGTCGCCTCGAGGGCCGCGTGCGGATCCAGATAAGCCGCGAGCTCCTCGTACTCCACGTGGATCGCCTCTAGGGCACGAATCGCAGTGTCTTCATCCACGGCAGCCACCGCCGCCACTCCATCCCCGATGTAGCGGACGCGCTCTACGCAGAGGGGCGATTCGTCCGGCGTCCACGGGATGATGCCGTACTTGACCGGCATGTCCCGCCCGGTGATCACCCCGTGGACCCCCTCCATCGCGAGCGCCTCACTCGTGTCGATGGACAGGATACGGGCGTGGGGATGAGGGCTCCTGAGGATCTTCCCGTGTAGCATGCCGGCGAAGGCCAAATCGTCGGTGAATTGGGCCTCCCCCGTGGACTTCTCCAGGCCGTCGATCTTCCTGAGGCGAGATCCTATCAATGTCAAGTCGGACTGTGGGTTACGCGATATCACGGGATCTCCTCACGTGAGGAATCGAGGGCGCACAGTCGGGCGCTTGCCGCCTCCACGGCATCGAGTATTTTCGTGTACCCGGTACAGCGACACAGATTACCCGAGAGCGCCTCCTGGATCTCCGCACGCGAGGCATCTGGACGGCGCTCGAGGAGCGCTGCCGCCGAGCAAAGGATACCAGGCGTACAAAAGCCGCACTGCGCCGCCCCGTTGAGGTCGAATTCGTCCTGAAGCGGATGTGGCCCCTGAGCCGACCCCAATCCCTCGACCGTGACGATGTCCTTACCCTCGGCCTCCCACACAGGGGTGATGCAAGCGAGCGTCGGCGAGCCGTCCAGGAGGACGGTGCACGCCCCGCAGTCCCCCTTATCGCACCCCTGCTTGGAGCCCGTGAGACCGAGCCCGTACCGGAGCGTCTCCAGTAACGTGAAGTGGCTCGGAACGCCCGTCTCCCGGAGATCTCCATTGACCCGGAGCCGCACGATCTCTGTGCTAGTGGACACGGTGGATCCAAGCTCCCCGATGAACGATCGCCTGATCGGTGTGGACAGTGTAGCCCGAAATTAAAGGTGACCGCACGGTGATTTGCGAGCAACCCGTTTACAAGCCACTCGACGTCGATGCACATTTGAGACCCGTCGGGGTATTTCAGAGTCGATAAGAAAATTCTCGCCATCTCGGGAGTACAGGATGCCATATCCAGAAGCGATGGTCGCGCCGATGCGTAACGACCTCGTGCACGTGGGATTTACAGAGCTCAGAACCGTTGCGGATGTAGATGAAGCCCTTGGATCCGAGCAACGGACGACGATGATAGCGGTGAACTCGGTGTGCGGCTGTGCGGCGGGTGCCATGAGACCGGCCGTAGCCATGTCGTTGGACAACGAGAGCCGGCCCGATGTTCTGCTGACCGTTTTCGCGGGGCAGGATCTCGACGCGACGAACCGCGCGCGCGAATATTTTACGGGCTACCCGCCATCGTCACCGTCCGTGGCTCTGATGAAGGACGGGGAGATCGTCTACATGCTGGAACGCCGCGAGATCGAAGGGCGGCATGCTTCGGAGATCGCCGCGAGCCTCAAGGCCGCATACGACGAACACTGCTAGACGCCTCCGGGCCTGGTCGCCTCGTCTAGCCGGCTTCCCGTGATCTCCGTCGTGCCCAAAGTCCGTCGAGACTGAATGAGCCCGCTCCGTTCGCTGCGAAGAACAAGTAGACCCAGCAATAGAACACAGCCCGCTCCCCCCCATTCATGATGGGCCACAGGCCCTTGGGCATGTGGGCCGTGAAGTACGCCACCACCATCTCGCCGGCCAGGATGAAGGCCACCGGTCGCGTGAACAGCCCCAGGATTATTAGGGGGCCGCCGACGGTCTCGATGACAGCGGCGGCTGCGATGCGCGACATGAGCTCCACCGGCTCGTCAAACCCGAACATCCCGAAAAGCTTCTGGAGGCCGTGGAGCCAAAACAGGAAGCCCACCACGATCCGCAGGGCATTGTGCGTGAACTAGGCCACGCCCGAGCGCATACTTTCCATCTCCATTGTTCTCCTCCAGGTTCGTCTTCATCGTATTATGTCGAGGACGCGTGGGAGTCCGTCGTTGTTGAGCGGGTCAGTCCCCTCTGGGGGGCGCCAGCCTCAGCTGGAGTCCCTTACGCTCCAGGCGCCCGCCGGTTTTTCGCCTCCCTGGCCGTCTCCCCCGGTAGACGGACCTCCACCCCGACGCCGCCCATCATGGCGAAGCCCTTGATGCGGAGGACGGGGCGGTCGGGATTCGTTTGAAGGGGAACGTCCGTCTCGTACTCGAATCCTCCCATGAAGGCGAAGCCGCTCACCTCGACTTCCATCTCAGGGGGCACGATGATCTCGCCTCCACCCATGAGGACGAAGACGTTCACATCGGTCGGGCCGGGACCCAACATCGCCTCGCGGAAGTCGAGCGAGAATCCACCCATGACCCCGATCGCGAAGTTGCGGCGGGCCGGCACCCAACGGCCGACGCGGCTGTTGCCGCCCATGCAACTCACCATGAAGGCCCGCTCCTTCACTCGATCGGCCGAAACCATCACCGGGGCCCCGCCCCTAGCTGGAACGACACTCCCGGGGGGAACGCGCAGAGCCGTGGACGGCAGGTCGGCGAGCAGGTCCTCCAACTCCGCCTCGGTGGCGAGCTGGTTCGCCACGTCGAGGCGTTTCTCGAACTCTGCCATGTCCAAGACGTCGTTGGCGAAATGCTCCATGAGCGTGTCCACCGCTCGTTGGCGTGCCACTTCCAACCCCCGGCGTTGGACGCCCCCCGGTTCGCTCATCCTTCGCCTCCATCCTGAAAGTCACCCACGAACTGATACAGCACGTTGGCGCACTTCGTAATCTCACTCGCCTCGATCCACTCGTCTGCCGAGTGCGCCTGGGCGATCGAGCCGGGACCGAAGCAGACCGCCGGCGTGCCCGCCTCGTTCAGGAACGCCGCATCGACCCACGCGGTCATGCCCTCGACTACGGGCTCCACATCCTGGGCGGAGCATGCCGACAAAAGCCCTTGCACGAGAGGCGAGTCCTCGAGCACCTCGGTAGCCGGGCGGGTGAGCCCCTGGACCAACTCGGCGTCCAGGCGTGGGACGTCCCGTTCCAGGCCGTCGAGAACGGTCTGAAACTCCTCCATGACCCGGGCCGGAGTCTCACCCGGCAGCGTGCGACGCTCCAGGACGAGCCTACATTCGGCAGGATAGACTGAGGCTGCCGAGCCTCCGCTGATCGTGCCCGCGTGAAACGAGCCGTGATCCAGCAACGGATGCGGATCCGCGGCCGCGAGTTCCTTCCGGAGGCTCCCGAGGCTGGCGAGATATCGTCCGGCGTGGTCGATGGCATCGACGCCGACGTCCGGTCGTGATCCGTGCGCCGCATTCCCCCGGAAGACGGCATCCACCCAAATGAAGCCCTTGTGGGCGGGCATGATGGCGAGATTGGTCGGCTCGCACACCACAGCGGCGTCTGCCCCCACGCCGAGGCGCACCAAGGCCTCCATTCCGACGCTCGCATGCTCCTCGTCTGCCGTGAGTGCCACGATCAAGGGCCCTGGATGGTCGTCCTGCGCCAATCGAGCGGTGGCTGCGAGTATGGCCGCCACTCCTCCCTTCATGTCACAGGAGCCTCGCCCCCAGAGACGGCCATCCCTCAACTCTCCACCGAATGGTGGGATGCTCATCCCTACCACCCCGACGGTGTCCAGGTGGCCGTTGAGGAGTGCGACCGGTCCGTCACCCCGGACATCACCGAGATGCGCAAGCACGTTCCACCTCGCCGGAGCCACTTCCGACACCTCCACCGCGAGACCCCATTCCGTGAGCCATCCCGCGGTCAACTCCGCCACCTCCGCTTCTCCCGCCCCGCCCTCCTCGAGCATGGGATTGACCGAGGGAGTGGAGACCAGCGCCTGGGCGAGGGCCACGGGATCGCCCTTCCGGGCCTGGTCCATGATGGATTTCATCTAGTGAAGTTGCTCCGGTTTCCGGAAACCACAACCACGCTTCGGCGTACTACACTTATGACGCCTTAGCGCCGATACTATATGCGGTGGTCCACGAAGGGATCATCGGGGGTAACGCGCTGTATACGGAGGTGTCAGAAAATGAAACCCCAGCGAGGAGGAAAGATTCGTAAGGTGACCGTAGGCCTCTTGGGAGTTGTAGCGGCGCTGGCGGGCATACTCTTGATCCGCCAGCAGAAGCTGGATCAACCCAGGGAAGCCATCGATGTACCCGCCGGTGAGCGTTCCCCGGGAACTCTCACTCTAGAGCGAGTTCGCGAACTCGGCATCTAGCCGCCGCAGTATCCCGAAAGCGGGTTCACTCGTCGAAGTGGACGCTGTTCTTCTCGATGTAGCTGGTCCACTCCGGAGGCACGTCCGTGTCCGGAAAGATCGCCGTGACCGGACACTCCGGCTCACAAGCACCGCAGTCGATGCACTCGTCCGGATGGATGAGGTACATATCCCCCACCTCGTAGATACAGTCGACCGGGCACACTTCAACGCAGCTCGCGTCCTTGGTCCCGATGCAGGGCTCCGCAATGATATATGTCATGGCCTAGTCACATTTGGGGTTCGTTGGAGTTCACACCAACGATAGTCGAGCCCTCATTTAGGCAAGAAAGCGTGGGGGCGTCAAGTAGTAGAGAGTCGTCGAGCCGCGCATGGACGTGTCCACTATTCATTCCTTCACCCAGGGCACGTCTCGCCGGCCCGTCCGAAGATTCTCGAGACGAGCCCACACGAAGAAGAGATCGGAAAGACGGTTGAGATACCGAATGACGCCGTCGTCGACCGGCGCCTTTTCTCCCAACTCCACGACGATGCGCTCCGCACGTCGGCACACCGCCCTACACACATGAAGGGCTGATGCACCCCGGCTTCCACCCGCAAGAATGAACTCGCGAAGAGGCGGAAGCTCGTCCTCGGCGAGGTCCATCCACCGCTCCATCTCCTCGATCCTCGCGGTCGGAAGCTCCGGCGTATCGGGCGTGCGTCGCTCTCCCTCACCTCGGGGCGTGGCCAGATCGGCTCCGAGTGCGAACAGATCGTGTTGGATGCCCAGGAGTCCATCCCGGATGCCCGAGTCCGAGACCTCGACCAGGGCGAGGCCCACGAACGAGTTCAGCTCGTCCACGGTCCCATAGGCGTCCACGCGCCTGTCGTTCTTCCGAACCCTGCCGGCGCCGAAGAGGGAGGTGTCGCCCCCGTCGCCGGTCTTCGTGTAAATCTTCATCAGAGGGAGCGGCTCCTCACCGAAGGCGGGTCAGGTTCCTGAGCTTCTGTGCCTTATCGAGGAGCGACGACGTAGAGGAAGAGTCCTCGGAAGACTCGCCGAGAAGCCCTCGTAGATCCAGCAAGACCTCCAAATAGAGCTGGTCCCGTTGAAACTCGAAATCCAGCCGCCCCGGATCGGCTCCCTCGCCTCCCGCATCCCGGCTCAATTCCGTCCGGTAGAGCTTCTCGAGGTTGTCGAGAATGCGCTGCTGGTCCCTCATGGGACACGCCTCTGTTCTCTCATACGACCTGACTCCCCGGGCCGCTCTCGAAATACGCGCTCATCGCGGCCCTCATCTCATTTATGTGTCCGTTGAAGTAATGGTCCGCTTTGGGGATTCTGACCAGGGTCACGTGGTCGCCGAGCTCGGCCACCACCGGCGCCACTTCCGGCCCGGACCCGAATTCATCCTCTTCCCCCTGAACGATCAACACGGGCTTTTTCCCTTTCCCGAGAAAGGAGTAGTCGTACCAGCGAATCGGAAGGCCCAGTCCAAACAGGGCTACGACCCTTTCCTGTGGAGCCGCGGTGCCCAGCGCGACCATGGACCCGAACGAGAACCCCCCTGCTATCAGGGGCAAGCCCGGGTACCGTGCTTCCAGCCAGTCCAGGGCAGCGTCTACGTCACCTCGCTCTCCGACTCCCTCCTCGTAGCTCCCCGTGCTGGTTCCTACACCTCGAAAGTTGAAGCGCAGGGCGGCGACGTCCACGTCGGCCAGAGCCTGCGCCGCCCGAAAGACCGTCTTCGTGTGCATGGTCCCACCCTGGAGCGGGTGCGGATGACACACTATGGCGGCAGCCCTGGCCGACCCACGTGGCTCCCTAATCACTGCCTCAAGGTGGCCATGGGCGACGGGAATGTTCAAAGAATCTCCACGCTCTTCTCGCTCGGGCTATGGGGCTCTGCTATGTTCTCGACAACACTCTAGGCGCCCACGGATTTCCTCGCCACCGGTCTCCTGAACCGCAAATCGTCCGATGCCCTCCCACAAAGTTCACAATCACAAGCTCGCCGAGAAGGCGAACGAGTTGTACTGGCGCTCGGGACAAAGCGTGAACCAGATCGCCGAGGAGCTAGACCTCTCCAAGAGTGTCCTCTACGGCATGGTCCGCCCCCTGCCGGCCGAGAGGCCTTGCCCGGTATGTCAGGCCGAGTTGGTTTTCGCCAACCGCACGGCTATGGAAAAAAACCTCACCTCGTGTCCCGCGTGTGATTTTTCGGGAGCCCGGCCCGAGCCGAGTCAGGCGGCGAGCGTACCGGCGGACCCCGTCCCTCGAACGCTCGCACGCCACTCTGGCGGATCGGGCCGCCTCTTCTGGGGCTCCGTGTTCCTCGGTATCGCGGCAGGACTTTATTTCGCGGGCCGTCGGCGGTGATCCGGGTCCGATCCTGACGGCGAATGCCCACGCTCACCCAAGATCCCCGTTCCCCCGCTTTCCGCTTTTTTCTAGGGTGCATGGGTGTGACGGCACTCACGCTCACTATCGTGGTGTTCCGGACGATCCGTTTCGTGAACCGCTCGGGCGACCTACTGGGCCCTGACGGCCCGAACATCACAGCCGGGATCGATGGGCGTGAAGTGGAAGCTCTGGGGGATTTGGGGTTGAGAGGCGCCGTCGGGGGTCTCACAGGGAGCCTCCGGCTCGGCTCGGCCGATTCTCCAGAGGAGGCCGTTCTCCTCGCGACGCTTCTGGGATGTCGGCTCATGGAAGCCGGTACGCCACTCGACGAGATCGAGGACGTCCTGGCCGAGCTCATCCCGGAGGACGCGGGGGGTGTGGACGGCGACGTCCTACTCGATCGAGCGATGGCTGCCTTGAACGAGACTCCGGGCAAGCGTGCCTTGAGGATTCGGGTGGTTCGCCTCGACGGAAATCCGGTGTCCTGGTGGCACGCCTTCGAGCGGGCGGGTGGATATGCGGCAGGGCTCGCTACGGGAACGTTGGGTTTCGCCCAGATCTACTGGGATCCGAACCGACAGGGGATCCACGACAAGGTCGCTGGAACGGTCGTGATCCTGGACGGGGCCGAGAAAATTCCGGGACCGTGGACTCTCACGGAATCCACCGTGGCCGTGGCCGCTTCGGCCGGATCCGCGGGAGCCGGCGAGGCCGCCACAAAGAAGGAGGGGTAGGAGTCGGGCCCTGGCACCCGATCAGCCTCGATCCGTATGGACGCCACCAGCATCTCGTTCGCCTTCGCTTTCCTCGCCGGCATGGTGTCGTTTCTTTCGCCGTGTGTGCTCCCGATGGTGCCGACGTATGTCACTTTCGTCTCGGGTCTGACGCTGGACGAACTGGCGGAGGGTGGCGTGCGAGGAGCCCGCAAGACTGCGGCGATCCATTCATCCCTTTTTGTCCTCGGGTTCCTGCTGGTTTTCATGACTCTCGGAGCCTCCGCGACGACCGCAGGCCAGGCGTTCAATCGCATGCTGCCGCTGATCACCCGTGTGGGAGGCGTGGCCGTGATCCTCTTCGGATTGCTCCTACTCGACTGGGTGCGACTCCCGGCACTCGCGCGTGACGTCCGTGTACACCTAAGGTCGAAGCCCTCGGGCGCGCTCGGATCGGTGGTGGTCGGCATCGTGTTCGGAGCTGGATGGGCACCGTGTATCGGTCCGATCCTGGCCACCATCCTTCTTTACGCGACGATGGAAGCCACGGTGGTGCGAGGCACGGCACTCCTAGCTGCGTACGGCTTGGGTCTCGGACTGCCCTTCCTCATTGCGGCCCTGGGGTTCAACTGGTTTCTTACAAGGTTCGAGCGAGTGCGTCGCTGGGCCCGGCCGCTCCAAAGGGTCGCCGGGATCCTTTTGGTCGCGGCGGGAATTCTTCTCGTTACCGGCATGTTTGCGTCCGTTTCGGCGTCGCTCGCCGACCTCGGGCAGTGGATCGATCTGGAGCTATGATGATTCGAATTATTGTTCTCCTCAGCCTCGTGGCCGTGACGGCTTCGGGATGCGCTGAGGATTCGACGGCAGATGGTGCTGTAGCGAGACTCACGACACGGGGCGCCGGCGAGCTACTCTCTAGCGCCCCCCCTGTCGCGCCCCTTGCTCCGGGCATCGCGGCCCTGAGTCGTCCGGCCCCGAACGCGCCGGGGACCGACGAGGTCGACCCCGATGACATGGGGGCGGACTTCGGCGACCCCGACGCGCCGGTTCGGATCATGGAGTTTTTCGACTACGGATGTGGCTTTTGTCGCCAATTCCACGCCGAGACGTTGCCCTCCCTCATGGATGAGTACATCGACGAGGGCAAGGTATTGTGGAAGTCCGTGCCCTTCGTCATCGGAAACTGGGCCAACTCCGTCCCGGCCTCCCTGAGTGCGGAGTGCGCGAATGATCAGGGACGGTACGCGGACATGACGGAGCTCCTCTTCAGCCGCCAGTCGGACTGGAAGCAGGGCTCCGAACCGGAGGCCGTCCTCGAGGGATTCGCCGAGGAGTTGGGCCTGGACATGGACCGGTACAGGAGCTGCTTTAGCGGTGACGAGTTCCTGTGGCGGGTTCAGACCCATACCACGATGGCACGCCAGTTGGGGGTGAGGTCGACCCCCACCTTCTTCCTCATCGGGTATGGGCCTTTCTCTGGTGCTCTTCCCCTCGACGTCTTCAGGAATGTGATCGACACGGTGCTCGTTCAGGAAGCCGCCAACTCCCCCTAGGCCGATCAGATCTCGATCGCAGCACTCACAGTTGGGTCTCAGTTCAAGCATGGTACCGAGGCATTAGATGGGCGCACCACCGCCTCTTCGGTCTCGTGCATCGGCGCGCTAACGCCAAGCATCCCGCCGCCGCCCGACGACATACGTGTCAGATCAAGGCCAGTCGACGGGACGCGATGGGCTCGATCGCCCTACCGGGCTCCCACTGGGTCACGTAGCCGGCCACCGCACTCGCCGCGACCGAGTAGGGGGAGACCAGATAGAGCTGTCCGGGACCGGATCGGCCCGGGAAGTTTCGGTTTTGGGAAGACACGGAAACCTCCGCGTCGCTCCGCGTGATTCCCGGGCCCGCGTTGATGCATGCGCCGCAGCCCGGCTCGATGAATGAGGCTCCGACCTTTTCGAACAGCTCGAGGTATCCACGCTCCCGGCAGAACTCTCGCACGTCCGTGGAGCCACACTGGATGTAGCACTCCACGTCCGGGTGGACTCGGAGCCCGTGGTTGTCGAACGCCTCTCGGAAGACGCGGGCGTACATGTTCATGTCGTCCTTCTTGCCCGCCGTGCAGGAGCCGGCGTAGGCGATGTCGATACGGATCGGATCGTCCACGAGCTGAGAGATCGGCACCCCGTTCCCTGGATCGCCCGGCAGCGCCGCCATGGGCTCGATCGTCGAAGCGTCGATCTCGATGATCTTGACGTACTCGGCGTCGGGATCGCTACGCATGCCACGCGTCAGCGCCTCGGCCTCGGCTCGATCCATCCCTCGATCGTACGTGAGGAACTCGACCGTCTTCTCGTCGGCGCCGACGATTCCAGTAAACGCCCCCACCTCCGCGGCCATATTTGTCATCGTGGCTCTTTCGTCGACCGAGAGATCTTCGACGGCGGACCCCGCATATTCGATCACCTTACCGATGGCGTGACCGTCCCGTACGTAGGGGGCTCGGAGGATCTCCAGCATGTAGTCCTTCGCGGTCACGTTTGCCGCCGGTGTCCCCGAAATCACCACCTTGAACGACTCCGGCACCTGAGCCCGCACGTCCTTCGTAATCCACGAGTTGAAGATGGCCGTCGTGCCGACTCCGAACGCCACGCAGCCGATCGCGCCGGCATGCGGCGTATGAGAGTCCGATCCGATGATCATCATCCCGGGCTCGGCATACTCCTCGAGGATCTTCGAATGGCAGATCGCTTCCGACCCCAACTGCTGCCCCATCTGCTCTCCGTAGAGCCGGATTCCCTGATTCTCTGCGAACTCACGCTGCTTGACCTCGAGCTCGTTAGCCACGTCCAGGAGCCCTTCTTCGATGCGTTCCTGGCTCATGGCTTTCGCCAAGAAGGTCAGGTGGTCCCGGAAGAACAGAACGCTCGACGGATCCACGACCCTGCAGTCCTTGCCGACCTTCTCCTCGAAGAAGATCGACGCCATGGGGGTCACGTACTCGTGGGAGAAGCGCACGTCCGTGCGGAAGAACCCGGCCTCACCGGGCTCCACGCAGGTCACCCCGATTTGGTCGGTGGCGGCGTCTACGACCCAGTGTCGAGCGAAGATCTTCTCGGCGAGGGTCATCGGGCGTGAGGACAGGCCCATGGATTCGGAGCATCTCGGCGAAGGGACGGTCGCCTTCCCTTGGAGGCGCGCCACATTGAACTCGAAGAGCCCTCCGTACTCGATGATCTGGCGCGTGATCTCGTCCACGCCATCCGTGAAGTGGGAAAGCGGGATCTCCTCCCCGGCCCGGATGCGCGCAATGACGTCGAAGTCGCTCGTGCTGAGTAGGCCCAGATTCTGGCAGTTTTCGTTGTAGATGCGCTCGAGGCTCTCGGCCACGACAACCCGGATCCCGGCCTTCAGCTCGGCATACGGACTCGCCTCTCGGCTACTTCCCTTCCCACGACGTTTTCCGGCGACCGAACATACGAAGCCACCATCCCTCACACTGTTTCGAAGCACGGGGGCGTCCTTGTCCCCCGTAGAGGGATTGGTGGTGCGTAGCCCCAGGTAGGGGAAGTCGCCGAGGGTCTCATCGTAGAAGAAGCAGATGTAGGCGGGGGTGATCTCGTCCGTGCTGATCTGGTCGCGAAGGCGAGCCTTCAGATCTGCAGTGAAGTCCAGATCCTCGCCCCCCTTGAGCTGGGCGGCCATGAGCGTGGAATCATCCACGAGGTATAGGATGCGCCCGTCGAGTGAAAGCGTCTTCGGGCGTTTAGGGGTCGGTCGGTTGAGGAGGTCTTCGATCATCACGCTCGTGTGATCCCTGCCAGTCTGGGTCCCATGTGTGCTCGGGGTCGAAGCGAGGCTGGAAAGATCGCGAAGGTACGGTGACAGGGGAAGGTGAGGCGGGTGTACATCCCAGCCGTCCCTCTCCGCTCACGGATATCTCGGGGAGTCCATCTCTTCGATGGTCCTCGTCGACGGAGGTCGTTGGCGTTGTAGTCGGCTTGCGACGGACTCGGCCTCGAGCATGACCCGGAGCAAATTGCGTCCGGCGAGCTTGCGGAGGTCATCGTCCGACCAGCCACGGCGCACCAGCTCCACGAACAGGGTCGGGTAGGTCGACACGTCCTCGAGACCGGAGACATAAGTCGGTATTCCGTCGAAGTCGGACCCGATGCCGACGTGATCGATGCCGGCAACGTCGCGAATGTGTTCGATATGGTCCGCTACGTCCTGGATGGTGGCCCTGGGTTCTTCACTCACGTCCAGGTACGGCGGATAGAAGAGCTGCATGAGCACACCGCCATTGTCCCGCAGACGTAGGAGGATCGAGTCCGGCACGTTCCTGGGGTGGTCTGCGAGCGCGCGAGCGGCTGCGTGGGAGAAGATGATCGGCGCCTCGGTGACGTTCAACGCATCGCTCATGGTAGCCGGAGAGACATGTGCCAGATCCACTAGCATGCCCATCCGGTTCATCTCCCGCACCACCTCCTCGCCGAATGGCGAGAGCCCATCGACGACCACCGAGTCGGTCCCCGAGTCGGCCCAGTCCGTGTTCGAGAAGTGTGTGAGCCCCATGTAGCGTACCCCGGCCCGATAGAAAGCTCGTAGAGCCCCCAACGAATTCTCAATCACATGGCCACCTTCGATTCCGAGCAGCGACGCGATCTTTCCCGTGCCGAACACGCGTTCGATGTCCGACACACTCCCCGCGAACTCGAGTTCGTCCGGGTAGGCCTCGATGATCCGGTGCGCGATGTCGATTTGCTCGAGCTGCTGCATGGCCGGGCGGGGATGATCCACGTCGACGTGCACCGACCAGAACTGTGCGCCGACCATGCCCCGCCTGAGGCGCGGGAGATCCGTATCTCCGTCCGTCTCCCCTCGGAGGTCGTACAACCACACATCGCCTTCGGACGACTTGACCTCACGTATCTTGCCCGGCAAGTCATTGTGTCCGTCGATCAGTGGAACCTCATCGAGAATCCGGCGAACGCGCTCCTCAGCCGTTTCCTGGGCCCCAGATGCGGAGGGGGAGGTGAGGAGCAGAGTGCCGGCGGCGAAAGCGAGCAGGGTGACGGTGAGTGGGTGATGTTTCCGCGGGTGATGCTCCGGTGGGTGACGCTTCATGGGTTCCACTTCCGGTCGGGTGCGAGCGGACTGATCTCAGCTGATGTGTGTCATCACGCTCGCATCATAGAGGTCCCAGGATGACGCCCCATGCGCCGACCCAGCCCCATAGGGGTCCAATCGCTTCCTTGAGGGCGCCCACTGCGCTCTTCTGGGTTTTGCGTCCGATGAGCAGCTCAGCCATCATGATCGGTAACCCCACGGCCGCGATGCACATCAGGTAGAGGAGTACAAAAGCCCCGCCATTGTTCTGCCACGTGATGAAAGGAAACTTCCAGAGGTTCCCCAACCCGATGGCACTACCGATAGCCGCCAGTATGAAGCCCGCGTTGGAACCCCAATGCTGGCGGGGCTGATTCATCTGTTACGCTCCGGGACAAACGGGCGAGATTTGGACGTGACGGCGTACCGTAATCTGAATTCGCCTCAACATATCCGCGTCTTCGAACTTCCGACAAGCGAGTGAGTAGACATTGGGAGCCCCTGACCACGCGGGCTCCGTACCCTTGGAGAAGACTTCGGTGAAACATCTCCGTTCCCTCGTCGTCCTTTTGATCGCCCTTTTGATAGGGTCCGCCTGCGGGGGCGGAAGTGATGCTCCGAGACCGGATCGGGAGGGGTCGGCGTTCCTGGCGGCCCTTCTTACCGCGGGACCGGTGAGTGACGCGGGGTGGTACGCCGGCGCCTATGAGGGGCTTCAATGGTTGGAGGACTCACTAGGCGCGGCGACAAGCCATCAACAGACGCGTACGCCCGCCGAATTCGACGAGGCGATGATCGCGTACGCTTCTGATGGCTACGATCTCATTTTCGCGCACGGCTTCGAGTATCAGGACGCCGCGATCCGAGTCGGAGCGATATTTCCGGAGACCACGATCATCGTGAGTTCCGGTGGTCGGATCGCACCCAATGTGATCCCGTTGAGGTTCAAGCTCGAGGAGGGGAGCTACATGGCGGGGATCACGGCGGGGATGATGACCGCCACGGGTATCGTGGGCATGGTTGGTGGGGTACCCATTCCACCGGCGGAGGGCACCTTCCTGGGGTTCGAGGCCGGCGCGCGCCTGGTGAACCCCGACGTGGAGGTTCTGGTGACCTGGCTCGGGAGCTGGGATGACGTGGCCTCGGCCAAGGAGGCTGCCGTCGCCATGATGCGTCGTGGGGCGGACATCCTCATCCACAACACCGACGCGGCGAGCTTCGGTGTCTTCCAAGCCGTCCGGCAAGCCCGAGACGCAGGTGACGACGTGTGGGCCATGGGAATGAATCGCGACCAGAACGATGTCTTTCCCGAGGTCATTCTCGGGAGTGCGGTCCTCAGAATCCCCGAGGCGTTCCTCACCGTGGCGCAACGCTGGCGCTCCGGCGAACTCCCTCCGGGCGAGCCCTACTTTGCCGGGGGCGCCACGCGCGCTGCCGACTACGTCGTGAATCCGGTGCTCCGGGATCGGTACAGCCCCGAGCTCCGGGCGCGCCTCGAGGCTGTTCGAATGGGGATTCGGGACGGAATCATCGACGTGCCTCGGGTCGAGTTCATGGAGACGGGAGACTCCTCGCCCTGATCACGCCGGGGAGTGCCGCCTCACCGACGTCCGCCGCCGCCGAGCGGCCCCAGGTCTCACCGTCCGTCGTGATGAGGGGCGTACGCAAGTCCTTCGGGCGCCTCGTCGCCCTCGATGGCGCCGATCTCACGGGCCATTCGGGGGAGGTGCACGGTGTCGTGGGGGAGAACGGTGCCGGCAAGACCACCCTGATGAACGTTCTGGCCGGGATGGTTCGCCCGCAGGGCGGTGAGGTGTTCGTAGAGGGTGTCCCCGTGGAGTTCTCCAAGCCGCGAGACGCGTGGCGCCGGGGCATCGGCATGGTACATCAACACTTCACGCTGGTGCCCCGTCTGAGTGTTCTCGAGAACGTCGCGCTGGGCGTACGATCCGGTGGTCACGGATTCCGGCTGCCGTACCCCCGAATCCGTCGCAGGCTGGATGAGCTGCGGAAGCTCACCGGCTTCGCCGTGGCGGACGAAGTGCGCGTCGAAGATTTGTCGGCGGGCGAGCGACAGCGTGTGGAAATCCTCAAGTTGCTCGTACGAGATCCCGAGGTTCTGATCTTCGACGAACCGACGGCTGTGCTTGCTCCCCAGGAAGTGAAGGAGCTGATCGGGGTGTTTCGCAGACTCGCGTCCGACGGTCGCACGGTCCTCCTGATCGCGCATAAGCTCGACGAGGTACTCGAAGCGGCCGACCGCATCACGGTGCTGCGCAACGGGGCGACGGTCCACCAGTGTCTTCGTGCCGATGCGGACGCGGGCGTCCTCACGCGAGCCATGGTCGGGAGAGACGTGCACCGTGGGGTCAGGGCATCCGTGCCCGCGGGACCGACGATCGCCAAGCTCATGAGGGTCGGGGCCACAGGGTCTCACGGACAAGCGGCTGTGGCCGAGGTGGGTCTGGAGGTGAGGCGCGGTGAGATCGTGGGAATCGCGGGGGTGGACGGCAATGGTCGGGGGGAGTTGTCTGAGATCCTGGCCGCCGTTCGTGAGCCGGACAGTGGAACGGTCGAGCTGCCGGACCATATCGGGTTCATTCCGGCGGACCGAGTCGGCGAGGCACTGATCGGCTCCTTCAATCTGAGCGAAAACCTCGCGCTCGCGTTGGTGAATGACTCCGCCTTTCGCCAGGGCCCCCTGATCCGCTGGTCCGACGTGAGGGCGCGTACCGCCGAGGCGGTCGACCGGTACGGAATAGGGGCAAGCGGCCCGCAGACCCGGACGGCGCACCTGTCGGGAGGAAACCAGCAGAAGCTCGTGGTCGCGAGGGAGTTGAAGCGGGGCCGAGACCTCCTAGTGGCCAGGAATCCCACCCGCGGCCTGGACGTCAGCGCTGCGGAGTTCGTTCGTGGTGAGTTGCTCCGGCTGTGCTCACAGCGGGGTCCGAGTTCGGAGTTCGACGACAGACCCGGCATCGTGCTGATCTCAACGGACCTCGATGAGATTCTCGAACTCGCGGATCGGATTCATGTGATCGTGCGTGGCCGGCTGCTTCCGGTCGAGCAAAGCGAAGCGTCACGTGAGACCATCGGAAGGCTGATGCTGGCGGGTGCCGAGGGGCCGGATGGCGGCTGACGGCCATCGCCTCGGTCCGCTGACCGTTTCCCTGGTCGCGCTGACCCTCACGGGGATCTTCACCGCCGGGGCGCTTTGGATCGGCGGCTACGCGCCGATGTCGGCCTTAGGCAGTCTGTTCACGGGTGCCTTCGGGTCGGTCGACCGGTTCCTCAGCGTTACGCTCGTCCATGCGGTACCGCTGGTCCTCACGGGCCTCGCGGTGGCGGTGGCCTTTAGGGCCGGCGTGTGGAACATTGGCGCCGAGGGGCAGTTCTATGCCGGAGCCGTGGCGGGAGTGTGGATGGGACTCCACGTCGGGCACCTTCCTGCTGTGATGGCGATTTCGGCGACGCTCCTTGCGGCCGGAGTGGCGGGATCCTTGTGGGCGCTGGTCCCTGCCCTCATGAGGCTCCGACTGGGGGTCGGTGAGGTCATCACGACGATCCTGATGAACTTCGTGGCCGTCCACTTGGTGAGCTACGTGGTGCGGTGGCCCCTCCAGGAGGCCAGAGGGGTCTTCCCGAATACCGATATGGTGGGGGAAGCCGTTCGCTTGCCCATCCTGATCCCCGGCACGCGACTCCACGCCGGATTCGCTCTGGCCATGGTATTGTGCCTCGTGCTCTGGGCCGTCTTTCGGTTCACGGCCTTCGGCTTCGGTGTGAGAGCGGTCGGTGCCTCCGAAGCCGCTGCGCGGCTGTCCGGCCGCATCGACGTTCGCCGTGTCGTTCTTTCCACTTTCCTGATCTCCGGGGCTCTTGCGGGCCTGGCCGGCGGTGTGGA
>Ga0310120_10000469_pt1 | contig 32116 bp, 21 predicted proteins | sample CB27_AW_983_MG_FD_203506 | JGI IMG/M metagenome (GOLD analysis project Ga0310120, IMG submission 203506) | Marine microbial communities from Western Arctic Ocean, Canada - CB27_AW_983 | ecosystem: Environmental > Aquatic > Marine > Oceanic | place: Canada: Western Arctic Ocean | collected...
TCGCGCAGTTGTTCCACCTTCTCGATGCCGAGGTTCGACAGCACCGTAGCGGTGCGGGGGCCGACTCCGGGGATGCTCTCGATCGGTAGTTGCAGCAGCAACGATTCCTCCTGCTCCGGTTCGATGTATCCGAGTCCATCGGGTTTGTGCAGTTTGCCGATGAGTCGGGCGAACATCCGATTGCGGCCTAGTCCCGCCGTGACGGTCAATCCGGTACTCGAATGGATCTCATCGCGCAGTCGTGCCACCTCTTGTCGTGGATCGGGGTAGATCCGTTCGGTTCCGGCCAGGTCGCAATACGCCTCGTCGAGATGTTCTTCCACCACTGGAGACCAGTTGTGGCAGATCTCGAACAGACGGGCGGCGTAGCAGCGGTAGATCGATTCGTGTCCGCGCACGATCACCAGCGGTGGGCACTGGCGCAGCGCCTTGCCCAGCGGCATACCCGCCTGCAGGCCATGTTCCCTCGCCTCGTAGGAACACGATGCGATGACCCCGCTGCCGACCGCCACCGGACGTCCCGCCAGCCGTGGGTTACGCAGTTGCTCGACCGAGGCGAAGAAGGCATCGATGTCCAGATGCAGGACCAGCGGGCGCATCGATAGGCTCCTTTCGATGGGGCGAGGGGTCGATGGGGCGGGGACTGACAGGATAGCGAACATATGTTCGCCATCTACCCTTCGCTTGTGCCAGGGGTCCCGGCACAGCACCATGCGCGCCCGTGAGAGGAGCGGCCGATGGAAACGCTGGAACTGACAGATCCCGATGATTCTGGAATCATGACATTGATGCTGAATCGTCCGGGCCAGCTCAATTCCCTCGATGGCACGATGGTGAGAGAACTGGACCAGGCACTCACGGAGGTGGCGGCCCATGCCGATGTCCGGGTGCTGCGGATCGTCGGTGCGGGTCGTGGCTTCATGGCGGGTGGGGATCTGCGCTGGTTCGCCGGCATGTTTGCCGACTGCCCCGATCCCGAGCAGCGTCGCCAGGTAGTGACCGATGAGATCCGTACCGTTCACCGCACCATCACGGCCATCGATCAGTTGCAGGTTCCGGTCGTCGCCCAGGTCCACGGAGCCTGTGCCGGATTCGGTCTGAGCCTGGCTCTCGCCTGCGACCTGGTGATCTGCGCCCGTGACGCCAAGATCACGCTCGCCTATACCGGCATCGGAACGACCCCGGATGGGGGATCGACCTACCAGTTGAATCGCTTGATCGGTCGCCAACGCGCCACCGCACTGGCTCTCCTCAACGAGAGGATTGACGGCGAAACCGCACAGTCCTGGGGTCTCTTTGCGCGCGCCGTAGACCGCAAGGAACTCGAGCCGGAAACGCTGCGCATCTGTCAGCAACTTGCAGATGGTCCGTTGCATGCTCTGGCAGCGACCCGGAAACTGCTTCGCTCAGGTCCCCGAGACCTTGATCAGGTGCTGGAGGCAGAGGCGATCTGCTTTGGTAACTGTGCTGCGGGAGAAGAATTCCCCGAGGGTGTGCGCGCCTTCATCGAGAAGCGGCCCGCCGACTACAGATCCGTGACAGGAGGTGCGTCTTGAGTGATTCCCCACTCGCGGGAAAGGTCGTGATGGTCTCCGGTGGAAGCCGGGGCATCGGTTGTGCCATCGCGCTGAGGGCTGCACGCGATGGGGCCAGGGTGGTGATCGCTGCCAAGACCGATACGCCTCACCCGAAACTTCCAGGAACGATTCACGAGACCGCTGATCTGGTGCGCGAGGCGGGCTCTGAAGCACTTGCCGTCAAGATGGACATCCGGGATGACGCTCAGGTGGAGGCGGCCGTGGCTGCTGCCGTGGCCGAGTTTGGCCGCATCGACATCCTCGTCAATAACGCCAGTGCCATCTCCCTGACACCGGTCAGCCAGACGCCGATGAAGCGTGTCGATCTGCTCTTCGATGTCAATGTCAGGGGTACCTATACCTTGACCCGAGCCGCCATCGGCGCGATGAGCCACGGTGATGGTGCCCATGTCGTGAACCTCTCCCCGCCGCCATCGATGCGACCGGTCTGGTTCGCCCGCCACACCGCCTATACAATTTCGAAGTATGGAATGAGCCTGTGTGTGCTCGGAATGAGCGAGGAACTGAAGCCGCTCAAGATTGCTGTCAACGGGTTGTGGCCGCAGACAGTCATCGATACCGAAGCACTTCGGATGATTCCGGGGATGGATCGTCGTGCCACCCGAAGACCAGAGATCGTCGCGGATGCTTTTGGCGCCATCGTCAGCCGCGATCCGGCCGATTGCACCGGTAACTTCTTCATCGATGAGGAGGTGATCCGTGAGCAGGGGCTCGATCCCGATTCATACAATTCGGAGGCGGGAATTCCACCGCTGCCAGATCTGTTCGTCGATGGCCCCGGGTCACTCTACCCTGAGAGTTGATCAGCGAAGTTTTTCCAGTTCTTCGATGATCCCGGCAGGGAGTGGTACCTTTTCGCCGCTTCGATAGTTCACCTGTACCATTCGTGAAGTTCCGAACGCGACCACCTGTTGCTGGTCGGCAGACACCAGTTGATGCTCCAGGGTATACCGATCGGCGCCGATCTCGCTGGCACGGATCATCGAAGTGATGGTGTCGGGATGCACGACCGGGCGCCGGAAGACACACTCGAGCCTGGCCAGGATCGGCCCGCTGTCACTCCTGGATCCCAGATCCACCGATCCGATGCGCCGGAAAGCCTCGATTCGGGCATCCTCGAACCAGCGCAGGAATCGGGTGTTGTTGACATGTCCGAGGGCGTCCATATCGCCCCATGCGACTGTGATAGGGATCGCCAGCGGCCAGCGATCCGCTTCATCGGCCATTTTTGAGCACATCCAGGTCTCCTCCTGTGACGATTCCCTCGCGACTGGCTACCACTGCAGACACTCTGGGCCAGCCAACTTGGTAATGCCAGAGCAGATCTCTCTTGTCTGCCACCCTCTCGATCCCGTATCTTCCCTTCTCGTAGACGCTTCAGTCCGGGTGAGGAAGGGTGCGATATCGGCGAGGCGAGGAGGTGGGTCCTTCTCTGCCATCGTGCCGGGATCATTCCATCTACTCCTCAGGCCCGACGATCTTTCGGAGAGCCCGCTGGAAGTCTGGCACTACTCCTCGAGGTCTTGAGATGCGTACCACTCAGCAAGGAGGTGTACCGGATGCGAGGATGCGTTGCCCCGCTGGCCAGGAGAGTGCGGCTGCAAGCTGCCTTGCTCATGGCTGTCTTTACCCTGACTCCAGTGTTTCTGGGGGCGATCGAGTTCGATCTTCTCAATGGCAAGGTATCAGGCCACTTCGACACAACCGTCTCCGCTGGGATTTCATGGCGCGTCGCTGATCCAGACCCCAGCCTCATCGGAACCGCCAACGGTGGAACCGGAAATTCTCTCAACGGTGACGATGGAAACCTCAACTACGATGCAGGGGACATCTTTTCCGAGAACCTCAAGGTGCTGCACGAGATCTCGTTCGACTACGACGATTACTTCGTGTTCGTCAGGGGCTTCTACTTCTCCGACTTTGCCATCCGCGAGGGCGATGTTCTGAAAGCGGGTCGCCCCGCGCTCAGCGGCACAGCCGAGCGCTTCGCCGGACTCAACGCGGTACTACTCGATGCGTACGTTCGTCGTGACTTCGGTGGCCGTGACAACCCGTTGACCCTGACCGTAGGAAGCCAGGTGATCAACTGGGGTGAAAGCACCTTCATCCAGAATGGATTGAATGGCGTCAATCCGGTCGACCTGTCGAAGCTTCGTGCAGCCGGCTCCGAGATCAAGGAAGCGCTGGTGCCGATTCCGGCGGCCAAGTTCGATTACGATCTTTCCGATACCGTCTCGTTGCAGGGCTTTTACCAGCTCGGCTGGCGTCCGACTCGTCTCGAACCGATCGGGACCTTCTTTTCCGTCACCGATATCGCCAGCCCCGGAGGGAACTTCGTGCTGCTCGGTTTCGGCCAAACGGATGGCCCGGATGGGATCCCCGGAACCGCAGATGATGTCTATATTATCGATAACCCTCCCGGCGCATCGGTGCCCGGCTACAACTCCCCGATCGGAGTGGCTGTACAGCGCACCGGTGATCGGACTCCCAATGACCTGGGGCAGTACGGAATCTCGGCCAGATGGTTTGCTGAAGAACTGGGTGGCACAGAGTTCGGGTTCTTTTACACCCATCTGCACAGCCGCCTGCCGATCATCACTGCTGTCACCGGAACCGCTGCAGGAGTTGCTGCGGGAGATTACGGCGCTAGCGCCGAGTACTATCTCGAGTACCCGGAAGATATCACCACCTTCGGGGTCAGTTTCAATACCGACCTCTTCGATACCGGCATAGCAGTGCAAGGGGAGACGTCGCTGCACCTCGACCAGCCTCTTCAGGTCGATGATGTGGAGATCCTGTTCGCGGCGCTCTCACCTCTCAACAGCGTATTTGGCCAGGGCGCCCTCGGGTCCTTCGATTACGGTGAGACGATCCATGGTTTTGTACGCAAGGATGTCGCCACGGCACAGTTCAGCCTCACCAAGGTGATGGCAGGTGTTCTCGGTGCAGACCAGGTGGCGATGGTGGGCGAGTTCGCAGCCATGTTCGTCAACGACATGGAGGATGTGGCCAACTTCCGCTACGAGGCAACGGGCACCTACACCAGTGGAAATGAATTCTTCAACTCACCCGGTGTGCCGGTGCAGCCCGCAGCTGAACCGCTCTCGGCGTTCCCTGACCAGTTGTCGATGGGGTACAAGGCGCTGGCCAAGGCGACTTACTACAATGCCATCGGCTCGCTGTCCCTCGCACCCATCATCGCCTTCTCTCACGATATCGAGGGCACATCCCCGGTGCCGTTGGCGAACTTCATCGCGGGAAGGAAGACGGTCAGTGCTTCGGTGACGGTCGGTGCGCTTGGACTGTGGGATGTGAAACTCGGGTACACGAACTCGTTCGGTGCGAGCCGCTACAATCTGCGGAACGACCGTGACTTCATGTCCCTCACCGCCAGCTACTCATTCTAGGAGGAGACTCAATGTTGAATCGAAATATCATCCTCGGCGGATTGCTGGCGGCCAGTTGTTGCCTGCTGGCGGCTGCCCCGATCAGTTCCGATGGTCCTGAACTTGGCAAGGAACTGACCGCCATGGGTGCGATTCGCGCTGGAAACGAGAGCAAGACGATTCCACCGTGGCAGGGTGGACTCACATCGGGTCCCTCCGGCTGGAAGTCGGGCGACCACTATGTCGATCCATTCCCGGACGATAAACCGATGTACAAGATCGATAGCAGCAACTACCAGAAGTACTCTGAATTCCTTTCCCCGGGGCAGATCGCCATGTTCGAGAGGTACCCGGAGAGCTGGTACATGAATGTGTACGAATCGAAAAGAACCGCCTGTTACCCCGAGGACATCTACGCCGCAGCGATGGAAAATGCTGCGTCCGCAGAACTGACTGCAGACGGAAATGGCGTCAAGAATTGTCGTCGTACATCTCCGTTCCCGATGCCGGAGAACGGACTGCAAGTGGTCTGGAACCACATGTTGCGATACCGCGGTGAAGTGATGGCCCGGACTGTAGGCCAGGTGGCGCCGGCTCCTAATGGTAGTTTCGTGATGGTTCGTATCGAGGAACAGGTGCTGTGGCGTTACAACCGCGAAGGTATGACTTCTGAGACATCTGACAATGTGCTGGCCAAGTTTTACCAGGGAGTGATCTCGCCGCCGCGGTTGGCGGGTACCAAGTTGCATGTGCATGAGACACTCGATCAGGCGATGGATCCGCGTCAGGCGTGGGTCTACAGTGCAGGACTTCGTCGTGTTCGTCGTGCGCCCCAGGTCGCCTTTGACAACCCTGGAACCGCCAGTGACGGACAGCGTACCAATGATCAGTTCGACATGTTCAATGGCAGTCCAGAGCGCTACAACTGGAAACTGATCGGCCGCATCGAGATGATCGTTCCTTACAACTGTTACAAGGCCCACAACGCAGAGGTCGATCCAGATAGCATGATTCGCGCCGGACATCTGAATCCGGATCTGCTTCGCTACGAACATCACCGGGTCTGGAAGGTCGAGGCCACCGTCAAGGATGGCACCAGCCACCTCTATGCGAAGCGTGTCATGCACTTTGATGAGGATTCCTGGCAGCCTCTGGTGATCGACCAGTACGACAACTCCGGCAAGATCTGGAGGGTCTCCGAGGCCTATCCCATCGTCTACTACGACATTCCGATCCTCTACGACACACTGCTGGCTCACTACGATCTTCAGAATGGACGCTACCTCGCCATCGGGTTCAATGCGCCCGGCAAGGTGGAGCGGTTCGATGTAACTCTCCGGGACAAGGACTTCTCACCTGCAGCGCTGTCGAGGCGCGGCAGAAGATAACCGCGCCGGGATGCCCCCAGGCGCATGACCAGCGGCCGGGCGGGCGGGGACCAGACCCTGCCCGCCCGGCTTCTTTTCATCCGGGAAGGTGTAGCATGACTCGAGCCGTATCGGCGCACATGGTGACTCGCAGTCGCTGGCTGGCGTTGCCGCTGCTTGCACTGCTGGGGCTGGTGGTACTGCAACCCGGGCAGGTTCCGGTCGAGGCACTCCTTCAACGCGATACGACCATCGAGGATCGGTCGCATCTCGCTGCCAAGGCAGAATCTGCGCTGCTGATCAGTGTCGTCCGCGAAGGTGAAGTGGTGCTCGTCGGGGGGGACCATGGGCTGATACTTCGGTCCACAGATGGTGGAAAATCATTTCGCCAGATCGTAACACCGACGCGGAGGATGCTCACCTCCATCGTTCTCGACGAAAATGGCATCGCTTTCGCTGCCGGCCACGACACCACGGTGCTGCGATCTCTCGACAGGGGATTGACCTGGCAGTCGGTGCATTGTGATCCGGAGGCGAACCTCGCGCTCTTCACGATTCAATCGATCGATGGAAAAAGGATAGTTGCGGCGGGCTCCTTCGGCACGGTCATGATCAGTGACGATGGAGGCGACAACTGGCGCCAGCAGTTGATCTCCGAGGATGGACCTCACATCTTCTCGCTTCAGAACACAACTTCTCGTCTGGTTGCAACAGGTGAGTTCGGGTCCATCTTTGAAAGCACAAACGGGGGAGATACCTGGCAGTTGCTCGAGAGTCCCTACGGAGGGTCATTTTTCCACATCATGGCGCTGGAATCCTCGACGCTGCTCGTGATGGGCCTTCGTGGCAACCTGTGGGAGGGCGAGCCAGGAAACTGGAAGCGAATCGAGACTTCATCGGAGGCGCCGCTCTTCGGCGGCTGCAGACTCTCTGATTCAGGCATCGTCGTGGTCGGAGATGAGGGCCTGGCACTGCGGCGATCGCCTGAGGGGCGATGGCAGGACATCTCTCCTGGAGAGCGCAGGATCCTCAGTTCCGTTGTGGAACTAGCCGGCGGAGAACTGCTGATCGTCGGTGAGAAGGGATTTGTGCGCCCACAGCCACGAGACGATGGGGCTGAAGGATCCAGCCAGGAGGGTCGAAGATGACGACCCTGCTCGAAAAACTCATCTTCGAGCATCGTCGCCTGATGTTGTGGTTGCTGGCTCTCGTCTCGGTGCTGTTGACAGTTCAGGCAGCTCGTCTGGCCATCGATGCAGGCTTCGAGAAGCAGTTGCCGCTGAAGCATCCCTACATGGAGACCTTCGTCGAGCACAGGGAGCAGTTCGGAGGGGCGAACCGACTGTTGATCTCGGTTCGGGCCATCGATGGAGATCTGTTCGACCCCTCATCCCTCGAGAAGGTGCGGCAGGTGACTGCGGCACTCGCTGAGGTACCCGGGATCGATCGCACCTCCGTGAAATCCATCTTCACTCCAAATGTTCGATTCGTGAGGATCGTCGAGGGTGGCTTCGAGGGTGGCAACGTGGTCCCCGCCGAATGGGCTCCGACGGAGGAGATGGCCAGACAGGTGCGCGAAAATGTCCTCTACTCGGGCCAGGTGGGGCGGCTGATCGCCAACGATTTCTCAGCGGCGATGGTATACGCGACACTGGTCGAGAAGGACCCCTACACGAAAGAGAGACCCGATCCGATCGACGTAGGGAATCGACTCGAGGAGATGATCCGCGCACGATTCGTCGATGACGAGATCGATATCCATATCATCGGGTTCTCGAAAGCAATTTCAGACATCGCAGGCGGTGCAACCCTGGTGATTCTCTTCTTCGGTGTTGCCCTGCTCGTGACCGCATTCCTGGTTCGTGTCTTTTCAGGCTCCTGGCGACTGACATTGCTGCCGATGGCGTGCTCGATGCTGGCGGTGATCTGGACGCTGGGAACGATCACGACGCTCGGTTACGGACTCGACCCGATGTCGATCCTGGTGCCGTTTCTGATCTTTGCCATCGGTATGTCGCACGGGGTCCAGATGACCGGGGCATTTGCCGGCGAGTTGGTGGCTGGAGCTGACCCTGCCACAGCAGCCCGGAACGCCTTCAGAAAACTTCTCCTGCCCGGTTTTGTGGCATTGTGCAGCGATTCAGTCGGTTTCCTGACCTTGCTCTTCATCGAGATCGGTGTGATCCAGCATCTTGCCGTGATGTCTGCAGTCGGCGTGGTGCTGATCTTTGCGACCGGTTTCGTATTGCTGCCGCTGCTACTGGGTGGAATGCGTATCGAAGATTCGTTCACTCAGCAACTCGCCCGACCGACACCCGTTCGAGATAAACTCTGGAGCATCGTCTCCCGATGTACGCGTTTTCCGGTGGCCATCTCGCTGGTGTTGATTGCCATCGTCGGGTTGTTCTGGGGCTGGCAGAAAGTCGATGAAGTCATCATCGGAGATGCGAATGAGGGGCTTCCGGAACTGCGCAAGGAATCTCGCTATAACATCGACACTCGAAGTATCGCCCGTTCCTTCTCCATCGGAGTTGATCTGATCACGGTGATCGTGGAGACGAAGCCCAATGCGAGTATCGACCATGATGTGATGGATCGTATCGATGAGTTCCAGTGGAGGATCTCCAACATCGAAGGGGTTCGCTCGACCATCTCGCTGCCCCAGGTGGCTCGGATTCTCGCAGCAGCCTGGAGTGAGGGCTCACCGAAGTGGCGAGAACTGCCGAGACACAGCGAGATGCTGGCACAATCACTCAGCAGCATCGAGACATCCACCGGACTGCTCAACTCGGACGCAAGTGTCTTGCCAGTCTTGATCTTCACCGAGGACCACAAGGCCGAGACGATCGTCAGGGTCACCGATGCTGTCGAGAAATACGCTGCAGAGCTCGGCTCTGAAGATGCAAAGTTTCGTCTGGCGACCGGAAATGTCGGCGTCATGGCAGCGACCAATCAGGTCGTATCTGCAGCCCAGCTGGAGATGCTCATCACCATCTATCTGGTGGTGATCGTGCTCGGGTTACTCGCCTTCCGTAGCATCCGGGCGACCCTCTGCGTGATCTTGCCGCTGGTGCTGGTCAGCGTCCTCTGCTACGCGTTGATGGTCGTCTTCGGTATCGGTCTCAAGGTCTCGACCTTGCCGGTGGCCGCACTCGGGGTCGGGATCGGTGTCGATTATGGCATCTACATCACTTCACACCTGCTTCGAGCCAGACGATCCGGGGCGAACCTGGAGAGGGCCTTTCTGATTTCACTGCAGCGAACCGGGAACGCGGTGCTGGTGACCGGATTGACGCTGGCACTGGGCGTGGCGACCTGGATCTTCTCTGATCTGAAGTTGCAGGCTGACATGGGAGTGCTGCTCTGCTTCATGTTTGCTGGCAACATGATCGGCGCCCTGGTGCTGTTACCTGCCCTGCAGAGGACCATTCCTGGTGGCGGTGATTTTCTGATCGATGCAGGCGACAACCCGGATGGGTCCGCAGACAGGTAGCAGTTTGGTGACGATGCATGAGCGTGGCGAGGGCCACCTGTCGTGTACTGTGCATCACGCCGGGTAAAGATCTCCGCACTACTCGCCGGCACCCTCCTTGGCGATGGGATCTGCCGGCGTGTCGACGGAGTAGGGCTCTGCCGCGGGGGAAACTCCTGCCGCAAACACATCGACCGCGATGGCCGCCCTGCGGGCCTCATCCGCCTCTTCGAGTCGCTTCTGGCCTTGCTCGTCGATGACTCCAGCAGCAAGGCCGCGTTCGATCAGCGTCGAGGTAGGGCGCTTGGCGAGTTTTCCCGACCGGATCGCACTCTTGAGTGTCTCGGAGTCGGGGCGCGAAGCGACGACCTTTTCCAGTGCGAACTCGAGAGTGGCGAGTCCTGGCGAGCCGACAGGGGGTGTCACGACATCCGCGGTCAATCGTTGCCAGAGGGGAGATCCGTCGAGGAGATCGGTGGCGATCCGGTCCGCGAGCTGGTCTGAAGGTCCGGTGGTGATGGTTCGAGCGGGCACGCCCAGCAGCCTGAGCAACCAGGAGGCGGGACGAAGTGGTAAATTCTGCACGAATCCTGCGAGTGCCTCCTCGCTGCGGAGCACGCAGGTTTCCAGCTGATATCTCACCAGGTCTGCATCTCCATGGGGTCTACCCTCGTCGTGGAACTTCTTGAGCACCACGGAGGCGACCGTCATCCATGTCAGCGCGTCGGCGAGCCGCCCGGTCAGGTGTTCTTTTCTCTTGAGCGAGCCGCCCAGGGTGGCCATGGCGAAATCGGTGGCGAGAGCAAAATGTGCCGAGAGTCCTCCGATGCGTTGCTGACAGCGGCCGATCGGGCCGTCGAAGTGGCTATCGCAGAATCGATATCCGGAGATCCTGTGCACCAGCGAGCGGGCGCTATTGGCGAAGACGAAGCCCACATGGCCCCAGAATGCCCGATCGAAGGCGACCGAATCGCCCTTTTCGATCGCTTCCAGTTCAGAGGTGACATGGGGGTGACAGCGGATCGCGCCCTGACCGAAGATGATCATCGTCCGGGTCAGTATGTTAGCCCCCTCGACGGTGATTCCGACCGGTACGGCCGAGTAGGCATTGGCCAGTACATTGCGAGGTCCGCGACAGATGGCATTCCCCGCGACGATGTCCATGCAGTCATTGACGATGTCGCGCAGTCGTTCGGTGGCGAATGCTTTCGCCACCGCGCTGATGACCGCAGGCTTCTCGCCACTATCTACTGCGAGGGTGGTCGCCAGGCGCAATGCATCGAGGGAGTAACTGCTGGCTGCTGATCGAACCAGCGGCTCCTGGACCCCTTCAAATCTCCCGATCGGAAGGCCGAACTGTTCTCTCACCGAGGCGTGTGCTCCGGCGACCCTGAGACACAACTGTGCTCCGCCGGCAGAACTGGACGGCAGTGAGATACCTCGCCCAGCCGACAGCGATTTCATCAGCATCCGCCAGCCCTTACCGCAGCCTTGCTCTCCGCCGATCACCGCATCGATGGGGACGAACACATCTCTGCCGCTGGTCGGTCCGTTGAGAAAGGGTACCCCGAGTGGGTCGTGACGTTGGCCCGTCTCGACCCCTTCGAGATGGGCCGGGATCAGCGCACAGGTGATCCCCAGAGCATCCTGCTCTCCGAGCAGATGGTCAGGGTCGTAGAGGCGGAAAGCGACGCCGATGAGGGTCGCTCTCGGCGCCAGCGTGATGTAACGCTTTTCCCAGTTGAGGCGGATTCCCAGCACAGTCTTGCCGTCGACCTGCTGTTCGACGATGACGCCGTGGCTCTTCATCGAACCGGCCGCATCGGATCCCGCTTCCGGTTCTGTCAGTGCAAAACACGGGATCTCTTCACCGCTGGCCAGTCGAGGCAGCAGCGTACTTTTTTGCTCCTCGGTGCCGAAGTGAAGCAGCAGTTCTCCGGGACCCAGGGAGTTGGGAACCATGATCGTGATCGAGAGCGCATTGCTGATCGTCGCGGAGTGAGAGATCACTGCAGACATGGCCGCTGCGGAAAAACCGAGTCCACCGTAGCGTTTCGGGATGATCATGCCGAAGAAGCCGCGCTTGGCCAGAAACTCGAAGACCTCGTCGGAGATGGTGCCGTTCTGTCGGTCCTTCCAGTTGTCCACGAGGTGGACCAGTTCGGCGACGGGCCCATCGAGGAACTCTTTTTCCTCGACGGACAGTTCCGATGTCCCCTGCGAGAACCAGCTGTCCCAGTCTGGAGATCCGGAGAAGATCTCTCCGTCCCACCAGACGGTGCCCCCTTCCAGTGCCTCTCGTTCGGTGTCGCTGATGGCAGGGAGGGTCTTCGTGACCTTTTTCATCAGGATGCGAGTGATCAGCAATCTGCGAATCGGCGCGAAATACGCCATGATCAGAAAAGCTCCGAAGAGGATCCGGATCAACTGATCGACCACGGTCGGCGGCTGGCCCGTGACCAGTGGCCAGCCGCAGAGGACCGCTCCCACCATCGTCCATGCGCTGCGAACCCGTCCCGATTTCATCAATACCAGAGCGCCAGCGACCAGCAGCAGCCAGGGAGCCGGGGAGCGAAGAAAAGTATCAACCATCAAGATTCCTCTCCGCTGTTTCTCGAGGTCCATCGTCGGGGAGCTGGACTCCCGTGGCTTCATCATCTTCGAGCAGATCGATCGAGAAGCAGCCGAGCAGCGCGTCGAGCAGTTCCAGCGGGTTGATCCCCACATCGATGGTGACGACGCCGATTGTACCCGAAATTGCCAACCAGGAGTTTCTGCTGCTTCGCTCGCTGGCGGTCAACTTCGTCAGGGAGGGAGCCGGAGACAGGACAGGGTTCGGGATCTGTTCGTGCAGACGCAGCAGCGAGCAGGATTCTCCCTCGACATAGTGATTTCCCATCAGGATGCAGGCACCGAGAAATCCTCTCAGAGGAGCGGGTATGTCGCTGCTTCGAGATGGCCCCCACGGTTCGGTGTAGAAACTGGAGGCGACCAACAGCGTCGGAAAAGCAGCGGTTCTCAACATCCCCGCCGGCTGCCCGGGGCGTGGATCCCAGCCGAGGGTGTAGCGAGGTGTCAGGCTGGCATCGGCGAATCCGATCGCCGGGTGGATCCAGGAGGTCGCCTCGACCTCGCCATAGAGCCCGATCCCGGCACCGAGACGCAGGCGAAAAGCGTCGCCAAGGTCAGCACCACGGCTGCGGAGATCGATGGCAGAGCAGCCCGAAAGCAGCACAGCCCCGCAGATCGCAACCCACCTGAATCCTTGAGCCATCACCACTCCCATCGGTAGATAGCATGAAGGTGTCCGCTTCCGGATGCATCAGGGGTGGCGATTCTTGCTGTTTTTTTTTAGAATCCAGGATGGAAACAGGGATTCTGGCCGGAAAAGGTATCCACGATGACCCAGAAACTGCATGACCCGGGCGATCCAGCGTCGATTCTCGCAGCGAAGTGTCGGCAGCAGTCGACGATTCCAGGGCTCTGCAACTATCGGCCGCTGCTCCCTTTCCCGCACAGGCCCGATCCCGGTGGCTCCGGTGGCCCCGGTGACCGGCACGGAGGGGGCAGGCCCCAGCCGCTGCGCCAGCAGCGGTGGACGCCGGAGACATCGAGGAGATCGGGTCGAATCGTCAGTTCACTGCTGTGGATCGTTCTGTGGTCGATCGCCTCGACTTCGCTCCAGGCCCAGCTACCGAAACCTCCGCAGGAGCGAGTCGATGAGCAGCGCTCCGTCGAGAAGCAGACTCAGGCGGCGCGCCAGGCCCGCGATCGTGTGCGGCAGGGTCCAGGCGACATCCAGCAGGTGATCGTACTACTGGGGGATTCCTCGGGAACGGTCCGCGACGAGGTATTCGAGCACATCATCGAGAAGTGGAGCGACGAGGATCGAAGCAAATTGAGGGTCGGTTTTCCGCGCAGGGGAGCGCGTGATCCAGCACCCGAAGGGATCGAGGAGATCCTCGCCGAGATCTACCTGCGCTGTCCCGACCCATCGTTACTGCTCGAACTGCTGGCGGTGGCGCTCGGGTCACCCTCGGCAGATGCTCGAGAGATGGCGCTGGGAGCTCTCGCTGCACTGCCGCAGGGGAGTCACGACAAGAGGTCGTTGCAGGTGCTGCTGAATCAGGCGAAGCGAGGCTTGCCCTGGTATGTGCGAGGCGAGGCGATGCGGGCACTGGCGATCCATGACGCTGCCGGAGCGCTGCCGATTCTCGAGCGAGCGCTGCGGGAAAAAAAGCTTCCTGCGTTGCGGATTGCAGCACTCCAGGCACTCGCCGTGGCGGATCTCGATCGAGGTGGTGAAGCAGCGTTCGAGGCGGTCACCCGGCCGTGGAAGGATCGCCAGGGCATCTGGGGTGGGAGAATTCGCCGTGCTGCACTTCAGGTCCTCGCTGGCCCGGGGGCCTCGCTGCCGCGTGCTCGACGCGGAGAATTCATCGGCGGCCTGATCGAGAGTGCGTCGACGATGGAGGGAGCCACGCAGGCGCAACTCTGGTCGACGCTGGCGGCACTCACCGAGCAGGATGGGATCTCCTCCACTGCCAGCTCCTGGGATTCATGGTGGATAAGCCGAAAGCAGTCCTGGCTGGAGGAATCCACTGCTGCTGCTCCTGTTCCTGAAGTCGACCCGGACACAGCGGGCGAAGAGAGCGCAGATGACGACACCCGAGGAACGCGTGTGGTTCGATATCATGGAGTTCCGCTCGATTCGAAGCGGATCGTGTTCCTCTCCGATGTTTCGGGAGGGATGTCTCGCGATGTCGATGGCAAATTCGACGGCGATGGAGCGAGGCGCATCGACGTTGCTCGAGCAGAACTCCTCAGGGTGCTGGAGCAACTTCCCCGCGATGCGATGGTCCAGGTGGTGCACTTTGCCAGTCGAAGCCTGCCGGCGCTGCCGCGAGTGCAGCCGCTGGGAGTCTCTCGCAAAGAACTCGAAAAGCAGATTCGCGCCCAGCAGGTGCCCACAGGTCGTGGAGCCGCGAGGGGGAATCTCCACGGTCCGCTGCGAAGGGCGGTTCTCGAGCCCGGTACCGACACCGTCATGCTGCTGACGGAGGGGGCCCCGACCGAGGGCAAGATTCAGAGCGGTGATCGACTTCGGTGGCATATCCGGCGCTGGAATCGCTGGGGGCAGGCGAGGATTCATGTGCTCTCGGTGGGTCGGATCCGCGGCGCCAATCGGGCATTTCTCGAGGGACTTGCAGCCGATGCCGGAGGTGTCTTCCATGATGTGGAAGCTTCCTTCGGCAAACAGGATGCAGGGACCTGACCGCACAACCCGAACGCAGCGTCGGTCAGACTGGCGCTGTGGTTACTCCAGAAACACTGTGGTTACTCCAGAAACACTGTGGTTACTCCAGAAACACTGTGGTTACTCCAGAAACACTGTGGTTACTCCAGAAACACTGTGGTTACTCCAGAAACACTGTGGTTACTCCAAAAACACTGTGGTTACTCCAGAAAGAGACGTTCCAGTCGCCAGACCAGATCACCCGCCTGGTACGCCAATTCCATCAGGTCATCCGTTTCCAGCGTGACGGTGAAGCCATGAACCGGTGGATGCACGGAACGATCGATCCAGCTGGCGTGCATCTGCGTGACGATATGGTGACGACCACGCCAGCGCAGAGAACGGATATCGACCTTACCGCCACGAAAGCAGGCGACCACCTCGTCGAGGGCCTCATGGATCTCTTCCTCGTGGATTTCTGCCATCAGTTCTCCCGGTCAGGGTCGATCAAAGTAACGAATGATCCCGACCAGTTTTCCGAACACCTCGATCGAATGATGCTCGGGATCAACTTCGATATCCTCGAACTCGGGATGGGCTGCCTTGAGCCGAACCCGTCGACGAGATCGCTGGCCTGTGCCAGGGGTTTCGATTCGCCAGCTCTTGAGCGTGCCCTTTCCATCGACGGTGACGGCAGCGACTTCACCATTCTCGACCATCGGTTGTCGCCGGACGATGGCCAGGTCTCCTGACAGGATTCCCGCATCCTGCATACTCCTACCCTTGATCTTGAGTGCCACAATGTCACCAGAACTGCCAAAGGTTTGTGGGACAATGTCGAGCCATTCGAGTGGCTGACTTCCGTCATCGGTACAACTTTCGATCGGTTGTCCTGCGGCGATGATGCCAACGATCGGAATCGAACCCGGTGCAGTTGGCATCCAGCTGCGTGAACCACCGAGCGGATCTCGGCGGATGAAACCGTCTCGTTCAAGACGGCGCAGGTGTCTGTGCACCGAAGCGGGGGAAGAAAGACCCAGTTGAGCCGCGATTTCCCGGACCGTTGCGCGACGACCTTGCTGGACTCCAGCCTGGATGACATCGAGAACCCGAGCACGAGTCCCGGTCAGGGACCGCTCGGTACCCGGATTCTGGTGGACTGAGGATTTCATGATCAGGAGTACCTCCGAGGTTTCTGAGTGTTATTGCTCGGTGCATTATTCTTCTTTGTAGTCCTCTTTCAGAATCCCGTTCTCATTCAAGGTTTTTGTAAGTTTTTCCAGTCGAACAAGTGCCACAACCCCGACTAGACTGAAACAAAATGCTGCTGCGGCTAACCCTTCCATAATTTCCTCCTCTCATGCTCCATGCGAAACTAATTCACCGTCATGGAAGTGGTAGCCGTATGGTGGCGAACAGATGTTCGGAGTCAAGTCGCCAGTTGCCATCGGATCAGGAGCGGGTGCCGTGTTCGACGGTGATGGTCGGGGTGATGCCGCCGCGGACGAAGAAGTGACCGGTCACCTGGATCCAGCGTGGCGAGCAGGCAGCGACCAGATCGTCGAGGATCTGGTTGGTCACCGCTTCGTGGAAGGCACCCTCGTCTCGATAGGACCACAGGTAGAGTTTCAATGATTTGCTCTCGATGCATTGAGTATCAGGGACGTATTCCAGTTCGAAGTGGGCAAAATCGGGTTGACCGGTGAGCGGGCACAGGCAGGTGAACTCGGGGCAGTCGAATCGAATCGTGTAGTCCCTCAGAGGCTGTGGGTTCTCGAAGGTCTCGAGTTGACGGCTAGGAACAGTGGTCATCTCTTCGCTCCTATCTGATGGGACGAACACGCACCGACGGCAAGGGTGCAATATCCTAGCGTCACCCGGCTGTCGAGGGGAGACGATGGTTCACAACCACAGAAATATCAGCAGCAGGGCCAGACCTGGCGTGCGGGACCCATCGTGGGCAGATCGTCGCAGCTTCTACCCGGAACCGTTATCACCTGCGATGTGGAAACTGGTACGATCGTCTCCGGGATGGCCACCGTTGGGGTGAAATCCCCGATTCCGTCGCATGGGGCTCGAGAAGCCGCGGCCGGGCGTCCCTTCCGGGTCAGGAGAACCTTTCGGATGAGTCAGCAACCGACAGACGAGGCCCCGATGGACCCGCCTCTGGATGCTTCCGGCGAGGATGCAGATCCCGAGTCGGTGGCACAGATCATCGATGTGGATCCCGCAGATGTTCTCGGCACCGATCGCGCCTCCGGCTACCACCCGCCCAGGATCCTGCCACAGATCCCTCCCATCGGTGGCGTCATCCGTCAGCGCTGGGAGGATTTCAGGGTCACCGAGATACCGCTCTACAGCCCCTGTGGGGCAGGAGAACATCTCTATATCACCGTCGAGAAGAGCAATCGGACGACGATCCAGGCGCGCGATCACATCGCCCGAACACTGGCGGTGAAGCGTGAGCAGGTCGGTTTTGCAGGATTCAAGGACAAGAGAGCCATCGCCACCCAGACCTTTTCGGTTCAACTGCTGAGCGATAAAGGTGTCGAGGCGATCGAGGCACCATGGATCCGGGTAGTGTCGGTTTCACGGCATCGAAACAAGATTCGAACAGGTCACCTGTCTGGAAATCGCTTCGAGATCCGGATCCGCGATGTGCAGCCCAACTCGATCGAGCATGTGAAAACACACCTCGAGCAGGTCGCGGTCAGCGGAGTGCCAAACTTCTACGGTCCGCAACGCTTCGGAATGCATGGAGATGGTGCTCGAATCGGAGCTGCACTGCTGCGCAGGCAGATTGCCGAGGCTGTCGAGTTGCTACTGGCGCCACGTGATGGAGTTGAGGAGGAATATCGAACAGCCTACAGTGCCGGTGAAATCGATGAGGCTCGCAGACTATTGCCACCCGGTAGGACCACCGAGGCAGCACTCCTGACATCGCTGCGGACTCACCCCGGCAACCTACGTGCGGCAGCTCGCAGGATCCCACACGCACTTCGAAAGATGTACTACTCGGCATATCAGGCGGAACTCTTCAACTGGGTCCTGATGGAACGGATCCAGAGAAGCAACGATGGCTTCTGGATGCCGTGGGGAGGTGATGTCTGCCAGCTGGAGGGACAGCGCTCCAGATACCATGTCTCTCTCGATGCAGAAGATGTGAGCCGAGAGCAACAGCGTGCGAGAGAGGGCCAGATCAGTCCGACCGGGCCCATCTTCGGGAGAAAGATGAAGTTGCCTCAAGGGGAGGCGGGCAAGATCGAAAGTGCAGTGCTGATTTCCGAGGGACTGCGGCCCGACTCCTGGCTCTCCCATGTCAAGGGGATGAAACTGGATGGTACGCGTCGCCCCTTGCGTATCCAGGTCGGAGATCCATCAGTTGTCTGGGAAGATGATCAGCAGTGTTTGATGGTCCACTTCAGCCTGCCAGCCGGAGCCTTTGCTACGATACTTCTGGAGCAGTTGATGGGAGCCACCGGTTCCACTGATTCGCCTAAATCTGCTCTGGAACCTTGCCCTGACTGATCTCCAGTATCTTGATGCTATGGACACCGGTCGGCAGTTTGACCTCGAACTGGTCACCGACCTTTTTCTGTAGCATCGCCCTCCCGAGCGGGGAGAGATACGAGAGTACCCCCTCGTCAGGCCCGCCGTCCCACGGCCCGAGCAGGCAGTATTCAGCCACGGTATCGGTCGAGAGGTTATGGAAACGGATCTGGCTGCCGAGACCAATCTGATCAATGCTCGCTTCCTCGGGGTCGATGACGCGGACTCGATCCAGGTCTCCCTGAAGTTCCATCACCTTGCGATTCAGTTTTTCTCGTTCCTCGATGGCAGAGGTGAACTCTGCATTTTCGCTCAGGTCTCCCAGTGCTGCGGCATCCCCGATCGCCTTGAATATCTCGGGAAGTTTCACATTTCGGATCTCTTCGAGTTCGCTTTGAACTTTGGATAGCCCAAACTCGGTCGAGTAGATGGCACTTTCTGCGACTGCAACACTTCCGCGGCTCGGTTGTCCTGCAAGTACCTTGGGGAATTTGCGCAAGATGATGGCCTTGGCCTTGTCAAGGTTCGAGTCGCTGATGCTGCGCGAGCCTGCAAGTTGCATGTAGATCTCGCGAGCATCTGTCAGGCCACATTGATCGAGAACCCTACTCAGCAGCGCAAACGGCTTCACCGAGAGGTGTTGCCTGTATCGCTTCACTGCGATTTCAAGCCCCGGGTTCTTCGCTGATCCCTCATTTTCGAGTGAGAGCCGATCAAACAGTGCTGCAGCCTGGCGGAAGAGATCGGGAGCCGAAGCACCTTTCAGAGATGGGAATTTCGCAGAGTTTTCCGAGGCGGAGCAACGTGCCAGATAGAGGAAGAACAGCGGTGATCTGCGTGGTCTATGTAACACGCTGGATGCGATCTGATCAGCAATCGCCAGTTCTCCAGAATCGTCAAGCAGGTTGAGTACATGTTCGCGTAGAGAATCATCTGCTTGCAGGATCAGTTCGCTTCGCAATTGCACCCAGTCGTCAGTGTTCAATTCCCGGATCAGCGCCAGCGTATCCCGCATATCGTCATCGCGGCCGAGAGAGTTGAGCAGATCTGCGCAGTGGCCCGCTCGCAAGACCAGTGCTCCGATGGCAGATTCTTCCTCGCCATCGGGTGCGTGATCGCGCAGGAGCAAGAGTGCGGAGACTCGATTCGCATGGTCGAGGTCTCCACGGACGATGTCACGGCGCAGTATCTTGAACTGGCCATCGAGGAGGGGAAGTTGATCATCCGAAATCTCGCTCAAGCACTCTCGAATCGTCTTGAGGCGGTCCTTGGGGCTGAGACCAGAGAAGCGCCGCTCGATGCTGGTGGCGAGTGCTTCGGGTCCATCGAGCAGGTACAACTCGTTGTTTTTTCCGCCCGAGAGACCGACCAGGGGATCCTTCTTGATCGCGGTTCGAGCTCTGGACCACCACTTGCTCCAGGATGTGGATGGAATCGCGACTCCGACCAACGCTTCACGAATTCGCGCCAACGGGATCGGCCGGCTACTGGTTCTCAGTACCAGTTTGATCAATTCGCCCGGTTCTTCCTCGGCGATGCGCCGTAACTCCTCCGGGCGTTGCCAGCCGAGTACCAGGTAGTGATCTGCTTCGAGCGGGTCACAGATCTGCGGCAGTGCTTCCAGTTTTACGGAATGACCATCCTTTTTCTCGAAATCAACGGTTGCGGTTCCCAGGGCAGGGTCCAGTTCCTTCACAACGCCAACGCCCCAGCCAGAGCGGTGTTTGACATACGATCCCGGCTGATAGTGCACCATGCGCTTGAATAGCGGGATCACTTCGGCCGGTCTGGTGCCATCCATCAAACCTGATGTTTCGACGCAATTGTCAAATCCTTCGATGTGCCCGAACTGTTTTCTGTACAGTTCGAGCAGCGTCTCGCGGGCATCCTTGTTCCGCGGCAGGCTGCAAGCGAGCGCTTCATGAAACTCTAGCTTCTTGTCAGGAGTCAGTTCGTCCGTCAGTCCTGATTGGAGCATCAACTCCATCATCTGACCTGCTCTTTCTCCGTGCCCGGCGGTGATCGCATTGCTGGTCGCATTGAGGTATTCCGAAAAGCGAACATTCTCGCCTTCGATGGCGTCGAGCCACGCCTCTTCGTACTCACCCCATGCTTGTTCTTTCATTGCCTGGGTAAGTCGATCGATGAACTTGGACATCTTGTTCAAACCCCCTGGTCCGGATGGACACCGGATCTTTCAGTTCTGGCACCATGAGAATCGGAGACGACCCTGCCTGCGGCGAAGACGGTGCGTGGCACCTCGTTGGCGAACTCGTGAATCAGTACATCCTCGTCTGGAGCATTCCACAGGATCAAATCTGCTCTATTTCCTTCTTTGATGGACCCACACACTTTTTCACGGTCGAGTGCCATGGCCCCTCCATACGTTGCTGCACGGAGTGCTTCTCCAGGAGTCAAACCCAGATGCATCACGGATAATCCTGCGATGAACAGCATGCTTTCGATGGTGCAGGAACCAGGATTCCTGTCCGTTGCGATGGCCAGATCGAGCCCGGCATCGATCAGCGGCCGAGCCGGAGCGTAACCGGATTTACGCAGATAGAAAGTGGTCCCGGGAAGTAGTGTTGCGACCACCGAAGCACTTCTGAGGGCATCGATCCCATCGGGTGTGATCTGCATCAGATGATCTGCGCTCACTGCACCGATCTCGCCCGCAACAAGCGAGCCTCCAGAGGCAGCGAGTTCGTCGGCGTGTATCTTGGGTTTGAGGCCGTGTTCGAGGCCTGCCTGGAGAATCCGGGTGCTCTCAGCGGGGTCAAAAACCCCTCTTTCACAGAACACATCGCAGAATTCTGCCAGCCCTTCCTCCGCGACCTGCGGGATCATCTCCTCGCAGATGATCCGTACATATTCCGCTCGATCATGTTGCCATTCATCGGGGACCTCGTGAGCTCCCATGAAAGTGGCCACGATCTCGATCGGATGTTCTTCGGCGAGTTGACGGATGGCTCGCAGCATCTTCAGTTCAGTCGCAGGGTCGAGACCGTAGCCGCTCTTGATCTCGATGGTGGTGGATCCAGCTGCGATCATTCGCGCCAGTCGGGGTCTGGCATCATCGACCAGTTGATCGAGGCTCGCCTCTCGCGTCATCCTGACGGAGGCTCGGATGCCACCCCCTTCGGCAGCGATCTGTTCATAGTCTCTACCCTGGCAACGCTGCACGAACTCCCCGGCTCTATTGCCACCGAACACGAGGTGAGTGTGCGAATCGACGAAGCCGGGAGTCAGGAGCGACCCGCTGCCATCGAATGACTGTCGCCCATCAAAAAGACCGGCGAGGTCTCCCGCCGGTCCAACTGCTTTGATCTTTCCATCGTCGACCGCTATCGAAACTCCCTCGACGGGTTTCGCATGACCGGGAAGCATTCTTCCAACATTCTCGATCAGGAGGTCAACTCGTTGCTTCATCGAGGTCGCTCCCCTCGCATCGGCACCCACAGGGAGTGCTCATCGGCGAACCGGGTGGCATCTTCATATCCAGCATCGACATGGCGCCAGATCCCGGTGCCGGGATCATTGGTCAGGACCCTTTCGAGTCGCGCAGAGGCCTCTGGAGTTCCATCGGCGACCACCACCATTCCGGCGTGTATCGAGTTACCGATACCAACGCCGCCGCCATGGTGGAGCGAGACCCAGGTGGCTCCGCTGGCGGTGTTCAACATCAGATTGATCAGGGGCCAGTCTGCGATGGCATCCGAGCCATCGAGCATCGATTCCGTCTCCCGGTTAGGTGAGGCCACGGAGCCGCAATCGAGATGATCTCGGCCGATGACGATGGGGGCAGAAATCTCTCCACTGGCGACCAGTTCATTGATCTTGATGCCGAAGCGAGCACGTTCGCCGTAACCGAGCCAGCAGATCCTCGCCGGAAGTCCCTGGAACTGGACTCGTTCCTGTGCGGTACGGATCCAGTGGCAAAGATGTTCATCCTCCGGAAACAACTCGAGAATCGCCTCGTCGGTGCGGTAGATGTCTGCAGGATCACCGCTGAGCGCGACCCAGCGAAATGGTCCCTTACCCCGGCAAAAGAGCGGCCGGACATAGGCTGGCACGAATCCGGGATAGTCGAATGCGCTCTCGAGGCCTGCATCCTGCGCCTGACCCCTGAGGTTGTTGCCATAATCGAATGCGATGGAACCCGCTGCTTGCAGACCGACGATCGCCTCGCAATGGCGTCGCATCGAGTCCATCGATAGTTCCAGGTAACGGTCAGGATCCTGACCTCGAAGTTGCAGTGCCTCCTCCAGCGTCACCTGATCGGGAACATACCCACACAGTGCGTCATGTGCGCTGGTCTGGTCGGTCACCATGTCAGGCACGATACCTCTACCAAGGATCTCGGGTACCAGCTCTGCAGCGTTACCCAGGACGCCAACAGATCGTACCTCGCCTGCCTGGCACAGTTGCCGGACGCGTTCGAGAGCCTGGTCCAGATCTTCGAAGGACTCATCGAGATAACGCGTCTCGATGCGTCGACGGATCCGATCGGGATCGACCTCGATGTTGAGAGATACTGCGCCAGCCATCGATGCGGCCAGTGGTTGGGCTCCACCCATTCCACCCAGGCCAGCGGTGAGGATCCAGCGGCCGGAGAGATTCCCGTCAAAATGTTGCCGACTCGCTTCGACGAAGGTTTCGTAGGTTCCTTGCAGAATTCCCTGGGTGCCGATGTAAATCCATGAGCCCGCGGTCATCTGGCCGTACATCGTCAGGCCTTCAGCCTCCAGGCGACGGAATTCCTCGATGGTCCCCCAGCGCGGTACAAGGTTCGAGTTGGCGATCATCACTCTGGGAGCATCGGCATGTGTGCGGGCGACTCCCACGGGTTTGCCGCTCTGGACCAGGAGTGTCTCGTCGGGGCGCATCTGTCGTAGTGTAGAAACGATGGCGTCGAAGCATTCCCACGAGCGCGCAGCCTTTCCGGAGCCGCCATACACGACCAGATTGTCGGGATCTTCTGCTACCTCTGGATCGAGGTTGTTCATGATCATCCGCAGTGGCGCTTCGGTGAGCCAGGACTGGCAGGAGATCTCGCTGCCTCTGGGAGCGCGGACAATTCTGGGGCCGTGGGAAACAGGCTGTTCAACGGACAAGTAAAGTGCCTCTCAAGGGTGGTCGCCATCTTCCACCCCCCGATTCAGTCGAGCCCCGATGGCACCCGATCCGGCCACAGGATGCAACCGAAACAGCGAGTTGAAGATGTCGTGGATCGACTCGATGGTGGCGTTGCTTGCGGGTAAAAAGGAGGCTTCCGGTAGCTGATGAAAGAGGTCTGGTCATGAGGATCACCCGCGCGCGTGCCCTGGGGACATGCTTTGGAGTCCGAGATGCGATCGATGCCGCACTCTCCTCCTCGATCTCGACCGATCTGACCATCGTCGGCCAACTGGTCCACAATCCCCAGACCGTCCAGAAATTGCATGAGGCGGGGGTCCAGATGGTGGATTCCATCGACGATGAGATACAGACCCGCAACGTCATGATCACAGCGCACGGAGCGCCAGCGAGCCTCAAGCAGAAACTGAGTGACCGGGGCCATACCGTCTACGATGCCACATGTCCGCTGGTGCTCAGGGTCCATCAGGCGATCCGGCGACTGGTCGCGGAGGGATGGCATCCGGTAGTGATCGGTCAACCTGACCATGTCGAGGTGAGGGGGATTGTCGGGGACCTGGATGAGTACACCGTCATCAGCAGTGTCGAGGATCTGACGCAACTCGAGGGCAGATCGAGAGTCGGCATCGTGTGTCAGACGACCCATCGCATCCGCCAGGCGAGGGAGATTCTGGAGCAAATAGGAGACAGATTCCCGACCATGGAGGTCGAGTTCATCGACACCGTCTGTAAACCGACCAAGGATCGTCAAGAAGCGGTCGAAGAACTCTCGCTTCAGGTGGATGTCATGATCGTTGTCGGCGGCGCCAACTCATCCAACACCCTGAAGTTATTGAAGGTGTGTCAGGAGAACGGCATCACCGCTCACCACATCGAGAGTCAGGCACAACTGGAACCCGAGTGGTTCGCGTCGGCAGATCATGTCGGGATCACTGCAGGAACATCGACTCCCCATGAGGTCATCGATCAAATTCATGCCCGTCTGATCCAGATATCGAAGTCGGGCGATTTGGCCTCCGAATAGCCTCCTCGAACCACCTTCTCGACCGTATTTGGCCTCAGATTTGCCATTGTCCGGCGAAATTCTCACATCCGTGGGGTACACTTCAGGGGAGTTCCAGACAGTCTCCTCGCCCTGTAGTGGTGGCGCATTGACAGAAAAGAGTGATCGAGATGGCTTTTACGAGATTTATCGGCGGTCTGCTGATTTTGCTGCTTGTCTCACCTCCTCCACTGGACGCAGGGGGGACACCGCTTTCGACGCGGAGAATCGCCAGTGGAGTCTCCCGGCCTGTACTGGTGACGGCTCCAGCAGGGGATTTTGAACGTCTCTTCATCGTGCAGCAGCAAGGGACCATCCGCGTCTACGACATGACCAACGCACAACTGATTTCGACCCCATTCCTCGATATCAACCCACTCGTCGGTGGCGGCACTTCCGGCGCCGATGAACGAGGATTACTCGGTCTTGCATTTCATCCGGACTACTCCAGTAACGGGTACTTCTACGTCTACTACACCAACAATGCTTCGAACACGACGGTGGCTCGCTACTCGGTGTCTTCCACGAATCCAAATGTGGCAAATCCATCCAGTGCTCAGATCGTACTGACTCAGAATCAGCCATATTCCAATCACAATGGTGGAATGCTGGAGTTCAGCCCCATCGATGGCTACCTGTACATCGGGCTCGGAGATGGTGGCAGTGCCAATGATCCCCAGGGCAATGGACAGAACCCCAATACCAGGCTGGGTAAGATGCTCCGGATTGATGTCGATGGTGGCACCCCCTATTCGATCCCTGCAGATAATCCATTCGTCGGTCCCGGTGCACCTCTCGATGAGATCTGGGCGACCGGGCTGCGGAATCCGTGGCGCTTCTCTTTCGACAGACTGACCGGAGACCTCTACATCGCAGATGTGGGGCAATACAACTGGGAAGAGATCAACATCCAGTTGGCGAGTTCTCCAGGTGGAGAGAATTACGGTTGGCGCTGCATGGAAGGCAACAACTGTACGAACATGTCAGGTTGTACCTGCAACTCCAGCGCGCTGACCGATCCGCAACAGGTCTACAACCACGGCAGCGGGTGCTCGATCACCGGTGGCAATGTTTACAGCGGCTGTGCGATGCCAGACATGCAGGGCATCTACTTCTATGCAGACTGGTGTTCCAACCAGATCTGGTCGTTCCGGTACAACGGAACCAATGTCACCGAGTTCACGACCAGAACTTCTGAACTGAATCCTCCGGGTTCCCAGAGCATCACCGGTATCGCAGGATTCGGGCAGGATGCCTACGGCGAGGTCTACATCTGCGACTGGTCTGGTGGCGAGATCTTCAAGATCGTTCCCGCAGACATCGCCAGTCTCGACCTCAACGGCAACTTCATCGTCGATTCCTGTGAATGCGCCATCGGAAACACGACCGATTGCAACAATAACGGAGAACCGGATGCCTGTGATATCGCTTCCGGAATTGAAGTCGATTGTGATGGCGATCTGATTCCTGATTCTTGCCAGACGCCGACCACAGACTGCGACGCAAATGGTGTCGAAGATTCTTGTGACATCGAGGCAGGCGCCGAGGATTGCGACGCAGACGGGATACCCGACATCTGCCAGCTGGCAGCTAATGATTGCAATGGTAACGGAGTTCACGATGCCTGTGACATCCAGAATGGAACCGTTGTCGATTGCGACTTCGATAACATTCCCGATTTGTGTGAAATCGCAGCAGGAACCGCAGAAGATTGCAACAGCAACACGCTCCTCGACAACTGCGAGATTGACCTGGGGATAGCCGATGATTGCAACGGGAACGGGTCCATCGATGATTGTGAAATCGATGCGGGAACGACTGCAGACTGCAATTCGAACAACATTCCCGACAGTTGCGACATCGCCAGTGGTGCTGAAACGGATGCAGATGCCAATGGGATTCCTGATAGTTGCGAATCGGCGACTTTCCGCAGGGGAGATCCCAATGATGACGGCGTAGTGAATATCGCCGATGTTGTCAGGGCACTGGGTTTCCTGTTCAGCGGCCAGCCAGATCCGTCGTGCCTATCTGCAGTGGATTGCAATGACGATGGAGAGATCGACATCTCGGATCCGATTGCCCTGCTGGGCTATCTGTTCGGCTCTTCCTCGCTCCCGGCGCCCGGAGAGACCTGTGGTATGGATCCGACTCCGGACTCCATTACCTGCCTGAGTTACGATTCTTGCCCTTGAGGCATCATATCGGTCAATGAGGATCAGGCGGGATCCGGCGAGGCATCGCCAGATCCCGCTTTTTCTTGCCTCGATGTTATTCTTCTGAAGCGAGATTCTCTTCATCTGTCTTCCGGCGACGACCCGGAAAACCGAAATTGAAAGGGGACTGGAGTGTTCCGCTCTGGGCAACTTTTTTCATTTCTGGTCGTGGTTGTGGCGATCGCATCGCTGGGTCCATTGCTCTACCTCCATCAACTATGGCTGGTCGAAGGCGCCAACTACTCTCAACTCATTACAAGGTTATCTACCGTGCGAGAAGGAGTTGCTGAGGCACACCTCTGGGCAGAAGAGTTGATCACCGGCGATACGACTCAGGACATTTCCGAGGTCCGGGAGCGCTTTTCAGATGCCCATATTGCAGCAGCCGAGTTCCTTGAATATCTGCCTGAGAAGGGAGGTGGGGTGATGTCGAAGGTAGTCGATGGAACACCCCTCAAGGAACATGTGGAGTTCCTTGCCCTGGAGATCGTTTCTCTGGAGGAAGCAGCAGATGCCAGACTGGCTGCTCGGGCTGTCAGCGTCGCAGGATCAGCAAGTGACATCACCTTCGATTCCATCTACAAACGTGTGCTAGACAAGACCCGTCTGATCGAAAGAACTGTTGTTGACCACCAGCAGCGAGCCACCGATCGGAACTTGAGGAATCATTGGCTCACCCTGTTGGTCTGGGCAGCTACTCTGGCTGGTACTGCGTTGACACTGCTAGTTCTCAGGAGTCGTCAGCAGACGATGGAAGATGAGAAGCGTTTGATGGAGTCAAGGTTCCAGGAGGCTCAAAAACTCGAGAGCCTCGGTGTTCTCGCCGGCGGAATCGCTCACGATTTCAACAATCTGCTCCAGGCGATTTCAGGCAATGCAAGTCTGTTGCTGCATGATACTACACTTCCTGAAAAGATCCGGGACCAGGTGCTGGAGATCGACGGGGGAGCTCAGAAAGCTTCCGAACTGACATCTCAGATGCTCGCCTATGCCGGCAAGGGACGGCTCAACGAAGTTATCGTGCTGTTCGATTCGATGGTCGAAGAAATCGCTACCCTGGTACGGCTGTCGGTGCCCAAGACGGTTCCGGTACTCTATGACCTGAAGGCGAGCGGTGCTTGTCTGCGCTGCAATCTCACACAGATACAGCAGGTCGTGATGAACCTGGTCATCAACGCTGCGGAGGCATCGCATGATGAACCTCAACCGGTCGAGGTGATTACTTATTCTAGAACATTTGAGGCCCCAGAACTGATCGATAGTGTCTCCACAGCGGAGATGTGTGAGCCGGGAGAGTACGTCGTATTCGAGGTCCAGGATCATGGCACAGGCATGTCTGACGAGACTCTGGCGCGTTGCTTTGAACCCTTTTTCTCGACCAAGTTCACGGGTAGGGGACTCGGGCTTGCAGCGGTGCACGGGATTGTTCGGGCGCATCAAGGCCTGCTCAAGGTGAAGACGGAGCTCGGTAAGGGTACCAATTTCCAGGTGTATCTGCCGCGCTGTTTCGAGGACCCCGACATCCGGGAAGTGGTCACATCTGTACCCACCTATTCTGGAATCGGTCGCAAAGCTCTTGTCATCGATGACGATCCGATGGTTCGCAAGATCATGGTCAAGATGCTCAAGAGAATCGGCTACGAAGTTTTTTCTGAAGAGAGTGGTGAGAAGGGGATAGAGTGCCTCACGGGATTAGATGGAAAATTCCATGTCGTGATCGTGGATATGGAGATGCCCGGAAAAAACGGGCTCGCAGTGGGGAAGATCATACGCGAGCGGTGGAGTCATCTTCCGCTAGTGCTCTCCAGCGGCTATAGCCAGGATCTTATCCAGGATGGCGGTCCATTCGATGCCTTCATCCAGAAACCCTATACGCTGACATCGATGGCTACGACGGTGAACTCGGTTGCGCTGGATGCGGATAGTCTGTCCAGCCCCTAGGAAGTTCCCTGTGCTGTGATGATCCTGTTCGAGGTCGCTGGATCTCTCCTCTTGCCGCGTATCACCGTCTCGGCGACCCGGCCCGGAAACCGAATGCCTTCAAAGGGAGACCAGCCAGCGCGGCTGCGGATCTGGTTTCTCTCCACCAGCCAATCCTCTCGCAGGTCGATCACCGTGATGGAAGCCAGAGTTCCAGGCTGAAGGTCTCCCAGTACTCCGTCGTGAAATGCCCCGAATAGCCTGGCAGGTGTGGTGGATGCGCGCTCGATGAGCACAGGCCATGGGACCCCTTCCCTCGCCAGATGACACAGAAATCCTCCGAATGTATCGAGCAGTGGAACTCCGGAGATCCCCTCATCATTCTCAGCAAGGGAGTGGGGAGCATGATCGGTGGCGATACAGTCGATCGCGCCAGAGATGAGACCTTGCATCAGTGCAAGGCGGTCTGTTGCCGATCGCAGCGGAGGATTCATCTGGAGCCACTGACCACATTCGAACTGGTGCCGATTCTCGATGTCGAAACAGAGGTGGTGAGGTGCGACTTCGGTGGTGACATGCTGTCCACACCGACGAGCTTCCTCGATCACGGAGAGTCCATCCGCAGTCGAGAGATGAGCGATGTGGGGGTGGATGTCCAGTTGTTTGCAAATCGTCAGGATCGTTTGGATCGCCTCGACCTCCGCTTCGGGTGGACGTCGTTGCTCATGGGTCGGGCGGTCAGTATTGGTGGCCAGGATCGCGGGATCCTCAGCATGAAACATCACGACCCTGCCGCTGAAGGGAGACAGAACCTCGGCGACCGCAGAGTCACCCCAGGAGTCGATGTCACCCACGCTGGGCCCAAAGTAACACTTCCAGGGGATATCGTTGCGATACGGTCTTCCCCCACTTGAGAGCAGGCCGTAGAGAACGACATCGACGAGCGATTTCTCATCGGCGAGTTGGCGCTTTCTCAGGTAGGAGTCTGCATCTATCGGAGGATCAGGGTTGTTGGGCATGTCGCCAAGTAAGACGACTCCACCGTGGATCGCGGCCTCGCTGGCGCTTCGGTAGTCTTCCTTGTGGCGCTGCGATCCTCCCGGGTCATCACGACAATGGACGTGGATATCGATGAACCCGGGGCAGATGAGCACACCCTCGGGCCAGACCACATCAGGAGTTCCGTCGAGATCTCCCCGTTCGAGAATGGTGCCGCTGTCGCTACAGATGCGCAGACGAGATTGGCAACTGCCGGTCGATTCGAGCAGTTCTCCTTCGATCAACCAGGTCGAACTGTCAGTTGAGCTATCGGGCATCAGCGAACTCCACCGGGGGGGTCCTGAGGATAGATGATCAAGCGATCATGCACGAGGATGGCTACATCTTGCAGACCGTCGCCGTCAAAGTCCTGCACCATCACCCGACGAGGCTCGATCGCTCGACCACCGCCGCGAAACAGCTTTTTCTCGAATACAGGGAAGCGAAGTGCACTGGAAAAGAGGTTGTTGCCACCTGCGAAAATCTCCAGTTCGCTGCGGACACCGTCGACCACGATCAGGTCGGTGATGCCGTCGTCATTGAGGTCTCCCAGGGCGAGTGCCGTCGACCTGCCATTCTCCTCCTCGTGTCTCCTTGTGAAGACCTCCGCCGCTGTCCATTCCAGCTGGGTCGGCCGGATAACCAGCAGGGATCGCTCGCCCAGCAGCAGGATCTCGTCGAATCCATCACCGTCGAGATCGATGGTCCGGGCCCGTTTCACCTTTTGATAAGGCCCCTCGACCGAGGCATAGACTCCAGTCTCGTCGCAGAGGTGAAGTAAATGCTGGCCGGCATCGACGAGCACCATCTGAGCACGTCCACCATCATCGAGATGCACAGGTATCGCCTGGACCACTCGAGCAGAACCACCGGGCGCATCGATCTGGCGCAGCACACGTGCCTCGGAGTTGTCGACCGAGATGATCCTGCAGTGACCCTCTCGGGCGATGAGCAACTGTCCATCGGCTCCCGCCTGAACACTTCCGCCCGATTCCACCGTGGCGGGGATCTGGATCGGATCGATCTGTTTGTCACCGATTCGGAAGAACCTGGGCGTCTCGAAGGGGATCTCGACGACTGCGATTCTGGTACCATCTGCATCGGGGAAGAGATGCAGCGCAGATGGTTCGCGGTCCGATGTCAGCAAGATGGAGTTCCCCCCGATGATGGGCCATTCGATCAGCCGGTAGGTGGGTTTTGAACGGGATGATCGATCTGGATCCTTCACGACATGCAAACTGACCAGGGGAGAGTCGTCATCTGTGCCTGCGATGCCGATCAACGAATCGATTTCATCTCCATCGATGAGAGCCGGAAAGGAGAATCCTGAATTCTGTGGAACCGAAGATCCGGCACCACCTTCTTCGGGGCTGGTGACGATCACCTGGCCTCGATGGATCAATATCGATCTGGGTTGCTTGAGGGTAGGTGATTTGGCACCCGCTCTGAGGCTCCCGCCTTCGTTCCAGAAGGGTCGAAGCAGCGAACTCTCGCGATCGGAGATCACTATGTCTGGATCTCCATCACCGTCGATATCACCGACAGCAAAATCACCGGCTCCGATCCCCTCCGGCGAGAGAGGATATACATCCGGATTCGGCAGTAATTGTCTACCGCGACCTCGATCGAGGCGAACTCCTCGAAGTACTGGTCTGGACCGGTCCGACATCATCAACAGTGTGCCTTCCGCTGTGGGGGCGACCCCCAGCAACCGGGCATCTTCCGCCTCAAGCAGGATTTCAGGTCCCCACCCCAGCACAGTGCCAGGTCTGAGACGAAGCGGGTGCAGGCGGTCGGTCGATGCAGTACTGAAGGTCAATAAATCCTCGTGGCCGTCTCCATCGATGTCAGCGCGATGAATGGAAATCGGATTTGCAGCGGTCCCGGTCAGGGTTTCGATATCGGGGACACCGTCGCGAGATACGTCTCTGATCTCGTGAATCCCCTCCTTCGAGAGCACGCGGATCACAGGTCCCTCTGGATTTCCCGTGTCGATATCGAGGGTCTGATCGCCACGCGCGATCTCTCGCAATCGGATTCGAAGTTCGGTACGGAATCGGCTGCTGTCTGCTGCCCCCCAGCGGATCTCGATCCGGTTCGCATCCGGGCAACACAGGATCAGGTCCGGATACCCATCCGCATCGAGATCTCCGCTTCCG
>Ga0310120_10000472_pt1 | contig 31878 bp, 42 predicted proteins | sample CB27_AW_983_MG_FD_203506 | JGI IMG/M metagenome (GOLD analysis project Ga0310120, IMG submission 203506) | Marine microbial communities from Western Arctic Ocean, Canada - CB27_AW_983 | ecosystem: Environmental > Aquatic > Marine > Oceanic | place: Canada: Western Arctic Ocean | collected...
TCAAGATATGGTCATCGGTTGTTATTACCTGACCAAGCCGTCGCTGGAAATCTCCGATCTCGAGGAAGTAGCCTACAACAGCAGGGCGCTGAAGAACGCCCGCGAGAAGGCCGGAGAGGATCTGGACAAGCTGTTCAAAGATGCTCCGCATCTCTCCACGTTCGGCGAAATCGAGATGGCACTCGAGTTGAGGCGACTGGAGTTCGGGAGCCCGTGTTGGTATTGGGTACCCAATCACTCCGATGGCGACGAGGAACATGAAGGCAAATGGGTCCGAAGCACTGCGGGGCGCGTGCTCTTCAACTCCATCGTTCCGGAGGAGCTGGGGTTCTTCAATAAGACGTTCGGTAAGAAGGAACTCGGAGACCTGATCTTCGAGTGCTTCACGACAGTCGGCCTGAACCGCACCACGGAGTTCCTCGATTCCCTGAAGGACTTCGGCTTCCGCTATGCCACGATGGGTGGCGTCAGCGTGGGCATCGCCGATCTCGAGGTGCCTGAGGAAAAATTGAAGATTATCGAGGAGGCCGGTGAGCAAGTGACACGGTTCCAGAAGGCCTATGCGAGTGGCTACATCTCCAACGGCGAGCGCTACAACAAGGTCATCGATACGTGGACGCACGCGAACAACGATGTTGCCGATGCGATGGTGGATCGCTTGGAGCGCTCCCAGGAGGGCTTCAACCCCGTCTATATGATGATGACTTCGGGGGCCCGAGGTAATCGCGATCAGATGCGGCAGTTGGCGGGTATGCGCGGCCTCATGGCGAAGCCTCAGAAGAAATTGACGGGGGGCATCGGCGAGATCATCGAGAGCCCGATCAAGTCGAACTTCCGCGAGGGATTGACGGTGGTGGAGTACTTCATCTCCACTCACGGAGCCCGGAAGGGGCTGGCTGACACGGCGCTCAAGACCGCGGACGCGGGATACCTCACACGTCGCCTCGTCGATGTCGCCCAGGACGTGACCACCAGCGAGAAGGATTGCGGGACTATTCTCGGCCTGGACATGGTGGCGTTGAAGGAGGGCGAAGACATCATCGAGCCCTTGCCAGACAGAATCGTCGGCAACACGGCGCTCGAGGACGTCTACGATCTGATCGATGGAGAGCTTCTGATCCGCGCGGATGAACTCATCGAAGACGAAGCGGCCGAGGCCGTCGAGGCCGCCGGTATCCAGGTCGTAAAAATTCGATCTGTGCTGACGTGTGAAGCGAAACGGGGACTGTGTCAAAAATGTTACGGCCGTAACCTGGCGACCATGCAGTTGGTGGACATCGGTGAGGCCGTGGGAATCCTGGCGGCCCAGTCGATCGGTGAACCGGGGACTCAGCTCACGCTCCGGACGTTCCACATCGGAGGAACCGCAGCGCGGATCGCGGCTCAGACCCAACGGCGCTCGAAGATCAACGGCGTAGCGTCTTTCGATCGGGTCACGACGGTTAAGACACCGAACGACACGAACATCGTCACGTCCCGTGAGGGCCAGATCATTCTCAGGACGCCCGAAGGGCAGGTGCGCAGCCGGTTGAGCGTTCCCTACGGCGCCACATTGATGATCGACGAGGGGCAGGTCATCGAATCAGGGGATCAGCTGTTCAGTTGGGATCCCTACACGGAGCCGATCGTCGCCGACTCGGGTGGTGTGATAAAGTTCATCGATATCATCGACGAGCAGACCATGCGGGAAGAGCTCGACGAGTCGACCGGACGTCGCCAGATGACGATCATCGAGGATCGGGACAAGAAGCTTCACCCGACCATTCAGATTCGCCAGAAAACGAAGAAAGCGAAGAAGCTCCGCGAGTTCATCATACCGGTGGGGGCTGCACTCTCGATCCGAGATGGCGACGAGATCGCGCCTGGTGATACGATCGCTAAGATCAGCAGAGACGTGTACAAGACTCGGGATATCACGGGGGGTCTGCCTCGGGTTGCCGAGCTCTTTGAGGCCCGCCGGCCCAAGGACCCCGCAGTGATCACGGAGATCGACGGAGAGATCCGCTTCGGGGACATCAAGCGCGGCAAGCGTGAGGTCATCGTTACCCCAGAGGCAGGTGCGGAGGAAGAGCGAGGCTACGCCGTTCCGGTGGGTAAGCACATGCGCGTCCATGAGGGGGACCGGGTGCGGGCGGGTGATCGACTTTCGGAGGGCCCGATCAATCCTCACGACATCTTGAAGATTCGGGGCCCCCGGGCCGTCCAGGAATACCTCCTGAATGAGATCCAAGAGGTGTATCGACTTCAGGGCGTGAAGATCAACGACAAACATATCGGCGTCATCGTCCGTCAGATGCTTCAGAAGGTTCGGATCATCGATCCCGGCGAGACGATGCTTCTCGAGGGTGAGAATGTAGACCGCGTCGAGTTCAGGAAGGTCAACCGCACGGCGATCCAGGCCGAGGAGAAACCGGCCCGCTCAGAGCCGCTCCTGTTGGGGATCACCAAGGCGAGCCTGACCACCGAATCGTTCATCTCGGCGGCATCCTTCCAGGAGACGACGCGAGTTCTGACAGACGCGGCGGTTCGTGGGGCGAGGGACGATCTCAAGGGTCTCAAGGAAAACATCATCATCGGTCACTTGATTCCGGCAGGAACGGGTGTGCACCGATACGACGATGTGGAGTTCATGGTAGAGCAGTCGTTCTACGAAGAAGAGATTCTGCCGCTGACGGATCCTGAGGAATCGCTTGCGGGGTTGGAGGGAGCTACGGCGGACTGATCGAGCGAAAGAGCCGTCACCTTCCCTGCGCGCCGACGCTGCGCTCTACGGCTTCGCTGCAGACCGTCGCTGCGGGAAGATGACGGCTCTTTCGCTCGACGGTTGGGGCGCAAGGTGGTGGGCGCCTGCGCTTCGGTCGGCGGGTGTGGAGCCGCTGTTGGTCAAGGGCTGGGCGGTCGCTCGACTGTACCCCGAACGCGGGATACGTCCCTACGGCGACATCGACCTGTGTGTTCGGCCGGAACAGCACGGCGTCGCGGTGGCTGCACTTGCCACTCTGGCGGCCGAGGCCGTCGTAGTCGATTTGCACGAGGGCCTGCCCCAGCTCCACCGTCCTTCGCTGGAGGATGTCTTCGAGCGTTCCCAGCTGGTGCAGCTGGGCGAATACGACGTGCGCATCTTGGGAAGCGAAGATCATCTCCGCTACATGTGGATACACATGTAGCGCCATGGCTTGTACCGCGCCCGCTGGTTGTGCGACGTCGCCGTCGTCCTGGAATCTCTACCGGAGGATTTCGATTGGGAGTATTTGCTCTGGGGAGACCAGCGCCACGCGGATTGGGTGACGTCCACGCTGGGTCTGGCACACGAGCTTCTCGGCGCCCGCCTGGACGGCATTCCAACGGGGGAGAAGGCCAGCCCCCTACCCCGATGGCTCGTTCCATCGGTGCTCCGCCAGTGGTCGATCGAGGAGCATTATATGGATAGTGTTCCGTCGATGGCGTACTGCTTCCGGCACCCCGCCCAGCTGCCAAGAGCAGTTCGTCTCCGTTGGCCGAACCCGATTCAGGCTACGGTGGGTGTCGGGGGGCCGTTCAACGAGCTGCCCAGGCTGCCGTTTCAGCTGTGGGAGTGTGTCTCACGAGCGGCGTATTTCATTACCCAGATACCGACGCTCGTCCGACAGAGATCTTTGCCCGCGGTCGGGGGATCGGGTACCGGTTCCGGCACTCCCAGGCGGGATGCAAAAGGGGACTAGGAACCGGGGCGATGCCACCCCCCGGAAGGCCCAGGCTGAGCCCCGCTTTTAGGGGGCAGAACCCCGTTGACACTTCCCCCATATTTCTCTTAAATTTCCCGTCTGTGCAACGGAGGCCTCGACGTTGTTGTCGTCTCCGGGAACCCGCGCTGCTAAGGCGCGTTTTTTTGACGACGAGAGTTGGGCTCACATGCCTACAATCAATCAGCTCGTTCGCAAGGGACGTCGCGAACTACAGAAGAAGAACAAGTCCCCTGCGTTGCAGAAGAGCCCACAGAAGCGGGGTGTTTGCACTCGCGTGTACACGACGACCCCGAAGAAGCCCAATTCTGCGTTGCGGAAGGTGGCGAGGGTTCGTCTGACTAACGGGTATGAGGTCACGTCCTATATCCCGGGCGAGGGACACAACCTCCAGGAGCACTCCATCGTGCTCATCCGGGGTGGCCGGGTCAAAGACTTGCCCGGCGTGCGGTACCATATCGTCCGAGGAACGCTAGACGCATCAGGTGTCGGGGACCGAAGGCAAGGTCGGTCCAAGTACGGCGCCAAACGGCCCCAATAGTGGATCGAGCATGAGCAGACGATCGAGAGCAGTACGCCGGGAGCTGATTCCGGACCCGAGATACGACTCGACCGAAGTGACCAAGTTCATCAACAACCTCATGGTTGATGGGAAGAAGTCACAGGCCGAGCAGATATTTTACGGGGCCTTGGAGATATGCGAGGAGCGTTCGGGCCAGCCAGGCATGAACGCTTTTACTCAAGCATTGACCAACGCCAAGCCGGCGCTTGAAGTGAAGAGCCGGCGTGTGGGAGGTGCCACGTACCAAGTGCCTATCGAGGTTCGGCCGGAGCGCCGAGCTGCGCTAGCGAGCCGTTGGCTCATCAGCTTCGCTCGTCGTCGGAGTGAGAAGACGATGGCGGAACGCCTCGCGTATGAGTTCCTGGCTGCTAGCCGGGGAGAGGGAGCGACCATCAAGATAAAGGACGACACGCATCGGATGGCGGAGGCGAACAAAGCGTTCGCCCACTATCGCTGGTAGAAAAATCCGCTTGAGCTTCGGGAGCCGCTAGCGGCGTTCCCAGAGACTCAATGATTGTCTCGCGCGTGAGCGTCGAGGCACGAAGCGCGGATGCTGCCGGCGGCACCGACAACGGCGGCAGGAGAAACAAGCGCTTCCAGCTTCGAAACGTTCGCGCGCTTTTTTATGAAGGGTCGCCAGGGTTCAGAGAGTTCGACGAATTATGGAAGAGACGGAATCACAATAAATGCCTAGACGTACCCCGCTCAAGGACCTCCGGAATATCGGCATCATGGCGCACATCGATGCCGGTAAGACGACGACGACCGAGCGCGTCCTGTACTATACAGGTCGCCTCCATCGGGTCGGTGAGGTGCATGAGGGTGCCGCCACTATGGATTGGATGGAGCAGGAACAGGAGCGAGGGATCACGATCACATCAGCCGCTACGACCTGCCACTGGGAGAAAGCCGGCACCGAGTACCGAATTAACATTATCGATACCCCCGGCCACGTGGATTTCACGGCGGAGGTAGAGCGATCGCTTCGAGTTCTGGACGGGGCGGTCGCTGTTTTTTGTGCCGTAGGGGGTGTGGAGCCACAGTCCGAGACGGTTTGGAGGCAGGCCGACCGGTACGGCGTTCCGCGAATTGCCCTGGTCAATAAGATGGACCGAACCGGGGCCGATTTCGAAAATGTCGTCTCGATGATGAGGGACAGACTCGGAGCCAACGCCTTCGCCGTGCAGTATCCTCTCGGCGAGGGTGAGCTCTTTACGGGGATCGTGGACATCGTACGGCAGAAGACTCTTCACTACAAAGACGAGCTCGGTGCCCCGGTGGAGGAAGGTGAGGTTCCCGACTCGCTGGCGGAGAAGGTCGCGACGCTGAGGCACGAGATCATCGAGGCGGCCGTCGAACACGACGAAGAACTCCTGGGAAAATATCTCAGCGGCGACGAGCTCACGACGGACGAAGTCATCCGTGCCATTCGATCGGCGACGATCGCCGGGAAGATTTTTCCGGTTTTTTGTGGCTCGGCCTTCAAGAACAAGGGCATTCGAGCCATGCTCGACGGGGTGATCGACTACTTGCCATCGCCCTTGGAGATCCCTCCGATCCAGGGGCATTTGCCTCAACACAGTGAGACGTACGAGGTGAGAGAAGCCTCCGACGATGCGCCCTTCAGTGCCCTGGCGTTCAAAATCATGACGGATCCGTTCGTCGGGAAGCTGACCTACGTACGTGTGTATTCGGGATCGCTTCCGTCGGGGAGCTACGTGCTGAACGCGACCAAGGATCGTAGGGAGCGTGTCGGGCGGTTGCTGCAGATGCACGCGAACAAGCGGGAGGAGCGCGACGAAGTCTTCGCCGGCGACATTGCGGCCGTGATCGGCCTCAAGAACACGAAGACCGGTGATACGCTTTGCCTGCCGGACTCGCCCATCATTCTCGAGGCGATGTCCTTCCCGGAGCCGGTGATCTCGGTGGCGATCGAGCCGAAGACGAGAGCCGACCAGGACAAGCTGTCCAATGGCCTCGTCAAGCTCGCCGATGAGGACCCGACGTTCCGGGTCTACACCGACGAAGAGACGGGCCAGACGATCATCAGTGGCATGGGTGAGTTGCACCTGGAGATCATCGTCGACCGGTTGCGACGCGAGTTCGGGGTGGAGGCCAATATCGGCCGTCCGCAGGTGTCGTATCGGGAGACGATCCGTAGGCGCTCGGAAAAGGTCGTGGGCAAGTTCGTACGCCAGAGCGGTGGGCGGGGACAATTCGGTCATGTCGTCATCAACGTGGAGCCGGCGGGTTCGGGTGCCGGTTTCGTCTTTGAAGATCGCGTCAAGGGTGGGGTGATCCCCCGTGAGTACATCAGTTCCGTAGAGCAGGGGATCAAGGAAGCGTTGGAGACCGGGATCCTCGCCGGCTATCCGGTGATCGACGTAAAGGTCGAACTCGTGGATGGCTCGTATCACGATGTGGACTCGAGCGAGATTGCGTTCAAGATTGCCGGGTCCATGGCGATCAAGGATGGGGTCCGGCGCTCCAAGCCCGTTCTTCTGGAGCCCGTCATGGACGTCGAAGTGGTGACGCCCTCCGACTATATGGGGGACATCATCGGCGATCTCTCGTCTCGTCGAGGCAAGATTGGCGGGATGACCGATCGGGGTGACGCTCAGGTCATCGGGGCCAGCGTACCGCTGGGTGAAATGTTCGGGTATGCGACGACCCTTCGCTCATTGAGTCAGGGGCGGGCCGTGTACACGATGCAGTTTGCGTGCTATGAAGAGGTACCGAAGAGCAAGGCTGAAGAGATCATCAACGCCAACGGCGGTGGTGCCTGAGGGATCCGGAAGGATAGAAGCCGACACGGCGAGGGAACGATGGCGAAAGCGAAATTTGAGCGAACGAAGCCGCACGTAAACGTGGGAACGATTGGACACGTGGACCACGGGAAGACGACGCTGACGGCTGCGATCACGGCGACGCAAGCGAAGAAGCATGGCGGTGACGCGATTTCGTTCGACAACATCGATAAGGCACCGGAGGAGCGGGAGCGTGGGATCACGATCGCGACGGCGCACGTAGAGTACGAGACGGCGAACCGTCACTACGCGCACGTGGACTGTCCGGGGCATGCGGACTACGTGAAGAACATGATCACGGGCGCGGCGCAGATGGACGGAGCGATCCTGGTGGTGAGCGCAGCGGACGGCCCGATGCCCCAGACGCGGGAGCACATTCTATTGGCTCGCCAGGTAAACGTGCCCTATGTGGTGGTGTTCCTGAACAAAGTGGACATGGTGGACGACGAGGAGCTTCTGGAGCTGGTGGAGTTGGAGGTACAGGAGCTACTGAGCGAATACGGTTTTCCTGGGGACGACACGCCGATAATCCGGGGGAGCGCACTAAAGGCGATGGAAGCGGAGGGCGAGGGCCCGGACGTGGAATGCATCCAGGAGTTGATGGATGCGATCGACAGCTTCATCCCGGAGCCGGAGCGAGACGTGGACCGGCCGTTCCTGATGCCTGTGGAGGATGTGTTCTCGATCACGGGCCGAGGTACGGTAGCGACGGGGCGGATCGAGCGCGGGATCGTGAAGAAGGGAGAGGAAGTGGAGTTGGTGGGGATGGGAGCGGACCGGAAGACGGTGGTGACGGGAGTGGAGATGTTCCGGAAGCTACTGGACGAGGGCCGAGCGGGAGACAACGCGGGACTACTCTTGCGTGGCGTGGGCAAAGAGGAGATCGAGCGGGGCCAGGTGTTGGCTGCGCCGGGCTCGATCAAGCCACACACGAAGTTCAAGGGTGAGGTGTACGTGTTGACGAAGGAAGAGGGGGGACGCCACACGCCGTTCTTCGATGGGTACCGGCCGCAGTTCTACTTCCGTACGACTGATGTGACGGGAGCGGCGAACCTACCGGAGGGAGTGGAGATGGTGATGCCGGGCGACAACGTGCAGATGGAAGTGGATCTGATCACGCCGATTGCGATGGACGCGCAGTTGCGGTTTGCGATCCGGGAAGGTGGGCGCACGGTGGGGTCGGGGGTTGTGACGGAGATAATCGAGTAGATAGAGACAAGGCGAAGTCCCTTCAGACAATAGTGGGACTCCGTCGGTACGCCCGAGAGGGCGCGCGGGGCAGGTAGGTAGGTAGGTACGGAAGCTAGATGGAGCGAAGGGCGGGGCGGTTTCAGTCCCGCGTGAGGATCGCAGGCCGGTAGCGATGGGGAGCGGGGACGCCCTCCATAGCGTCCCGGCCACGGTGTAGCGGAGGAGGGCGTCCCCGTTCCCCGTCGCGGCCCTCATCAGTAATGTCAGCGGGGCGTTCGCCGCCCTGCAATGAGAGGAAGACATGGATAGGATTCGGATTAGACTGAAGGCGTTCGATCACTGGATTGTGGATCAGACGGCGGCGGATATTGTGCGAACTGCGCAGAAGACCGGTGCAACCGTGCGGGGTCCGATTCCGTTGCCCACGCGACGGGAGCGGTGGACGGTGCTGCGCTCACCACACATCGACAAGAAGAGTCGGGAACAGTTCGAATTACGCACGCACAAGAGGCTCATCGATATCGTGGACAGTCGCCCGCAGACGGTGGATGCACTCACCAAATTGGATCTGCCGGCGGGCGTCGATGTCGAGATCAAGGTCGACTAGGGATACGGGACTGAAACGATGTCTGGACTGATTGGAAAAAAGATCGGCATGACGCGGATCTTCGATGAGGTGGGGACGGCGATATCCGTCACCATCGTGGAGGCTGGGCCGTGTCCCGTGCTCCAGATCAAGAGCGAAGATACGGATGGTTATGCCGCTGTTCAGTTGGGATTCGGGGCCCAGAAGGATTCGCGGGCCAGCAGGGCGGAGAAGGGACACGCCACCAAGGCGGGTGTCGAAGTTGCGCCCCGGATCGTGCGAGAGTTCTCGGTGAGCGACGATGACGAGTACGAGCTCGGACAGTCACTCACCGTCGAGCTCTTTGGACCCGGGGAGTCGGTCAAGGTGACCGGAACCTCGAAGGGACGTGGGTTCCAGGGCGTGGTGAAGCGCTGGGGTTTCGCGGGGCGCCCGGCTTCCCACGGCCACCCGGGGTCGCGTACGCCTGGCTCGATGGGGCCGGGAACGGACCCGTCCCGCGTAATCAAGGGAAAGAAGCTTCCGGGTCGCATGGGTGGGAAGCGAGTCACCATCCGCAACCTGACGATCGTGAGAGTGGATTCGGAAAGGAACCTCCTTTTCATCAAAGGCGGAGTTCCCGGATCCAGAAACAGTTATCTCTTGATCCAGAAGTGACGGATGCTTAAAGCACACTATTACAAGACCGATGGAGCCAAGGGCGGAGAGGAGAAGCTCCCCGACTGGCTGTTCGACGGCGTGGTCAACGAGGACGTTCTTCACCAGGTGATCAAGATCCACCTGTTGAACCAGAGACAAGGAACGGCCTCTGCTAAGTCCCGTGGACAGGTCGCCGGGGGATCCCGCAAGCCTTGGCGGCAAAAGGGGACCGGAAGGGCCCGCCAGGGGACGATTCGAGCTGTCCAGTGGGCGGGGGGTGGCGTCGCGTTTCCTCCCATCCCGCATTCCTGGCGTCAGCGCGTCCCCAAGAAGGTCCGGGCCCTTGCCCGACGGTCCGCCCTCAATTCTCGAGCTCAGAGCGATCGGATCATCCTGGTCGATTCTCTCGAGTTCGACGCACCCAAGACTAAAAAACTTCGCGCTGTGCTTTCGGCGATCGGATCTCAGGGTAAGGTGCTCCTACTGACCGAGGGCGCGAAGGAAAACGTCTACCTCTCGGCTCGAAACCTAGAGACGGTCATCGTCCGGCCCTTCGGCGAGGAGTCGGCCTACGACATTCTTTGGGCGACCACGCTCGTCATCGAGAAGGCGGCCCTCGACGGTGCGGAGCCCTCGGATGCGCACCGGTCGGCGGTGGCGTCCCGGGCACGGGGTGAGCCCGATGTGCGGGTCCGCGAGAGAGCGGCCGAAGAAGAGCGTTTGGAGCGTCGTAAACTGAAACGGGGCCACGGCAAGAAAGCGGCCTCCAAGGTGAAGAAGGAAGTCAAAGCAGCGCCGAAAACGAAGGAGACGGTCGCGGGCAAGGCAGCGCCAAAGGCAAAAGACGAAACCAAGGCCAGGGCGGCGCCCAAGGCGAAAGACGAGACCAAGTCCGCGGCGGCTCCGAAGGCGAAGGCGGCCCCGAAGGCGAAAGCGGCCCCGAAGGCGAAAGCCCCCACCGAGGCCACGGGTGGTGTCGACGCCTCGTCCGTTACGCTTCCCAAGGTGGGCGATCTTGCCGATTTCCTGGCAGGGTTCGACTCGGCTGCCGACGTAGAGACGTTGAGGGCTCGGGACGACCGCAAGACGGCGCAGGCTCGCTACGAGGCTCGACTGGTCGAACTGGGTGACAAGGAGAGTGACGATGCGTGACGTCTACGACGTGATTGTCTCGCCCGTCGTCACCGAGAAATCGGCGACCGCGCTCGAGGAGAACAACGTGTACACCTTCATCGTCAATCGGGACTCGAACAAGATCGAGATCTCCCGGGCTATCGAGAAGATCTGGGACGTGAAGGTCAGCGATGTCCGTACCATGCGCTATGCCGGGAAGCAAAAGAACGCGTTCATGGGACGTATGAGCAGGAGCGCCAAGGTCGGCCGCCGGGCTGGGTTCAAGAAGGCGATCGTCCAACTCGTTGAAGGTGACCACATCGAGTTCTACGAGGCCGGATAAGCCAATGGCTATCAAGAAATTCAAGCCGATTACACCAGGGACTCGCTCCCGCTCCATCGTGGACCATTCCGATGTCCTGACCAAGAAGGAGCCGGAGAAGTCGCTTCTGGAGCCTTTGTCCAAGTCGGGTGGACGGAACCATCACGGTAGAATCACCTCTCGCCGTAGGGGAGGGGGACACAAGCGACGGTATCGCCGGATCGACTTTCGGCGAAACAAGTTCGGGATTCCGGGGAAGGTCAACGCGATCGAGTACGACCCGAACCGCAGTTCTAATATCGCCTTGATCTTCTATGCGGATGGTGAAAAGCGCTACATTCTGCACCCGCGGGGTCTCGAGGTGGGCGACACCATAATGTCGGGCCCCGAGGCGGACATCCGGCTGGGTAACGCTCTTCCCCTGGGGAAGATTCCGCTCGGCACGGTGGTCCATAACATCGAGCTCAAGCCGGGGAAGGGCGGCCAAATGGCCCGCTCGGCTGGTGCAGGAGTACAGATCGTTGCCAGGGAAGACAAATACGTCGCACTTCGGTTGCCCTCTACGGAGGTGCGACAGGTCTTGCAGGACTGTCTGGCGACGATCGGTCAGGTCGGCAATATCGAGCACAACCTCCAGAGCCTGGGTAAGGCGGGAGCGAATCGGTGGCGCGGACGGCGTCCCAAGGTTCGGGGCGTGGCAATGAACCCGGTGGACCACCCACTCGGGGGCGGAGAAGGACGGGCTTCCGGGGGACGTCCTCCGGTGACGCCCTGGGGTAAGCGGGAAGGCACCAAGACAAGAAAGAGGAAGAAGCAGTCGAACAAGTACATCATCCGTGGACGTAAGCGGGGGAAGGCCACGCAATGATGTCACGAGGTCGTAAACGGTTGAGCAGAGGTCGATCCTATGCCGCGTAGCTTGAAGAAGGGCCCGTACCTTGATGAGAAGCTTCTCATCAAGGTGCAGAACATGAATGCCCGAAACGAGAAGAAGGTGATCAAGACCTGGGCGCGTGCGTCCACGGTCTCCCCGGAATTCGTGGGCCATACCATGGCAGTGCACAACGGAAACAAGTTCATTCCGGTGTACATCACGGAGAATATGGTGGGCCACAAACTCGGTGAGTTTTCGCCGACGCGCCTCTTCAGGGGACACGGCGGCAAGTTTTCTGACAAGCGGTCGAAAGTCGTTTAGCGAGAGCGAGATATGGAAATACAAGCCAAGGCGATCGCCCGGGAAATTCGGATGAGTCCGCGCAAAGTCCGGCAGGTCGTAGATCAGATCCGTGGCCGGCCCGTGAACGAGGCGTATGCCATCCTACAGTTTTCCAAGAAGGCGGCCGCCGAGCCGGTAGGGAAGACGTTACGTTCCGCGGTCAGCAACGCTCAGAACAAAGCGCAGGACTCGGGCGACGTCCTGGACGTCGATGAGCTTCGGGTGACGACGGCCTTTGTCGACGAGGGCCCGACCCAGAAACGCTGGAGAGCCGCGGCGATGGGACGCGCCGCCCCGATTCGGAAACGGACTAGCCACATCACAGTCGTCGTGGATACCAAGGACTAAGAATGGGACAGAAGACTCACCCGCTGGGGTTCCGTCTCGGAATCGTCAAGGACTGGAGGTCTTGCTGGTATGCCGAAAAGGACTTTCCTCGGCTCCTGCAGGAGGATGAGACGATCCGGAACTATCTGCACCGGCGTCTTGCGCATGCGGCCCTCTCGAAGGTCGAGATCGAGAGGAAGCCGTCGAAGATCGTCGCGACCTTGTTCACGGCCCGGCCCGGTGTCGTCATCGGGAAGCGTGGGGCCGAGGTCGACAAGCTGCGTGACGAGCTGAGCGTGCTGACCCAAGCCGAGGTGTCGGTGAATGTGGAGGAGATCCGACGTCCAGAGGTCGACGCCCGCCTCGTAGCGGAAAACGTGGCACATCAGCTTCGGCAGCGCATTTCCTTCCGCCGGGCCATGAAACGAGCTGTGCAATCGGCCATCAGGGGCGGTGCCGAGGGCATCAAGATCCAGTGTGCGGGTCGCCTCGGTGGAGCTGAGATCGCCCGGACCGAAGGATATAACGAGGGGCGCGTGCCGCTCCACACGCTTCGTGCCGATATCGACTACGCGCAGATCGCCGCGATCACGACCTACGGAATCGTCGGCGTCAAATGCTGGATCTTCAGTGGTGAGGTCGTCGAAGGGCGCCGTGGCCGCACGTATTCTACCGGTTCCTGAGGGATATAGACGATGCTCGCGCCCAAGAGAGTCAAACACCGCAAGACCCATAAGGGCCGCATGCGTGGGAAAGCTCACCGTGGCAACAAGGTGTCTTTTGGTGAGTACGGGCTTCAGACCACCGAGTGTGGCTGGATCTCCAACCGGCAGATCGAGGCAGCTCGTGTGGCGATGACCCGTCATATCAAGCGTAGCGGGAAGGTCTGGATTCGTATCTTTCCCGACAAGCCGATCACATCCAAGCCTGCCGAGACCCGCATGGGCAAGGGGAAGGGGAATCCTGAGGGCTGGGTGGCCGTCGTGAAGCCCGGACGGATGATGTTCGAGCTCGAGGGTGTTACCGAGGAGATCGCGAGACGCGCCATGGTGCTGGCGGCGGCCAAGCTTCCGGTGGCCACACGGTTCGTGATCCGCGAGCATCAGCTCGGATAGCGAGGAAATAGATGAAGGCTTCAGAGATGCGGGAGTGGGATGGGGTCGAGATTCGGGCCCGTCTCGAGGAGCTCCGGGAAGAAAGATTTCGCCTTCGGTTCCAGACGGCGACCATGGAGTTGGAAAACCCTAAGATGTTGCGGCATGTGCGGCGCGACATTGCGCGCCTTTACACGATTCTTAGAGAGAGAGTGCTGGCTGAGAACAACGAGCCGGCCGAGTAACGATGACAGACGATACTTCCGACGAGCAGGCGGTGGCAGCCGAAGAGGCCGTGGAGTCCCCGCCCGTCACGGACACGGTCAAGGGTCGGGCGAGTCGTAAATTCCGGGTCGGCGTAGTTACGTCGTCTCAGAATGACAAGACCGTCACGGTTCAGGTCGAGCGGCAGTTCGCCCACCCGCTCTATACCAAGCAGATCAGGAAGACGAAGAAGTACCGGGCCCATGACGAGGAAAACGAGTATCGGACCGGGGACGTGGTTCGGATCACCGAAACGAGACCGTTGTCGAAGACGAAGCGCTGGCGTGTCGTGGAACTACTGGAGCGTTCGGAATGATCCAGCAGGAATCGATGCTCAAGATCGCCGACAACTCGGGGGCGAAGAGCGCGCTGTGCATTCGCGTCCTAGGGGGCTCGAAGCGGCGCTACGCGAGTGTGGGTGACGTGATCGTGGCTACGATCAAGGATGCCATCCCCAACTCCCCCGTGAAGAAGGGTGAAGTCGTGCAGGCGGTGGTCGTGAGGACCGCCAAGGAGGTACGGCGCAAAGACGGAAGCTATATTCGCTTCGATGACAATGCCGCCGTGCTCATCACCCCACAGGGAGAGCCGCGAGGCACGCGCATTTTTGGCCCGGTGGGACGAGAGCTACGTGAGAAGCGGTACATGAAGATCGTATCGCTGGCGCCGGAGGTGCTGTGATGGCTGACAAGATGTCGAAGACACGCATCGTGAAGGGTGATCGGGTCAAGGTCATCCGGGGCAACCACCGTGATATGGAGGGCCCGGTCCTCAGGGTGTTACGGGACAAGGGGCGTGTGGTCGTTGAGGGCGTGAACATGCGCAAGCGGCATGAGCGGCCGACGGAGGCGAATCCTGACGGCGGCATCATGACTTTTGAAGCTCCGATCCACGCCTCCAACGTGATGCTGATAGATCCGGCGGGGGACCAGGCCAGCCGGGTTCGGATTCGGATCGAGGCGGACGGAACCAAAGAGAGGATTGCCGTGAAGACGGGCAATCCGATCCCCAGGCCGTAGCGGGAGCGCGGGAAGATGGAATCCAGACTGCTAGAGCACTATAAGACACAGGTCCGCCCTCGCTTGGCGGAAAAATTTCAGTGGACCAATCCGAATCAGATCCCGAAGATCCAAAAAGTGGTCATGAACGTGGGGGTGGGAGAGGCGTCTAAGAACGCGAAACTCCTTACCGCCGTGGTCGATGAGCTCGGCGTGATTACGGGTCAGAAGGCGGTCGTGACGAGGGCGAGGAAATCGATCTCGAACTTCCAACTGAGAGAGGGCGTGCCGATTGGTGCCACAGTCACTCTCAGGCGGAGCCGGATGTATGAGTTCCTCGACCGGCTCGTGAGCGTTGCGATCCCCCGTGTCCATGACTTCCGGGGCTTGCACACCCGTTCCTTCGACGGGCGGGGAAACTTCACGATGGGGATCCGGGAGCAGATCATTTTCCCGGAGATCGACTTCGACAAGGTCGGTCAGATTCACGGCATGAACATCACCGTAGTCACGTCCACGGATAAGGACGACGAGGCTCTGGCGTTACTTCGCGAGATGGGATTCCCCTTTCGGGGTGAGGTTCCGGTCGTGATCGGGCAACACGCCAACTAAAGCACGAGGGATTCGATGGCCAGGAAGGCACTGATTGAGAGAAACAACCGGGCACCCAAGTTTCCTGGGCGCCACCGAAATCGCTGTCAGCGTTGTGGGCGTCCGCGGGCGTTCTTACGAAAATTCGGACTATGCCGGATCTGTTTCCGGCAGAAAGCGCTCGCGGGTGAGATCCCGGGCGTTCGCAAATCAAGCTGGTAAAGGATCGTAACGCGTATGATGACTGATCCCATCGCGGACATGCTCACCCGGATTCGGAATGCCGGGATGGCGGGTCACAAGTGGGTGGACATGCCGGTCTCCAAGCTGAAGGCCCGTGTCGCGCAGCTGCTCAAGGACAACCATTTCGTCTACGACTTCAAGGCTCTGGACGATGGCAGATTCGGAGTGCTGCGCATCTACCTGAAGTATCACGATGAAGGGCCGGTCATCCGGCATCTGGAGCGAGTTTCCAGTCCCGGCCGTCGTCGCTACGTGGGGGTCTCAGACATCCCCAGAGTTCGCAACGGCCTGGGTATGGCGATTCTCTCCACCTCCCAAGGGTTGTTGACGGATCGGGGGGCACGTAAGGCGGGCGTGGGCGGAGAGCTCATGGCCCTGATCTGGTAACCGAATAGAGATCTAGAAATGTCGCGGATCGGTAGAGAGCCCATCGAGGTCCCCAGTGGTGTGGACGTCACTTTGGACGGGCAAGACGTCAACGTGAAAGGCCCGAAGGGGGAGCTGACGATGGAGGCTCACCCGGATATGGCTGTCGCCCTGAACGAAGGGGTGGTGACCGTCACGAGGCCCTCGGATGAACCCAAGCACCGGGGGCTTCACGGCCTAACGAGAACCCTGATCGCCAACATGATCGAAGGGGTGGTGGACGGCTATAGTAAGACGCTCGAGATCCAGGGTGTGGGATACCGTGCGCAAAAAAAGGGGTCGGGAATCGAATTGAACCTCGGTTTTTCGCACACGATCCAGTTCGACGCACCCGAGGGAGTCGACATCGCGGTGCCGAATCCGACGACGATCGTCATCGGTGGAATCAACAAACAGAACGTAAGCCAGGCGGCCGCCGAGATCCGTGCGTTCCGGCCGCCAGAGCCGTATAAGGGGAAGGGTATCCGATATCAGGGCGAGCACGTACGGCGTAAGGCCGGCAAGACGGCGGGGGCGTAAAGGGAATGAGGCAGAAAAACATCCAGCGAACGCGGTCCAAGCGGCGCATAAGGCGCCACGAACGCATTCGGAAGAAAGTCACAGGGAGTACGGAGCGGCCCAGGCTAGTCGTCTTTCGTTCGTTGAAGAACGTCGAGGGCCAAATTGTGAATGACGATGAGGGGCAGACGCTCGTCGGCCTCTCGACGCTCAGCTCGGCCCTCGCCGACTTCAAGGCGAAAGGGCCGAATGCCAAGGTCGAGCGCGCTCGCAACGCTGGGAAGGCTCTCGCTCAGCAAGCCGTCGCGAAGGGCATTGGGACGGTCGTGTTCGACCGAGGCGGATATCAATATCATGGCCGCGTTAAGGCTTTCGCTGAAGGTGCTCGAGACGGAGGGTTGGAATTCTGATGGCGAGGGAACAGAAACGACGAGAAGGCCGGGGACGCGAGTCGGAGTTCAGCGAAAACGTTATCCACATCAATCGTGTAGCGAAGGTGGTGAAGGGCGGGCGGCGTTTTTCCTTCACTGCGTTGGTATCGGTCGGTGACCAAAAGGGTCGTGTCGGGATTGGACTCGCCAAGGCCAACGAAGTGGCCGAGGCCATCAGGAAGGCGTTCGAGCGCGGCAAGAAGGAAATGATAGAAATTCCCATTCGTAACGGAACCATTCCGCACGAGATCCTGGGTCGGTGGGACGCGGGACGTGTGATGATGCGTCCGGCGGCGCCCGGAACGGGCGTGATCGCAGGTGGTGCGGTGCGCTCCGTCTTGGAGGCGGTCGGTATCAAGGACATCCTTACGAAGAGCTTGGGAAGCAATAATCCCATCAACGTGGTACGGGCGACGATGGACGGGCTCACGAACCTCGTGACTCCGGAGCAGGCGGCGCGCGAGCGCGGTGTTCCGGTAGAGGTCATTCTGGGGATCGACAATGGCTAAGAAGCTGTCCATCACTCAGGTCCGAAGTGGGGTGGGCCGGAAGTTCAAGCATAGGCGCACCCTGACGGCCTTGGGTTTCAAGAAGCATCAACAGACGATCGTGAAGGACGACAACCCCGCGATCCGAGGCATGCTCCGGCAGGTCGGGTATCTCGTGAAAGTTACAGAGGTGGACGCTTGAGCCCAGCCGTTCTCAGCACTGGGCTGCGCGATGCGTCGCCCGAAAGATTCATAGGGTAAATCCATGGCAGAATTACACGACCTACGTCCCGCCGCCGGCTCCACCAGGACCGGAAAACGCAAAGGGCGCGGCCCCGGCTCCGGGAAGGGTAAGACGGCGGGCCGGGGGGAGAATGGACAGAAGTCCCGTAGCGGCGGTGCCGTCCACCCCTGGTTCGAGGGCGGACAGATGCCCCTGCAGCGGCGCATTCCGAAGCGGGGCTTCACGCAGCACAAGCGGAAGGTCTATCAGGTGGTGAACCTGACCGACTTCGGCCGGGTGGAGGGGACCACGATCAATCGTGAGATCCTGAAGGAGGCTGGGCTGATTCGGTCCACCAAGGGCTTGGTGAAGGTCCTCGCCATGGGTGAGGTCACGCAAGCCTATACGGTAGAGGTCGACAAGTTCAGCGGCGGCGCCGTGACTAAGATCGAAGCGGCGGGGGGAACGGTGAGCGTGGCCAACGGGAAGAGGGAAGCGGTAAGCGATGGCTAACCCAATCCCGAACCTCTTCCGGGTTCCCGAGCTCAAAGAGAAGATTATTTTTACGCTCTTCATCCTGCTCGTGTACCGGTTCGGTGCTCACATTACGGTACCGGGCGTGGACGTGGGGATCTTGCGGCAGCAGTTCGGTGCCCTCCAGGGTGGGATCCTGGGTATTTACGACATGTTCGTCGGGGGAGGCCTCAGCCGGGCGACGATTTTCGCACTCGGGATCATGCCGTATATCTCGGCCAGCATCATGTTCCAACTGTTGGCCGCCGTCTTCCCGGCTATCGAGAAGATGCAGAAGGAGGGCGAGGACGGCCGGCAGAAGCTGACACAGTGGACGCGGTACGTCACGGTGGTGCTCAGCATCATTCAGGGCTTCAGCTACGCCGCCTTCCTCACGAGTACGGGCGCGATTCGGGCCCCGGGCCTCATCTTCAACTTCACGACCACCGTGGCGTTGACGGTCGGGGCCATCTTCGTGATGTGGCTCGGGGAGCAGATCACGGAGCGCGGCATCGGCAACGGCATGTCGCTGTTGATCTTCTTCTCGATCATCGAGGGGTTTCCGGCAGCGGTCGCCCGCACTTGGGAGTCGTTCGTTGCAGGCCAGATCGAGATCATTGCCATCGTCATGCTCATCGCAGTCCTGGTGCTGATCACGGCGGCCGTGGTCGCCATGACGATGGGTGCCCGCAAGATTCCGGTGCAGATCCCGCGCAAGGTGGTCGGTCGTGGGCGCATCCGCGAGGGCCAGAAGAGCTTCGTCCCGCTCCGAATCAACTCCGCCGGGGTGATGCCGATCATCTTCGCTCAGTCCTTCATCGTCGTTCCCGGAACGATCGCGCAGTTTGCCGGCCAGACCGGGGGATTCCTCGATACGGTCGCGGACATCTTCCAGCCGGGCACCGTATACTACATCACGTACGGCCTGCTGATCGTGTTCTTCACCTATTTCTACACGGCCATCATCTTCAATCCGGTGGATCTGGCTGAGAACCTGAAGAAGCAGGGCGCTTTCATTCCCGGCGTCAAACCCGGAACTCGCACCGCAGAGTATATCGACCGAGTGCTCACGCGCGTGACGCTTCCGGGCTCGATCTACCTCGCGCTTATCGCGTTGGTCCCGTTTTGGATTTTCAGCATCTTCAATATCCAGACGTTCTTCTTCGGCGGTACCGCCCTGCTGATCGTGGTGGGCGTGGGGCTGGACACCGTCCAGCAAGCACAGCAACACCTGTTGCTCCGCCACTACGACGGCTTCATGAAGAAGGGTCGAGTCAAGATGCGCGGGCGCTCTCGCTACATATAGAGCGGAAACGGGAGGGCGATCCAGGTGCACGTTGTTCTGCTAGGCCCGCCGGGCGTTGGGAAGGGTACTCAAGGAGTGCTCCTGGCCGATGCGCTCGGTTGGCGACGGATCGTGACGGGCGATCTCCTTCGTGCTCAACGCGACGCGGGGACCCCTCTCGGGCAACAGGCTCAAGGCTACATGACGAGGGGCGAGCTCGTGCCTGATCCGCTCATCATCGCGATGGTCCGGGAACAGTTGGCGACGTTCGCGTCTGGGACCAGTGTCATTTTTGACGGCTTCCCCCGAAACAGCTCACAAGCTTCGGCGTTCAAGATGATGCTGGAGACGCTTGGGCTAGCCGTCGATCAGGTTGCGGTTCTCGAGGCGGATGACGACCTGGTGGTGGAGCGAATCTCTGGCCGTCGCTCCTGTCCCACCTGCGGAGCCGTCTACAACCAGTCCCTCGCCCCACCCAACCGGGATGGTTTCTGCGACAAGGACGGTATAGCGCTGTTCCACAGGGCGGATGACGAGCCCGAGACGGTCCGGCACCGATTGGAGGTCTACCACCGGGAGACTGAGCCGCTGATCGCGTACTACGAAGGGAGTCGGGCGCCGGTGCATTACATCGCGGGCGATCAGGCGGTCGAGCTGGTTCAGACGGCGTTGCGTGAAGCGTTGGGGGTCGGGGTCGGCGCCTCATGATGCACCTGAAGACGCCTGAAGAGATCGAATTGATCGCCCTTGGGGGAAAGATCATCTCGGATCTCCTGGGTGAGATTCCTTCGCGGATTCAGCCCGGAGTGTCGACACTGGACTTGGACACGTTCTCGGACGAGTTCATCCGGTCGCATGCCGGTGCCGTGCCCGCGTTCAAGGGCCTGTACGGTTTCGCGGGGAGCGTGTGCGCGTCGGTGAACGAGGAGGTCGTCCACGGGATCCCTGATGCGAACCGGACGCTCGCTGAAGGGGACATCATCTCCATCGACGTGGGTGTTAAGCTGGAAGGATGGTGCTCCGATTCCGCGTGGACTTTCGCCGTGGGCGAGATCGATGAGGAGAGTCGGGGACTGATGACGGTCACCGAGGAGTCTCTCGATGCGGCCGTGGCCGTGACGCTCATGGGAAACCATGTCGGAGACATCGGGGCCGCTGTCATGGAACGGGTGGACGGGACCGGCATGAGTATCATCAAGGATTTGGTGGGGCACGGTGTGGGACGAGATGTCCACGAAGAGCCTCAGGTGCCGAACCTGGGAACGGCCGGTTCGGGCCCGCTGCTCCGGGAGGGCATGGTCTTAGCGATCGAACCGATGCTTTCTCTTGGAAGTCCGCTTATCAGAACGCTGGATGATCGTTGGACAATGGTGACTCAGGACGGGACTCGCACGGCCCATTTCGAGCACACCGTAGCCATCACATCAGGGGGGGCGAGGATCCTTACGGGGGCGCGGGCAGAGGCGCCGGCGTGACCTGTGCGAGCCCGCCTCGTGATGCCTTGTAGGGCAAGGAGTCTTTCACTATCATTACAAGCTCTGCTAGAAACGAAGAGGGACAAGACAGATGAAGGTTCGGAGTAGCGTCAAGCCGATCTGTGAGCACTGCAAGGTCGTCCGGAGGCGAGGAGTCGTTCGGATTATCTGTAGCCGCAATCCCAAGCACAAACAACGCCAGGGATAGCTGCGAGGCTCCCTCTCGGCATAGCAGATCTCACAGACAGTTGAGAAAAAGGACGTATGGCACGTATCGCGGGTGTTGATCTTCCGAAGGGCAAACGGATCGTGGTCGCGCTGACCTATATCTACGGCATCGGCGCGTCCCGTTCCCAGGTGATCCTCGCCAAGACGGATGTGGATCCGAATCGACGGGCTGGCGACCTGACCGACGACGACGTGAATCAACTTCGTCACGCGATCGAGGGGAGCTACAAGGTCGAGGGTGTCCTTCGGACGGAGGTGTCAATGAACATAAAGCGCCTCAAGGACATCGGTTGCTATCGCGGTCTTCGGCATCGCCGGGGACTGCCGGTGCGAGGGCAGAGGACGCATACCAACGCTCGCACCCATAAGGGACGGAGACGGGCAATCGCCGGCAAGAAGGTTGCGCCGAAGAAGTAGAGTGTGACACACGGCGTCGCTGGACTACACAGAGTGCGATCCCCAAGAGGCTCCAACATCGACAAGGACGGAAATCCGATTGGCTGAAGGAACACCACCACCGCGGAAGCGGAGCAAGAAGGTCGTTGAGGCGGACGGCGTCGCGCACATCCAGGCGACGTTCAACAACACCCTCATCACCATCACGGACAGCGCCGGAAATACGGTCGTGTGGGGTAGCGCCGGCAAGGCTGGTTTCAAGGGCTCGAAGAAGTCGACGCCCTTCGCCGCTACCGTCGCCGCTGAGCAGTGTGGTAGAGAAGCGGTGGCCATGGGGGTGAAGCGCGTCGATGTACGGGTTCAAGGGCCAGGCTCGGGGCGTGAGTCTGCCATTTCGGCCCTTGCCGCGGCGGGGATCCAGATCAAGTCGATCCAGGACGTAACGCCACTTCCGCACAATGGTTGTCGCCCACCCAAAAAACGTCGGGTCTAAGAAGAGAATGGCACGAAATACAGGACCAGTCTGTAGGCTTTGCCGGCGCGAGGGGCAGAAGCTTTTCTTAAAGGGGCAGAAGTGCTACACGGAGAAGTGTGGGATCGAGCGGCGGGCGTATCCGCCGGGTCAGCACGGCCCGGCGCACGCACGTCGTCGCAAGCAGTCCGACTACGCCGTCCAGCTCAGAGAGAAGCAGAAGGTGAAGAGGATGTACGGGCTTCATGAAAAGCAATTCCGGACGCTCTTCGAGCGCGCCTCTGCCCGAGACGGGATCACGGGCGAGAACATGCTCATCGCCCTCGAGACCCGGCTCGACAACGTGATCTTCCGGATGGGCTTCGCCCAGAGTCGCAACGCGGCCCGGCAGATCGTTCGGCACCGACACGTCGAAGTCGGCGGTGATGTCGTGGACGTGCCGTCCTTTCAAGTGTCCCCGGGGCACGAAGTGGCGATTCGGCCCAAGTCCAAACAGATGGCCTCCATACAGGGAAGCCTCGAGGCACGTACCCGCCCACCGTTGGTGGAGTGGCTCGCGCTGGACGAAAAAAATCGAATTGGCCGTATGACACGCCGTCCCACCCGCCAAGACATTCCGCTGGCGGTCCAGGAACAGCTCATCGTGGAGCTCTACTCGAAGTAGGCTCTACTCGAAGTTATGGAGGGTTTTGTGGAGATCGACCTGACCGGGCTCGTATTGCCCGAGCGAATCGAAGTAATCCAGAGTTCAGAGGACGGGAGTTCGGCCGAGTTCGTCATCGAGCCGCTCGAACGAGGTTTTGGCCACACGTTGGGGAACTCCGTTCGCCGGGTGCTCCTTTCGTCGCTTCGGGGGGCGGCCGTGTGGGCCTTCCGCGTCGATGGTGTGGTGCATGAGCACCAGACGATTCCGGGGGTGGTGGAAGACGTCCACCAGGTGATCCAGAGTCTCAAGTCCCTCGTCGTCACGTTGGATGAAGATGTCGAAGAAGCGACTCTGCAGGTTCGGGCGAATGCCGTCGGCGTGGTGACCGCAGGTGACGTCACGCCGGTGTCCGGTGTCACGATCCACGATCCTGAGCACCACTTGATGACCGTGCAAAGCAAACGCAAGGTCAACATCGAGTTGCACGTCAACAAGGGTAGAGGCTTCGTTCTGGCGAACCAGCACGAGTTGCCCAGGGGCTCCCCTGTGGACTTGGTGCGCATCGACTCGAACTACAACCCCGTGCGACGGGCCAACTTCTCCGTGGAGGAGACCCGTGTGGGCCAACGCACCGACTTCGATCGTCTGACGCTATTGGTCGAGACGAATCACACTGTCGATGCCGAGTCAGCCGTTCAGTACGCCGCCGCCCTGGTTCGTAAGCACCTCGAGTTCATGCTGTACTTCGGGGAGGGAGGCTTGCCTCAGGTTACGCCTCCAGGCTCGGTCGCGGTGCCCGAGCGGCTGCGCGATCTGTTCGGCCGGCCGATCGAGGATCTGGCCGAGTTGAGCGTGAGGTCCCGCAACTCGCTGCAGAAGGAGAATATCCATACGCTGGGAGATCTGGTGCAGCGTTCCGAGGATGAGATGCTGGGAATCGAGAACTTCGGGAAGAAGTCGTTGACCGAGATCTCGGACTTTCTCGATGAGCATGACCTTCGGTTTGGCATGCGCTTCAAGTCGGGTGAAGACGGCCAGCTCTTCCTGGTGGAGGAAGACGTGACGGAGTCCGCTGAGGCGAGCGAGGAGTAGAGCGCACGATGAGGCATAGAAAGAAAGGGCGTGCGCTGTCACGCACGGCGAGCCACCGGAAGGCGACGCTCCGAAACATGGCGACGTCGCTGATCCTCCATGAGCGGATCGAGACGACCACCGCGAAGGCAAAGGAACTCCGTCCCTTTGTCGAAAAGCTGATCACGCTGGGCAGGCAGGGCGACTTGCATGCCCGCCGTCTCGCGGGACGCTCGATCGCGGATCGCCAGGTGCTCGGCAAGCTTTTCGACGATGTCGGCCCGCGCTTCAGCGAGCGGCCGGGGGGATACACTCGAATTCTAAAGCTTGGAACTCGGCGTGGAGATGCGGCGGAGATGGCGCTCATCGAGCTTGTCGATTAGACTGCCCGCACCTTGGACAACTCATGAAGGTTGAATATTTGGGGGGTACACGTACAGATGGTATCGTTTGGGTCTCGAAGAGGAGTGGCAGGCGGCTTGGCGCTACCGTTGATGGTCTTCGCCTTCGTCCTCGTGGGCGGTTTTCTGGCTTGGCTGAATCAACGGGCGCGGTCCGAAGAACTGGCCGTTGTCGAAGACTTCGCAGGTGAAGGAGATCTCGCGGCAGCGAGGCTCGTTGCGACCGATGTGTTCGGAGCGGATCCCCTGGCCTATCCGGACGCGCTCATTCAGGTCAACCGGCTTTTGGTGCAGAGTCTGGTCGGAGCTCAGGCGTTCTTCGTCGAGGTGCCTGGCCAGCCGTCTCCCTACCTCGTCAAGCTAGGGCCGGAGGTCGTGGCGGACAGCGTTGCCGTGCCGAACGGCGCGACGGTGTCGGTGATCGGGTACGTTCATCAGATGACCGACAGCGTCGCAGACGATTGGGTAGCCAATGGGGGCCTATCGGAGGGCAACAGAGTGTTGGCCATTTTCGCTGAATCGTTCCTGGAGGCCGCAGACATTATCGTCGCCGAGGCTGGGCCAGGGGCCGGGGGATAGGGTAAGGTCATGTCTCGAGTGTGTTACGTGTGCGGCAAGGGTCCCCAAACGGGGAACAATGTCAGTCACGCTAATAACAAGACGAAGCGGCGGTGGCTGCCCAATCTCCAGACCGTGAAGATCATGACACGCGAGGGCGACAGGCGCCGGGTGCGGGTCTGTGCCACGTGCATAAAGAGCGGCAAGATTACCAAGGCTCCGCCGATGAGCACCGCGGAGGTTTAGTTACCGTCGCTGGCGCTGGCAGCCTGAGATGCTCCCCGGGAAGCGGTCCTGGGGAGCATCTTTTTATTTGGACGTCTATATTTGTGAATGGGTACGATCGAAGTCGTGGACGGGTTGATCGGAGTTCTCCCTCTGACTGGCCGCACCATTGTGGTTACCAGAGCGGAGGCACAGGCCGCCGAACTCGTCGAAGCGTTGGGGGTGCTCGGGGCCGATGTCATGCGGCTTCCTACGATCAGGATCGTGCGCCCCTCGGAAGCCGAGTCACTCGAGCGAGCGGTTCGGTCGGCGTCCGATTACGAGGGTGTGGTCTTCACGTCCGTCAACGGCGTGGAGTTTTTCTCCCGCGCCGCCGATGACATCGACTTTGGCGCTGCCCGCGCTCTCGAGGAGTCACGGGTCTATTGTATCGGTCCCGCGACGGCCCGCGCCCTCGAACGGGTGGGTGTGCGCGTGGACGTCTGTCCCGATGTGCACGTCGCCGAGGCGTTGTTGGAGAGCCTGTCGGACGAGGGTCCGCTCGAGGGACGGCGTTTCTTGATCCTGGCGGCCGAGGAGGGTCGGCCGGTCGTGCCGGACGGGTTACGCGCGCTGGGCGCCCTGGTGGATACTGTCGTGACGTACCGGACGGTTCCTGTGGAGGGAGCGGACCCCGAGCTTCTCGAGAGAATCGGAGGTGGCGTGGACCTCATCACGTTTACGTCACCCTCGACCGTAAGAAACTTCCACGGGCTCCTGGATAGGAAGCATCCGGGGCACGCCGCTGTGATCGGCCCCGTTACGGCTTGGACCGCTCGTGATCTGGGTTATGAGGTCGTCGTGGAGGCACGGTCATTCACGGTGACGGGGTTGGTCGATGCCATCGTGGACCACTTCGAAGGGGACCCTGCGTGAGCGATCCGGTGGAGACGGCGGATCCGGTGGGACTTCGCCCCGTTATGGACCCGAATATTCTCCGGTACGGCCTACCGTCACCGAGCCCAGATCATGCCTCTGTTCTTCGTCTTCACGGGTGCGGGACTTTCTTGGACGATGGATCGCGTCCTCGCCCCCACCAAATGGTGGCGAACCAAGACGACTCGGGTGTTGCTCCGGACGCAGCCAAGGTAGGGGGGTCGGTGCCGGCCGCGAAGCGCATCCTATTCTATTATCCGTCGAACAAGCGTACCGTCGCTCACGATCCCTCACATTGGCGGGTGGCTCCGTGCCGGATCCAGCCTCCCCATCACTTGTGCCTCGCCTGACCCATGATCGAAGCTCTCTCTGCCCGCCTGCGCTCTGGAGACTTTACCGTGGGGGTCGTCGGGCTCGGCTACGTGGGTCTCCCGCTGTCGGTCGAGATCGCCCGCTCGGGGCTACGTGTGATCGGATTCGACGTCGACGAGGAGGTGGTGGAGGGCATCAACGCGAGTAAGAGTCATATCGATGACGTCACCCATGAGGAGTTGGGTGGCGCCGTGGGTGAGGGCCGGCTCCAGGCCACGACTGATATGGCGCGCCTAGCCGAGTGCGACGCCATCTCGATCTCCGTGCCGACCCCGCTCTCCAAGACCCAGGACCCCGATGTCTCCTACGTGATCGCAGCGTCCGAGGCCGTGGCGGCCGCTCTCCGGCCCGGGCAACTCGTCGTGCTGGAGTCCACGACCTATCCCGGGATGACGCGCGAAGTGCTCCTGCCCGTCCTGGAGCGAACCGGCCTGAAGGTGGGCGAAGACTTCTTCCTGTGCTTCTCTCCGGAACGGGTCGATCCGGGCAACGAGGTGTGGAAGACCAAGAACACGCCCAAGGTCATCGGAGGGGTCACTGACGCGTGCCGAGACGTGGGCGTCGCCGTCTACGATCACTTCATCGATACCATGATCCCGGTGTCGTCCACCGAAGCCGCCGAGATGGTCAAGATCCTGGAGAACACGTTCAGGGCCGTGAATATCGCGATGGTCAACGAGGTGGCGCTCATCGCGGACCGCCTGGGCGTTGATGTGTGGGAGGTGATCGAGGCCGCCGCTACGAAGCCCTTCGGCTTCATGAAATTCACGCCGGGTCCGGGGCTCGGCGGGCACTGCATCCCGGTGGATCCACACTACTTGGCGTGGAAAATGCGGACGCTGGACTACCGCACCCGCTTCATCGACCTGGCTTCCGAGATCAACGCAGAGATGCCTCGGTTCGTGGTCGACAAAGTTCGGGCGGCCTTGAATGCTTCCAGAAAATCCGTGAACGGTGCCCGTGTTCTGGTTCTCGGGGTGGCGTACAAGCGTGATGTGAACGACGTACGCGAATCCCCGGCTCTGGACGTCATTCGGCTCCTTGCCGCTGATGGCGCCGAGGTGGAGTACCACGACCCCTTCGTTCCCGAGGTGGCTGAAGACGGGAGCCGCATGTGTTCGGTGCCGCTCACCGAAAGCGCGCTCACCGACTCCGACGCCGTGGTCATCGTCACGGATCACTCGGATGTCGACTACGAACGCATCCTTGAGTTGGCGAAAGTCGTAGTGGATGCGAGGCACGTCACGGCTCCGCTTCTCAATGCGGCTGGCAAGCGCACGGAGGCTTGGATCGTGAAGGGTGGGCTTGCCTAGGGCTTCACCGCCCTTTCCTCCGATGACCCCCGTTCTCGTCCACCGCATCATCGCCCGGCTGAATACGGGCGGGTCGGCGATGCACGTGGTGCACCTCGCCGAGGCCCTCGATGCCACCCGTTTCCGTACCCGCCTCATCACGGGAGGGATCACGGAGGACGAGGGAGACATGACCTACTTCGCCCGGGAGCGGGGCGTGGAGGTCACGGAGATCCCGGCGATGTCTCGACTGTTGGCGCCGTGGAGGGACCTGAAGGCGTTTTTCAGCCTCCTTCGGATCTTTCTGCGGGAACGCCCGACCATCGTACACACGCACACGGCAAAGGCCGGGACGTTGGGGCGGCTGGCGGCGATCGTCGCGCGGGTGCCCGTGATCGTGCATACGTTTCACGGTCATGTCTTGGGCGGTCTCTACTCCTCGAAGGTGAAGACCCGCATCTTCCCGGAAGTCGAGCGGCAGTTGGCGCGTGCGACCGACCGCCTGGTGGTCCTCACGCACGCGCAGGCCCAGGGCATGTCCGACGAGCTAGACCTGGCGGACGAGAGCCGCTTTTCGGTGGTTTCTCTGGGGTTGGATCTCGAGCGCTTTGCGGATGTGGATCGGTCGGAAGTTCGCCAGTGGATTCGCGAGCAGGTCGGAATCGAGGCCGAGCGACCGGTGATCGGCATCGTAGGACGGCTGGTTCCGGTGAAGAATCACGAACTTCTTTTCGGCGCTCTCGTCAGGCTCACGGAGCGCATGACCCTGGCACCCCACGTCATCGTGGTAGGCTCGGGCGAAAGAGAGGCGGAACTGCGGATGTACGTGGTAGATCGGGAACTCGATCGGTCCGTCCACTGGCTGGGTTGGCGGAAGGATCTACCGGACCTGTTCCCGGCGTTCGACGTGACGGCGCTCACTTCATTGGACGAAAGAACGCCAGTCTCATTGCTTGAGTCGCTGGCAAGCGGAACCCCGGTCGTGTCGAGGGCCGTGGAGGGTGTCGCGGAGATCCTGGAGGACGGGGCGCTCGGAAGCCTGGTGTGGGGCCCGTCGGTCGACGAGTTTGCCGACGCCCTGGAGGAGGCCCTCCGCTCGCCGCCGGATGCAAGGGCGGTCGAGCGGACACGCCGACGGGTGCTCGAGCGTTATTCGGTTCAGAGGTTGGCGGAGGATATGGAAGGGTTGTACGCAGACCTGTTGGCGCGCGCCGGCCTGGGGCGGCCTGAGGTCACACGGACGTCATGAAGATCCCCCTCCTGGACCTCACGGCGCAGTACGAAGCCATTGCAGTAGAGGTGGACGCCGCCGTCCGTGAAATCGTACACTCGCAGCGGTTCATCCTCGGGGAGCCCGTGGAGCGATTCGAGGCGGCCATCGCCCAACTGGTGGGCGTGGATCATGCGGTGGGGTGCGGGAACGGAACGGACGCGCTCCTGCTCGCGCTTCGGGTTTTCGATCCGGAGCCGGGTGACGAGGTCGTGATTCCTTCGTTCACGTTCTTCGCTACCGCCGGAGCCGTGTGGAATGCGGGATTCCGCCCCGTCTTCTGTGACGTGGATCCCGAGACGTTCAACGTGACTGCCGAGACGGTCGAGGCCGCGTGGACCGAGCGTACACGCGGAACGATCCCGGTCCACCTGTTCGGCCAGATGGTCCCGATGCCGGAGATTCGTACTTTGGCGAAGGAGCGTGGCGGCTTCGTTATCGAGGACGTGGCTCAGGCGATCGGGAGCTCGCAGGCGAGAGAGGGGGGCCGGGTCATGGCCGGTGCGGGTGGCGACGCCGGGGCGTTCAGCTTCTTCCCCACCAAGAACCTCGGTGCCTTTGGAGACGCAGGATTGATTTCCACGAACGATGCGGAGCTGGCCAGCAAGCTGCGCATGCACGGTGGCGCGAAGATGTACCACCATGACATCGTGGGCACGAACAGCCGATTGGACGCGTTGCAAGCGGCGGTGCTTTCAGCCAAGTTGCCGCACCTCGCCTCCTGGTCCGGAGCCCGGCAAAAGAACGCGGCGCTCTATGACGACATGTTGGAGGACGTGGCCGAGGTGATCACTCCTATCGTGACCGACGACAACGAGCACGTATACAACCAATACACGGTACGGGCTCGCCGTAGGGACGGGCTGAGCGCTTATCTCTCCGAACGGGGCATCGGCAGTGGGATCTATTACCCGGTGCCGCTCCACCTGCAGCCCTGCTTCGAGGAGCTTGATTACCGGAAGGGGGATTTGCCTGTGGCGGAACAGCTGTGCGCCGAGGTGTTGAGCTTACCGGTGTTCCCGGAGTTGGGGGAGGAGCGTGTGCGCTCGGTGGCTGACGCGATCCAGAAGTTCTACGCATGAGGGTCGTCGTGACCGGAGCGGCCGGGCTCCTGGGCAACGCGGTGGTGCGAGCGGCCCGGGAGCGGGGGCACGACGTGTGCGCCCTGGATCGAGAGGCGCTCGACGTCACGGACTCGGGCGCGGTCGACCGGCGCATTCGGGACGAGAAGCCTGAGGTCATCGTGCACTGTGCTGGGTACACCGCCGTGGATCGGGCGGAAGAGGAGGCGGAGCAGGCCATGCGGGTCAACTGCGACGGAACCCGGAACGTGGCGCTCGCTGCGGCTCAGATCGGTGCCAGGGTCTTCAATCCGAGTAGCGACTTCGTCTTCGACGGCCGCTCCGAGCGCCCCTACCGCCCCGATGACCAACCCATGCCGATCAACGCGTACGGGGTCAGCAAGTTGGCCGGAGAGCAGGTGCTCGCGTTGTCGGGGTGTGATTGGGCCGTCGTAAGAACGAGCTGGCTCTACGGGAGCGGCGGAAGGGACTTTGTCGATGTCATCCTCGACGCCCAGGGGAAGTCCGATGGGATGGCGATCGTAGACGATCAGGTCGGCTGCCCTACCTGGACGGGCAGCCTGGCGCCGGGCATCATCACGCTCGCCGAAGCGGGGGTCAGAGGGACGTACCATCTGTGCGACGGTGGCTCCGCTACCTGGTTCCAGTTAGCTAGCGCCGTGGTAGAGGAGGCGTCGATCGACGTAGAGTTCACACCTACGACCGCGCAGGAGTGGGGCGCGCCGGCGCCGCGGCCGCCCTATTCTGTACTAGACTGCTCTGAATCGGAGCGCATGTTGGGGCACCCCATGCCTGCTTGGCGTGCGTCGCTCGTCACCTATCTCTCAGAGACACTATGAAGGGGGTCGTCCTCGCCGGTGGGTTGGGTACCCGTCTACAGCCTATGACTCGAGTCACTAACAAGCATCTGCTTCCGGTGTTCGACCGGCCCATGATCTACTTTCCGATACAGCAGATGGTCCATGCGGGCATCGACGACATCCTAGTTGTGACTGGCGGGAATCATTCAGGAGATTTTCTGCTGCTGCTTGGAAATGGTGAGGAGTTTGGCCTCCGTCGATTAAGCTACGCTTACCAGGAAGGTGAGGGGGGCATCGCCGAGGCGTTGGGATTGGCCCAGGATTTCGCCGACGGTGGCTCGCTCTGTGTGATCTTGGGCGACAACATCTTCGGAGCGCCCATCCGGGAGGCGGTCGAGTCGTACCGGGCGGGGCCCGAGGGTGCGATGGTCCTGCTCAAGGAGGTGGATGATCCGCAACGGTTCGGCGTGGCCGAGTTGGACGGAGAGCGCATCGTGGGCATCGTGGAAAAGCCGTCGCAGCCCAAGAGCAACCTCGCGGTGACCGGCTGCTACTTCTACGACGGTCGCGTGTTCGACATCGCAGACAGCCTTTCGCGGTCCGACCGTGGAGAATTGGAGATCACGGACGTGAACAACCACTATATCGACTGGGGTGAGCTACGCCACTATATAGTGGACGGCTGGTGGGCCGACGCCGGCACGATTCCGTCTCTTTACCGAGCTACCCGACTCGTGGCTGAGACGACAGATCAAAGCGTGCTCCGACTTCCTGAGATCACAAAGTTCTCCAAAAAATCACCGAGCCAATGAGGCTTCTGGTCACCGGTGGTGCCGGGTTCATCGGATCGAATCTGGTCCGGTACCTTCTCAGGGCGTATAGGGATATCGACATCGTCAATCTGGACCTCCTCACTTACGCTGGGAACCAGGACAACCTAATTGGTGTGCGGGACGACCCTCGCTACCGGTTTGTCCATGGTGCCATCTATGACGCCCCTCTTGTGGCCGAGCTCATTCGGGACGTCGACGCTGTCGTGAACCTCGCTGCCGAGTCCCATGTGGACCGCTCCATCGAGCACGATGCGCCGTTCGTTCGGACCAATGTAACGGGCACGCATACGCTACTGAGCGCAG
>Ga0310120_10000474_pt1 | contig 31795 bp, 29 predicted proteins | sample CB27_AW_983_MG_FD_203506 | JGI IMG/M metagenome (GOLD analysis project Ga0310120, IMG submission 203506) | Marine microbial communities from Western Arctic Ocean, Canada - CB27_AW_983 | ecosystem: Environmental > Aquatic > Marine > Oceanic | place: Canada: Western Arctic Ocean | collected...
CCAAAATCGACGCCGAGCTCCGCGACCGTCACGTCTTCAGGCGCCGGGCCTGTGGGTGCCCTTCGCTCGAGCACTTCCAGGCCGCGGCCCCCCGCGGAGGGGGTAAAGCCGGAGGGAAGGAGGTCAGCGGCGCCTCTCGTGGTCAGGCGCCCGCCCAGATCCACGTCCTCATCGCTCCCACCTGAGTCGCCCCGCGTGCACGCCGCTGCGGCCCCGACCGTGACCAGTAAGGCGAGCAGAAGCCGCCATCCATCTCGACGGCTCCGGGGCGTCACGCAGCCGGTGCCGTGAATTCGATTCATCACAATTCGAGGTCGATCCATTGTCCGAGGTCCGCGAGAGTTGCCGAGACGGCGGCAAAGTCACCGGTAATGAGGAGAACGCCGATCACCACCAAAAGGATCCCAGCGACTTTCTGAATCGGCCGGGCCCAACTGCGCAACGTCTCCACGCTCACAAGAAACCAATTGAACCCGATGGCGGCAACCAGGAACGGAACACCGAGCCCGATGCCGTACGTGGCCAGCAGGAGTGTGCCCCGCGCGACCGTCGCCTCCATCGAGGCGAAGAGCAGGATCGTCGCCAGGATGGGCCCGATGCACGGCGTCCATCCCGCGCCGAACACGATTCCCACGAGCACGGAGCCCGCCGCGCCCAAGGGCTTGGTTCTGAGATGGACGCGCAGGTCCCGTGCCAGCGGTGGGAGCCGAACCCAGTCGAGGAGCAGAACCCCGAACAGGATCACGACAACGCCGCCCAGTCGGCTGATCAGGGGAAGGAGTCGATTGAACGCTCGTCCCGCCACCGTGGCGGACGCACCCAGAGTCATGAAGACCAGAAGAAAGCCGAGGATGAAGAGCAATGCATGGAGCACGGCGGTCCGTCGCGCGGCCGTCACGGATCCACCGGCCGCCACTGAGCCATCGGACAACTCATCCATCGTGAGCCCGGACACGAAGGTCAGGTAAGCCGGCACGACGGGAAGCACGCACGGCGACAGGAACGAGACTAAGCCCGCGAAGAACGCGAAAGGCAGGGAGATACTCGTGGGGTCCATGGGTCGGTGCTGAATCGGCGCAGGCTAGGCCGGCCGCGCCCCGCTTGGCTGGGTGGTGCGATCCGTGACCAGCCGATCCCAGTTTCCGGGCACCTTGGGGGCGCCCTCCCGCATGAGTTGGGCACCCTCCTGGAGACTCCCGATAAGGGTTTGCAGGTCGTCGACCCACGCCTCGATCCCGCGTCGGAGTGGATCCCCGGCCTGGTCCTCCAGCGAAAAGGCCGGGCCGAAATCGTCGCTCTGGCTCCCGACCCATATCCCCACGAAGACGAGGGCCGTCACGGACAAAGCCATGACCCCACGCACCTGAGAAAGAACCGCAACACGTTGGAGGTCCCCTCTTTCTTCTTCTGCTTCTTGGCGCGCGTAAAGAAAAAAGCGACGGCGACCGCACTCAGAATGAACCAAAACCCGCTGGTGCGCGCCGTGATCAAAGCGACCAGAGCGACGTCGATGAGGGGGGCGACGCCGCGTCGAGACGGTCCGGCGTAACGATCGTTCCCGGGTCCCTCGAGGTGGTCGCCATGCCGGTCGCGGGCCCACGCGATCAGCGAGAGCGGCGGGTCACATAGAGCCCGGCGGCCATACCCAGGAGCACCGACGCCCACAGGACACGTTTCGATCTGAATCCGCGGCTGCTCGTCTTGGGTACCGCCGCGCTGCCGGCTGTGGTCTCGAGGTCGGTTCCGGTCTTGGGGTCGCTCCCTGTCTCCAAGTGGCTCCGGCCCTTCCCGTTGGGTTTGGCGGTGCGGGTCGTGCGGCGGGGGGCTCTCTTCTTAGGTGGCCGATTGGGTGGTCGCACCTCGGAGCCGGGCTCCGGCGCTTCGCCCTCGTACCCGCACTCCGGACAGCACGCGATGGTCTTCTGCTCGGTGGTCCGGTTCAAGAAGACCAGCCCCTCGCCGCATTCGGGGCAAGCACGGTTGGCCGGCAACGGGCGGATCAAGGTGTACAGGCCGCTCTTGGAGAGGTCCATCGTCTCCGCGATCTGATTCACGCTCTGCCCGGACCGCCAGTACAATTCGTTGGCTTGATCCGCGAGCTTCTGGTCGTCGCTTTTGTTAGATGCCATTGGACGAATCCGCGTTCCGGATGACCCGAAGCGACGAGACTCGCCGGCGCTTAGAGTGGTGTCCTCGAAATCCATTTCGGGCACGGGGGCCAAAGATAGCGAGGCCGCTGGGCCCGGGCGAGACGGGAGCGACGAAAGTCAGAGAAGCGGGCGAGAAACGAGCCGAGAGAGAGTAGGAGACCCCAAGTGAACATCCCCGCCCCTCATGGACATTTGGAAGTGGCTCACCGGGAGCCCCCGGGCACGCTCAGGGGCGCCGCTGTCGTCTGCCACCCGCACCCCCTCCAGGGGGGGACCATGCATACGAAGGCCGTGTTTCGGGCCGCGCAGGCTCTCGCGGATGTGAAGATCGCCGCCCTGCGCTTCAACTTCCGCGGCGTGGGGACCAGCACCGGCAGCTACGACCAGGGATTCGGCGAGAAGGAGGATGTGGGGGCCGCGCTGGATTGGCTCGAAGAAAGGCATCCCGGCTTGCCGCTCGTCGCGGGGGGCTTTTCGTTCGGATCGATGGTCGCGCTCTCGGCGGCGGCCGACGATCCCCGGGTCGTCGCGCTCTTCGGCCTGGGGCTTCCCATTCGGATGTACGACTACCGGTTTCTCGCGGATGTCGCCAAGCCCATCCTCATCATTCAGGGTGAGGAGGACGAATTCGGCTCGGGTCCCGAGATCGAGCCGCTCGTGGCCGGTTTGGGATCCCACGTGACCCTGGCCAGAATCGCGGGAGGGGACCATTACTTTGAGGGACACATCGACGAGATGAAGGCCGTGCTGAGCCAGTTCTTTCAAAGCGGCCCCGGGGGCGACGTCATAGGGGGGAGCATCGAATGAGAGATCGACAGCGGATCCTCGACAACCTGGAGAAGCTCTATCGCGATGAGTTGGACCGCGGTGCGGAGCCCAAAGGGGCGGTGGGCGAGCGCCTGGACTTCGAGTTCCAGCGCGACCAGCTCTACCTGGAGGTCATGCTCGACTTGCGAGATATGCTGGGTGGCTCTCCCGAGGATGAACAATCCACGTCGTCTCTCCTCGAGAAAGCCCAGCAGCTCCGGAATCTGACTCGGCTGCGCTGATCCCATGCCCATCTACACGAAGACCGGTGACGACGGTGACACCGCACTCTTCGGTGGTGGACGGGTGCCCAAGAGCGACAGGCGGGTCCAAGCCTACGGAGAGGTAGACGAGTTGAATTCGTTTATCGGTCTCGCGCTCGCCTCACTCCCTGAATCCGAGGTTACGAGCGGGCTTCGACTGATTCAGAACGATCTCTTCGCTCTCGGCGCCAACCTCGCCACCCCCGGGGGGGACGATTTGCGCCCCAAGCCCCAGACGCCCGACGTTCCCGTGCACCGGGTCGAGACGATGGAGCTGTGGATCGACCAGGCCACCACTGAGCTTCCTGAGCTGCGCGAATTCGTATTGCCCGGCGGTAGCGGGGCGGCGGCGATGCTCCACGTATGCCGGGCGGTGTGCCGCCGGGCGGAGCGCGCCGTGGTCGCTCTGGGTAGAGAGGAGTCTTTGGACCCCGGGGTCGTGCCCTACCTCAACCGGCTGTCCGATCTACTGTTCGTGTGGGCTCGTCTTGAAAACGACCGGGCGGGGCATGGGGACGTGCCCTGGAGTAAGGAGTAGGTGAGCGCCGCCGCCGGCCCGTCGAACGCCGGTCCGCCGAGTCGGTGGGAATTGATGTCGGTCCGCGTCGAGCAAACCGCGCAAACCGCCGGGGTGGACAGATCAGGCAGACATCTCATCCGGAGCGCGATCGAGGCGGCCATGGCGCCGCGCCTGGCCGTCATCGATGACGACCACGATCACGACTATCTGCACCCGGGCCGCACCGTGGTGATCCTCCTGGATGACGTCGGTCTCTTCGAGCCCGTGGCGCTCGCAGCAGCCTGTCTACTCGATACGCGCCGGATCGAATTGGAGGCGCCCGATGACGAGATCAACGCTCACATGAGTCCCGACGTCACGGCCTTCCGCACCGCAGTGCCTCGCTCCGGCTCCGATAAGCTGCTCGAGGACTTGCTCGCCAGTGATCCTGACGTCGTCCTCGTGGCCTTGGCGGAGCGCTTGGACCAGGTCCGCCACGCGCATCTTTGGGGGAATTTGCCTGAGGCCCGAGCGGCACACGAAGAAGCGTCCGATGTCTACCGAAGGATGGCCGAGCGCACGCATGCCCAGCTGGCCGCGCGTTACACCAGTTGGTGCCGAGCTTTCGGGGAGAGGTACCTCAGTGGCGCCCGGGATACGTGACACCCATACCCGACACCAATACGCGGGATACTTGACGGACCCGATTTTTTCTGCATTAATGGTTAGCTGTTCATCGATTCCCGCATCCATCACGCTACCCCCCGTATCAGCCATGACCTACATCATTGCCGAGCCATGTGTCGACCTCAAAGACGCGAGCTGCGTCGAGGTATGCCCCGTCGACTGCATTTACGAGGGGGAGGACATGTTCTACATCCATCCCGTAGAGTGCATCGATTGCGGAGCGTGTGAGCCGGAGTGTCCCGTGACGGCGATTTTTCCGGATACGGACGTGCCACCCGAGTGGACCAGCTACACCGCGAAGAACGCCGACCACTTCGACGACGTTTGACGCACGTCGACGACTGACCGACGGGGATAGACCACTGAGTTACGCCGATCGATCAGAATCGATCGGCGCCCTGGTTGACCTTCGGGGGATGGGGCTAGAGGCCTAGCTCGCGCATCCGGTCAAGCGTGATCGTCGAAGCACTTTCGGATTCGGCTACTACGTCCTTCAGCGGATTCTTCTGCTGCCGCATCAAGAGTAGGCCCGCCACCACTGCCGCGGCACCCACAAACCCTAAAGTAAATTTGCGAATAGTAGTCTCCTTGTTCGCTATCGATAACGGTTACTAATACGTGAAATGTCCGAATTCGGTTCGATCCCGCAAGGGGGGCGGGATTGTTGGTGAAATGTGGGGAAGTTAATAGCTAGTTGCGTCACGTTTTTGACACAATTTGACACAAATAGAATATGTTATAAAAACAATGGCAATAAGGCTATTTACATGTTCAAGCCACCCGTATTAGACGAACAAGAACTGGCGGTCATACATCGGATTAACGGCGTAAAGGAGAGTCTGAAATACGCGGTTCGGGACGTTCCGCATCGTGGCAAGGCCTGCTGAGACGAAACACGTTCGCACGTAACATCCGTGGATCGAACAGCATCGAGGGCTATAACGTGTCGATCGAAGACGCGATCGCCGCCGCTGAGAACGAAGAGCCGTTGGACGCAGATCAGACTTCATGGGCTGCCGTTGTCTGCTACCGCGAGGCGATGACGTATATCCTGACGTTATCCGACGATCCTCATTTCGGTTACTCGACCGATCTGATTCGTGGATTGCATTACATGATGCTCAAATACGATCTGACCAAGAACCCTGGGCGGTGGCGTCCTGGTCCGGTCTACGTTCGCGACGAGGAATCAAACCGAATTGTCTATGAGGGACCCGATGCAGATATGGTGCCCAACCTCATGGAGGAGTTGGTAGACTACCTAAACTCGAATCACGACGTACCTCCAATGGTCCTCGGTGCGATGGCACATTTGAACCTGGTAATGATCCATCCCTTTTCGGACGGTAATGGGAGGATGGCGCGAGGACTCCAATCCCTTGTCTTGGCCCGAACTGGCATTGTCGCACTGCCGTTTTCGAGCATCGAGGAATATCTCGGGCGGGCGCCGAACACCAGAGCATACTATGACGTGCTTAGCGAGGTAGGCGACGGCAGTTGGCAGCCGGAAAGAGACACCCGGCCTTGGGTTCGATTCTGTCTAACAGCACACTTCCTGCAGGCCACGACCCTGCTTCGGCGATCTCGTGAACTGGAGCGCCTTTGGAATATGCTCGAGATAGAATTGAAGAAGGCGGGACTTCCCGAGCGCTTGTTGTTCGCGACAGCCGAGGCCGCGCTGGGGCTCAAGGTCAGAAATGCAACGTATCGATCCGTGGCGGATATATCTCTGCAGGTGGCCAGTAGAGACCTCAAGCTTGCGGCCGATGCCGGCTTCCTCGAGGCGCACGGAGAACGGCGGGGCCGCTTTTACCGGGGAACGGAAAGGGTATTCGAGATCCGAGCACTCACCCGCGAACCAAAGGATATGCCATACCCCTTCGAGAGCCCTGATCCCAAAGCACTCTACCTACCGGGACTCCAGCGGTGAGGCCACCCGAAACCCGACCGAAAATGTCACAGGAAAAGGGCCAGATCCTGAAGGATGCCGTCACGGGTGACCCCGTGGCCCTGGCCCGCGCCCTAATCGCCACGCCCTCAGTCAATCCGGAACTCGAAGCGTCCGGCGGGGGAGAGGCGGCCGTCGCTGAGTTGACCGCGGAGTGGCTGCGTGGGTGGGGTTTTTCGGTGGACAAGTCTGAGGTGACACCGGGCCGTTGGAACGTCGTGGGTCGCCTCGAGGGCCAAGGAGTAGGCGCAGACACCGGCCCGACGCTCCTTCTGAACGGCCATCTCGACACCGTGGGCGTGGCCGGAATGAGCGGCGATCCTTTCGGAGCCGAACTGAGGGATGGCCGGCTCTGGGGGAGGGGATCGTGCGACATGAAAGGCGGAGTCGCGGCCTTGCTTGCCGCCGCGGCCGGGGTGGCTCGGAGGGGGTCTCCGGGGACGTTGATCGTAGCGCTCACCGCTGATGAGGAGCACGCCAGCCTGGGAATGGAGGCGTTGGTCGGCTCGGGAATAAGGGCCGACGCCGCGGTCGTATGCGAGCCCACGAGCTTGGCGGTCATGCCCTCCCACAAGGGCTTCGTCTGGATCGAGGCGGCCTTCCGTGGGCGCGCCGCGCACGGCTCCAGGCCCGACGTCGGCGTGGACGCCATCGAGCATGCCGCGCGTTACCTGACCGCACTGGGTGCTCTGAGGAGTCGGCTCAATGCCGGCGAGCCCCATCCGCTTCTCAGTCACGGCTCGTTTCACGCAGGTACGATCGACGGCGGCTCAGCGCCCTCCGTCTATCCCGACGCATGCCGGCTCGTTTTGGAGCGCCGCACGTTGCCGGGCGAAAACGCGCCCCGCATTATCGAAGAGTTTCAAGCCGTGCTGGACGAGCTGGCGGCGGACGTACCCGAACTCGACGCGAAACTAACTCAGGGATTGGCACGTCCTGCCACCCAGATACCGAACGATTCCCCTCTGGTCGAGGGGCTGGTGGCCGCGTGCGTCGGTGAGGGCGTCGATCCGGTGTTGGCCGGCATGACCGCCTGGGTGGATGCCGCCTTCTTGAACGAGGCGGGTACGCCCGCGGTTTGCTTTGGTCCGGGCTCGATCGCTCAGGCGCACTCAGCCGACGAGTGGATCGATCCTTCTGAGATCGTGACGTGCGCGGCCGTTCTCGAGCGGTTCGCGCACGACTTCCTCCAGGGAGATGTGGGCGAGATGGCCAACGACGTGTCAGCGGAGGCGGGGTGAGCGACGATTATCCAATCCGAAGGCTGGCCCGCTATCGAGGCGGTGCGAGAGCGGGCCGTCGCTCCTGGAGCACTTCTCCAACGACGTCATGAGTCTGGAGGAGTTCGAGGCGCTCTTGGACGCAGTGAATCGATGCTCTACGACCGGTGAACTTCGGGAGATTCTCCGTACGCTGCCGCCTCTGGAGTCGTCGAAGCCCGCCACCGACATGATCCCCGCCCGGGGTGGAGCGCCGGTGGTCGTAGACGCCGATCGAGTGAGGGATCACGGCTTCCTGATCAGCGTCCTCAGCGGAACCAACCGTTCCGGCCGTTGGATCCCGGCGCGAAGCAACTTCGCGATCGGCGTCCTGGGTGGTCTCTCGCTCGACTTTCGGGAAGCTCTACTCGGACCGGGAGAAACGGACTTGAACCTGCTGGCTGTTCTGGGCGGAGTCGAGATCATCGTCCCGCCCGAGATGGCGGTGGAGGTCGACGGAATGGCCCTGCTGGGCGGCTTCGAGCATCAGACGGACAACGCCGCTCCGGATCAATCCGGATGTCCCGACGCTACGGGTCCGAGGACTCGCACTCCTCGGTGGCGTGGAGATCCAAGTTCGGCTTCTGAGGGAGACCCCCCAGGCAGGCCAAAAGACGACGCTGTTTGGAACGGAGGGGCGAGCGGCTGAGACTCAGGTCTGGGCCGGACGACTGAAGCCAACGAATCACCGCGTGGGGCGCTTCGCCCCCGAACTGGCTTCGCTCAGCTAGGCAACTGAGCAGTACTCGTCGTAGGCCGCCTTCAACGTGTCGGCGATCTCGAGGGGGTGGCGCCCTTCGATCTGGTGGCGCTCCATCATGTAGACGAGCTCGCCGTCCTTCATCAACGCCACGGCGGGTGACGACGGCGGGTAGCCGGCGAAGTACTCCCGGGCACGCTCAGTCGCCTCGAGGTCCTGTCCAGCAAAGACCGACACGAGAACGTCGGGCTTGATTTCGTTGGTCAACGAAGCCGCGACCGCCGGCCGCATCCCCCCGGCCGAGCACCCGCAGACTGAGTTGACGACCACGACCGTCGGACGTTGCTCCGTCCCCAAGATCTCGTCTACATCATCTGGAGTTCTGAGCTCCTTGAAGCCCATTTGCACCAAGTCCTGTCTCATCGGTGCGATCAACTCTTCCGGATATGGCATCATGTACTCCTGTCGTGGCGGGTTTTTTCTCGGTAACAACGTCACACCTTGGAACCCCGATGACTACCCCAGGGGATCTGAAAGGTGCTTGCGCCGCCGTGGCGGCTCCCGCGCGTCCCGATTGGCGCCGGGTGTATATTTCTGTAAGTGATAGTCCGACCATGATTTACGTATGTATACCCCAGACGTATTCAATGAATTATCGAGTGAACTCTCAACGGACCATCCTGAGTCGGAGCGATACCGAATTGGCCGGTTCGGACGGAATGTCCATTCCCGATCCGCCGATTCGTACGGTTCCCGATCCGCCGATTCGTGCAATCCGTCCATTCCCGCGGGAATCGATTCGATTTATGATGCGGGGAGGGAGGGAGGGGGTCGACGTGACGGAAATAGGGATGTCATGGGGATGTTGCTGATCCAGATGGGCGTCTTGTTGGAGGACGTAGCATGCTGACGAGAGCCAAGACAGTCCGATGCTCGCTCACGGTTTTGAGTGCGTGTCTGCTTTCTGCATGCTGGGGAGACTCCGGAGATCGGCCGGCAAGCACGCCCCCCGGCGCGACCCCGCCATCGGCTGGAGCGGTACGGAGCGGGCCGGCAGGATCCGATGCTGCGACCGTGGGGGTGCCGGGCCGTGCGCCTGCCGCCGCCGCCGCCGCTCAAGTCGGACCCACCACCCTGCCCGGAACCGAAGCCGACTGGGCCATCGTCGACGACAAGGCCCGCTGGGCGGTCGAGCAGGGATATACCGGACTGAGCATCGGCGATTTGATGGTTCGCATCGGCGAGACCTTCGTTGGAACCCCTTACGCTCCGTATACGCTCGAGGCGCCCGGCGAAGAGGACCTCGTGATCGAGCTTGAGGAGTTGGACTGCGTGACTTTCGTCGAGAACGTCCTGGCGCTGGCCCGCTTCGTTCAGACGGTCCCCGACGAGCTGCTGGTCGCACGCACGGGGGACCTCCAACGGCCACTATTCGCCTGGACCCTGGAGGACATCCGTTACCGGGGTGGGGAGCTCCGGGGGTATCCGAGCCGCTTGCACTACTTCAGCGAGTGGATCGGCGACAACGATGCGATGGGCCTCGTGCGCGACGTGTCAGAGGCCCTGGGCGGGATCGCCGACGACGAGCCGATCGACTTCATGACGACCCATGCGGATGCATACCGCCAGTTGGGCGAGGATCCGGATTTCCTCACGGAGCTGCGAGCCGTCGAGGAGCGTCTCAGCTCGGAGCCCCGGTACTACATTCCTGAGGATCGTATCGCTGCGGTCGAGAGCGGGATTCAGAACGGCGACATCATCGCGGCCACCAGCACCGTGCCGGGGTTGGACATCGCCCACACGGGGATTGCGCTGTGGCGGGACGGACGGCTGCACTTGCTGCACGCTCCGCTAGCCGGCGGGGTGGTGCAGATCAGCGAGGTGCCCCTGGCCGAGAGGATCCAGCGGATTCGCGGCCAGGACGGTGTGATGGTGGCTCGTCCGACTGAAGTACGATAGGACGACCTAACTTATGGTCCGACTTATGGATACGTCATGATACATGGGTTGGACTCCAAACCGGGTTCAGGCCCGATGGATCGCCGGTTCTCGAGTCGACTCAGTTGCTCTGTCAGGCTGATTGACAGGGTTGTGTGGGCGGATTATGGTCCACCTCCCTCATCATGGGGCTGACGCAATGGCGGGTAATAGAGGTTCTCCGCGAGCGCCGGGTGCTGCAGTTTCTCAGCGTCTACGCCGTTTCCGGCTTCGTGGCGCTCGAAGTAGTGGACCAATTCGTGGGACGTGCCATCCTGCCTGACTTGGCCTATGTCCTCGTACTCATAATTCTACCTCGCGGGTATTCCCGCCACCCTGATCGTTGCCTGGCTCCATGGCGAGAAGGGACAGCAGGAGCGGCCCGCCGTCGAGAACTGGGCGGAGGGAGCTGAGAAGGGCGGATAGCTCGCCCTTAGAACGTCGCGATCGCGTTGAACGGACTCGCCGTCCCGTTCGGCACCTTGGTGATCTGCCACGACACCATGAACTCCCAACGCTCCCGGGCCGCAGCCTCCCTCGCCACGTCTTCCAGATAACCGTTGTCCACGAGCGGCAGCCCGATGAACACCTGCGTCATGGTGTGCACCGGACGGCCTATGCCCTCCACGCCGGACGGCTGAACGTCGTTCACAGCGTCGCCGACCAATAGCGACACGCCCCGCTCCTTGAGCCAAGGCAACACGGAAGCGTGCAGTCCGGCGGCGCCGCGAGCGTAGTTCCACGGTCCGATTTCGGCGCGCCTCGCCCAGCGGCCGGCCCGGATGAAGAGCACGTCGCCGGGCGACACGGTGATCCCTGCGAAGTCTTCCCACTCTTCCAGATCGGACACGTAGATGGGTGTGCTCGGCTCGAGCCAATCCACGCCCCTGAGAAGCGGCATGTCCACCAGGATACCACGCGTGACGTAGCCGGGCCCCATGTCGTCGATGGCGAGGTCCCCGACGCATCCGTTGGCGGTCATGTTCTGCGGGTAGCCGTTGAAGATGATTGCCTCGCCGTCCCGCCGGGTGGCGTAGTGGCAAAGGGCGTCCATGTGGGACAGTTGGCCGTCATGCAGCGAGAAGCTCATGGCGTCCAGGGCGGCCCGGGGGAGGCCGGTGTTCGGGTCGATCGACGTCATCTGGTGGTCGGTCGGCCAGAAGTTCCCGCTGTCGATCGACGCGTCTTCGTTGACGAAGTGGCCGAGCGTCACCGTGACTCCGTCTTCGACGAGGCGCGTGGCCGCCCTCGTTTTTTCCGGAGTGATGTAATTCAGCGCGCCCCTTTGGTCGTTCGGGCCCCACTTGCCCCAGTTCGACAGCTCGGTCTCCCAGCGCTCGAGCGTCTCGAGCGTGACCTTGACCGACGGGTCCTGCGTGGAGGGATTCACCTCGAACGTCTCCTGGAAGCCCCGTTGTGCGGCGAGAGTGGCCTCGGGTCCTGCTGGCACGAGGACCAACAACCCCGTCACCAAAACGGCTAGCTTGCGTTTCATTTGAATCGCCCCTTTTTCTATTGAATCTCTCTCGTACGTTCCGCACCGCTCGCTCGCGCTGGCGCCTGAGCCCTACCCATAAGAGTAGGTCGGGGAGAATATATCAATACGGTCATTCGGTCTTCCCACTGCCTCACCTCATGAAAGAGATCAAGAAGCTCCTCGTCGCCAATCGTAGCGAGATCGCGATTCGTGTCCTCCGCACGGCCCACGAGCTGGGCATCCGGACGGTGGCGATCTATTCGCACAAGGACCGATACGCGCTCCACCGTTTCAAGGCTGACGAGACGTATTTGATCGGGGACCCGGACGAGCCGATCCGGGCCTACCTGGACATCGAGCGAATCGTCGCGCTGGCCCGAGAAAATCACGTCGACGCTATCCACCCCGGATACGGGTTCCTGTCCGAAAACCCTGATTTCGCCCGTGCTTGTGAGCGCGAGGGGATCATCTTCATCGGTCCCCAAGTGGATGTCCTCGAGCGCTTGGGCGACAAGACCTCGGCCCGCAAGATCGCCGCGAAGGTGGGCGTGCCGGTCCTCAGCGGTAGCGAGGAAGCGATCAACAACGTGATCGACGGGGAGCGGCAGGCGGGGCGGGTGGGTTACCCCATCATTCTTAAGGCCGCCAAGGGCGGCGGCGGTCGCGGAATGAGGGTGGTGACCGATTCGAGGGACTTCCCGGGCGCCTTCGAGGACGCTCGCAGCGAGTCGCTTTTGGCCTTCGGCAGTTCAGACGTCTTCATCGAACGATTCGTCCAGAGGGCGCGCCACATCGAGGTCCAGCTCCTGGGCGACAAGCACGGCAACTTGGTCCATCTGCACGAGCGTGACTGCTCCGTGCAGAGGCGGCACCAGAAGGTGGTGGAGATCGCTCCGGCTCTGGCGCTGGACGACAAGGTGCGGCGCAGTCTACACGAGGCTGCGGTGGCGATCGGCCGTGAGGTGGACTACCAGAACGCGGGCACGGTGGAGTTTCTCGTCGATCAGGACGAGGGCGACTTCTACTTTATCGAGGTCAATCCCCGCATCCAGGTGGAGCACACGGTCACCGAGGAGGTGACCGGCGTGGACCTCGTCAAATCGCAGATCCTCGTGGCCCAGGGGACGCCGCTCGACGACGAGGAGATCGGCTTGCCCTCCCAGATTGCCGTGCGCATCGACGGCTTCGCCATGCAGTGCCGCGTGACCACCGAAGATCCGACGAACGACTTCATGCCCGACTACGGGCGCGTGTCACACTACCGCTCGGCATCGGGAATGGGGGTACGGCTCGACGCGGGCAGTGCGTTCAGTGGTGCGGTCGTGAACCCCTATTACGACTCGCTGCTCGTGAAGGTGACCACTCGGGGGAGGCGCTTCATCGACGCGGCCAAGCGTATGGAGCGGTGCCTCCAGGAGTTCCGCATTCGCGGTGTGAAGACGAACATCCCGTTCCTGATTCGCCTGGTGACACACGAGCAGTTCCTGAAGGGTGGATGCACGACGCGCTTTATCGACCATACGCCAGAGCTGTTCAGGGTGTCCAAGAGGCGCGACCGTGCGACGCGGCTTCTGACGTATCTCGGAGAGACGATCGTCAACGGAAATGCCCTGGTGAAGGATCGTCCGCGTGCCGTGCGGCGGGAGCCCGCACCCGTCCCGAAAGTCGACTACCAGAGCCCGATTCCGGATGGCACGCGCCAGAAGTTCCGGGAGCTCGGGCCCATCGAGTTCGGCGGGTGGATTTCCGACCAGGAACGGCTGCTCCTGACCGACACCACTTTCCGCGACGCGCATCAGTCGCTGCTGGCGACCCGCTTCCGGACGCACGACCTGCTCAAGGTGGCCGATGCATACGCCCGCAGGGGCTCTGAGTTGTTCTCCATCGAGATGTGGGGCGGCGCCACGTTCGACGTCTCGATGCGGTTCTTGAAAGAAGACCCGTGGAGACGCCTGACCGACCTCAGAGAGCTCATTCCCAACATCCTCTTTCAGATGCTGCTTCGCGCTTCGAACGCGGTCGGGTACAAGAACTATCCGGATAACCTGGTGCAGGGGTTCGTGGAGGAGGCTGCAGCCGCGGGAATCGACCTGTTCCGTGTGTTCGACGCCCTCAACTGGACGGACAACATGCGGGTAGCGATGGAGGCCGTGCTCAAAGCGGACGCGCTCTGTGAGGCCGCGATCTGTTATACGGGCGACATCCTCGACGAGAGCCGCACGAAGTACGACTTGAAATATTATGTTAAGCTGGCCAAGGAGTTGGAGGGGATGGGCGCACACATCCTCGCCATCAAGGACATGGCTGGGCTCTGCAAGCCGTATGCGGCCGCCAAGCTGGTGAGCACCCTCAAGGAGGAAGTGGGCATCCCGATCCACTTCCACACCCACGACACCGCCGGGGTGCAGGCTGCTGCCATCCTGGCCGCGGCGGGCTCGGGACTCGACATCGCGGACGCGGCCATGGCCCCGATGTCCGGCACGACGTCGCAACCCAACATCAACACCGTGTCCGAGGCGCTCCGGTTCACTCCCCGCGATCCGCAACTGACGAGGGAGGACCTGGATGGCATCGCGGACTACTGGAGGGCGGCGCGCGACTTCTACGTGCCGTTCGACGGCCAAGTGCTGCCCGCGACGGGCGACCTGTATGACCACGAGATGCCCGGCGGCCAGTACACGAACCTTTTCCAACAAGCCCGCGCCTTGGGTCTGGCCGATCGTTGGGCCGAAATCTGCCGGGTCTACGCTGACGTGAACGAGATCTTCGGCGACATCGTGAAGGTGACGCCGACCTCCAAGGCTGTGGGCGACATGGCGTTGTTCATGGTCGCTAACGAGCTCACGCCCGAGGACGTCCTGGATCCCAATCGTGAGCTCGCGTTTCCCGCCTCCGTGGTCGATTTGATCGGCGGAGGCATGGGACAACCGCCAGGCGGTTTTCCGGAAGAGGTGATCAAGATCGTGTTGCGCGGCGAGCCCGGTCTGAGCGGTCGCCCGGGTGATACGCTGGAGCCCGCGGATTTCGACGAGGCCGGCGAAATCGTCGAGAAGATGCTGGGCCGGGCGCCCACACGACGCGACGTCATTTCGTATCTGCTCTACCCGAAGGTGTACCGCGAATTCGCGGACCATCAGAGACGGTATTCCGACACGTCGGCGCTTTCCACGCCCGTCTTCCTCTATGGGCAGGAGCCGGGCGAGGAGGTCGCCGTCGACATCGAGCGGGGTAAGACGCTCATCGTGAACTTCGTTACGCTGGGCGAGCCCCATTCGGATGGGAAACGCACCGTCTTCTTTGAGCTGAACGGACAGCCGCGTGACGTCAACGTGATCGACCGGTCGCTGGAACCGGAGACGCAAGCCGCCGTGCAGGCGGATCCGGACGATCCGAAGCACATCGGCGCCAGCATGCCGGGGATGGTCGTCGATGTGGCCGTGCGCGTGGGCCACGCCGTGTCGCAGGGGGACAAGCTGCTGAGCTTGGAAGCCATGAAGATGGAGACCACCCTCTATGCCGAGGGAGCGGGGACGGTCGCGCAGGTGATCGTGTACCCGGGGAGCCAGGTGGCGCCCGGTGACTTGATGATTCGTTTGGAGTAGAGTTCAGACATGGACGACTGGAAACGCCAAACGTGGGCCGTGCGAGCACAGGCTGAGGAAACGTCGCACCACGAACACTCGGTGCCGATTTTCCTGACGTCGAGCTTCGTCTTCGAAGACAGCGAGGAGATGCGTGCTGCCTTCGCGGGCGAGATCGACCGCAACATCTATGGCCGGTTCACGAATCCGAACGTAGAGGAACTCTCCGAGAAGATCCGCCGCTTGGAGGGCGCTGAGGCCGGCCACTCGGTGGCCACCGGCATGGCCGCCGTGTTCGCCACGTTCGGGGCGCTGCTCTCCAGTGGCGATCACATCGTGGCGTGCCGGTCGCTCTTCGGGTCGACCCACACGATCCTCACCAAGATCCTGCCGCGGTTCGGGATTGAGCACACCTACGTCGACGCCGCGGACCCCGACGGGTGGCCCGGGGCGTTCCGTGAGAACACCCGGATGATCTTCGTCGAGACCCCCACGAACCCCGCGGTGGATCTCGTGGACTTGGAGATGCTCGGGAAGCTGGCCGCCGACAAGGACGTTCTGCTGGTCGTGGACAACTGCTTCGCCACGCCGATTCTTCAGCGTCCTCTGGAGCTCGGCGCGCACCTCTCGCTCCACTCCGCCACCAAGTATCTGGATGGCCAGGGCCGCGTCATGGGTGGTGTGGTGGTGGGTGGAAAGGATCTGATACAGGAGATCTACGACTTCGCGCGAGCCACCGGGCCTTCGCTATCCCCGTTCAACGCGTGGGTGCTCTCCAAGAGCGTGGAAACGCTCGAAGTTCGCATGGAGCGGCATTCGGAGAACGCCTTGGAGGTGGCTCAGTGGTTGGAGGGGCGGGCGGGCGTCGCTTCGGTGCGTTATCCCTACCTCCCTTCCCATCCCCAGCACGAGATCGCCAAGCGGCAGATGTCCTCGGGCGGCGGCATCCTCTCGTTCGTGGTCGAGGGCGGGCTCGAGCAAGGGAAGCGCTTCATGGACTCCGTGAAGCTCTGCTCGCTTACCGCGAATCTCGGGGACACACGCACCATCGTCAGCCATCCCTCGTCGACCACGCACGCCAAGCTCACGGGAGAGGAGCGAGCGGCGGTGGGCATCACGCCGGGGCTGATCCGAATCTCAGTCGGACTGGAAGACATCCGAGACGTGATCGCGGATGTGGAGCAGGCGCTGGAGGCGTCCTGATCCCAGGACCTTCCCCAGACGGCCTTCCTTGGACGGCCTTCCTTGGGACGAATCCCTCCCGGTACGTGAGTCGGTCTGGTAGTCTTCAGGTTTTCAGCCATGTCTCCACCGGTTTCTTGAGGAACTCCTGCACCGGGATGCCGCCACCGCCGACCACGAGGATCCGTGTGGGTGCGGCCGCTCTTGACCTCGATGGCGACGACCACGTTGCCGGAGCGAAGCACGAAATCGACTTCCCTGTTCCGCAGGGGTTCTGCTCAACCGCCCTTGGGCCGAAGCTGCTCCGCTGCGGTGAAGAACGTCCTCCGATAGCCCAGCACCACGATGACCGCCGTTAGGGCCACAGCCGAGCCCAACATGAACATCACAACGATCTGGTACTGAACCGCGAGCAAGGGATTCGAACCTGCGATGATCTGACCGGTCATCATCCCCGGGAGAGAAACGATTCCCACAACCATCAAAGTGTTCACCGTCGGAATCATCGAAGCCCTCAGGGCCCTTCGAACCGGCTCCCGGGCCGCCCTCACCGAATTCGCGCCCAGGGCGAGGTACGCCTCGACTTCAGGACGACGGGTTTCCATCTCGCCCGCCAGGCGGTCGGCCGCGAGGGCCGCCGCATTCATGGCGTTGCCCAGGATCATGCCGAACAGGGGGATCAGGTACCTCGGGTTGTACCAGGGATCGACGTGCACGACCATCACACTGACGTAGATCAACGTCAGCCCTGAGCCGAGGAGAAGCGCGACCCCGGTAATGCCGAAGAGCCCAGGCGTTTTCGAGTCCTGACGGTCGACGGCCGCCTTGCTCGCCACTGCCAGCATCAGGAGGAGTGCGGCGGCGACCAGGTACCAGCGGTCGATGGCGAAGATGTAGACCAGGAGGTAACCGACGAGCGTGAGCTGAAGGACCGTGCGTAGCGCACCCACGGCGAAGCTCCGGGCCAGCCCCGTGCGATGCCAACGCGAGACCCCGATCGAGATCAACACCAGACCCAGAGCCACGGTCAGGTCGATCCAGGTGAGGTCGAGGATCGGCTGCTCGAGAACGTCGAGGGTCTGCATCATCGACTCGCTTCGTCCGGGTCTGGCGGCCCACTCAGATCCTCCGGGTCCGAAAGCTCGCCCAGAACTTCCTCCGCGTCGCCCGAGTGGACCACACGTCCTTCCCGAATGACCACGGTGTGGTGGGCGTATTTCCTGGCCTCCGAGACTCGATGCGTGGCCACGATGATGGTCAGCCGCCGGACCTCAGACAAACCGCCGATGGTCTTCATCAAGGCACGCGACATCTCGGGATCCAGGGCGGATGTGGGCTCGTCCAGCAGGAGGACCTCTGGGGAGGTCATCAGCGCTCTCGCCAAGTTCACCCGCTGCTTCTGGCCCACGGACAGCTCATCCCCCGGCCGATCGAGCAGGGATGGCTCGAGCTCGGCGAGAAGCATGAGTTCGCTCGCCAGCTGATCGAACTGACCGTCCTGAACCCCGGCGAGCTCAGCCGCCACCGCCAAGTTGTCCGAAACGGTGCCCGGAAACATCACCGGTGTCTGAAAAACGAGCGCCACCCGGTGTCGAAGCTCCGTGACCGCGTACTCGACGATCGGACGACCGTCGAGGAGAATGTCTCCTTGTACCGGATCATCAAGCCGGTTGAGAAGCCGGAGAAGAGACGTCTTCCCTCCGCCGGAGGGCCCGCATAGGACCGTGATGAGATGCCGAGGAATCGTGACGTCGATGTCCTGAAGTACGGTACGTCCGGCCCTTGTCTGGCCTACGCCGCGAAGCTCGAAGGAGGGGATATCCACGCTCAGTTCAGCGCGCGTGGCCCTCCGCCTCAGCGCACATGCCCCGCCCCTTCCACCACGAACCGCTGTGAGGTCAATTCCTCCAGGCCCATCGGTCCATACGCGTGCACCCGCGACGTGCTGATCCCGATTTCGGCGCCCATGCCGAGCTGAAATCCGTCGTTGAAGCGCGTCGATGCGTTCACCAGCGTACAGGACGACTGGACTTGGTTGGTGAACTCCCCCGCTGTTTCCGCGTTCTCGGTGACGATTGTGTCGGTGTGATCGGAGCCGAAGCGACGGATGTGATCGATGGCCGCGTCCATGTCTGGAACGACCTTTACAGCCACGATCATGTCGAGGAACTCCTTGCCCCAATCGTCCGCGGCGGCGGGGGTCACATCCCGGGTGATGGCGCGCACGGCCTCGTCCCCTCGCACCTCGACGCTCGCGGCTTTGTAGCCGGCGACGAGATCGGGCACGAACGCTGCTGCCACGTCTTCATGGACCAGCACGGCCTCGGTGGCGTTGCAGGTGGCGGGCGCCGACGTCTTGCCCGTGACCGAAATCTCCAGGGCTTGCTCCAGGTCCGCGTCCGCGTCCACGTACACGTGACAGATCCCGTGGAAGTGTTGCACGGTCGGAATGGAGGAATTCTCGCTCACGTATCGGATGAGCGTCTCGCCGCCCCGCGGGATGACCAGGTCGATACAGTCGTCGAAGGTGAGCAGCTCGGCGACGGCCTCTCGTCCGCCGGTGCCCACGAGCACGAGGGCCTCCTCGGGCAGATCGTGCTCGCGAAGCGTGGCGTGGATTACGTCGGCGAGGGCTTCGTTACTCGCTTGCGCCTCTTTTCCGCCCTTGAGGATGCAGGCATTGCCCGACTTGAAGCAGAGGGAGAACGCGTCGATCGTCACGTTCGGACGCGACTCGTAGATCATCATCACCACGCCGAGCGGACAGCGCACGCGCTTGATGCGGAGACCGTTCTCCAATGTCTGGTCCCGTGTGACCCGCGCGACCGGGTCCTCGAGGTCCGCGACCTGCCTCAGCCCCTCGGCCATCTGGGCGAGGCTCTCAGACGTGATCCCCAGCCGCTTGAGCTTAGGCGTCGAGAGTCCGCCTTCCTCAGCCCGGGCGATGTCCGCTGCGTTGGCTCGGAGGATGTCCTCCTCCGCGGCGACGAGCGCTCCCGCCAGATCGCGCAGGTAGTCGTTCTTTTGATCGGTGGTGAGCGTGGCCACATGCTGCGCGGCATCGCGTGCCGCCTCAGCCGCTCTCCGTACCTCACTCGTCACCTCACTCATTCCCTGTCCTCCGCGTCGTCGAAGCCTCCACCGTTGAGGCTCTCTCCATTGTCGTTCTTCACGTCGAGCAAGACCAGATCCTCTCGGTGAACGATCTCCTCCACGTACTTGTATCCGAGCACATCCAGGAACTCCTCGCTCTGCCGTCCCTTCATGCGTTGGATCTCCGACGCCGGGTACGACACGAGTCCCACGGCGAAGGCTTTGCCCCCCGAATCGACCAGATCGACCCGGGCTCCGATCCCGAAGTCGCCCTGGACCTCGACGATGCCGATGGGCAGAAGGCTGGCTCCCCGCGTGACGAGCGCATGCTTGGCGCCGTCATCCACGACGATGGCTCCGCGCGATCGGGTGCGGATGGCGATCCAACGCTTTCGCTCAGTGAGGCGCTTCGGGCCCGTCACGAAGAGCGATCCGATCTCATCGCCGTTCACGATCCGCTTCAGAAGTCCGGGCTCCTTTCCTGAGGCGATCACCGTGGGCACGCCCCAGTCACTTGCCAACCTCGCCGCCCGGATTTTGACCTTCATCCCACCCACGCCGGTCTCACTCTGGTCATCGGTGATGTGACTGTCGATCTCAGAGTCTACCTCAATCGTGTGGATTACTTCGGCACCGTCCGTGGTCTCGTCATCGGTCTGGTCATCGCCGAAGCGCAGCACGCCGGCGACCGTGCTCAGAATCACGAGCAGATCTGAGGTGATCAGGCTTGTCACGAGCGCCGCCAGATGGTCGTTGTCCCCGATCTTCGCTTCGTCGTCCGCGAGCGGGTCGTTCTCGTTGATGATGGGGAGGATGCCTCGCGACAGGAGCTCCTGCAGCGTGTGCCTGGCACTCAGAAACCGGCGCCGGTCCTCGATGTCCTCCTGCATCATGAGGAGCTGGGCGACGACGGTGTCGCATTTCTCGAACTCCCTCGCGAACATGGTCATGAGTTGATACTGCCCCACCGCAGCGGAGGCCTGACGCTCGACGACCGACGTCGGGGGCCGATCCCGTCCCATCCCGAGATATCCTGCCGCGACGGCACCCGACACCACCAGGACGACTTCGAGGGCCGTGTCGCGCAGCGCGGTGACGTCCTGCGCGATGCGCTCGATGACGAGCGGATCGAGCTGTCCCGCGGGCGCGATGATGCCGCTCCCGACCTTGACCACGACCCGGCGGAGCTCGCCGAAGTCCCGGTCCTTGTCCGGCGTGGAGGTCACGCAGCGTCTCCTTCATCGAACAGCGCCGCGGCCTTGCGAGCCGAAAGGACGAAGCCTTTGATCATCGCTGAGCTGAAGCCCTGATGCTCCATCTCGTTGAGTCCGGCGATGGTGCAGCCTCGCGGCGTCGTGACGCGGTCGATCTCCGACTCCGGATGGCGGTTGTCACGCAGGGCGAGCGAAGCCGCTCCCCTCGCCGTCTGCGCCGCCAGCAGGAGCGCGTCTTCGGGGTGAAAGCCGATCTCGATGCCGCCTTGAGAGGCGGCCCGAACCGACCGGAGAAAGAACGCCACGCCGCATGCGCACAGAGCCGTGGCTCCCACCATCATCTCGTCCTCGATGCGGAGCGTGATTCCGACGCCCTTGAACAGGGCTTCGGCCTCCTCGAGAGCAGCCATCGAGTCGGGATCGGCCGACAGGCAGGTCATGGACTCCCCGATCGATACGGCGGTGTTCGGCATGGCACGCACGACGTGAGTCGGAGCCGGGATCATCTCACGTAACTGGGCGACTGTCACGCCCGAGACCACCGAGATCACCTTGTGGCGGTCAGGATCGATATCGTTTCGGATTTCGTCGAGTAGATCCGTGATCTGCTGCGGCTGAACCGCCAACAAGACGGTATTCGCCCCCTGGATGGCCGCGACATTATCGCGCCCGATCGCGAATCCCTCCGCGGCCAGTCCCTCCAAGGAGGGTGGATGCAGCGAAGTGACGTGGATCTGATCCGGCTGTAGCGTCCCGCTGCGTACTAAGCCGCGTGCGAGCGCTTGGCCCAAGTTCCCACCGCCCAGAATTGCCAGGCTGGCGATCGATGATTCGGACTGTTTTTTAGCGGACATCGGAAACCTCTCGGAAACAAAAAAACCGGCTCCTGGAATGGGGGCCGGCGAACGTCAAGTCTCGGGCGTCGAGGGTCGCTCTATCGAATTCCCCCACGCAAGACAGGACGCGCCCGCTCCCTAGGAAGTGGACGGTCGGTTCGCGGTCGGCGTGGCGGTCGTGCGTGCTGGTTCACGGTCGGTCCGGTCAAAAAGATCAAAAAGATCCTGTGACTCACGATAGCGAAGCTGTGTGGCATGTCAACATTCCAGCGCCCCGCGGGTTTCTCCATCATCCATCGATGTGCGCGAGCCCCTCAGAAGGTTTTCTACCCCCCGAACACCGCCCACTCGGGCATCACCCCCGATTCGATCCCGAAGATCGTCGTCCCCAAGAGCAGGAACATCACCGTAATCACTAACGCCCCGACCAGGTTCAGCACGAGCCCGATCTTGGCCATCTCGGGAATCCGAACCCGGTCGCTTCCGAAGACGATGGCGTTGGGTGGTGTGGCCACGGGCATCATGAACGCGCACGACGCGGACAAGGTCGCGGGGATCATCAACAACAGCGGGTGCACGTTCGTCGCGACCGCCACGGAGGCCAGGATCGGAAGGATCATCTCCGTGGTGGCCGTATTCGACGTCAATTCCGTGAGGAGGGTGATCGACAGGCAGACGATCAGGATCAGCACGAACGGCGGCACGCCCGCGAGCCCGGCGAAGGCGTTGCCGATCAGGATGGACAATCCGGTGATCTGGAAGCCGTGGGCGAGCGCGAAGCCGCCCCCGAAGAGGAGCACGATGTTCCATGGCAGGCGCAGGATGATGTCCCTGCCCGCCAGAGTCGGCGCGTCCGCGTCCGGCGTACGCGTCGGAATTAGGAACAGGAGCCCGGCCATGGCGATGGCAATGGTTCCGTCGTCGATCAGGCTGGGGAATGGAAGCAGCTGAGACCAGCCCGGTATGGTGATGATTCCGAGTTGGAGGGGCAGCCGGAACACCCACAGAACGGCGGTGAGCCCGAAGACAACGAGCACGGCCTTCTCTTCGTAGGCCACGGGGCCGAGCGCCTTCGTCTGTTCCTCGACAACGCTCTGGTCCACCGTGACGTGCTCGGGCACTCGGAAGAAGACTCTGGTGATGAGCAGCCAAGCGGTCACCAATAGGACGATCGAAATGGGTAGCGCCATCACCATCCATTGGCCGAATACCAGCGGCGGCGCGTCGGGGAACGTGATCTCGAAGATCCGGGCCAGCGACAGGTTGGGGGGCGTGCCGACCAGCGTCGCGATTCCTCCGACCGAGCACGCATAGGCGATGCCGAGCATGACACCTACTGAGAACGTGTGCGTGTCTTGCTCTCCGAAGTCGTTCTCCATCTCCAGGATGATGGCGAGCCCGATTGGCACCATCATGATGGCCGTGGCCGTATTGGAGACCCACATGGACAGGAACGCGGCGGCCACCATGAAGCCTAGCACGATTCGCGACGGTCCGCCCCCGATGGCCTGGATGATCTTGAGCGCGATCCGTCGGTGCAGATTCCACTTTTCCATGGTCAGGGCGATCATGAAGCCGCCCAGAAACAGCACGATCGTGCTGTTGAAGTAGATGGGCGCCGTGGCCCCCCCGCGCTCGATCCCGAGCAGGGGATAGAGGACCAGGGGCAGGAGCGCGGTGGCGAAGAGCGGAATCGCCTCAGTGATCCACCAGGTGGCCATCAAAGCCGCCACGGCGGCCATGCGTGTGACCGCCGGGTTGCCGGGCTCCAGATCCAGAAAGTTGATCAAGATGAACAGGACTGGCCCGAGTACCAGGCCGACCCGCTGCATCAAGTTCTTCTGAGCGGCCACGCTCCTAGTTCCGTGCTTCAAACCTGCCCTCAACGCATCGAGCCTGCCAGTCCCCTCAGAGTCGCGGCGAGGGAACGCAGACGACTCCGATCCGTCGGCCGCTCACCGGCGACCGCGACCCGTGAGTCGGTGTCCAGGTTGAGTGCCGTCTGCTCCAGCTGTGTCCCCACTTCGGCCCGCTCTGCTTCGCTGCGGACCCCTTCGATCCGGTCCAGCGCGCCCGAAACGCTGACGGCACGATCGGCTCGAATCGCGTTGTTCCTCATCAGCTGGTCGAGGTAGGCCCGCGCCACCGCCACCGTCGGCTCCCAGACGATCTTCGGCTGATGCTGAGCGTTGAACTCGGTCATGCGTATCTGGGCGGCCGCGTCGATTTCGTTTTGGGTTAGGTATTGACTGGGGACGAGCCGGAAGACGTCGAAGCCCCTGGACAGCTCGCCGGCGTAGATAAATCCGTTGTACCAGTAGGTCGACCAATAGCCACCGGAGACCATCTCCTCGTTGCTGATCGGGCCGCGGTCGAAGTACGCGATTTCGACCGGCGTTGCCGGATCGGTGAAGTCGAATGCGGACAAGCCACCCTGGTACCACCCCTGGACCTTGATGTCGCGCCCGGGTACGGGAATGAGCGACCCGTTGTGCGCCACGCAGTTCTCCTCCGCGGTCTGGGCTGCGGGGAGCTTGTAATAGCCGGCGAAGAGCATCTTGCGGCCGACGATCTCGAAGATGGCGTTTGCGCCCCAAGTGGGCGGGTCGGTCGCTTGGCAGCGCGGCTGCCCGCCCCCGCCCCACTCGTCCGTGAAGATCACTTTGGTGCCGTCATTGCTGAACGTGGCGGAGTGCCAGTACGCGAAGCCCGGGTCCACGACTTCGTCGATGCGATACGGGTTCGCCGGATCGGAGATGTCCAGGAGGATGCCGTTGCCGGAGCAGGCTCCGGCGGCCAGCCCGATCGCGGGGTATACGGTGATGTCATGGCACCGGTTGGTAGCGCTGGTCGATTGCGTTCCAGGCCCGTGGTCGCCCCCGCCCCACAGGCCCGCGATGTCACCGGTCTGCTCGTTCGTGAAGAGGCGCGGTTCGCTCACCACCGCCGCGTCCTGGGGCCGAGCGAGAGGGACGCGGATCACCTCAATGCGGAATAACGAGGTATTCGGGTCTTCCGCGAGCCCCGAGCATCCCTCCAACTCCTCGCGGGGGCGTACGCCACTCGTGCCCTGCACGTAGATGTAGACGTTCTCGTCGTCTCTGGGATCCTCGACGACCGTGTGCGTGTGGGAGCCCCGGCACGTTTGCACGGCCGCGACCTGCCGGGGACTACGGATGTCGCTGATGTCGAATATTCGGACGCCGCGGAAGCGTTCCGTACTGATCGAGTCCGCCACGCCTTCGGTTCCACAGTCGATCCGCGCAGCCCGGTCCTGTACTGATATGAACAGAAGGTTGCCGTAGACGGAGGGATCGCCTTGGCCCCCGGGACACACGACGCCGACCCGCAGAGTCGGGTTGGCGGGGTCCTCGATGTCGTAGATCTGAAAGCCACGGTAGTTGCCCTGGATCGCATAGCCTGCTGTGAACGCGATGTCCGAGTTGGTATACCCGCCGGCGAACGCAGAATCCGGGTTCACGAAGCCCACACCCTTGGGGAGCGATGCCAGCAGCTCGAGGCCGCTGATCGCGGAGGCCGCGTCGTGCCAGCCAGCCGCGAGTCCTACGCGCGGATCCCCCGTATCCTGAGCGGCCCCGGCGGTTGCACCGACCAGCGAGCAGGCTGCGGTCAGGATTAGACAGAACGGTATCGGCAGGATTCCTCTCGTGAATCCAGGAGGAGAAAGAGCCTTCATTCTGCGGGTCATAGAGAACCTCTTACGTGTGGGATCGGGTGTGTGGCATCGGGTCACCGTATCGCCAGCAGCATCGTGTTCATCCGTGCGATCTCGATGGACTGGTCGGCGTCGACATGAGTGAGGAACTGAAAGATCTGCGGCTCCTGGGCGGCACCGGAGACCACGTACAGCTGCTCCACCATGGCCAGCGCCCCTTCGTGATGGAGGATCATCAACTCAAGGAAGAGGCGGTCGAACTCCTCGCCGGTGGCGGCCGCCAACTGACCCATCTGTCGCTCAGTGAGCATTCCGGGCATGAGTCGGTCGTCACTGAGTGGCCAGACGTCCTCGTCCTCTAGGTCGGGGGCCTCTTCACCACGGGATTCCAGCCACCCCTCCATCATTCCCATCTCGGCGGTCTGAGAGATGTCGATGCGTTGTGCGAGAAGTCGTATCTCGTCACTCTCCGTCCGGCTGGACAGCAGACCGGTCATCTGCAGGGCTTGGGCGTGGTGGAACGTCATTCCCTGCATGAACCGGACGTCCGCCTCGACGTGGACTGGTTGCCTTAGTGCGGAGACCTCCGCCTCGGTGAGCGTGCGGGTGGGCTGACCGGGCGCCCCTGGCTGCACGACTGAGGCGGGCGGGTCCTGGGCGCTGGCCGGCAGCGCGGTCACCGACAGGAGGGCGGTCGAGAGTAGGACGCCGGCTGGAATCTGTGCTGCAAAGATCTTCATGAGGGGAAGTACGCTAGTGAGCAGGATGGTGGATGACAAGAGAGTGGCCCGGGACCCGGCTCACCCTTTAGCTTCCTGTCGGTACGTGAGGGGCGGTTCGGAGAACAACCCATGCGTGAAGGGCCATTCGGCGAACAACCGGGATGAGTGATCAGATGAGCGAACATCGAGAGGCCCAGACCCCGGACGAGTCCGCTTCGGAGATCACGGAGCTGATGATGCCGGGCCAGGTCAACAATCTCGGCCATGTGTTCGGCGGGGTCGTGCTTTCGATGGTCGATCGGGCGGCGGCCGTCACCGCCATGCGACACGCCCGCCAACCGTGCGTGACCGTCTCGATCAACCGGGTCGACTTCAAGGAGCCGATCTACTCCGGCGAGGTGGTCACGTGTAGCGCACGCGTCCACTACGTCGGGCGCACGTCCATGGAAATCTGCGTCTACGTGGTCGCGGAGCATCCGATCACGGGTCGCCGCCGCCACACCAACGACTGTTTTATGACTTTCGTGGCGATCGACGAGAACAGCCGGCCGACGCCGGTGCCTGGCTTGAAGCTGGTCACGGACGAGGACGAGCAGAGATTCGAGGAGGGCAGGCGGCGGCGAGAGAATCGGGAGGCGCTTGAGAAGGAGTTGGGCAGCGAGTAGGCGCTAGACGACCCAGTCTACGAGGTTCCACGCCAACGTTTACGGGAGCCTCACCCCCGCTCCACCACCATGGCGAACCCCAGCCCGCCCGCGGCGCACACCGTAATTAGCCCCAATTCCACATCCCGCCGCTTCATCTCGTTCAGCAGCGTGGTCGTGATGCGGCCACCGGTCGCCCCGAACGGATGGCCGATCGCGATGGAGCCGCCCATCACGTTGATGCGCTCGACGTCCGGGTGCCCCACGGCCTGGCTTCTGCCCAACTCCTCCTCGGCGAACTTCTTGGACGAGAGCGCTTGGAGGTTGGAGAGCACCTGTGCCGCGAAGGCCTCGTGCATCTCCATCAGGCCGATGTCCGCCATGGTGACTCCCGCCCTGTCCAGAGCGATGGGGGCCGCGTAGGCCGGCCCCTGGAGCAGTTGCCCCGCTGGGTCCAGGCCTGAGAACGCGTAGCTGCGGACGAAGCCCATCGGCTCGAGGCCGTCCGCCTTCGCCCGCTCCTCAGACATCATCAGGACAGCGGAGCCCCCGTCGGTGAGCGGCGAGGCGTTGCCGGCTGTCACGCTCCCGTGCTTGCGGTTGAACACGGGGCGGAGCTTGGCCAGGGCCTCTTCGCTGGTGTCACTCCGTATGCCGTTGTCGGCCTCCACGATGGTCTCGAAACGGGGGGGCACGTAGACAGCACCGATTTCCGCGATGAGCCTTCCGTCCTGCGTTCCCGCCGCGGCGAGCTTGTGCGAGCGCAGCGCCCAGGCGTCCTGATCGGCCCGGCTGATGCAGTTCTCTTTGGCCATGCGCTCGGCCGACTCGCCCATGCTCTCGCCCGTGGTGGGCTCAGCGATCTGCGGAAAGTTCGGAACGAGGTCCTTGGGCCGGATCTTGGCCACCGTACCGATCCGGGCGCTGAGCTTCTTCGCCTTGGATGCGCCGATCAGCTTCTCCGCGAAGGACTGCTTGATGGTGATCGGAATGTGCGTGAGTGATTCGGCGCCACCGGCGACCACGACGTCGGCGTAGCCACGCTCGATGAGATTGGCTCCGTCCGCGATCGACTGATTGGCGGTGGCACAGGCCCGGGAGACGGTCACGGCGGGTACGGTCTTGGGCAGGGTGGCCAGTCCGACTTCGCGAGCGATGTTGGGGGCGTGGGGATCGTGCACAACCGTCCCGTAGACCAGATGATCCACGTCTTCGCCACGGACCCCGCTTCGGTCCATGAGCTCACGTACGGCCAGCACGCCCAGGTCGATCGCCGTCAGGTCCTTGAAGACGGTCCCGGACCGGACGAACGGTGTGCGGCTTCCGGCGATGATGGCAGTGCGTCTGGTCATGGTCCCCTGTAACCCACGGCCTCCGGCCATGGTTCCGTCACGGGCGGCTACGTCCCCCGGTGGCTTGGCGAATCCTCCGGGGCTAGACTGGTCCCCGTTCGACTTCGGCCACCACCTGAGCCCCCCACGAGACCATGAAGGGAGTTACTTTCAACGTATCGGTTCCGCACTTCCTTCTGGCGAAGACCGCCGGGCGGGTTACGGATTCGGCACGCTTCGGGCTCCTCAGCGGCGTAAAAATGCGCGATCTCCCGGAGCCGGAGTTGCCGGGACCGGACTGGGTCGAGATCAAGGTCACCGCGGGCGGGATCTGCGGCAGCGACATCAGCAACCTGAGCTACTCCGCGAGCCCGGCGATGGAGCCCTTCGGTTCGTTTCCTGCGGTCCTCGGTCATGAGATTCTGGGAGAGGTGAAGTCGGTTGGCGCTCAGGTTTCCAAGGTGTCGCCCGGCCAGCGGGTGACGATGGACCCCATGATCTCGTGCACGACCCGAGGATACCCTCCTGAAGATCCGTGCTTCTCCTGTTACGAGGGGCTTCACTGCACCTGTGAGCGGGCCGGGGAAGAGGGGATCACGTTGATCGGTGATCAGCCCCTCTCGCGGGGCCTCACGATTGGGTACCACCGGGATCTACCGGGTGGTTGGGGTCAGACCGTGCTCGCCCACGAGTCCCAGGTCTTTGCCGTCGCCGACGCGGTGACCGACAACGCGGCCGTGCTCATGGAGCCGCTGTCCATTGCCATGCACGCGGTTCTGCGGACGCCCCCGAGGGACCAGGATCCCATCTTGGTGATCGGGAGCGGCACGATCGCTTTGGCCACCATCTGGGCCGTCCGGGCGATCGGCTTCCAGGGCTCGATCCTGGCGCAGGCCAAGCGGGCACATGAGCAGGAGCTGGCCCGGAAGTTGGGCGCCACCGACGTGGTGGCACCTGGTTTCGAGGCGCGCGACGCGTTGATCGACACCGGGGCCTCTGCCTACATGCCGGTGGTGGGCCCCGAAGTCTACTCGGGGGGCGGCTTTCCTCTCATCTACGACTGCGTCGGCAACCAGAGCAGCGTCGCCCAGTCGTTTAGCTTCGCGTCACCGCGCGGGCGCATCGTGGTCATCGGATGCGCCGCCGAGTTCAAGAAGCTGGATCTCACCTTCGTGTGGGCCAGGGAGCTCCGCATCCGGGGGGCGGTCGGTTACGGACAGGAGACTTGGCGGGGCGAGCGACGGCACACGTTCGAGATCGTACAAGATCTCCTGCTTGAGACGGGAGCGCCCGTCCAGGACATGGTCACGCACATCTACCCGCTCGAGCAGTACCGGGACGCGCTACGTACGGCGGCGAACCACCGCAAGAGCGGTGCGGTGAAGGTGGTATTGCAGCCCTAGGATTGGCTGACCGAGGGCCCCCCGGTTTTTATGCGGGAGGGTGGAAGAGGGATCGACGGTCCCGCGCAGGACAGTCTGCCGCATAAAAGGAGCCACCACCCCCGCCCAGGGCCCGCTCTAGAGCTGAAGCCTCAGCAGCTCCGGATGGACTCGACTTCCCGGTTGGTGCCCATCGACGTCCACGCTTTCGACAGCAAGGAGGGCGATCTTCCGGCGGAGTCCTCCGGAGTAGCCGCCGAGCTTGCCGTCGCTTCGGACGACGCGATGGCACGGCACAACGATCGGAAGAGGGTTGGCCCTCACGGCCTGGCCGACGGCCCGCGCGGCCCCGGCCACCCCAATCTCGTCGGCGATGTCCCCGTACGACACGACGCGGCCATAGGGGATTTCCGTCAGTCGCCCGAAGATACGCTTCTGGAATTCAGTGGCTCCGGAGAAGTCGAGTGGAAGATGGAAGCGCTTTCTCTTCCGGTTGAAGTATTGATCGAGCTGATGAAGGGCGACCCTGAGCGTTTGGTGTCCTTCGGGATCCCAGTGTCCCTCCTTGATCATTACGGGCGTGACGCCTCCGATCCGGCGAACCCCATTTCGGGTGACCCAGACCGCGATGGCTCCGGCGGGCGTGTCGTGCAAGACTCCTGCGTAGACGGCGGAAACGCTTTCGTGCTGAGGCATCAGTGTGTCGTCTCCCGTTCGGATCCGTCGTTAGTGGGCTGTTCCCCCCGTGGGATCAAGCATCCAGCCCGATACTGAGTGCCTCGCGGAGCGCGTCGAAGGCCAGCAGTGCGCACCGGATTCGCACTGGGAACTTCGAGACGCCTTCCAAGGCGCGCAGATCCCCCAGCGATCGATCGGAGGAGTCACCCTCGCCGTGCATCATATCGGTAAAGAGGTCGGCCAGGCGAATCGCTTCGTTCCGCTCACTCCCTTTGACAAGGTCGGTCATCATCGACATCGACGCCTGTGAGATCGAACATCCGTGGCCGTCGAAGGCGATGTCCTCGATCCGCTCCCCGTCGAGACGGATCTGGACGCTGAGTTCGTCGCCGCAAACCGGGTTGGCCACGCGGGCCTCCGCGGTGGGCTGGGCGAGTTCCCCCTGGTTCCGCGGGTGGCGGTAGTGCTCGAGGATGAGCTCTTGGTACAGTGAGGTTAGGGGGACTTCCGTCATGCGTCCGCCATTAGAGGGGGGCTAGGGAAACTTAGTATACGGCCTCAGTGCGAATATTTCGAATGTGACTTCGAACGCCAGGTGGTCTGTGACTTTCGACGCCCGTTCGACGCCCTCAACCTGGCCCGAAAATCTCCTTCACGGACGCGAGGCCCTGGACGAGACGGTCCACGTCGTCCCTCGAGTTGTAGAGATAGAAGCTCGCGCGCGCGGTGGCCGAAATCCCGAAGTGCTGCATGACGAGTTGCGCGCAGTGATGGCCGGCGCGGATGGCGACGCCCCTGGAGTCGAGGATCGTCGAGATGTCGTGAGGGTGGGCGTCTCCCATGGTGAACGAAATGACGCCGGACCGCTCGTCCAGGTCGGTGGGCCCGTAGACATGAACGCCGCCCAAGTCGTCGAGCCGTTCGAGTGCGTAGGCGAGCAAGTCTCTTTCGTGCTCGGCGATGGCGTCGAACCCGACTTCGTCCAGGAAGTCCGCCGCCACCCCCAGAACAATGGCTCCCGCGATGTTTGGCGTACCTGCCTCGAATTTATGCGGGATCTCGGCCCAGGTGCTCGAATCCCGGCCGACCATGCGAATCATCTCACCCCCCCCATGGTACGGCGGCATCGACTCGAGGAGTGAGCGGCGCGCCCACAGCCCACCCGATCCCGTGGGACCGCACATCTTGTGTCCCGAGAACGCGTAGAAGTCGCAGCCTAGCTCCTGGACGTCGACCTGACGGTGGGGGACCGCCTGGGCGCCGTCGATGAGCACCAGCGCTCCGACTTTCTTGGCCTGCTCGACGATCTCACGTACCGGATTGACCGTTCCCAACGCGTTCGAGATATGGGAGAAGGCGACCATCCGCGTGCGATCGGTGAGCAGATCGGGAAGATCGTCGATGATCAGTCGGCCCTGCTCATCCATCTCGATGTACCGAAGGCGAGCGCCGGTACGGTGGGCCACCAACTGCCAGGGGACGATGTTGGAGTGATGCTCCATGGAGCTCAAGAGGATCTCGTCGCCCTCCCCGAGCGTGTCCAGCCCCCAACTGCTGGCCACTAGATTGACAGCCTCCGTGGTGCCGCGGGTCCACACCAACTCGTCCGAATCTGCTGCGCCGATGAAGTTCGCCAGCTTCGCCCGCGCTTCCTCGAAGGCGATGGTGGCTCGGCGGCTCAGCTCGTGA
>Ga0310120_10000477_pt1 | contig 31762 bp, 24 predicted proteins | sample CB27_AW_983_MG_FD_203506 | JGI IMG/M metagenome (GOLD analysis project Ga0310120, IMG submission 203506) | Marine microbial communities from Western Arctic Ocean, Canada - CB27_AW_983 | ecosystem: Environmental > Aquatic > Marine > Oceanic | place: Canada: Western Arctic Ocean | collected...
GAAAGGGATATCGGACGCCCTCTATGCGGACGATGGCCCGGCCGTCGTTGACCGCTTCATGGGGCCATTTTTTCCAGATCGGAAGGTTCATGAACCCAGCCGGTACAAAAAGTGATCCGTCGTAGAGGATTACCCAGGTCGTCCGAGATCGTGGCGGATCCAGGAGTTGGAATTCGATGGTATCGATGTTCTTGGCAAAGGAGAAGTCGACGCCTACAGAAGAGACGAGGTCTCCCGAGGTCAGCGGTCCGCCTGCGACGATTCCCAAGGGTCCGTCGAGAAAACGCACAGTGAAGGAGAAGAGTGCGAGGATGATTACCAGGCTGAGAAGGATTGCGCCGAGAGTTTTCATTGGACTTCTCCGCATAGAGTTCGGTGGGGCTCTGGAGGGGACACCGGAACGGGCAGGCCGGTTCGCGGGTTAGGGTACACCCGGATGGGCGATTGTCCGACTGGGGAACCCATCGACCGGTTCGATTTCCTCGGGAGGATGGCGTTACTCGGCGCCTACGCAACTCCCGCAACCACCGTTCCGGTGCTGGTGCTCGGCTTCCTTCTGGTCGGCGGGGTACTGGTATTGGGGCGTTTCGAGTCGAGGGGTCCGGAAATCACCCTTCGGCTCACCGGAACCGGTCTCGGCTTTCGCCATGGGCTTTTCACGCCATGTCTCGTCATCGGACCAACGTTCGTTCAAGAACTTGATCTCGCCGGGGCGCTGCAACTCGTCGAAGGCCCCGAGGGCATTTTTCAACAATCTCTTCTGGGCCTCGGGTTGGTTCTTTTTGCCCGTAGTATGGCCTAGTGGGAAATCCAGGAAGGCAGCCCGGGGAGGCGCAACCGAGCGCGTGATCGATAGGGCGCTGGTCATGCAGAGCGTGGGAATCCCAGCGGCTTCGAGTTCTCGTGCAATCAGTCCGACCGACTGATGACAGACAGGTCAGACGGGGACGAGAAGGGCGATATCCGGTCGCTGGTCGGCGACTCGCTGCACCAGAGCAGGAGCCAACTCATCGCGCACTTTGCGGGCCGAATAGATGCCGCCCATGAACGTGAACGCTTGGGGGGTGATGGCGCCCAGGGAGTTTTCGGCCACCAATGATCGCAGGGTGTCCAGGGGGAACACGACATTCGGGTCCGTTCGGGCGTCGCTGACGTCGTAGGCGAAGTGGGTGACTCGCAGGTCGTCGCAGGAAACCGAGGTGTCGATGACCCGGTAGGAGGCATCGTCCTTGAAATGGAAAGCGTGCTGGCCGCGCTGATAGATGCCCCCGGAGGCGATCAAAGCAACAGAAGCCTCCTCGAGTCGAGTTTGGACCGGTGTCCACGGTGGCTGGCCCTCGCTCTTTACCCACTGGTAGGGGGGGTAGCCCAGGGAGTCGTAGGTCGCGCGGGTTTCGGCGATGTAGTCAACGGGTTCGGCGAGCTTGGCCTCGGTCACGAATTTGCTCCTTGAGGGGTCGAGCGCCAGCGAACCTTTGGGCGCGGGGCCAAGCTTAACCCACAGCGCCCGGCGCGCCGAGGCGCTCGGATGGGGTTGGTCTGTCGGCGAATTCCTCAAGAGGGCCTTCACGAGAGAGCCCATGAGGGCTTCGGCTAGCCGAGCAATGCCAAGAGGGCTCCGGAGACCGCGCCCAGCAGGAGTATCACCTGGGCAAGAAGGCCGATGCCGAATCCCAAGGAGCGTTTCCCGGGCTCCTCGACATAGCCTCGGTAGTAGATCAGGCGCCCCACAATGAACACAACACCCAGCGCCGCTGCGACGTTGGGGCCCCAGTAGAGTTGAAAAATTAGAATCGAGGGAATGAAAATCACCAATTGCTCAAGAGTGTTCTGCTGCACCCGGAACCTCCGCTCGAAGCCTGGATGCCCCGTGACCGCAGGCGCCTCGACGCCATAGGTTGCCCGGGCCTTGCCCGCGAGGGCCCCAAAGACGAGGAATTGAATCAGGGCGAGTCCAACGATCAGAAGAACGGGGTCCATATTTCCCTTTCCAAAATGAAGCGCAGTTGTTTGTGACCAAGGGTGGGTACGCGTGTTGGCTTGAGGGTAAGCGCGGATCAGAGTGCGCGCCAGATGACCCATGCAGCCGATACCAGGGAGAGCCCTAGAACGATGGGACGGATCATGGTTTCCCGAAGCCTCGATTGAAGAGGCTTGGCCAGTAAGAAGCCCAGCAGCATGGCGGGGCTAAGGATTAGGGCCAGCCTCAGTTCGTTCCAGCCAAAGAGACCCACGGAAAAGAGGGCGAGCAGGGAGAACCCGACGCCGAGAACAAAATAGCTGGCCAGGGTGGCACGAAGTTTGGCCGCCCCTGAGTGCTGATAGAGCAGGGCCATGGGGGGGCCACCGATGGAGGAGACGGTGCCCATCAAGCCGGACAGGAGGCCGGCGAAGCTTATTGTCCTCGGGCTCAGGCGGACCCGGAGTCCACCGGCGCTCAGGCTGACCCCCAGGACGACGAGCAAGCCAAAGGCGAGATCGAAGGATCGAGGAGAGGCTAGGGCGAGAAAGGCGGCGGCCATGACGGTGCCCAGCGCTCTTCCCACGAGTGCGTAGCCCAGGCCCGAGTAGTCTATGGAGGCGCGGTCCCTGTAGGCCACGGCGCCTGTCAGGACGATCCCCGCACCGATCAGCGGGCCGGGGATCAAGTCGGGCGCAATCAGCATGAGAGGAGGCGCTGCAATGAGGCCCATGCCGAAGCCCGCCGCGCCCTGAAGGGCGGCGCCCAGCATGACTAGGCTAAAGACGAGTGCTGCGGTGAGAGGGTCGCTGGGCACGGCCCGGCGCACTCTAGCCGATTTTTTCCCGGGTACGTTTCAGGTTGGCCGGGTAGGGCGCGCTTAGTTGCCTTGGGGTTGGAGAGACTCGCCGGCCAAGAGGGCTCGGAGTTGGGGGCTGGCCTCCTTGGCGTCCCTGAGTCGCTGAGTACCTTGGCGGACGGTGGGGTGCTCGTGATTCCAGATGCCTTTTGCATAGCTCGAGCGGGCGAAGAGGCGGTCGCGATAGGCCGTCACCTGAGGATGCAGTTCTCCACCCAGGAACAGGTCTGTGCAGTCGGCTTCACGCATACGGTCAAAGATCACCACCCAGCTGACATCCGCCAGGCTGAAGAAATCTCCTAGAATCCAGGCTCCGTCGCCCTGATCCAGCTTTGCCTCGAGCGCATCCAAGTGGGTGTTCATTTGTTGGATAGAACGCTCGACGATAGCAATCGCCGGTTTCAGGCGGCGCAGGCGACTTAGCCCGACGAGCTTCATGGTCAGGAACAAGGCCGGCCGCATCCGTAGTCTGTGAAAAAGAAGACCCACAAGAATGCGGTGCAGGGGAATGTCACGGATCATTGCACTGAAGAGTGGCAAGGTCAGGCCCGGAATACAGTTGCCTGCACTTGAGGCCATTCCCGCGATGGGGTCGTCTCCGGTGAGGGAAGCACGATCAACCCAAAGCTGCATTTCAACGACTAGGGACGGGTCTTCGGGAACCAGAGCATCGGCACCTCGGGTGGCATGATTTGCCGCGTACCGAATTTGTTCATGGGATTCGTAGATGGGGTGCCCACGATGAACCAACACAGGAACGGTGCCTTCGGGGTTCACTGCCAGGAAATTTCGGGAAAGATTTTCGTAGGAACCGGTTTCGATCAGGTCGATGGGATGGCTCGCGTAATCGATGTTGAGTTCGGCGAGACAGACGCGAACCTTCTTCGAACAGAGGGAGAACGCATTGTGATAGAGCTCAAAATCCTGCTCAAAGGGAATCTCGAGTTCTTTGTGAAACCCCGACTCGACCGCATAGGTTCTTCGTTTACGACTTTCCCAGAACCAGGCACCAAAGGCCAATGGAACAGTCAAGGCAAAAGCCAAAGCCAAGAAAAGAAGGATCGATTCAATCACGAGCACGATTTCCCTCCCCGTCCACGGAGACTTTATGCGCAGTGGCGTTGAGTTGGGCCGCAAAGACCTCTGGATCACTTGTGGGCAGCTTGCAGACCTGATTCTGGCAGACATAGGCCGTCGTTCGCCCCCCCTGGGCGGTCTTGTGTCGAAGCAGGGGGACTCTCTTCGCATGGGCATCGCGCTCGGCGCCTTCGTCCACGATAGAAATGATCCGATTGGGGACGAAGGATGTGCGAAGCACATCCACGAGCGCCGTCGAGTCATCTTCCGGACCTTTTACCAGAATGATTTCCTTCGGCGTATCGAGTGCGAAGTCCAGGGCGACAAGGAGTTCCGAAACGCTCATCGCATTCTTTCGGATCGTTTCGCCCTGGGAAGAGAGGCTCTGGAGCCCAAGAACTCGGTAGTCCTCGTTGCTCGTCAGAGCGCCCAGCCGCAGCAAGTTCAGGGCCTCCACCGAGTTTCCCGACGGAACGGCGCCATCGCGTACAGGTTTCTCGCGTACCAGCAGGGTCTCGGCGTCATCTGCCGTTCGGTAGTAGCCGCCCAACGGGTCGGCGTAGTGGGCATCGAGAACGGCTTGAAGAGAGGTGATCTCTTCGAGCCAGCGGGTGTTGGCCGAGGCTTCGTAGAGGTCAAGTAGTCCTGCGATGAAGAAAGCGTAGTCGGCCAGAAAGGCCGGCCCTGCGGATTGTCCGTCCAGCCAAATTCGCTGAAGGCGGCCCTCGACACGCATACGATCCAGAATGAACTTCGCCGCATTGCGCGCCGCTGTGATGTAGCGCTTCTCGTTGAGTGCAAAGCCCGCCTTTGCGAAGGCCGAGATCATCAGGCCATTCCATTCTACGATGATCTTGTCGTCGCGGAGCGGAGGGGCTCGCTTGCTTCGAGCTTTCAGGAGTTGGACTCGAGCCGTCTCGATGTTGGCCTCCAGGGCAGCCGAAGAAATTCCGAGCCGTTTGGCTGATTCCTCAAGGGTCTTCCAAGTTCGCAGCACGCTGCGGCCATCGAGGTCGCCGACTGGGCTGACGCCATACCAGTGCCGAAACTGACCCCCCAAAATGGGGCCCACAATGGCGTCCACTTCGGCGGGTGTCCAGGTAAAGAAGAAACCTTCTTCCATTTCACCATCGGGGCGCTCACTGTCAGCATCTGTTGCCGAGTAAAATGCTCCCCCGGGTGCTTGAAGTTCGCCCAGCACGTAATCGAGAATCGATCGGGTCACCCCAGCGAAGCGTAGGTTTCCGGTTTTCTGCCATCCCTCAAGGTAGGCATTGGCGAGAAGAGCCTGGTCGTAAAGCATTTTCTCGAAATGGGGAACGAGCCAGCGCTTGTCGGTCGAGTAGCGATGGAATCCACCGCCCAAGTGGTCGTGGATTCCGCCCGAAGCCATGGCCTCGAGGGATTTCGAAGCGACGGCCAGAGCCCGCTCGTCGCCGCTGCGTTGGTGCCAGCGCAGGAGAAGAGGTACCGGCAGACTCGACGGGAATTTGACCCGCTGCTGCAACCCTCCCCACTCGTTGTCGGCGATTGTGTTGTAACGATCGGCGGTGCTCTTGAGATCAGAAACGCTCGGCGAAAAACTCGCTTCGCCAGCCTTCCCGGAGAGCTGAATTGCCAGTTCCCGAGCGAGAGTCTTTGCGTGAGCCTCAAAGCGTTTGGGGTCCTTGAGGTACGCCGTATGAATGCTTGTCAGAATCTGCGTGAAGCTGGGCCGACCCCTTTGGCTGGTCGGAGGGAAATAGGTTCCTCCATAAAATGGAATACGGTCGGGTGTAACCCATACATTGAGAGGCCACCCGCCATTGATCCCCATGGCCTGGACCGCCTGCATGTAGACAGCGTCTATGTCGGGCCTCGTCTCCCGGTCAACTTTGATGGCGACGAAGTTTTCGTTGAGAAATTTTGCCGTCGCAGGGTTGTCAAAAGATTCTTCTTCCATGACGTGGCACCAATGGCATGTCGAGTAGCCGATGCTGACAAGTACCGGGATTCCGCGTTCCCGAGCGGCTTCGAATGCAGCATCACCCCATGGATACCAGTTGACGGGATTGTGGGCGTGCTGCTGGAGGTAGGGACTCGCTTCAAGGAGGAGGCGATTGGAGTAAATCGGCGAGCCGTCGGGATTTAGGTTCCGGGTCCGGGGTTTGTAAGCGGGTCCCTTGTTGGCGAGGGCCTGGGCGAGGCTTTTCTGGAGCGCAGAGGAAAAGTTGGGAGTCCCGGGAGGAGACTGCAACGCGGTGTCGGCCTGAGAGACGAAGCCTGCGCAAGTCACGGCGAGGGCGAGTATCAATCTCAGGGCTGGCCTCATCCTCGACCCAACACTCCGCCCGTATGGCTGGCAGATATTATTAGGGGTTGGGGAGGCCATTATGCCGGCGCTGGGATGGGATAAGCCATGAAGTGCCCGAGACTAGCAACAAGAGAGCGATGAAGGGACCGAGCCAGTCGGAGAAGGGCAATGGCGGCGCCAGGCCCGGATCGGCAATTGTGGTGGACGAAATCGCTCCGGCGACGATGATGCTATTGCCACCTCCCTGGGCGAGAACTCCCAGAGCGTTGAGAATGAGATTCGATTCGATAGCGGCCGCCATCTTCAGGGCCACATCCGCGGCCGTTTCGCCGGCAACCGTGGAAATAGTAATTATCTCGCCCTCCACGACGAATTCCACGGTTCCGCCCTGGGCGACGCCCTGGAAGACGTACGAATTTTCGACGCGACACGTGCTCGAGCAACCGTCCAACTCGACTAGGTTGGCGTCGTCACATTGTTCGATGGGAGCGAGGAGTCCATCGCCACATGCCAGGCCGAGGTCAGTAATCACAGTTGACGTGATATTTCCAGAAACGACAACGCTGTCACCGACCGCATGGGCGAGCACGCCGAGGCCGTTGAGGGTGATATCGGCGCCAATGGCATCGGCCATCTTGAGAGCTACGTCCGAAGGCGTCTCGCCGGCTAGGGTTACGATCGGAATCGTGGCTCCATCCACCACGAATTCAACGGTGCCGCCCTGGGCAATCCCTTGAAAAAGGTAGGATTCCTCGATGCGACATGTGCTCGAGCAACCGTCCAGGTCAAGGAGGTTTTCGTCATCGCATTCCTCGCTGAGAGCGACTGCACCATCGGCGCAGAATTCAGAACAATCAATAGGCAGGGTGAAGTCCTCGGTGGCAGTCACGTTGGCTGGATTTAGAGAAACGCTTGCGTTCGCGCCCAGGCCTCTCTTGGCAAAGCCACGCCAGACAAGACAACGGTTAGCCTCGTTGGTTAGATTGGCTTCTGCAGATAAGATGGCATCTCTGGCCTCGATGAACGTAGGGTTGCACGACTGGAGCTTGAGACCATCCATCACCAACTGCAGGGCGAGATTGCCTCCTCCCGATCCCGTATATCCGGCGAAGATGTCCGAATCGAACCCATATGCGTTGACCAACTGCCAATAGACCTCCCACAGGCTGGCAGCCCAGACCTCACCGGTACCGTGGGGTGCCAAAGCTGTTTCGATATCTGCGAGTGTGGCTGTATTGACCGCCATGTCCGTACTGTAGGGCTGGCTGCGGATACCGCTTCCGCTCTCTGGCTGGCCAAGGGAATAGGTCCCCATGCCTCGGGGATCGGCGCCGATATCGCCTAGTTCGGCCCCTACGAACAGGCTGAAGAAATCGCTCCAGCCCTCGCCCATGGATGAACTCTGGGTTGCGGAAAGGCAACCGGCCTCGGCTGCTCCCCCTGTTAGTCGATTGGTGACTCCATGCCCGTATTCGTGCACGATGATTCCCCCGTCCAAAGCTCCATCTCGCATGGGAAGCGCGGAGATGGAAGCTCTTAGCGAAGGCAGTTCCGCGCGGAGCATTGCGCCGTCGGTTTGCCCGATGAAGAGAGAAGGAATCGTGATCGAAGGATCGATGCCACCCATTGTGAGCAGAGCGTCCCCCGCATTGTTGACTACGATCACGCCGATGGCCCCAGCCGCCTCGGCGTTGGCGACCTTGTCGGTAAAATTGCAATTCCCCCGATCGATCAACGCTATTTTTCCGACAACGCTCGACGCGTTGAGGAAAGCGGAACATCCGTCCAAAGTACTGGGACCCAAACCGTCTGCAGCATCCAGCGCCTCAACGACATCCTCCTCCAGGGGGATATCAGGGGGTGCCGGCCCAAATTCGGCTGTCGCCGCCTGGTAAAATCCCGTCACGGATGGGGGGGCTAGGATTTGGAGGCGAACCGGGGCGGAGAACAGAAACATCTCCATGACGCCGGCGAAGCCATCGGGTGGAGAACCGAATTGGGCGTTGTTCAGCCCTCCGCCATCTTGGGCATCAGCGACGACAGGATCTCCTCCCTCTCCGCCTCGACCGTAGTTGTTGAGCTGGAAATTCCCACTCGCTTCATCGAATCCGTAAACGTAGAAGAGATCGTGAGCCACATTGTTCCAATAGAAAAGATTGGTCACCGAGGCTGCCTGGTAGGAAGAGGGCTCGAGATTCGAATCGAATGGGAAGTCAAAGACCAGTCCCTGCCCGCCGTCCGGGCGGAAGCCTCCGGCGTCGTTGCTGTCCGCGTCTTCCTGGGCATGCACGTTATTGCCCCTTGTATCGGTAAATTCGGGACCGGGCAAACCGTCGGAGTCGTGCCAGCCTTGGGGTGAGGGGTGGGGGGATACAATAATGTTAGGCAGGGAAACAAGGGCGTGGGGTCCGTCATCGGGGCTGAGAATCGGGGCGGGTGCAAACGCGCGATAAGTCTCCCGTGAGATCCAGTCGACCCGTCCGAGCAAGTCCCCGTTTTCGGCGTCGACCTGTACATTCCACCAGTGGCGACCATCTAGAGTTCGAATGACCAGATCCCATGCCAGGCGTAGTTTCGTCGATCTGCGATGTGAGTTCGACAATACCGTCGGGTCCGAACGCGGCTGGTAAACGAGCTTCGCTGGAATCGAGTCCCGGGAAAGATTCCCCCCGTTGAGATTGGTTTTAAGTTGCGGTCCCGGGGCTTGTGCCAGAACCGAAATTTCTTCGGGGACTGGAAGCCCAAGCTGCAGAGCCGCAGAAGCGAGGGCTTCGAGGACGCTTAGGTCGGGCTCACGGCGATTGATTTTCAATCGAGCGCGAGGAATGAAGTCATTCCAGCGCCCGAAGACCGCACCATTTCGATCGATGGCCAGGCCCATGTTTGCGCCCTTGATGGCGATTCCGCCCACACGCTGTCGCAGATTCGTATGGGTTGTCGAGTTGTGCTTCGAATCGTGTTCTCGGCGCTCCATGTCCTCGACATCTTGAAATTCCAGGCCCAACTTCAGGTGATGACGCCGTACATGGTCACGCGCAATGTCAGCCCGCTTGCCTCGATTAGTCTCGCCGGAGCGCTCCCTCTTCTCAGCAGCGGAGGATCCGGGCAGCCCAAGGAACAACACGCTGATGAACAGGAGGAGAAAAGTCCAACTATACCCTGCATCATGGGGCCATCGGCCCAGCGAAAGCGGGCCGGGTTCTGAAAGTCGAGCACTGCGCAAGTCGGCCTTGTTCCCTTCGTGCAGACAGACCTGCATCTCAGATGCTCTACCGGCCGTCGCCATTCTGTCCCTGCTCGTATTCTACGCAGAAACCCTCCCCACTTGGTAGAAAGTTTCCTAGAAACTCTTGGACGAGTCCATGCCGGGGAGGCGAAGAAGCGCCTCAGCTTCTCATCGGAAATTGCCGGCTGAAGAATGAGATTTGAGTCCCGAAATTCTCTGAAAATTTCAAAAATCTACGCTCCAATTGCGCGGATGTTGCCTCCGCGCCAGGGGAGAGAGGGTTCCTCAATGCGCACACCAAGCGCTGCATACGCGCTGCCGGCCTCGGCAAAATGGCGAGACTACGAGGGAGCAGAAGCCGGGATTCCCCGGGCACCCGCGCGGCCAAGTCAATCAAAGGGCGGCTAGGGAGCCAGCGGGATCGAGAAGGATGGCGTCCTTGAGTTTTTCTACGCTGATCGGCTTCAGGAGTATTTGGTCGATGGATGCGAGTTCTGAGGCATTTCCGAGCCCCCCCTCGAATGCAGTGAGCAGGAAAATGCGAATGTTCGGGCATATAGATCGCACCCGGCGGGCGAATTCTAGACCGGATATTTCGGGCATTCGGAGATCAGTGATCACAATGTCGAATTGTCCAGCCTCCAATTCGGCGAGGGTCTCAAGAGGGCGCGAGCTGATCCGTGGGCTTAGTCCCATGTGACGAAGTAGTGCGGCATGGGCATTCAAAACGAACTCGTCGTCGTCGACCAACAGGATGCGCAGATCGGCGTTCACTACTTTCTTCGAAACTGAAAGCGCATTCTTCTGAACCTTCGTCGTTTCACGGGGAAGCAAGAGGCGGACCGACGTACCCGTTCCCGGTGCGCTTTCTATCTCGACGCGACCGAAGTGGATCAGGGCAGCGTTGTTGACCATGGCAAGTCCGAGCCCTGTCCCTCGCTTTAACTTTGTCGAGAAAAACGGCTTTTGGCAGGCTTCCAGGGTTTTGGCTGACATGCCGGTTCCGTTGTCCGTAACAGCCACGACTACGTACTTTCCCTCAATCGAAGTCGAGACGCGAATTTCCCCTCCCTCTGGTAAGGCATCGACGGAATTGAAGAGGAGATTGATCAAGGCTTGCCGAATTTCGGCAGTGCTCCCCATTATCGTCCCGGCGGATCCGAGTTCGCACACGACATTGATCTGACGCGGTACAAAATCGTCTTGAACCTTCCAACGAGGCTCTGCCATGGCAACGGCGTCCTCGACCACTTCATCAATCTCGATGGCTTCCAATTCGTGCGTGCCATCGGCCTTTCGATTGAAGGCTCGGAGCCGTTCGATCACTCGCGACGCATCCTCCGCCGCAGTCTTGATAATGGCCAATAACTCGTTTCGCTCCTCCATCTCAATGCTGGGATCATCGATCAATATGGAAGAGTACGAGATGATCGGAACGAGAATATTATTGAAGTCGTGCGAAATTCCGCTCACCATCTCACCGAGAGCAGTCAAGCGTTCCTTTTCGATCAACGCTCTTTGGGTCGTTCTTAAATCCTTCATACTCTTCGCAAGATCGGTATTGCTTACCTTGAGCGAATCCTGGGTCTTCATGTGCTCTGCAACCTGACCGGCCAACTCCGCAGTTCGCATCTCGACGGTTTCCTCGAGGGAAACGATCAAGGCGTGGATACTACCGGCAATCTCTTGGAACTCGCGCGGCCCCGCTTTCTTTTGGAGTACGGGTATCGCAGCTCCGATTTGATACTTCGATATTTCTGATATGGCGTCGACGGGTCCCGCAATGCGTCGCGTCGACCAGACAACCAGCATGAAAAGAAGTGTTCCGTAGGCGATCAGACTTGCGCTCTGGGTTGTCTTTTGAAGCCGCGTTTGCGTGATCAGAGCCTGACTCTCGCGTTTGAATTCTTCTTCTGCGAGTTGGGTCAGAGAAGCCAGTTCAGCGACTACCCGGGAAAGGTGCTCCTCTGCTTGCTGGGTATTCTCTCCGGAGGCTTCTCCCGGCGATCCCTGAATGGCACCCCTCAGGACAGACTGCACCTTTTTAAGGTTCGCCTTGCTGTTGAGTATGGCATGGGGAGCCACTGCCAACCGAGGAAGCTCTCCGAGCGCCTGGTCCAACTGTTTGAGTTGCAGCAGGGCATCTTCTCCCAAGTAGGTGATGCCACTGAATACCACGAGGTCATAAGTGACAAGGAAACGACTCAACGAAGACGAAACGTGTCTGAGCTTTTCGAGGGTAGTGGAATTGGTGCCAGTCGCCTGGTACTGGGCTTCCAGGCTCGCATGCCAGCGATGGTTGGCAAAGGTGAGAGTGGCTCCTCCGATGGCCACTGAGAAGAGCAGTAAAAAGAGGTGAGTGCGAAGGCTCATTGCTTGCCCGAGCTTTGGGACTCGAATCTCTCTTGTTTGGGAGAGCGGTGCAGCCTGGGCCTTTTGCGGCGGTCAAAAGCCTGCATCTCAGGTGGGGTCACTGTTTTCCCGCAACCTCGCGAGGCTCGAGTTCCACACGGTCTCAGTCGCCAAAATGGTTTTGAGGGCCGATTGAATGACGCTGACCACGGTGTCGTGGGCGTCAGCGGGAACGTCGAGAAGCGCCGGGTTGATGGATGTGCCTTTTTCATCCAGCATTGATTTGAGTTCAGCAAAACCTTTCCCAACGAGCGCTTGCTGGAAAGCCTCGGATTCAATGTACGCGCGTGATTGATCCCGTGACCGCTGGAAGTGCATTTCAACGACTCGAAGATCGGGATCAAAAGTCCAAGCAATTTCGGTCAATCCCCAGCGACCCCGTTCTGTGCGTACGTGAACAATGCCAACCAACACTTCGTTCTCGTCAAAGGCCGTATAGAGGGTATGGGTTCCCAGTTCGTTCTCGTGGATCGTAAAAGGCAGAGCTTCCAGAATCGCGTCCCTGTCGGTGGCATGGATTCTCCGCACGATCGAACGATAGTGGTCGAAGTCCGGCAGGGAAGTTTGAATGGCGTTGACCGGGTCTCTGAGCGAACAGTAGGCCTGGCCCAGGGCGACAGGGGGTAGGGCGAGGAGAAGAAGGACTGTCCAGTGCAGGAATTTCATGGAGGTGACGTCCTTTCCGATTTAAAAGAACCGATACCGAAGCTGGGCACGAATGCGATCGGGTTTCCCGGTACTCGTTACCTCGTGCCGGTAGTCGGCTGAGAGCCAATAGTGAGTGCCGAGGGCAAGCTGGGAGCCCAGGGTCAGATAGGACACTTTCTCCCAGGGAAGGCTGTCCGGTGCTGAATCTTCACGATTCATCATGATATTGCCCTGGGCGTAGAGCAGGAGGGCCTCCATGGGAGAGCGCCAGGACAGGTCGAGAAAACCGTTGACGACGTCCTTGCTGTGTCCATCTCTGCCGATCGAGATTTCGCCAAGAACATCGAGAACGCCACCCGTCCATCTCCAGTCGACGCCGAGCCGGGTCCGATCCGTGATTTTTCCGTTCTTCAGAACTTTTCCGTGGAGGCCGGAGATGCCCATTGCGAGGGGTAAGTGCTCGGGAGTCCCCACACGCCCTGCAATCAGATAGGGGCCCTGATCGCTGTCGTATTCTAAGCCGGATCCCCGGGTCAAACTTATCTCGTAGTTGAAATTGGTCGAGATGCCGTTGATGCTGGTGCCCCAGTCGACCTTGTGCCCGAGATTGGCACCCGTATCAAACTGGCGGAGGGTTCCCGGCGTACGTGAAGGGAGGTTCAGGCCGTAGGGAATGAGTAAATGGCCCACCTTGATATTGAGGCCCCCTCGCCCGGTCACGTGATAGTTGAAGTAGAGGAGTCGTGTTCTGTATTCCCAATGGTCCCGGTTGGGGGGCGGGTCGCTGTGGTAGTCCACATAGAGTTGGACGAGAAGGGTGCCGATATCCCGATTCTTTGTGCTCACGACCTTGTGGAGGTCAACGCCGAAAAACTCCTGGTTGGTATAGCCGGAGTTCTCAGTTGTATTGATGCGGCCAGCAAAGTCCACGGCCCATCTAAGGTTGTCTGTTAGAAAGCTCCAGCGGTTACTGGAATCAACCGATCCGAGGGGCACGTCGAGATCGCCAAATGGATCCGATTTGGATTCGGTTTCCCGGGCTTCGGGCCAGGCCGCGGAATCTGAGCCGAGTGCAGGGAACGAAATCAGGGCCAGTCCGCAGAGAATTCCGGCCGAGAGTGTACGGACCGAGAGTTTACGGAGAGTCGGCAAAGTCAGAGTCCCTTTTTGCGCTGGTGATTCCATTTATTTGGCCGACTCTCCATTCGCAGGGCTCTGGCTTTTTCGCTTCGGGCTTGGACTGAAGAGTGGAGGTCGGGTGGCCTTGGGATTTTACCTGGAACTGGACCTTGCATTCTATATTCGTCGTTTAGACGCTCAGAGATGAGGCCTGGAATCCGGATTCCCTCGGAATTCCAGGTCGTTTCTTTCGGTGGTTCCTTTGAGTCGTGCTTTTGAGTCGGTCTTTTGAATAGAAGAACTCGACTGAGCACGCCGCCGGCCGATCTCTAACGACCAACGCCGACCATGACCGTGGCCACTACCATGCCCGCGACTCCAAGCTAGGAAGGAAGAAGTTAGGAACGAAGAAGCTAGGAACGAAGAAGCTAGGAACGAACTCAGTGCTTCGAGAGTGAATCGGGGCGATCGAAGGGGCAACGCGCTGGCAAGAAGAAGGTCTCTTCTTCACCCTGGGAACCGCCGATCATAGCGGAGACAGATATACCAACACGCCCCCAAAGCTCGCTCGGGGCGCCGGCTGGGTCGAAGCTGATGTCCAATGGCAAAAACGAGTGTTTGTTCGGATCGCTGGGTCAGGGTAATACCCCAATTCCTGGCCTCAGCCAGACTTCGCGAGTCCCTGTATTTCCGCCGCCCGTTCTCGGAGCAGTCCCGGCCCACCGAGCAGGCTCCGGCCGACTCCGATTCGTTTGAACCAGAAGTGAACGTTGTGTTCGTCCGTCCAGCCGATTCCGCCGTGGACTTGGGTAGCCACGCTCGCGATTTCATGACCGATTTCGGACACGTGTGCCAGGGCGTGGCATGCCATCAGGGGTGCCTCATCGGGAAGCGCGTCAAAGCTATGCGCCGCGTACCAGACTAGTGAACGCGCGGGTTCAAGCTCGCTGACCATTTCCGCACACATGTGCTTGACGGCTTGGAAGGAGCCGATGAGCCTGTCGAATTGTTTTCTTTGTTTCGAATAAGCGACAGCCTGCTCGATCATTGCTTCGCAGGCACCGAGGGAATCCGCAGCCAAAGCGATTCGCCCCGCGTCGAGCATCCGCGCGATGGTTTTCCCGACGTTCTCGAAAATGATTTCAGGAGAAACACTCTCGAGAACCAACTCCGAAGTGCATCGAGTCGCATCGGTGGTGATCAAGCGAGCCTTCTTGAGGCCTGGCGCATCGGCCCGAACAACAGCGAGATGCTCCGAGCCAATGGCAAGGAGAATCAGATCGGCTGAGCAGATGTCCAAAGCCATCATTGCCTTGCCGCTCAGTTCCCCCTGGTCGATAGCGATACCCGCCCCTTCCCGAATCGAAAATGTTTCGGTCACGGCGATTCCGAATGCAATTTCTCCCGACGCAATTCCGGCCAGCCATCCTGAAATAAGAGGGTGCTCCAGTTCGCGAAGAGCGGTGGGAACCATCACCGCCGAGCTGACGAAGGGAGTCGGTGTGACCGAATAGCCGATGGACTGGGAGGCCAGGCAGGCATCCAGGAGGTTGAGGTCGCTTCCTCCGCACTCTTCTGGGATCAGAATGCCCGTCATTCCGAGTTCGGCAAGAGATCGCCAGATCTCGCGGTTGTTGGGGCAATCGTCATTGCGAAGGTCCCTGACCCGCCCGATGGGTACGCGATCTGCAAGGAAACTTCGCAGGGTTTCCTCAAGCATGAGTTGATCTTCCGAGAGTCCAAAGTCCATTCGATTTCCTTTGTCTTTCTTGAATCAAGTGGATCGCGATGATTTAAGCGATCTGGAAGTTTCCGTGCTTAAGATTTTGCAGGCTTGGGCTCTCGGGGGAGCCCGAGGCCGCGCTCGGAAATGATGTTCTTCTGTATCTGGGCAGTTCCGCCACCGATGATCAGCCCCAGGGAGAAGAAAGAGTGAGACTGCCAGTAGCCCCTGTCGCGCTCGTACTCGGTGTGCTCATAGAGTGCGCCGAGTTCGCCCATGACGTCGATGGCAAGAGCAGAGATATCAAAATTGAGCTGGCAGTTGCGCAGTTTCGTGATCAGGCCCGCCACGCCGGAATTTTCATCCTTCAAACTGCAGGTAACCATCCGCATAGCGTGGAATTTCATGGCCAGAGATCTCGCCTGTAGCTTCATCAGCCGGTCCCGGAACACAGGGCTTGCCATGGCGGGCACACCGTTACTCGTTTCTCGCTCCATCAGCGCCATGAGCTTGAGAATGGTGCCTTCGCTATTGGAGTTGAGGCTATTGCGCTCGTGCTTGAGAGTCGTATTGGCAATTCGCCAGCCCTCGCCCCGCTTCCCTACCACGTTGGCTTGGGGGACACGCACGTCTGTAAAGAACACTTGGTTGAACGAGTTGTCGCCTAGATCCCCCGACATGGTTCGCAGGGGCTGAACCTCGATTCCCTGGGTGTCCATGGGGAGCAGGATGTAACTGATACCCCCGTGCTTGGGGGCATCGGGCTCGGTTCGAACCAGAATGAAGATCATCTCGGATTTGTCGGCGGTGCTCGTCCAAATTTTCTGGCCGTTGATGATGAAGTCGTCCCCGTCTTCTTTTGCCGAAGTTTGAAGGCTGGCGAGATCGCTGCCCGATCCGGGCTCCGAGTAGCCCTGACACCACATGACTTCGCCCCGCATCGTGGGGCCGATCCAGCGCTGGCGCTGCTCATCGGTTCCGTGCTCAAGAAGAGTGGGAACCAACATCGAGGCACCCTGGCTCGCCATGCCCCGGGGCACTCCAGCCCGATTGAACTCCTCGTCCATGATCACGGTCTCGAGCAGGTTGGGCTCTGCCCCGTATCCACCGAACTCCTTGGGGATCGTGCGCGCCCAGTAGCCCTCGTCGATCTGGAGGCTCAGCCATTCGACCAGCTTCTTGCGCCGGATTCCGGAAATCCCACCGGAACTGTCCTTGGGCTTGTGCTGGTCCAAGAAGGCGCGGACCTCTCGGCGAAAGTCTTCGTAACGTTGGCCGTACTCAAGGTCCATCTTTTTCCTCTCCTCCACTCTATTTCTGTAGCTGACGCACCGCGCCGGCCAGAGAATTAGTTTCTTTCTCCAGGCTTGGGTGGGTCGACTGGCCCGCCGGCAAAGCATTGAGCTATGGCCATCCACTGGCTCGAAACTGCCCCGACTACTTCCAGGCCGGTATCCTCGATATTTCTTCCCTGGGTCACCACGTGGCAGAATTCAGCGGCGTCTCCCCGGATGTACTCTTCTTCACTCGGATCGTTCCATTCCCAAATGGCGCCCGAGGGCGCGTCCAAGCGGACGTAAGGAGGCGGACCGGGGACTTCAAGCTTGCGGTTGACGAATGTCCAGCCAAAGGTCCGAATGCCAATGGCGGCCACGTTCTTGATTCTGTCGTTGTACGTGCGTTTCGCCCCCTTCAGGTCATAGACCTCCTGACTGTGGGCCCAGGTTTCCATGTAGCGGGCAGTGGTGAACATTCGCACGCCCATGTCGGGACCGAACCAGGGCAGTCGTCGTTTGGGGTCGGACTCACCAAGCTCCGTGGCCATTGTGCGGCAGGTGGTGACCCAGCGGTCCAGTAGTTCCACCGGAGCGATCTCCCCAAATTCTTCGCGAGCAATTTGGGCGTTGGTCATACCCTTTCCGATGGACCGGATCAGGGCATCCCGTCGGGTCTTGAAGGGTTCCTCGCCCTCGAGGGCTGTCTGTGAAACCAAGTCGAAATAGTGGAGGTGTGCGACGACATCCCAGGGTGTCCAGTTCATGAATCCCGTGGTTTTTCCCCATTCGCTCTCGTCGAGGGTCAGCAGAAAGTCGTGAAATTCCTCGACTTCGGCGAGTAGATCCAGGCTTTCCTGGAGCATGTGGAAGTACCTCCTGAAGTTTTTTCTAGAGTACCGGAGCCCTGCTCTTGGGAGAGTGTCCGGCGAATTGCGCGACTAGAAGCCCAGTTGTTTCGCGAGATAGTGCATCATGGTTTCATCGGATCCGCCCCCGATACTGCCCAGGCGAGAATCGACGAAGGAGCGCCCCGCCGGGCTTTCCTTCATGTATCCGTAGCCGCCACTGAGCTGGATGCACTCGTCGGAAACCCGGCGACTGACCCGGGCGCAAAACAGCTTGGCCATGCTGATGATTTCGGTGGCGTCCTCGCCCGCGATGACCCTACGCACGCAGGCCCGGGTGAGCTCTCGCGCAGCCGTGATTTCAGTCAGCATCTCGACGAACTTGAACTGGGTGTTCTGCATCTTGGAGAGCGGCTTGCCGAAGAGAACACGCTCTTCGGCCCACTTGCGCGTCGCCTCCCAGACGTCCTGGGAACTGGCAACGCTGGATACGCAGGCCACTAGGCGCTCATCCTGAAATTGCATCATCTGCTGCTGAAACCCGCGCCCGATGTCACCGATGGTATTGGCCACAGGCACCCGGACATCGTCAAAAAAGAGTTGGCCGGTATCCGACCCCAAGTTTCCGATCTTGTCGAGGAGTTCATACCGAAAACCCGGGCTATCCGTGGGGACAATGATCTGGGAGTAGCCCCCATAACCGGCATCCGGATCAGTCACTGTCAAAAGGCAGAGCCAGTCGGCAGTCGCAGCGTTGGTGATGTAGATCTTGGATCCGTTGATCACCCACTCGTCGCCATCGCGAACAGCACGGGTCTTGATGCCCGCGACATCGGATCCCGCGTCGGGTTCGGTGACCGCGATCGCGCTGACCATTTCGCCCGCGATGGAAGGCACGAGATATTGCTGGCGAAGCTCGTCGCTTCCGAACTGATGCAGGGAAGGCGTAGCCATATCGGTATGGACGCTGATCCCCATGGTGACGCCGGCATTGTCCGCGCGTCCAAGCTCTTCGAAGAGCACAGCCGAATACGACCAGTCCAGATCAGACCCGCCCCACTGCTCGTCGTAACGCAGGCCCAACATTCCGAGATCGCCCATCGTCTTGTAGAGGGCCTTGTCGAAGCGACCCTGGGCATCGAATTCCCGAGCTCGGGGCCTGAGTTCGTCATCCACAAATTTGCGCACAGTGGCGCGGAAGAGTTCATGCTCGGGCGTGTTGTAGAGGGTGTCGCTCATGGGGGGGCTCCTCGGGTGTGGAACTCGCATCGCCTGCGGAGGCTCTATACGTTCTACCAGCCCGAAGGGAAATCCTGAAATTCGTTCCCGATCCGGCGGATATCCTGGATGATGTCACGGCGCTCAGAAATTTCCGTAGCGTTGTCGAACTCCAGGGTGACGGAGTCTACCAGACCTCCGAAGCGCTTCTCGACCGCTGCGAATAAATTTTCATGGGTCGCCACTGCGGCAAAGGTGTGGACCACGTCGTCGGGTACTTCGTTGGCCATTTCCTTCCAGCGCCCCTGCTTGGACATGGCGTGGAGTTTCATTCCCAGGTCCTCCCAGCCGTGAACTTCGAAGACCGTGTGGTAGCTGCGGGTGGATCCGTAGAAGGCGAGGCGATACCGAATCGATTCGAACTGCTGTGCCACGGCCTCTTCATCGGGGCCTGTGGCGATGAAGCCGCCTCCCCAGATCTCGAATTCCGAGCGTTTGCGCCCGCCGGCCGCGAGGCCCTCGTCGAGGAGGGGAAGCGCAATCTGCTCCAAGTACTTTCGAGTCGCGAAGAGGTGAAGCCTCACGCCATCGCAGATCTTTCCGGCGAGTTTGATCATTGCAGGCCCCACTGCGGCGATGGTTATGGGCACTCGAGGCAGGCCAGTCGGCTTGGGTGAGAATTCCGGTGTCATCAGCGTGAAGGCATAGTGATCGCCCTGGTAGTTGAGTTCTTCGCCGGTTTCCCAGGCTTTCCAGATGGCCCGAAGTGATTCGACGTACTCGCGGATCCGAGGAACCGGGGGGCTCCAGGGTACGCTGAAGCGTCGCTCGTTGTGACCTTTGACCTGGGCACCGAGGCCCAGCACGAAGCGACCCCCCGAGTGGGCTTGGAGATCCCAGGCTGTGCCGGCTACCACCATGGGGCTACGGGGAAAGCAAACGGCGATGGCCGTGGCCAGTCGGATGCGTTCGGTGGCCAGGGCGGCGAAGCCCAGGGGCATGAAGGGGTCGTGAGCGATTTCGGCAGTCAGCAGACCGTCAAAACCGGCTTCTTCGGCCTCGCGCGCTCGAACGGAGACCTTGCGCCAGTCGTCCAGGGGGATTCCGGTTTCCACGCGCATGGGTGGACCCTTTCATTCAATGGGGAGAATTGGGGTTGCGTCGAGGTATTGGAGTTCCAGCAATTCGGTTGCCGGAACGACTCGGGCCAATTCATCGCGAATCGGAGCGATATCTGTTTCGATGGAGAAGCCAGGAAGCCAGTTGTCATGGTGGCCAAGTACCAGTCGCCGAGCGCCCAGGAGATCGGCTTGTCGCGCCACGAATTGTGCCAGGGAACCCTGAATCGGTTCGCCATCGATGTTGCCCCGGCCCGCTGCGGCCAGGATGGCGACATCCGGAGCCAAGCCATCGATGATTCCCGACCAGTGGCCAGAGGTGTCCTGGTAGAGAATCCGCCCATCCGGGGTATCGAACACATAGATCAGAGCGCCTCCGTCCCCGCGATCCCCCTGGTGGGACGCAGCCAGATGCTCGATGGAAGCAGGGGGGATCTGGCTGCCGAGATATTTGACGAGTTCCTCAAACCGGGCACGTTGCTCCTGCCAGGTGACCCCAAGGTCGCCGATACAGACAGTCTCGGGAGAGTTCATCTGTTCGTGACTCCAGACGCAGGAGTGCTGGCTGGGATAGACGGAGACTTTGACATCGTTTCCCAGATCCACGGTTTCACCGCCGGCAACGCAGATCATCTGATCCAGGGGCACGCCCGCCTCTTCCATCACTCGAACGGACTCGTAACTCCCGATGATTTTTGCCCCGGTTTGCATCGCGATCCGCTCGGCCCCATAGAGGTGGTCGAAATGCGAATGCCCGACAACGATCCAGTCGCAGGCGTCGATCTCCTCGGTACGAACTCCGGGACCGTCGGCGTTGGAGGCGCGATCGATGTAGGCGTCGAGAAAGATATCGAGACCAGCGGTCCTGAGCTTGAAAGTCGCACATCCATACCAGTCAAGAGTTGTCGTCATGCCAACCTCGGTGCCCTTCGTCTAACCCTCGGCCAGATCGTCCAGGCGCGACATCGTATCGGCGTACTCGCCCACGAGTTCTTCGATGACGGTCCGAACCGATTTGACGTGGTTCATGGAGCCCACGATTTGGCCGACGAAGTAGTTGTCCAAGGCTCGGGCTCCCTCGGACTTGTGGGAGGAACGCGAGATGCGCGCACGGGCCTCGCGCACCAGTCGAGGCTGCAGGGGCATGGGCAGTGGGTCGGGGTTTGAGGGGTCGTCCCAAGCATCGGTCCAAGCGCTGCGCAGTTGCCGGGCGGGTTTGCCCGTGAGGGAACGGCTCCGCACGGTATCGCTGGAGGTGGCGGCCAGGAACTTCTCCTTCACCACAGGGTGGGTTTCGGCTTCCTCGGTGGTGAGCCAGAGAGACCCCGCCCACACGCCCTGGGCCCCCAACGCGAGGGCAGCGGTGACTTGGCGTCCATTGCCGATTCCGCCGGCCGCGAGCACGGGAATCGGATCGACGGCGTCGACCACCTCGGGGACCAGAACCATGGTGGAGATGTGGCCAGTATGGCCTCCGGCCTCGTACCCCTGAGCCACCACGATGTCCACGCCCGCTTCGACGTGGCGCCGGGCGTGCTCCACTGTGCCCGCCAGGGCCGCGACTTTCACGCCTTTTTCCCGGCCCATCTCGATCATCCAGGCGGGCGGTGGCCCTAGGGCACTGGCAATCAGGCTGATGTTGTGATCGAAGACAAGTTCGATGACATCGCGCTGTTTTTCGTATCCCACGGCGAATTCCGGAGCCAGTCGGGTGTTCGGAGGCAGGGCGGGTACATCGTGTTGTTCGAGCAGATCGTCGAGGAATTTTCGATGTTCCTCGGGGATACGTTCGTCGAGTTGGGAAGCATCGAATCCGCCGCGGTCGCTGCCCGCAAATTTCGCAGGCAACAACAGGTCGACCCCGTAGGGCTTGTCGCCGACTTCGTTTTCGATCCACTCGAGTTCCATCTTCAAGTTCTTGAGTGAGTGCCCGGCGACGCCCAGAACCCCGAGCCCTCCAGCTTTGGAAACCGCCGCCGCGACATCGCGGCAGTGGGTAAACGCAAAGATCGGAAACTCGAGCCCCATATCTTCGGCCAGTTTGGATCGCATAGGTCAGTTCCTCTTCGGCGAGTTCATACCGTCTGCTGGAGAGTGAAGTCGGCGCTGATTTAGATGTTCGAATCGGTCGGGAGTCGCGGGATGCGCCTTTAAACGGCGTCCTCGGCTTCAGCCCTCGTCTTTTTCTTCGGCCCAGGAGGCTTTGCGCCGACCCAGGAATGCCGCCATGCCCTCTTTGGCTTCGTCGCCCGCGAAGAGCTTGGCCGAAAGGCGAGAGGTGTATTTGAACGCTTCTTTTTGCTCCATGGCCGGCACTTCGTAGACCAGACGCTTGGCCAGCCCAACGGCAGTGGGGCCCCCCTTGCGGAGATCGGCGAGCACTTCCTCCACCGCGGCGTCGAGTTCGGCGGCGGGCACGGCGCGATTGATCAAGCCCAATTCCGCAGCGCGGCGCGCGGGGAATCGGTTGCCTCGGAGAAAGGCCTCCATGGCCTCGCCAGCACGCATTTTGGGCAGGCAAACCACCGAAATGATCGCGGGAATCACGCCCAGCCGGACCTCGGTGAAGCCGAATTTCACGTCTTCGTCGGCAATGGAAATGTCCAGAGCGGCCGCCAAGCCGTTTCCGCCGCCCACAACGTGGCCGGAGATCTTGCCAATAATCGGTGTCGGCGAGTTCTGGATGGCTTCGAGCAGATCGTCGAAGCCGACCTTCGAATCGCCCTGGGTTTTCACCGCCCCGGAGCGTTCCTTGAGGTTGGCGCCGGCGCAAAACGTCGAGCCCTCATTGGTGACGACCACCGCGCGAATCGCCGAGTCGGCATTGGCCGAGGTGATGGCGTCGAGCAGGCCCTTGAGAAGGGCCGAACCCAGGGCATTGCGATTTTCCACGTCCACCAGGGTGGCGGTCATGATGCCTCGGTCGGTGGTGACTCGTACGGGTTCCATCAAAACTCCAGTTCTTTAACGCCCTTTGGTTTCAACGCCCCTTGAAATGGGGCGGCCTTTTTTCAACGAAAGCCTTGACGCCCTCGATGGTGTCCTGGCTCCCGAAGTTCACCGTCTGGGCCCAGCCTTCGGCGTCGAGCGCCTCGGAAAAACTCGTGGCCAGGGAATTCGAGAGCATTCTTTTGGTCATCTGCAAGGCCAGGGGAGGGCCGGTGGCCAGCCGCTGAGCCCAGTCGTCGACGAAGTCGTCGACCTCGTCGTCTGGCAAAACGCGGTTCACGAGCCCAAGTTCCAGGGCCTCCCGGGCCGAGAGGATATCCCCCAGGAGCGCCAATTCCTTGGCCTTGTGCATGCCCACGAGGCGCGGAAGCAGCCAGGTCCCGCCGAAATCAACCGACAGGCCCCGGCGTGCGAAGATTTCGGAAAACCGAGCGCTCTCTCCGGCCACCACCAGATCGCAACCCAGGGCCAAGTTCATTCCGGCGCCCACCGCGTCTCCCGTCACTTTGGCCAGGGTGGGCTTGGTCAGTGTGTGCAGGGCCAGGGCCGCTGCGTTCACCTCTGCCATGGAGTTCAACGGATGCCCGCCGTCCACCATGTTGCCCCCCAACTCGGCGCCCGCACAGAACGCGCCGCCGGCGCCGGTAATCACCAAGGCGCGATCGCTCTCGGTCTCGCGGACCTCTTGGAAGATTCGTTCCAGGGGCTTCCACATGTGCCCGGCAATTGCGTTCTTGACGTGCGGGCGGTTGAGCGTGAGGGTGACGACTCCATTCGGCGCGCGGTCGACCTGCAGTGTGTTGGCGACGGTCTCGTCGGGGCTCGCCTGGGGATTTGCTGGGCTCATCGACGCTCCTGCAGTGGGGCCAATAGGTGGTAATATTTATTGAATATGGTTACCATAACGGTTACCCCCCTGTCAAACGATCCTATGTGGCCTCTGGGCCCCTCAACGAAGGTCGAAACCCAATGCTTCCCAGCCTACTTGCTCCTCCTCTGTCGTCGAGTCTGAATACGCGCAGCGCCGAGTTCGCTGAAAACCGCGAGGCGATGCTCGAGAAGCTTTCGATCATCGACGAGCTCCTCGATGAGGCCGAAGCCGGGGGTGGCCCGGCTCACCACGAGCGGTTGGCCAAGCGCGGAAAACTGCCCGTGCGCGAGCGGATCAATCGGGTGCTCGATCCCGACAGCCCCTTTCTCGAGATCAGTTCCCTGGCCGGGTACAACTCGGACTATGTGGTTGGTGGAGGGGCGGTGCTCGGCATTGGGGTGATCGCCGGAGTGGAGTGCGTGATTTTTGCCAACGATCCCACGGTGCTCGGGGGTGCGCTTACCCCGTATGTGGCCAAGAAGTGGATGCGCGCTCTGGAAATCGCCCGGGATAACGGAATTCCCTACGTGAGTTTTGTCGAATCGGCCGGGGCGGATCTGCGGCGAGGCGGGGGTGGCGACGGGGACAAGAAGAAAAAGAAGAGTCGTCCGGCCAAGACCGATCACTTTGCCGAGAGCGGTCGTTTCTTTTACGAAATGATCGAGCTTTCCAAACTTGAAATCCCCACGGTCTGCGTGGTCTTTGGTTCGTCTACGGCGGGGGGCGCCTACCAGCCCGGCATGTCGGACTACAATATCGTCATCAAAAAGCAGTCAAAGATTTTCCTGGCGGGGCCGCCGCTGGTCAAGATGGCCACAGGAGAGGTATCCGACGACGAGACCCTGGGCGGGGCTCAGATGCACGCGGAGATCTCCGGCCTGGGAGAATACCTAGCGGAGGATGAGCAGGATGCTCTGCGTTTGTGCCGAGAAGTCGTTTCGCACTTGAACTTTGAAAAAGCCGGACCTCCTCCCACGCTGAAAACTGACGAACCCGTATTGGACCCGGAAGATCTACTCGGCATCATCAGCCGGGATCTTCGCCGGCCGGTGGATGTGCGTGATGTGGTTGCTCGGGTGGTCGACGGTTCACGCTTCGAGGAGTTCAAACCGCGTTACGGCACGACCCTGGTCTGTGGCTGGGCATCGATTCAGGGTTATCCCATTGGGATCGTGGGGAACAACGGAGTTCTCAATCCCCAGGCCGCCGAAAAGGCGGCGCACTTCATTCAGCTTTGCAACCAGATCGATGTGCCGCTTCTCTTTCTTCAGAACGTCACGGGTTTTGTTGTGGGGCGCGAGGTTGAACATGCGGGGATCATCAAGAAGGGTTCCCAGATGATCAACGCGGTGACGAACTCTACGGTTCCCCACATAACGATAATTCTCGGTAACTCGTACGGCGCAGCGACCTACGCCATGTCGGGGCGTGCCTATAACAATCGTTTCACCTTCATTTGGCCCAGCGCCAAGATCGCCGTGATGGGTGGGAAACAGATCGCCGGCGTGATGTCCATGGTTCGCCGAGGCCAGGCCCTGCGCAAAGGCGAGGATTTCGACGAGGAGGCTGACGCGCGTATTCGCGCCGAAGTCGAAGCGGCCCAGGACGCGGGCTCAGTAGCCCTTGAAGCCAGCGGCGCCATTAGTGATGACGGAATCATCGATCCACGAGATACCCGAACAGTGCTCGGGATTTGCCTCTCTGTGGTTCGTAGCAAGCCCATCGAGGGCGCAGAGGGATACGGGGTATTCAGACTGTGAGCTTCTCAACTCTTCTTGTGGCCAACCGTGGCGAGATCGCTCGGCGTGTGATTCGGGGCGCCCGGGCCATGGGCATCCGGACTGTGGCCGTTTATGTGGCAGCCGATGCGGATGCCCCTTTTGTCGCCGACGCCGATGAGGCGGTGCGCCTCCCGGATTCTTATCTGAACGGCAAGGCAATCATTGAAGCCGCCCAGGCAACGGGAGCGGGCGCCATCCATCCCGGTTACGGGTTTCTCTCGGAAAACGCGGGCTTTGCCGGGGACGTCACCGGGGCAGGACTCGCCTGGGTGGGCCCTTCCCCGGAAATCATTGAGCAGATGGGGGACAAGATTACCGCCAAGGCATTGGCGGAGAAGGCCGAGGTTCCGATTCTACCGGGAAGCGAGGATCCCGAAGCCGGGGATGCTGTGGGTTACCCGCTGCTCGTCAAGGCGGCGGCTGGTGGTGGCGGCAAGGGGATGCGAATCGTCGAATCGGCCAAGGATCTCAAGGAGTCAGTCGCAGCCGCCCGGCGGGAAGCTGTCAGCGGTTTCGGCGATGATCGCGTCTTTCTCGAACGGTACGTGGCCCGAGCTCGGCATATCGAAATCCAAATTCTGGGAGACGCCCACGGCTCGGTGGTGCATCTCGGCGAGCGCGAATGTTCGATCCAGCGCCGGTATCAGAAGATTATTGAGGAATCGCCTTCGCCGCGCATCGATCCGACTACGCGTGACGCCATGGGAGAGGCTGCGCTGCGCCTAGCGCAAGTTCTGGGTTACCAGTCTGCGGGCACGGTGGAATTTCTGCTCGATGACGACTCGGGGGAATTCTTCTTTCTCGAGGTCAATACCCGGCTGCAGGTCGAGCACCCGGTCACCGAGGCTGTGACGGGAATCGACCTTGTGCGCGAACAACTGCGCATCGCGGCGGGTGAGCCCCTGGGCTACGGCCAGGCCGATATCGCATTCCAGGGTGCAGCCATTGAAGCTCGGCTCTATGCCGAGGACCCCGAGAACGACTTTCTGCCCGCCACCGGAACTCTGCTCGCGTTTTCTCCGGCCGAGTCACCCGCAGTGCGTTGGGATTCAGGGGTTGTTCAGGGCTCGGTGATCGGCGTAGATTTCGATCCCATGCTTGCCAAGGTGATCGCCCACGGGCCGACCCGGGCCGATGCCGCCGGGCGCCTTGCCCTGGCACTCGAGCGCACCCATCTGGGTGGGCTGGTGACCAACCGTGATTTTCTGGCGGCGACGCTTCGGACTCCCGAGTTCCTGGCCGGCGAAACCACGACTGATTTCATTGACCGGGTGGGGCCGCCGCGCTCCCTGGCTCCCTCGGAGGAAGAACTCAATCGCGTGGCCCAGATGGCCGCGCTCTGGATCAGCCGAGCGAATCGGTCCGAGGCCCAGGTGCTCCAGGACACACCCTCGGGTTGGCGGAACGCTCGCATGCCCGATCAGGAGGCGGTGTTTGGCTTCGGGGAGCAGGACATCAAGGTTCGCTATCGGACCCTGCGCGGAGGCGGCTTTCAGTTCGCCGACGGTTCCAAAGCCCGGATTCACGGCTGGAGCGAAGAGGGGATCGACGCCGAAATTGCCGGGCGACGCCGGAATGCCAGGGTCACTCGGGCGGGGGATCGGATCATCGTTTCCGGTCTCCGAGGCGATCTGGAGTTCAAGATCCAGCCCCGCTTCGTGCTGCCTGGAGCCGATGAGGACGCAGGCGGATTTGTTGCGCGCATGCCCGGGAAGGTGATCGACCTGCGGGTGCAGGCAGGCGACCGGGTGGAGGCTGGCCAGACCCTGGTCGTACTGGAAGCGATGAAGATGGAACATCCCATGAGCGCCACGACGAATGGCGTGGTGACCGAAGTGCGCGTCGAATTGGGCGATCAAATCGAGAGCGGCACCCTACTGCTGGTCTTTGAGCCCGAGGCTGAAGACAACTAGAACGACCGGTCTGGCAAGATCGGCGGGGTTCTTGGAGAAAGGGACGGTCGACTTCGCTGGGGAACTCGAGGCGGGTTCGCAGCTGGAAAAATCGGCCAAGATCAATTGCCCGTACAAATTGAAAGAGGAGAAAGTCCATGACGGATCCGGTTCGAATTGCAAATTGCTCGGGTTTCTTTGGGGATCGAATGTCCGCCGCCAAGGAAATGGTCGAAGGCGGTCCCATCGATTTCCTGACCGGTGACTGGTTGGCGGAACTCACCATGCTCATTCTGGCTCGAACCCAGGCCAAGAGGCCGGGTGCCGGTTACGCACGCACCTTTGTGACCCAGATGGAAGAGGTCATGGGGACGTGCCTCGACAAGGGCATCAAGGTGGTCACCAATGCCGGCGGACTGGACCCGGACAACTGCGCGGAGGCCGTCGCCCAGGTGGCGCAGAAGCTTGGCCTGAATCCGAAGATTGCGTACGTACAGGGCGACAACCTGATGCCCCGAATGGCAGATTTGCTCGCCAGCGACCAGCTGCGCCATTTCGAAACCGCAGAGCCCATCAAGGACGCCTCGTTTCTCACCGCCAATGCCTATTTTGGGTGTTGGGGGATTGTCGATGCCCTGGAGCAGGGCGCGGATATCGTCATTACCGGACGAACCACGGATGCCGCTGTGGTCTGCGGACCGGCCGCCTGGCATCACGGATGGGCGCGGGATGATTGGGACGCGCTGGCGGGCGGCGTGGCCGCGGGGCACGTGATCGAATGCGGGACCCAGGCCACCGGTGGCAATTACTCCTTTTTCACCGAGGTGCCCGGAATGGTTCGAACGGGTTTCCCCTGGGCGGAGGTCGCTGCCGATGGGTCTTCGGTGATCGGCAAGCACGAGGGAACAGGAGGCGAGGTTTCCATCGGCACCGTGACCTCCCAGCTGCTTTACGAAATCGGTGGCCCAGAATATCTTGGGCCCGATGTCACCACCCGCTTCGACACCATCGAGCTTGAGCAGGTGGAGAAGGATCGGGTTCGCATGTACGGCATCCAGGGTGAGCCTCCGCCGTCGACTCTCAAGGTTTGCATCAATCGCGCGGGCGGTTTTCGAAACGACGTCAGTATCTGCCTGACCGGCTTGGACATCGAGGCCAAAGCGGCGCTCATCGAAGAAGCGTTTTGGGCTTCATCTCTCTATGGGCCAGAGGACTATGCCCAGGCCACCACCCGACTGATGCGGACGGACAGCGAGGATCCCGCGAGCAACGAGGAGGCGGTGGCGATCTTGAAGATCAGCGTGAAGGATCCCGACCAGTCGAAGGTAGGACGTGCCTTTTCCAACGGAATCGGCGATCTGGCCCTGGCCACGATCCCTGGCTTCTTTGGCGTGGGGGGCGGGCCAGGCAACGGGCGGCCCTTTGGCGTGTACGAGCCCGCGTGTATCTCGGCGGCGACCGTTCCCCAGGAAGTCGTTGTTCTGGGGGAAGAAGCGCGAACGATTTCATCGGTGATTCCGTCGGCGGAGGTTTCGGTGACCCCGACCCCGGGCCCCCAGGCGACAGCGCCGGCAGGGCCCACCCGAAGGGCACCCCTGGGCGCGGTCTACGGGTCGCGGTCCGGCGACAAGGGGGGCAATGCCAATCTCGGTGTTTTCGCGCGGAGTGATGAGGCTTGGGCTTGGCTCGACGCTTTCCTCTCCACCGAAAAGTTGCAGGAACTGCTGCCCGAAACCGCTTCCATGCAGGTGGATCGGCATCCCCTACCCGCTCTTCGCTCGGTGAATTTTCTGATTCACGGGCTGCTCGAAGAGGGCGTGGCGGCATCTACGCGTCAGGACGGGCAAGCCAAGAGCCTCGGCGAGTGGCTCCGGGCTCGGGTCGTGGACATGCCTGAGGCGCTGCTTCCTTGAGTTCGGCCGAAGCCGCCAAGGAGACAAAGCCGCGCATTCGTTTGCCCGGAGTGCGCCCGCCCAAGCCCCTGCTCCCTCTGGAGATCGAGCGCCGGCTGACGGACCGCCAGCGTGAACTGCTCGACGAACTCGAGACTCTGGTGGTGGGGGAGGCCTTGGCGGATGTCACCATGGCCCAGATCGCGGCGCGGGTGAACTGCTCGCTACGTACTCTCTATGGAATTTCGCCCAGCAAGGATGAACTGGTGCTGACGGTCACCGATCGTCGGTTGCAACGGATCGGTCGTGCGGCCATAGCATCCCTTGATCCGAGCCTGCCCCCTCTGGAGGTCTTGCGCACGTACCTCGCCGCAGCAAATGAGGCAGTTCGGAACGAGCACGGCGAAATGGTCCGGAACTTCGCCGAACTCCCCGGGGCCAAACGGCTCTTTGATACCCACGAGAATTACCTCACGGGAATCGTTCAGAGCCTGCTCGACCGTGCGGTAGACCAAGGCGATATTGCTCCCCTGGATACCGCCGCGGTTGCCCATGTACTTGCAGGCCTGGGCCAAGAGTTCTCGCGCGCCAGCGTGCACCCAGTTATCAAGGAATCTCCGAAGCAGGCTGCCGACGATCTGACCGAGATTATTCTGCGCGGGCTGAAGAGGTCCTGACCTCGGGCGAGGCTCGTTGTTCCAAGGCGCTAGTCCGAGGCGCTTGTCCAAGGCGCTTGTCCAAGGCGCTTGTCCAAGGCGCTTGTCCGAGGCGCTTGTCCGAGGCGCTTGTCTGGGCAATTACCGGACGGCGCTCGGCGCCAGAACGCAGTGGGTTCCCTGGTAGATCGTGGGGATGCACTTGTTGCAGTGAATGCAGAGCGCCTCGCCTTTGTCTCCGGCCTCCCAGCGGTTAATTAGGCCCGGCTCTCGCAGGAGCGCGCGCCCGAGTGCGACGAACTCAAAGCCCTCGGCCAGAGCATTCTCGATGGTTTCCAATCGGTTGAGCCCACCGAGCAGGATCAGGGGCATGTTGAGGGCATCGCGAAATTGACGCGCGTAGGGGAGGAAGTAGGCTTCTTCAAAGGGGTACTCACGTAGGAACCTCCCAGCGCCGAGCTTGAAGCCCATGCGCAGGGGTTGCGGAAATGCCGAAGCCATTTCGTGGATAGGCGCTTCACCACGAAACAAATACATGGGGTTTTGGAAAGAACTCCCCCCGGTGAGCTCAAGGGCGTTGAGGTGGCCGTCGGTTTCGAGCAGCCGCGCCACATCGATACTTTCGTCGAGCCAAAAGCCCCCGGCGACGCCGTCCGCCATGTTGAACTTGGCAATCAGCGCAATGCCGTCGCCCACGGCCAGGCGGACGGCCTGGGCGACTTCACGGGCCAGGCGCGCGCGGTTCTCAAGTGATCCGCCCCAGCGGTCCTTGCGCCGGTTCAGGCTGGGGCTGAGGAAAGAGCTGATCAGGTAGCCGTGGCCGAAATGCAGTTCCAGCGCATCGAAGCCCGAGTCTGCGGCGACCTTGGCGGCACTCGCGAAGTTTTGAATCACACGCTGGAGATCGTCCTCCCCCGCGGCCCGAGTAAAACGAAGTGCCTGGGGGGCGAAGACCCGGGAAGGTGAAAGGCCCTTCTGGCCTGCACCGGCGCCCACGGGCCCTGCGTGTCCGAGCTGGATGGAGGCGGCTGTACCCGTTTCGTGAATTGCATCGGTGAAGCGGCGAAGTCCCTCGGCAGCAGGCGGTCCGACGATGATCTCGTTGGGCGCTCCCTGTCCATCGGCAGCCACCGCACAGTAGGCGATGGTCGTCATTCCGACTCCGCCTTCGGCGATCCGGCGGTGAAAGGTAATGAGCTCTTCGCTCACCACATTCTTGGGCGCAAGCCCTTCGAAAGTGGCCGCCTTGATGAAGCGATTGGACAGAGTGAGAGGGCCGAGCTGGGCTTGCTGGAAGCTACGCGGCATTTTTGATTTTTCCGCTTGGGAGCTGGGAGGGGGTTGCATTGAGCTAGCTACTCTCTTCAAGAGGGCTGCCGTGGGCCCCTAGGTAGTGGGCCGAAAACGGAGGCGGTTCCTCGAGGGCGCTGCTCAGCTCGTAAATCCTCTCGTAGCGGGTGTCCTTAATGAGCCAGCGGCCATCCACCTTGAGATATCGATCCCAGTAGATGGCGGTGCCGCTTGTGAAGAAGTTGTAATTCATCACCCACATGTTGTCGGCCAGGTACCAGATCCCCGTGGCCTCGGTCTCGCTCAGCATCTGGATTTCGGGGTGGTGGCCATTGTGGTGGCCTACGGATTGATTGGTGAACGAGCTCTTAATCGACGTCAAATATTCGTCTTTGCCCTGGAGCTTCCATTCGTAGTTTCCGCCTACAAAATGCACCAGCACATCGTCGTGGAACAGGGTGGCCAGTTCCTCAAAGTTCGCGGTGTCGATGCAGCGAAAGTAGGCGTGCTTGAGCTGACGAATCGACTCCATGTCCATCATCATCTGCAGCCCCTTGCGGAGATCTTCGATGCCTCCATCACCGACCTCCAGGGGGAGCCCATCCTGGATTCCAATGCCGGCCTTGGTGAGAAGTCGGCGTGGCTTGTTCTCGTTC